>Ga0299913_10000013_pt1 | contig 77842 bp, 80 predicted proteins | sample RVTome_9_FD_201360 | JGI IMG/M metagenome (GOLD analysis project Ga0299913, IMG submission 201360) | Soil microbial communities from uranium-contaminated site in the Upper Colorado River Basin, Wyoming, United States - RVT155D38 (version 2) ... | reverse complement strand
GCGTCGTGGTGCGGGTGACCGCCCTGGCCACGCTGGAGCCGGGGCCGGCCCTGGCCCTCCTGCCCGCGGTGCATGCCTTGAGCCGCGGTGGCGCGATCGGTCTCATGGCCGCCCTTCCCCCGGCCTCCGGCGAAGGGCTTGGCGCCGCCCACTCCGACCCGGGGTTACGACCCCAGGTACTGGTCGGAGTCCTCCTCGCCCTGGTGGTGGGTTTGATCACACTCGGCTGGTGGGTGGCGCCGTTCGCACTGTTGGCGGCGGCGGGTGCCGCGTTGATCGCCCTTCTCGCTCGCAGGAACATCTCCGGGTACACCGGCGACGTTCTGGGGGCAGCCCAGCAGGTCGGCGAGATCTTGCTTCTGGTGCTCGGCGCCTCCCTGGCTTCGTCGGGTCATATCGAGACGGTGTGGTGGCGATGAGGCTCTGGGTGGTCCGTCACGGCGCAACGCATTGGAGCGAAGAGGGCCGTCTCTGCGGGTGGACCGACATCCCGTTGAGTTCCCTCGGGCGCGATCAGGCCGCTCCGCTGCGACCGCGGCTCGCCGCCAACACCTTCGATGGTGTCTGGACTTCGGACCTGACCCGGTCCTCGGAGTTCGCCCGGCTGGCCGCGGGGCAGGCCGAAGCCGATAGACGTCTTCGCGAGATCGACTTCGGCGACCTCGAGGGGAGACGCTGGGTCGAATGTGACCGGCCTACCCGGGATGCCCTGGCCAGATACGACGGCTTTGCCGCTCCCGGCGGCGAATCCGTCTCCCAGCTCGAGGCGCGAGTTGGGGAGTTTCTCTCCGAGATCGGGCCAGGCGAGCATCTCGTATTCACTCACGGCGGGGTGATCCGGCTACTAGCCCGACGTCTGGGATCGGCCTCGCATCCCGCCCCTGGCGAGCTGACGATACTGGAATGGACCGGCACCGGTGCAGAATGAACCGACAAGATGGAGAATGATTTGACCGACCCGTCCCGTCCACCCACCGAGGCCCCCCCGGCAGGGAGTCGACGGCAGTCCTCGCTGGTGCTGGTAAATACCGGTGACGGCAAGGGGAAGTCGACGGCTGCCTTTGGCACCGCCTTGCGCGCCGTGGCCCGAGGATGGAAGGTCGCAGTGATCCAATTCCTGAAGTCGGGCGATTGGAGCGTCGGCGAAGAGAAGTTGGGTCGGCAGATCGGGATCGACTGGTGGGCCCTGGGCGACGGGTTCACCTGGGATTCAGCAGACATGGAGGAGTCCGAGGCAATCGCCCGGGAGGCGTGGCGACAGGCCCGGGAGAAGATGGGCTCCGGGGAGTACCAGCTCATGATCCTGGACGAGATCACCTACCCGATCAACTGGGGGTGGATCGACATCGAAGACGTTCTGGCTGCCGTCCGCGACCGCCCGCCCCGTCTCAACTTGATCTTCACCGGTCGTGATGCCAACTCACGTCTGGTCGAAGCGGCCGACACCGTCACCGAGATGAAGAAGATCAAGCACGCCTTCGACAGCGGTACCGTCGCTCGCCGGGGCATCGACTACTAGGCCGGGGTCGCTCGCCCGGCCCGCCGTCGCTCTTTGCCGCTCACCCCGTTGGCCGTTTCTCGGCGGCTTTCTCGGCGACCATCTCGATCGCCTCCTCGACGGTGATCGCCTCGCCCTCCACCGTGGCGTGGGCGAAGTTCTGACCCCCGAGTGCGTCCCGAGTCGCTCCAACCATGACCGCGTAGTCGCGCTCCTCCGGTGGCGGCCAGACCTCTACCCGGTTCTCGCTGGCCACCCAGTCGGCGAGCCCGAAGAGGCGAGCGGCCATCGCCTCTCGCCCCAGCACATGGGCGCAAACGGCGAGCCCGGCCACGGCGATGGCGACGCCTCTCATGTCCTTCGCGCCGTGACACAGGATCAGGCTCTCGACCAGGGCAGTCTGGGCTCGCTCCACCTGTCCGTGCCGGAAGGCGGTCTTGCCCATGTGATAGAGGTACTCGCCGAGCGCGGCCCGGGGCCCGATCCTGTCCTCGGTCAGCTGGGCACGGCCCCGGTTCTGCTCCACGACACGCTGCAGCTCGTCGGTCGTGGGGTTGGACTGGATCATCGTCTTCAACTCGAACAGGTTGTTGGCGGCTTCCTCGTAGAGGGTGAACCCCTCCAGCGCGGAGCGGTAGAGCTCCAAGGCATAGTCGTGATCACCGGCGAGCCAGGCCATGGCTCCCAGCCCGGCGTCGGCGTGGGCCAGCCCCAGTGAGTCCCCGGCTATCACCAGGAGGTCACGCCCCTCGGTGTAGCGGCTGGTCGCCTCGTTGTAGTCCCCCTCGTCCCGGGCCAGGGCACCGAGGCGCAGGGCCGACCACCCGATATCGAGCAGACCGGCATGCTCGAGGAACAGCTCATGGCTCTCCATCATCTTGGACCGGGCTTGCACGAGGTCTCCCTGGAGACGAGCCATGGTCCCCCACACGGCCAGGGTCCACGCCAGCATCCAGGTGTCACCGACCTCCCTGGTGAGACCATCGGCCACCGGGGCGAGACGGGTCGCCTCCTTCAAGTCGTCGCGCAGCCATGCGGTAGCCATGAGCTGATAGGCCTGGCGGGCTTCGCCCCGCTTGTCCCCGAGGTCGCGGTAGATGTCGAGGGCCTCGGTGAGTGCGACCTGGGCCTCATCGAAAGCGAGTCTCCTGCTGGCGAGGAGCCCGGCTCCGTTCAAGGCTCGGGCCACGATGGCCGGGGCGACCCCCTCGCGATGGGCGAGGGTGCGTTCCAGCCACTTGGTCCCGTCGCTGACCTCGCGTTTGATGACCCAGAACCAGCGGAGTGCCCCGGCCATGGCCATCGCTTCCTCCGCCCGGCCCTTCTCGTGGAGCCATTCGAGGGCGACTCGGAGGTTATATCGGTCGCGTTCGAGACGGTCGGCCCACACATTCTGGGCGGTGTCGAGGATCTGACTGTCGCCTTCCTCGGCGAGGGCGAGGAAATAGGCGGCGTGCCGATCGCGAAGGGTCTCGATCTCGTCTCCCTCGTCGAGTCTCATTCGGGCGTAGTGGCTGATCGGTTCGAGGAGCCGGTACCTGATGGGTTCGGAATCCGTGGCCATCACCAGGGAGGTCTCGACCAGTCGGGCCAGCAGGTTCATGACATGCTCCCGGACCACGATCCCGCCGGCGCATACGCTCTCGGCGGCCTCCAGGGTGAAGCCGCCGCTGAACACCGAGAGACGGGTGAACAAAGCCCGCTCGGCAACGCCCAGGAAGTCGTAGCTCCAATCCAACGTGGTCTCGAGGGTCTGTTGATGGGGCGGAAGGTCCCGGGCCGTCCCGGCGAGCAGGGCGAATTGGTGGTCGAGACGATCCACCAGCTGCCCGATCGAGAGCACCTTGAGACGAGCCGCGGCCAGCTCTATCGCCAGCGGTATGCCGTCGAGACGGCGGCACACCTCTGCGGCGACCTGGGCGTTGAGCGGGCTCAACTCGAAGTTGGGTTGTACCAGCCGGGCCCGATTCACGAAGAGGGCGACCGAGTCGAAGCCGGCGATCGCTTCCACCGCCCGGACCTCGGGACCGGGTACGGCAAGCGGGGAGAGCTGGACCAGGTGCTCCTCCCTGATCGACATCCACTCGCGTGTCGTTGCGAGGATCTTCAGGTCCGCAGTCCCCTGCAGCAGCAGGTCGGCCAGCTTGGCCACCGCATCGATCACGTGCTCACACCCGTCGAGGATCAGCAACGAACGGGCAGCGGCCAACCGAGAGATGAGGGTGTCGGTGACTGAGGTCAGGGGACTTTCGGTGATGTGGAGCTGACGGGCGATCGCGGCGGGGAGGAGGGTCTCGTCCGGGACCCGGGACACCTCGACGAACCAGACCCCGTCTTCGAAGTCGGGAGACAGCTCTTCGGCGACCTTGAGCGCCAGTGTCGTCTTGCCGACCCCGCCGGGCCCGGTCAAGGTCACCAGCCGCGAGTCGGCCAGAGCCGCGATCACGGCCTCCTTCTCGTTCTGACGCCCCACCAGGGCGAGATCGCGGATCGGGAGGTTCCCCTTGGTCGCGCTCAGAGTCCTCAGCGGGGGGAACTGGTTGGGAATGCCGTCGACGTCGAGTTGGTAGATGTGCTCTTCGTGGGTCAGGTCGCGCAATCGGTGTGCGCCCAGGTCCTGAAGCCTGGTTCCCTCGGGGAGGCTGTACTCGGTGAGCCGGGCCGTGGCCTCGGAGAGAAGGATCTGGCCCCCGTGCCCGGCGTCTCCGATCCTTGCCGCCCTGTGCACGTCGATGCCCACGTAGTCCGACCCGCCGAATCGGCCTTCTCCGGTGTGGATCCCGATCCTCACCCGCACCCTGCGGCTCTCCCCCCACTCCTCGTCGGCGAGCTCTCGCTGGATCCTCACCGAGCAGGCCACGGCGTCGACCGCGGATTGAAAGGCGACGAAGAACCCGTCCCCCTCGTTCTTCACGATTTGGCCCCCATTGTCGGCACAGGCCCGGTGGACCACCTGGTTGTGCCGTTCCAGGACAGGGCGAAAGTCATCGCCGAGCTCTTGGAGCAACCTCGTCGAGCCCTCGATGTCGGAGAAGAGAAACGTGACCGTCCCAACCGGCAGGTTTCTGGATGTCATCGCGTCCACCAAATTAACCGCGGTGGGGCGGCGAGAATCTCGGAGCGGACCGTTTCCGTCAGGCCTCGGTCAGGACGCCTTGCGCATGGCCTCCAACAGGGATCTTCGGAGGTCCGCCGGATCGACGCCACGGCCGGCCAATGCCCTGGCCGCACGGTCCGAGCTCGGGAGTCTGGTCAACGCCAGGGCTATGTGCTCTACGCCGATGTGTCGGTGATCGAGGGCTATCGCCTCCTTCAGTGCAGCGGTCAATGTGTCCTTGGCGGCCCGGGTGAACGGTATGTGCTTCTTCCCCGTGCGCCCCTGGGACCGCGACGTCTCCACGTCGACGAGACCGGGGTCGATCCCGACCGCCTCCAATGCCTCGCTGTCCAATCGATCCAGCTCGAGACGCAGCTCGGCGAGGTCCAGGCCCGCTGGGGCGGCGTCGGAGCCGGCCACCCCAAGGAGTAGGTGCTCGTTCCCGACCCGCGCATCCGACCGGTTCTGTGCCTCCTCCACCGCCGAAGTGACCACCAGATGGGCATCCTTGGTGAATCGCTCGAACATCGCTATCTCCCGTACCTCTTGTGGACTGCCTGTCTCGACACGCCGAGGGCGTCCCCGATCTGTTGCCATGTCCAGCCTTGGACCCGCGCCCTCTTCACATGGGTTCGCTCCAGCCGGTCGGCCAAACGACGAAGGACGACCACGGCTCGAAGACCGTTCTCGGGGTCGGCGTCGCCGGCGGTGGTCACCTCTGACCGCTCCATCGTGTCATCTTACGTTGACAGAGGTCCGGGGTGTCAACCCAGATTGACGCCAGTCGCCTTTGCAGCGCCGCCACGTCGACCCGCGACACAGGGGACGAGTCGTGCCGTGGTCAGCCGGCGCGTCGGGCGTCGGATAGACGGAACAGGGCCCTTGCCCCTTCCCCGAGTGGCTCGAAGCGGGGGTCGCTGGTCTGGCCCCGCAGCCATCGGAAGTAGATCTGTTGCAGCACGACGGCCAGCTTCCATGTGCCGAACACCACATACCATCGAACATCCGCGAGCTCGCGCCCGGAACGCCGGCCGTAACGTTCCAGGGCAGACTCGCGATCGAGCCAGCCGGGTGCAGTGGTTGGCATCGGGACCAGTGCGGACCTTTCCTCCCCGTCGTCGTACCACGACGCCATGAGGGTCCCGAGATCGGCGAGCGGGTCACCCCTCGTCGCCATGTCCCAGTCGTAGACCGCAACGCAGACCCCCGGATCGGTCTCGGAGACCGCCATGTTGTCCAGACGCCAGTCGTTGTGGATCAGGGTCGGCGGGCCGGATCGGGGGACATGAGACCGAAGCCAGGCTCCCACCTCCTCGGCGACCGGGTTGTCCTCATGTCTCGCCCGCTCCCATCGTCCCCACCAGCCCTCCACCTGCCGCTCGAGGAAGCCGTCGGGATGACCCAGGTCACCCAGATCGCACCCGCCCGGGTCGACGGTGTGGAGCTCGACCAGCGTGTCGACAACCACCGCCGAGAGCTTGCGGTTGGCCTCGGAGTCGGCGCCCCCGCCGAACCGATCAGGCACCACCTCTCGCACCACCACGCCGGGCTTTCGCTCCATCAGGAAGAAGGGGGCACCGATCAGCGACGGGTCGTCGCAGAGGGCCAGTGCCCGCGGCGCCTTGTCGAAGCTCCTCCACAGACGGGACAAGACCCGGTACTCCCGGGTCATGTCGTGTGCGCCTGCCGCCACCGGTCCCAGCGGGGGACGGCGCAACACGAGATCGGTTCCGTCGGGGAACTCCAGGAGATAGGTCAGGTTTGCCTTGCCCCCGGCGAACTGCCTCACCCTCGGGGTGCCCTCCGGCAAGGAGCCCTGTCCCCTCATCCATTCGGCAAGGCCATCGAGCTCGAAGCGCTCCTCCTCCCGGACCTCGATGACATCGTCCACGCTTCGAAGCGTATCCGGGGTCGAGGCCCCGCCCAACGTCTAACCTCGTCCGACGTTGCCAGGAGGAGGGTCTTTGACCACCCCGTTCGAGATATCCGACCGTCTCACCGAGTCATTCGCCGATCTTTCCCCGAGTATGGCCACGACCTACGGGATCGCAGGCCGAGACCACCTCTGGGATGACTTCGGCCCAGACGGAGAAGCGAAGAGAGCAGAGCTCAGAGCCGCGGCCATCGCCGAGCTGGAGCCGCATCTCGATCATCCCGACCCGGTGCAGGCGGAGGCCGCGAGGATCCTCATTGGCTCCCTGTCCACTTACCTTCGCCGCTTTGAGAACGGCCACTGGAAGCGGGACCTGAACCACATATACAGCCCTTTCCAAAAAGCGCGGGACACTTTCGACGTGGTCTCCAAGGACGGCGCAGAGGCATGGGGCAACGTGGCCATGCGGTTGTCCAAGTGGGGCGAGATGCTCGATGGGTACCGGTCCAGCCTCGAGGTGGGGCTGGGGGAAGGGACGACGGCGGCGCGGCGACAGGTTGTGAGTGTCATCGACCAGGTTCGGTCGCTGGTCGGGGCCGGTTCGCGTTTTGCCGAGTTCCCGGCCATGGCGTCGGAGCGCGGGGGAGACCCGGCCCGAGTCACCGAAGCCGTCGAACTCGCCGGTGGCGCATCCGCCGAGTTCGCCGACTGGCTCGAAACCGTGTACCTGCCTTCCGCCGATCCCGCCGACGCGGTAGGAGTGGAGCGCTATCTGGAAGGGTCCGAGTTCTTCCTGGGCATGGACCTCGACCCGCACGAGACCTACGAGTGGGGCTGGTCCGAGGTGGACCGTCTTCGCGCCGAGATGGAGAAGACCGCTGCCGACATCGACCAGGATAGGACTATCGAAGAGGTCATCGAGCTTCTGGAGACCGATCCGGCTCGATCGGCTCCCGACCACCAGGCCTTTGCCCTGTTCGTGGAGGGGATCCAGACCCAGGCGGTGGCCCAGCTCGACGGGAGCGCCTTCGAGGTTCCGCCCGAGATCCGCGAGGTGACGGTCAACATCGCCCCTCCCGGTGGCAGTCTCGGCGCCTGGTACCACGGTCCCTCCGAGGACTTCAGCCGTCCCGGCTCGATTTGGTACGCGCCGGGTAGCCGGACCCGGATCCCGTACTGGCAGGAGGTGTCGACCGCCTATCACGAAGGCTTCCCCGGTCATCATCTTCAGGTGGGCTTCGCCGTGCTGCAGCGGGAGAAGCTGTCCCGATTCCACCGCATATTCATCTGGTATTCGGGGGCGGGGGAGGGCTGGGCCCTCTATGCCGAGCGGTTGATGGACGAGCTCGGTTACTTCGAGAATCCCGAGTATCGGCTCGGTCTCCTCGCCAGCCAGCTGTTTCGCTCCACCCGGGTGGTGGTGGACATCGGGCTGCATCTCGAGAAGCGGATCCCGTCCGACGCACCGCTCCACGCCGGCGAGGTCTGGGACTATGGGCGAGCCGTTGACTACATGGAGAAGATCGCTTTGCAGCCGCGGGACATGTCGGAGTCCGAGGTTCTCAGGTACCTCGGATGGCCGGGTCAGGCCATCGCCTACAAGGTAGGGGAGAGGGAGATCCTCGACATGCGCCGGGCGGCGATGGAGAAGGCAGGCGGCGGATTTGCAGCCAAGGACTTCCACAGGCGGCTGCTGGAGGCAGGCGCCATTCGTCTCGACCACCTTCGGGAGACGATCACGGGGGCGGTCTGAGCCACCCGAGCCCGCTCAGCAGCCGTTGGCCGCCAGAGTCGGGTGGGGGTTGAGGGCCAGCCCGTTCTTGTACATCCCGAAGTGGAGGTGGGGATTGGTCCCCATGGCGTTTCCTGAGGTCCCCACATAGCCGATGACTTCCCCGGCGTTCACCTTGCCCGTCTTTCCGGCAGCATCGAGATGCGACCCGAGATACTCGATCCCGTCGCTTCCGAACAAGTTGAACTGGAGCCCCCCAATGGAGCCTGTTATCAGCTCGAGTGTGCCCGATACCGGGGCCCGCACCGGTGATCCTCTGCCGGCGAACAGGTCGTTTCCTTCGTGATATCGGGAGCCGCCACGGGGGAAGCCCCAGTCGTTGAAGTACCTGGCTCCTTCGACCGGGCAGACCCAGCCCGAGCCTCCGGGCACCTTGAGGGTCTGGCCCGACCTGATCAGGTTCACATCGGAGAGGCCGTTCAGCTCCGCCAGCGCGGAGATGCTGGTGCCGTGCCGGCCGGCGATGTCACCGAGGCGATCGCCCTTCTTCACGACATAGCTCCCGGATCCGCCGCCGCTGAGGAACGAGGGGCCGTCGAGGAAGAGACGGGTCCCGGTGTAGACCTTGCCGTTGGTGATCCCGTTTGCCAGGGCGATGTCGTCGGGCGACACACCCTGGTACTGACCGGCGATCGTTTCCAGGGTCTCGCCGCGCTTCACGATGTGAGACCGTCCTGACCGTGAGGCCGGGCTCGTGTCAGTGGACCCTTCACTGTCTGCGTCCGATCCCCCGGTCGCCGGCCCCGTCGCCGGCGCTGAGGCCGGGGCCTTGCCCGTGGCCGGGATCTGCAGTTGCTGGCCGGGGACGATGAGATTGGGGTTTCGCAGGCTGTTGGCCCGGGCGATGGTGGCCGCGTTGGATCCGTAGGCCGAGGCGATACGGGAAAGGGTCTCGCCCCGAGTCACCACGTGCAAGGTCTCCGGGTTGCTGTCGACTCCGGGGATCAGGATCAACTGGCCGGGGAGGATCAGATCCGGGTTGCCGATCTCGTTCAGGTTGACCACTTCGGAGAGGGTGACCCCGTGGTCGCGGGCTATCTCGGTGAGGGTGTCGCCCCGCTGCACGGTGTACTCCACCGAGAAAAGGGCGACAGTCAAGGCGAGAACGCAGCCGACGCCTAGGGCGCGGGCACGACGAATGACCGGCATGAAGGTCCAACTCCTTCAGGCCCCTGCTCCGTCCGCGTCGTCGAGCCTAACTGCAGATCGCGAAATTGCCAGCTAAAGCCGGATCAGGGCTTCAATCCCGGCTTGCCGGAGAGGAGGCGGAGCTGACCACATGCGGCATCGATCGACCGCCCACGGGTATCCCGGATGGTCACGTTCACACGGTGCCGTCTCAGCTCTTTGGCGAAGTTGCCGATGGCGGTCCCGGTGGATGTCCTTTGTTCGGTCAGAGGCGTGGGATTGAGGGCGATGAGGTTGACGTGGGCATGAAGACGCCTGGCGATGGCGGCCAGTTTCCCGGCCTGGTCGAGGGTGTCGTTGACCCCATCCATCATGGTCCACTCGATGGAGAGACGGCGTCGCTTCTTCTCCAGATAGGCGGCGGCCGCCGCCTCCACCTCTGCGAGCGGGTAGCGGCGGTTGATCGGGACCAGGCTGCTGCGCAACTCGTCGTCGGCGGCGTGGAGGCTCACAGCCAGCGAGACCGGCCATGGCTCCTCGGCGAGCCGTCTGATTCCGGGGACGATGCCCACTGTCGAGACGGTGATCGATCGCGCCGAGAGGCCCATCACCTCGATCATTCGCCGCATCGCTTCTCTGACCCGGTCGTAGTTGGCCAGTGGTTCCCCCATCCCCATGAACACGACGTTGGTGAGATGGTCGGGCGAGCCCGGCATCCCGATCTGGCGAAGAAACGCCTGGGCATAGGCGACCTGAGCCAGGATCTCGCCAGGCTCCAGATGCCGCTCGAACCCGAATTGGCCCGTGGCGCAGAAGGTGCAGCCGAGGGCGCAGCCGGCCTGGCTCGAGATGCACAGGGTGGCTCGACGCGGATAACCCATAAGCACCGATTCTATGGCCGCTCCATCTCCCGCCCGGAACAACCATTTCCGGGTCGCGCCTCCGTCGGCCGCCTGCTCCACCTCGACCTCGAACGGCCAGAGCGGGTCGAGTCGCTCCCTGACCGTGGTGGGCAGGTTGGTCATGTCCTGGGTGCTCAGGACAGGGCTCCGGTACAGCCAATCGCGCAATTGGTCGGCCCGGTAGGGAGGCTCGTCTTCGAGAAGCACGCCGAGGTCCTCCGGGCTGTGCAGATAGGGCAACGTCAGGTAGGGGAGCTCGCCTGGTCGATCCAGCTCCGGGCCCGGGCGCCGCTCACCCCCGCCACCTCGGCGATCGTGTCGGCGGTGGAGGAGGCCAGCTTGGAGACTGTATCGATCCCGGCGCCCCTCAACCGGCCGGCGAAGACCGGGCCGATCCCGTCGATGGTGTCGATCCCGGGGGCGTCAGGGCCCGGCACGGTGGCCCGGAGCACCGGTGGCTCCGGTTCCCGCGAGGCAGCCACCGAGATGAACCGATCCCTCATTGCCCAGATCAGGGCGAGGGTGCCCCCCACGATCCCGATGACCTTGGCCAAGCGCTTCATGGGGCGAGAGCGTACCCCCTCCCGGCGGGAAGTACCCTGGCCGGGCCGTGAAAGTGGACTTCTACTACCCACCCAGCCCGCCACAAGGGGCAGCCGAGGCGGCGCATGGCGCCGTCCAGCTCGGATACGACGGCTTCTTCAGCGCCGAGACGCAGTACGACCCGTTCCTGCCGCTTGCCTTCGCCTCCGCCGAGGAGCCCGAGCTCGAGGTGGGCACGGCGATTGCGGTGGCCTTTCCCCGGTCCCCGATGGTGGTGGCGATGACGGCCTGGGATCTCGCCCGCATGTCGAGGGGCAAGTTCATCCTCGGTCTCGGCACTCAAGTCAGGGCGCACATCGTGCGACGCTTCTCCGCTACCTGGGACCGCCCGGTTCCCAGGTTGCGGGAGTACATCCAGGCGCTTCGGGCGATCTGGGGCTCCTGGCAGAACTCGGTGCCACTCGACTTCTCGGGTCGGGTCTACCAGTTCTCGCTCATGACGCCATTCTTCGATCCCGGACCGATACCGAGCCCCGACATCCCCGTTTACATCGCCGGTGTCGGACCCCATCTGAGCCGGCTCGCCGGCGAGATGTGCCAGGGATTCCACGTCCATCCGTTCCACACGGTCCGCTACCTGGACGAGGTGGTGCTTCCCGCCATCAGAGTGGGCGCCGAGAAAGCGGGACGGGGACCGGGCGAAGTGCAGCGGGCGACCACGATCTTCGTGATGACCGGGGAGACCGATGCCGAGATCGAGCAGGCCATGGCCCCGGTTCGACAGCAGATCTCCTTCTACGCCTCGACGCCTTCCTATCAGCCGGTGCTGGAGGCCAACAACTGGGACTTCGGGGAGGAGCTCACCGCCATGTCGAAGCGGGGCCAATGGGCGGAGATGCCCGACGTGGTCCCCGATGAGGCGGTGCTCGAGGTGGGAGTGGCGGCGCCGATCGATCGGCTGGCCGACGTGATCAAGCAGCGGTACGGCGACCGGGTGCAAAGAGTCGGCTTCTACACCATCGGCTCGGGCCTCGACGCCAATCCCGGCGCTTTGGCAGATGTGATCAGCCGGTTGAAGGCACCTTGACCATCAGAACACGACAGCCCTGGTGGTGTCGACCCTGGGGTCCGGGTAAGTGGCGCGGCGCGCACCGTCCACTTCGATGACGGAGACCGGGCCCCAGCCCGGCTGGCGGGCACCGACTTCCTCGATGGCATGGCCGCGTGTTCGCAGGTCGGACAGGGTGGAGGCGGGTACACCCGGCTCCACCTGGAATCGCGCCGGTGCGTGGGGTCCGAAGTCCTGAACCGTCCATCTCGGTGCGGTCTGGGCGCTCTCCAAGCTGGTCCCTCCCAGCATCGCCCTCGCCGCCACCTGGGCGACCAGTTGGGGCTGCACTGCGCCTCCCCTGGTACCGATCACCCATCGGGTCTCACCGCCCGCGGTCCAGATGGTGGGCGAGAGTGTGTGCAGGGGCCGTTTGCCGGGGAGCAACTCGTTGGGATGGCCCGGAGTCAGGGTGAACCCTCCCCCCCGGTTGTGGAGCAGGAAACCGCTGCGGCCGGCACCGAATGCAGAGCCGGTCCCGTAGTAGTTCGACTGGATGATCGAGACCGCCATTCCTTCGGCATCGACCACGCACAGATATGCGGTCCCCGACTCCGACCCCATTTTGTGTGGCCAGACGCCGGCCCGTTCCCGCTCGATCGAGACGGCGGCACGGGCCAGCCTGGCCGTATCGAGAAGGAGCTGCGGAGGCAAGGGGGCATGGTCGGGATCGGCGACCACGTCATCGCGCTCCCATGCCACTGCGCGGAAGGCCTCGATGAGCAGGTGCCACCAGTCCGGGCTCTCGGGATCGTCCGGCGGCTCGAGCATCTCGAAGACGGCCAGCGTGGCCGGCCCCAGATACCCCTGCGAGTTGGGCGGCACCACCCACCCCGTCGATCCGGCTACCGGGCAGGAGATGGGGTCGACCCAGTCGGCATGGGCTCGGGCCAAGTCCTCATGGGAGATGATGCCGGCCAGCTCCTCCACGATGTCGTCGGCCGGGTCGCCCAGGTAGAAGGCGTCGCGTCCTCCCTCGCCGATCGCATCCAGGGTGGCCGCCAGCTTGGGGCGTCTCACCACGTCCCCTCGTTTCACCGTTCTTCCGTCGGGAAAGAAGTCCGCTACTGCGGGGTGTCGGGCATAGAGGTGGGCGGTCTGCTCGAAGGCGAGAGCCTGCTCGGTTGACACTTCGAAGCCTCCGGAGGCATGGGCGACTGCCGGACGTAGGCAATCGGCCAGGGTCAATCGGCCGAGCTCGTCAGAGAGGGCGGACCAACCGTCGACACAGCCGGGAACAGTGACCGAGAGAGGGTGATCGCGGGGTATGTCGGAAAGGCCGATGTCTCGGAGCACTGCGGGGTCAGCGGACGAACCCGCCCGTCCGGAGGCATTCAAGGCACGGGGACGCTCCCAGCCGGGCCTGTGGACCAACGCGAACAGGTCTCCTCCGATTCCGCAGGTCTCAGGCGCGACCACTCCCTGGGTGGCGGTGGCCGCGATCGCGGCGTCGACCGCGTTGCCTCCCGCCATGAGAATGAGCCGTGCCGCCTCAGTGGAGTGACAATGCGGGGTTGAGACGGCGTGGGTCAGGGTGCTTTGAGCTCGGGAAGGACGCGGTTCAGCGCATCGAGAACAGCGCGGACCACGGCCCTCGACTCCTCGTCCTCGACGTAGGCACACCCGATGAGATGCCTCTCGGTGGCTTCGGTGACGACTACGACCTGGGCCACGGCGACCTTGCGGCTCCCCAACACGGGGATGTCCATGGAGTGGACGGCGACAGCGGCCTCGTTGTGGATGGCCTGGCGGATGGCCTCGAGAGTCGCCTCGGCGATCTGGCGGGGCCTGGTCGAGGTGGCAGCGGCCCCTTTGGCGGTGCCGGTGAATAGCTCGTCCTGCCAGCGCAGGGTGACGGTGACCTCGGCCCGTGAGCCCTCGAGAACCTCCCCGACATCGATGAGGGCGGGTCGGAAACCCGTTTCCAGGTCGATATCGGCGAGCTGGACCACCGAGACGATGCGACGGTCGATCTCCTCCCCGAAAAGGGCCTGGCTCAACGACTGCACGTCCCGAACCAGCTGCTTCGGAGGCTTGTTACGGCGGGCCAGGACGTGGATTTCCTCGATGTGACCGTTGACGCCGACTATGCGCGCCGCCTCCACACCGTCGATCCGGCTGATCTTGTCCTGGAGGGCAATCGGGTCCATGGCGCGCCCAGCGTACTAGTCGTCTGGGGGGTCATTCGGTTTCCTAGAGTCCTTTTCCCCTTGTCCCTTGAGGCTCGACGCTCTAGATTGCGACTAGCTGGAAGGTAATTCATGGGAATTGTGGGGCAGCGAGGTCCTCTGACCCCGGCTGCCCGGCCCTCGGCGGGCGAAGTCAGGGGCCTTTGACATGTGAAAGCTTTCCCCGTCACCTTTGCCGGGGATAGGTGAGATCCGGCGTCGGACGTCGGCCTGTAACTGGACGCCCACTACCAAGCGGAGCGGATCGTCAACATCGGCACACAACACCGGTGTAATACGGCACCAACAGGTGAGCGTTATCAGGATGAAGGCATTTCTGGCCCGTAATCGAGACCGGCGCGAGCCTGCGGCTTGTGTCCGGTAACTCCCGAATCGGCTGATGCGAGACGCCGGCTCACCAACACAATCAGGGCATCATGTCATGGGGGCCCATGAGGCTAGGTAGGAAGCGACCGTTGCGGGGATGGTTTGCCCGTCTCCGACCCACGGTGCAGCGACGCTTGCGAATCGCTGTGCCCTTTGCATTGATGGGCATGGCCGTACTCGTCGGAGTATTCCTCCTCTCCGAGCCACCCGATTGGGGCTATTGGCTCCCCTTCGCCGCCCTCTTCGTCCTGCTCGAGTTCTTTGCGGTCGAGGTCAACGACCGACTTCTACAGTCTTCCGGTGTCATGGTGGCCATGACCGCGGGGGTCATCCTGGCCATGAGCCCAGGTTCCGACGCCATGTTCGGCATGGCTCTAATGGGCGGTTTGGCCCTATTCACACCACTCGACTTCAAGGAGAAACGGTGGTTTCAGCCGCTGGCCAACTTTGGTCAGATGGCCACCGCCGGCGCGGTGGCAGGACTCATCCTCGATCTGAATCTCGACGGGGTCGCTGTCTCCACCAATTCGCTCGTTCTGGTGCTCGTCGCATCCTCTGTGGCAGCCATCGCCTACGCCGCGGCGCAGGCGTTCCTCATTCGCCGTGCGGTGAAAACGGTATTCGGCCGGGACAATCTCGAGCCCTGGTCCCAGATGCCCGCCCTGTTCACCGGTCAGGTGACGATGGGCATCCTCGGCGGTCTCATCGGCGCCGCCTTCCTCATCGCCGAACGTCAGGCCATCATCGTGTTCATCGTCGGGGTGTACGCCATCGGCCATCTCTCCCTCTACGCCTTCGCCCAGCTCAGGGACTCCCACCTCGGCTCGATCCGTGGCTTTGTCAAGACCCTGGAGGCCAAGGACATGTACACCCGGGGGCATACCGAGCGGGTTGCCTTCTTCGCCCAGATGATCGGCGAGGAGCTCAAGTTCACCGGTAACCAGCTGGAGACGGTGCGCTGGGCCGCCCTCATCCACGACCTGGGCAAGCTCGCCGTCCCCACCGAGTTGATCCGCAAGCGAGGCCGGCTCGAGGACGATGAATACGCAGAGATGAAGGCCCACGCCCAGCTCGTCGAGGAGATCCTGGCCGAGGTCGATTTTCTCCAGCCCATGGTCGAGATCGCCTCCAATCATCATGGCGGTTTCGACGGGGGCGGCTACAGCGGGAGCACACACAACGAGGGCCGCTCGCCCAGCCTGGAGGCATGCATCATCGCCGCCGCCGACGCATTCGATGCCATGACCTCGGCACGTTCCTATCGGATGGCGCTCTCCCAGCAGTACGCCATTGCCGAGCTGAGGCGCAACTCGGGTGCGCAATTCCATCCCGAGGTCGTCGACGCATTCGAGAAGGCGCTGTCCAAGACCGGGCGTCGCTGGGGCGCCCCACATGTCGACGACGAGGAGATGGCGCGCCGCCTCGCCGAGGACCCGGAGCTGAGTGTCCGTGGCTAGGTGGAGCTCGAGCATGCTTTCGGTGACCTCGTGGGCGTATGCGGTGGTCATCGCCGCTATCGGCCTCTACGCCGCCACGCTGGCCAGCAGCGACCTGTCGATCATCCTCACGGCCGTCACCGCATTGGTCGTGGCCTCGATGGTGCGAGTGGCCGCCTCCAACGCGGGCCACCGGTTCACCACGGGACTGGCCGTCGCCGCGGCAGTGCCGATGGTCCTGGGGTCCGATCTCGGGGTCGATCTCGCCGGGGCGATCGCCATCTACGCCATCGGTTTGGCCATTGTCTGGACGATCCGGTACTTACGGGGCGAGGGGCACGCCGACTTGTTGCCCACCCTGGTGCGGCGATTCGCCGGGTATGTCGTCTTCGCAACCTCCTATGCCGCACTTCGCGTCGGCACGTTCGCCGAGCTCAGCGGGGACTGGAGGGACCTGTTTCCCTTCGGGGTCGCATTGGCTGCCTGGATCGGGGTCGAGGTGATACTCCGCGCCGTGCTGGTATTCGGTAAGCGCGAGCTCTCCCGCAGCTATCTGGCTCGCTCCATGATCCACGATATGAATGTGTTCCTCGGTTTGGCCATGACCGGCGCCCTTTTCGGCGAGTTGTGGCCCGAGATCGGCTGGTGGGCCCTCCCCATCGCGCTGCTCCCGTATTCGTTCGCGCATCTCGCCTTCAGGAGGTTTCAGGAGACCAAGATCACCTACAAGCAGACCATCCGCGCCCTGGCCCGCATCCCGGAGGTGTCGGGGCTCGGCACCGACGGCCATGCCGACCGGACCACCGAGCTGGCCACCGCCATCGGGAAGGAGATCGGGCTGGGACCGGTTCAAGTCGAGGATGTCGAGTACGCCGGCCTCATGCACGATATCGGCCGGGTCAGCCTCAACGAGCCGCAGATCCTGCGCATGGGTTACAGCGACGACGACCTGGCCCGTTGGAGCTCGGAGATCATCGCCGAGTCGCCGTACCTGAGCCGGGTGGCGACCCACGTCCGTCATCAATACGAGCCCTACCGCAAGCCAGGCGAGCAGACCGATCCCGACGTCCCGATGGTCTCGAGGATCATCAAGGTGGCCGCAGCCTACGACTGGCAAGTCCATCAGGACGGGCTATCCCCCCTCCAGGCCCTGGAGAACCTGCATGCCGGCGCCGCGTACGAGTACGACCCCGAGATCGTCGCATCGCTGCGACGGCTGCTCGAGAGCCGGGGTGTGCTCACCCCGGTGCGGGTCTGAATCAGCTCTCTGACCGAGATCCGGACCGTCGTCTCCGGTGCCGGCGGGGACCTCCCAGCTGCGATCACAGCTCCTGTGGGGGTCGAGACGGCCCTGCTACCGGGGATCGTGTTCATCGACGGATCCGGTCCGGGCGATGTCGACGAGTGGGGTGGTTGGCCGGAATGGATCAGTAGTTGCGGAGTCGTGGTGTTGCGTCATGCCAAGCCGGGCACCGGGGCTCCCGGTGACTGGCGTCAGCAGACGATTTCGGATCGAGCCGACGACACCCTGGCCGCGGTCGGGCTGCTCCGTTCCTGGCCCGGCGTCGACGCCAGCCGCGTCGGTGTCATGGGCTTCTCGCAGGGCGGTTGGGTGGCGCCAGTCGTCGGCACGAGAGCGCCGCAGTTGGTGGCATTTCTCATCAATGTCTCGGGTCCCGGGGTTGGGGTCAGGGCAACGGAGCGATACCGCCTGCACCGGGCAGCGATCGATGGTGGGCTCGACGAAGGGCCATCCTCGGATTCTTTCAGGAGGCGGAGGCAGCCCTGTCCAGGGGCGACGTCGGGCAGACGGTCGAGCAGGCCGCCGGGGTGGCCGGCGAGTCGTGGTACCCAATTCTGGAGGGCCTCTACGAGACACCCGAGGCGGCCGCTTTTCTCGCCCGCATCCTCGACTTCGACCCCGGGCCATTCTTCAAGGAGCTCGCCTGTCCTTCCTGTCCTGTTTCGGGGCGGCTGACAACTTGGTGCCGGTGGACGCGAGCGTTGCAGCTCTAGCCCCGCTTCTGAGTCGCCCCACCTCGTCGGGGTTGTTGGTCTTTCCGGATGCCGACCACGGCATGTTCGTCGCCCGGCCTGAACGCGATGTGGAGAGGCGAAGCCAGCTCGCACCCGGATTCCTCGCTGCGATCGAAGGGTTCTTGTCTCGCGTCTGATCAGATCTTGCTCGCCGAACCGGGTTGGGCATGGGCGCCCCGCTTGAAGTAACGCCGCGGGCGACGCAACTCGTGCTCGAGGAAACGGCCGAGGCCCACGGCGAGGAATACGTCACCGAGACTGATCACCTGGCCCAGGGTGCCGAGACGAATCGGGATCACATCGGCGAGAAGCGTCAGCCGGGAGCTCGCGTCGAGGACGATGTGCTTGAAGGATCCGGATAGGTCGGGCTCGGTGACAGTGAAGCCGCTGGCCACTTCGGCCGCCTCGGCCAACACCGGCATGCCCCCGTTGATAGCGATGACGGTGAAGTTCATCAGGACACCCAGACCCGCCAGCCACATCCCTGGTCGACTTCGATTCAGCAGCACCAGAGTCATGAGCAGGCCGTAGGAGAGCAGCACCATCCCCAGGGCGAGGCCCTCGGCCCAATCGGTGCTCGGGAGCAAGGTGGTCCCGAATTGGAGAGCGAGCGCAACCAGAAGCAACCACCAGGCACGCAACTCGACATCGCCGAGGTTGGTGATCCGACCTCCTCGCACTACCGCTATGGCCAGTGCGATGAACAAAACGATGGCCAGCCATAGCATGGACCCCGACGGTAATACCGCCCGTGCGCTCACAGAAAGAGGAGGCCTTGGTTTCGTACGAAGTCGGCGGAGGCAGGGCAACGATCACGATCGACGATCCTGCCCGGCGCAACCCTATGTCGGTTGCGACGATGGAAGCGCTCCGCGACGCAACCAGGACGGCGCTCGACGATCCGGCAGTCAGGGTCCTGGTCTACACCGGGGCCGGCGATGAGGCATTCTCGGCCGGAGGCGACCTCTCGGGATCCTTCGTCGACGACCCGGTCGGCCTCCACGAGGCCCGCGGCGCCCTGGCCGACCTGTTCCGGCTGATGGTTCGGGGCGGGAAGCCGACGGTGGCTCGGGTCAACGGCCATGCCCTGGCCGGGGGGTTCGGCCTGGCGGTCGCCTGCGACGTGACCATCTGTGTGGACGGGGCCAAGCTGGGGATGAGTGAGGTCAAGGTGGGGTTGTGGCCGATGATGATCTCAGCCCTCCTCGCCCGGGTCATGCCGAGAAAGGCCGCGCTGGAGCTGATGCTGACCGGTCGTCTCATCGATCCCGACGAGGCGCAGCGTCTCGGTGCGGTATCGCGAGTTGTTGCCGCCGGCCAGCTCGACGCCGTGGTGACCGAGACGGTCGACTCGCTCCTGGCCAACAGCGCCGGCACGACGATGATCGGACGAGACTCCTTCTACGGCATGGTCGACCTCGACTTCGACGGTGCCCTCGACCGCCTTCAGACCGGGCTCACCGCCACCGCCATGTCCGCGGACGCCGCCGAGGGCATCGCCGCCTTCCTGGAGAAGCGTCCCCCCGAGTGGAACAAGCCTTAGACCATAGGGCGCTGGGCCAGGGTCGAATGTCTCCACCCCCCTTTTGTTTGTGGCCCGTCGCCTATCGCCTGTCGCCTATAGGCCCATTGCCTAAGGCCTCCAGCTTCATACCCTCTTTCACGATGCGACACCGCCACATTGCCATTCTCGGCTGGACGCTCATCTGGAGCGGGTTGTTCATCTTTGGGTATCTCGGCTGGCAACTGTTCGGCACCGACGTGGTCAACGCCCGGGTCCAGGCCGAAGCGGAGGTGGTCTTCGACCAAAAGCTCGAGGAGATTGCCGGGGAACCGCCGGAAGTGGAAGTGGTGGAGGAGGAGGGAGCGTCCGGGATCGACTTCTTCGTCGAGGAGATGCCGGTCGAGGACGAGGCCTTCGCCCGGCTCATCGTCCCTTCTCTCGATCTGGAGGCCATAGTGTTCGAGGGAGTCGGGACCGAGACCCTGGCCAAAGGCCCGGGTCACATGCCGGGGACGCCTGTTCCCGGCCAGCCCGGGAACGCGGTGATCTCGGGGCACCGGACCACCCACGGCCGCCCCTTCTACGACTTCGATCTCCTGGGTGCCGGGGATCGGATCGAGATCGAGACGAGCATCGGAAACCACGTTTACGAGGTTCGCGAGTCATTCATCGTCGAGCCCACCGATGTTTGGGTGACCGACGACAGGTCTGGAGCGTGGCTGACCCTGACCACCTGCCACCCTCGCTTCTCCGCTCGGCAACGTCTGATAATCACTGCCGAGCTGGTGGAAGGGCCCAACTGGGAGTACGTGCAGTTCCTCGACCAGCTACCGGACCCTGCCTAGTGGTCTGTTACTAGCCGGTCATCTCCTCCAGGATCTCGATGGTGAGCACTCCGTTGAAGACATCCGTGACGAGCCCGTCCCGGTCGAGGAAGTACGTCGCCGGCAGGCCGAAGTTGGGGTAGGACTCCTCGAAGGCCGGGTTCCCGAGGCCGAGCGGGTAGTCGGGGGATATCTCATTGGCAAAGGCCTCGGCATCCTCGAGCCGGTCTTCGACGGCGACACCGATGACTGCGACCGCCGGATTGGCGGCGGCGAAAGCGGACAGGTCGGGCATCTCCTCGCGGCACGGGGGGCACCACGACGCCCAAAGGTTGACGATCAGTGGCCTCCGGTCACCGGCGAGATGATCCGACAGGGCGAAGCTGCCCCCGCCGAGCAGATCGACGCTGAAGTCGGGCGCCCGCTGACCGGTTCGCGCTGTCCCGCCCGAGCCGTCGAGGGCCCAGGAGAGCACGAGACCGACGACGACGACTGCGACGAAGACGCCGGAGAGCAGCAGGCCTCTCTTCGGGAGCGGGTCGATCGGGTCGTCAGGCAGAGGCCATCCCCCTCAACACGAAATGGAGGATGCCGCCATGGCGCAGATACTCCACCTCGATCGGAGTGTCGACCCGGGCGACAGTCTCGAATTGCTTGACCGACCCGTCGCCGCCGACCGCGGTCACCTCCACCACCTGGCGGGGGGAGAGGGTGTCGTCGATGACGATGTCAAAGGTCTCGGTCCCGTCCAGCCCTAGGGAAGTCGCATCCTGGCCCTCCATGAAGGTCAGGGGAAGGACACCCATCATGACCAGGTTGGAGCGATGAATGCGCTCGAACGACTTGGTGATGACCGCACGCACCCCGAGGAGGAAGGCCCCTTTCGCGGCCCAATCCCTCGAGGACCCCATCCCGTAGTCCCTCCCCGCGATGACGATCAGGGGAACGGCGGCCTGCTGATAGTGCATCGCAGCGTCGTAGACGGACTTGACCTCCCCGTCGAGGAAGTCCGTGGTCCAGCCTCCCTCGGTTCCCGGAGCCAGCTCGTTGCGCACCCTGATGTTGGCGAAAGTCCCTCTGGTCATCACCCGGTCGTTGCCCCGGCGCGATCCATACGAGTTGAACATGGCGGGTTGGACGCCCTGGGAGATCAGGTATTGCCCGGCTGGACTGGCCGGCGAGATGTTCCCGGCCGGGCTGATGTGGTCGGTGGTCACGGAGTCGCCCAGCTTGGCCAGGACTCGCGCACCGAGCACTGGCCGGATCGGTGTCAGCTCCTTGGTCAGCCCGACGAAGAACGGAGGTTCCTGGATGTAGGTGGAGGAGTCGTCCCACTGATACAGATCGGACTCAGGCGTGGCAATTGCCCGCCACTCCTCGGATCCGGTGAACACATCCGAGTACCGCTCCACGAACTGGCTCTCCATGACGTAGGTGGTGACCGTCCGGTCGATCTCCTCCTGGGTGGGCCAGATGTCCCTCAGATACACGTCCTTCCCCTCGCGGTCCTGGCCCAGCGGCTCCTCGATCGGGTCCCAATCCACTGTGCCGGAGATGGCATAGGCGACGACGAGGGGTGGGGAGGCGAGGTAGTTGGCCCGGGCATCGGGGGAGATCCTCCCCTCGAAGTTCCGGTTCCCGGAGAGAACCGATACCGCGACCAGATCGTTCTCGATGATCGCCTTCGACACCGGCTCCGGCAGTGGCCCGGAGTTGCCGATGCAGGTCGTGCAGCCATAGCCGACGACGAAGAAGCCCAAGGCTTCGAGGTCTTCGAGAAGACCCGAGCCGGTCAGATACTCGGTGACCACCTTCGACCCCGGGGCAAGGGACGACTTCACCCACGGCTTTCGCTCCAGACCCAGGGCGCGGGCACGACGGGCGACCAGGCCGGCGGCCACCATGACATCGGGGTTGGAGGTGTTGGTGCAGGAGGTGATGGCGGCGATGACGACGTCGCCGTCGCCCAACCTGAACCGCTCGCCTTCGTATTCGACATCGACTCCGACCTTGGGCTTGAGTGCTCCGGTGGGGGCGGGAAGCCCGCCTTCGTCCTCCCAGCTCACCACCGTCGAGTTGGTCGATCCACCGTTCTTGCCGAACAGGTTGGTCAGATCCGAGCGCCACTGCCCCTGCATCGCAGAGAGGGCGATCCTGTCCTGGGGCCGTCTCGGGCCGGCCAGGGATGGCTCGACGGTGGACATGTCGAGCTCGAGGATGGACGAATAGGCGATCTCCCTCTGGTCGTCTCGCCACAGCCCCTGGGTCTTGTAGTACTGCTCGACGGTGTCGACCAGCTTGTCGTCGCGCCCGGTGAGACGCAGGTACCTGAGTGTCTGCTCGTCGACCGGAAAGAACCCGACCGTGGCCCCGTATTCGGGGGCCATGTTGGCGATGGTGGCCCGATTGGCGATGGGCATGTCGGCCAGCCCCGGACCGTGGAACTCGACGAACTTGTCGACCACACCGTGCTCGCGCAACAGCTCGGTCACCCGGAGCACGAGGTCGGTGGCGGTGGCGCCCTCGGCCAGCCTGCCGGTGAGCCGGAACCCGACCACCTCGGGGAGGAGCATGTAGATGGGCTGGCCCACCATGGCCGCCTCTGCCTCGATGCCGCCCACACCCCAGCCGACGACCCCGAGACCATTGATCATCGTGGTGTGGCTGTCAGTCCCGACCAGGCTGTCGGGGTAGAGCCACCGGCCGTCGTCCCAGACGACCTTGGCCAGATACTCCAGGTTGACCTGGTGGACGATCCCGGTGGCCGGTGGTACCACCCGGAAGTTGGCGAAACCCGACTGACCCCACTTGAGGAACTCGTAGCGCTCCTGGTTGCGCTCGAACTCCTTGCGGGAGTTGATCATCAGTGCATCGGCGCGGGCGAAGGCGTCGACCTGCACCGAGTGGTCGACGACGAGGTCGACCGGGATCAGTGGGTTGACCTTTTGTGCCGCAGCCTCGTCACCGGTCATGCGCACGATTGCCGAGCGCATGGCAGCGAGGTCGACGACGGTGGGCACACCGGTGAAGTCTTGGAGCACCACCCTCCCCGGCACGAACGGGATCTCTCCGTCTCCGACCCGAGTCGCGTCGTAGGCGGCGATCCGCCTCACGTCGTGCTCGGTGATCGCCATCCCGTCGAGATTGCGCAGAGCCGACTCGAGGAGCACCTTTATCGAGTATGGAAGTCGCTCGGCGCCTTCGACGGAGTCGAGACGTGCTATCTCACGGGTCCCGAGGGCGGTGTCGACCGTGGCCCGGGCCCCGAACGGATCAGTGGTCATGGGAGCCTTTCAAGTTCTCTGGGCCTCAGGCTACCGAGTGAGGGGGGTCTAGCCATTGGGCGGCTCCCGTAATCAGTCGCCAGTTGTCGGTACCCGGAAGAATGACGAGATATCGCTTCCGACTACCGACTACCGATCACCGACTACCGAACACCGATCACGCGATACTGACCGGAACCCGGGTGACGCAGTCGTGATCGAGGTCGGTGTGGGGGATGATCACGGGGTTGCACTCATAGGACAACGCTCCGAACATCCCGGCCACGATGCCGCGGTCAAGCGAGCAGATGACCTCGGGATGGCTGGTAGCGGCCTCACCGAACGGGCAGTGCGAGGTCAGCAATTGCTGGCCTTCCACGTCAGGGGCGACCGAGAACCCGAGGCCGGTCATGGCCGTGGCTACGGCCTGGACCGCCCCGCGGTAGCCGGGCTCGTCGGGCATCCCGATCTCGGCGGCAAGCTCCTGCCCGTAGGCCCGGCCCACCGACTCGGCCACCTTCCCGACGTTCTCGGGAGCGACCTCGTCGAGGACCCGAATCAGCATCTCGACCAGCATCTCGAAGCGTCGGGGGGCGAAGTGGACCGAGATCTCCTTGTTGCTGGCCTGATAGCACTTGGCCGGCCGGCCGGCGCCAGGCCCCCCCTTTCCCGAGGCCCTGCGATGAGTGACCTCGAGATAGCCATCGAAGGCGAGCCGATCGAGATGGTGTCTGGCGACATTCGGGTGGATTCCGAACAGCCCGGCGATGGCGGAGGTGGTCAAGGGCTCTGCGGACCCACGGACCGTGATGTAGATGGCTCGACGGGTGGGATCGCCCAGGGCAGAGGTCAAGTGGGAGATTCTCGAATCGAGGGTCTTGATGTCCATGAGGGGTATCCGCTGCCCAAAACTATAGTTCGCCCGGTCTTCTAACCACTGCCGGCGTAGGGGAAATCATGCCGTCCGACAACGAGATATTCGAGGCGGTCGCGGCCATCGAGTCCCCGCTCTTCGTCGGCCGGACCCTGGGCGACCTCGGCTTGGTCAAGTCGGCGGAGAAGACGCTCACCGGTCGGATCAAGGTCGATCTCCTCCTTCCCGACTCCAACTCCTCCCACGAGCTCGACGATCGTCTCCAAAAGGCCCTGGCGCCCCACGGAAGAGGCGCCGACGTGTCAGTTGAGGTGATGACCGAGGAGGCAGCGGTCGAGTGGATCGCCAGAATGCGCAAAGCAGCAGGCCCCGCCATGGGCGAGCCGGGCTCGGCAACCCGCGTGGTCGCCATCTCGTCGGGCAAAGGGGGTGTCGGCAAGTCGTCGGTCAGCGCCAACCTGGCAGTCTCGCTCCGCCGCTCTGGCCAGCGCGTCGGCATCGTCGACGGCGACATCTGGGGATTTTCCATCCCCAGGATGCTCGGTGTGAGCCGGCCACCGCTGCTCATCGGGCAGGCCATCGTCCCGCCCACGGCACACGGGGTCAAGGTGATGTCGATGGATTACTTCGTCGGTGACGACAAGGCGGTCATCTGGAGGGGGCCGATGCTGCACAAGGCCATCGAGCAGTTCCTCAAGGATGTCTTCTGGGATGCCCTCGACTTCCTCATAGTCGACATGCCGCCTGGTACCGGCGACATCGCCATATCCATGGCCCAATTCCTTCCCCGGGCCCAGGTCCTCCTGGTCACCACGCCGCAACCAACCGCCCAGCGGGTTGCGCGCCGGGCCGCCCTCATGGCTGCGGAGGTCGACCAACAGGTGATGGGCGTAGTGGAGAACATGGCCTGGTTCACCGGGGACGACGGCAAGCGCTACGAGTTGTTCGGCAGCGGCGGCGGCGCCGCGCTGGCGGAGGAGGTCGGGGTCGACCTCATGGCGCGGATCCCGCTCCTCCCTGCCATGGGAAGAGGGGCCGACGAGGGTCATCCGGTTTCGATAGCGGCGCCCGGATCGGAGGCGGCCGAGGCTTTCGACCGGCTGGCCGAGGCCGTCATCGAGAAGCGTCCTCGGATCCGTACCAATCCTGCCCTCGTGATCAATTGAGCGCCCGCTCCAGCGATCGCAGCCGCAAGTTCGCCGTCGGCGTAGCCGGCTGGGTGTTCGGTCTGGCCTCGACCGTGCTATTGGTCGGCGTATGGGGGAGGGCGGTGGTGATCGACACCGACCAACTCGCCGAGTCGCTCACCCCTCTCGCGGCAAGCGATGTCGTCGCCGAGCGGATCTCCGAATGGCTCGAGTCCGAGCTGGTCGAGTCGGGCATCGATGGTCCCGGTGCCTCGGCGGCGGCCGACCAGGTCCTGGCCCACCCCCGAGTCGGCCCGGTGCTCGAGCAGCTGGTGGCCGATGGTGTGGAGGCGGCGGCTTCGCCCGATCCTGGCGGGGCGTCGCTCGATGTGGCGGCCATTCTCGTGCCTGCCACCGACCAGATCACCGCCGGTCTCAATCAGGCCGGTGTCCCGGTCACCACGACCCAGGTCGAAGCCGCCCTGACCAGGCTCGACCCTCTCGTGGTTCGGGAGCCCTCCGACCGTCCCTATATAGGTTCATCTTCCCCGCTTGCCTCTGACCTGGGCACCGCGGTCATGCTCGGCGTTCTGCTCATGCTCCTCTCCGGCTCGGCATACGTGGCCATGTCGAAGGACCGGATGCGTGCGGTGAGATCGCTGCTCACCCGTTTCGCCCTCGGGGCATTGTCCTTCGCCGTGCTGCTCAGGATCGGCGCCTGGCTGGTGGACCCCGAAGGCGGTCGGGCTCCTTTCCGGGAGTCCTTCGCGTTGCTTGCGGACTCCAAGTGGAGCGTGCCCTTGAACTTCGGTCTCGTGTCGTTGGCTGCGGCGACGGTCGCCCGCATGTTGCGGCGAAGGGTCAGACCGGTGGCAGCGTCCCGCTCAGGGCACGAGCCACCCATACGCCAAGAAGCATGACCCCGGCCACGATGAGGATCGTGTTCACACGGGGAGTGGACAGCGGTCGGGCCTTTCCCAATCGTCGCAACACGTACCAGACCGACCCCAGCAAAGACAGGGCCGCAATCGGGAGGATGAGCGGGTGATAGCCGAGGGCCGTGCCCACGTCGCCCCGAATCAGATGTGAAGCGGCCCGGGTCATGCCGCAGCCCGGGCAGGCCATGCCGGTGCAGAGGGCGAAGGGGCAGAGGGTTGGCCCGTCGTCGATCGGGCCGATGACGGCGAGGGCCCCGACAAGTGTCGCCGGGGCGACCAGGAAGAGCCGATGCCTCCAAGTCCTGCTCATCTGAAGAAGTCCCCGGTGAACGGGAGGACCATCAGACCGGCAAAGGCGAGGATGGCGACGAGGATCCCAATTCCCAACAGCACCGTGCAGACGATCCCGATGATTCGAGCTGCACTGGCCGTCCCCTCATTTGCCGGGTTTCGCCTCCCCGCCTTGATCCCCTCCAACTCGTTGTTCGCCATGACCCAGGCCACGATGCCGAGCACCTGGCAGCAGATGAGCCCGATTATGGAGAGGACCAGGGCGGTGGAGGCCTGGCTGGCCTCGGGATAAGGGGTTGATTCGGTAGGGAAGCTCATAGCCCGAGCCTATCTACCCAGACGGTCGAGGGTCCTGTAGAGCACCGAGGCCGGGGTGAGGAACCAGGGGTTGCCCCGGTAGTAGAACCGGGTCGGGTGGGGGACCTTGGTGAAGACGCTGGGAGGCTCCTCCCCGAGGAGCATGCCGGCCAGCTCGTGACCCATGAGGGTGGACAGCCCGACTCCATGACCGGCATAGCCCAGGGCATACCAGGCGCCGTCGATCCGGCCCATGTGCGGAACCAGGTCAAAGGGGACTCCGAGCTTTCCACCCCAGACATGGCTCAACGCCACACCCTCCAGCCGGGGGAAATAGCGGACGAGCTGGCTGTGCAGCGCATGGGCGGACTGCTCGAGGTCGAGACCGGTGTGGAGATTGCGCCGACCGCCGATCAGGATCCTGTCGTCCGGGGTCCTCCTCATGTAGTTGAGCAACCGCTTCTTGGTGTAGGTCATGGCCCCGCCGGGAAACACCGCGGCGGCTATGTCCCCGATCGGCTCGGTGACGACGATGTATGAGCCGACCGGGACGACCCGGCTTGCCAATCCCGGACATGGCCGGTCCGTGGTGTAGCCGTTGGTGGCGAGCACCACCTCGCCGGTGCGGACTGTCCCCGACTCGGTCTCGACGCGGAACCCTGAGGCGTGGCGTTGCAGCGACCTGGCTTCGCAGCCGGCGACCAGCTTGGCACCGGCTGTGGCCGCCCTCTCGGCGAGGCCGAAGACGAATCTGGCGGGCTGGATTCCCAGGCCCTCTGGCTCGAAGAGGGCGGTGGTGAAGTGGCTGTCGCCCACCACCTCACCCACCCGATCCGGTCCGAGGACTTCCCAATCGACGCCGACATTCTCCCGGTACCACGAGAGGCTGCTCTCGAAGGCTCTCTGTGCGCCCTCCCCGATGCCCAGGGCGGCCATCCCCCCGCGCACGATCATGGCGTCGATCGACTCGGCGGCGGCGAGATCAGAGACGATTTCGACCGAACGCACCGTGGCCTGCCACATCTCCCGGCCCAGCTCGGGGCCATGACGGTCGAAGATGACCTTGATCCCGGCTTTGATGTCGGGCGAAACCATGCCTCCGTTGACGCTCGACGCTCCCGAGGCGATCTCCCCGGCGTCTACGACCACCACCGATCTGCCACCGCGGGCGAGGCGGAGGGCCGCGGTCAGACCGGTGAGACCAGAGCCGACGATCAGAACGTCCGCCTCGTCGGGGAGATCGGATGTGAGGTTGTGGGGTCTCGGGTGCTCCTCGACCCAAAACGGGATCTGCTTCACAGACCTTCCAGGCCGGCGCGCATCAGTGTGGCCATCTCGCTCACCTGCTCCGGGGTCATGATCAGAGGAGGGGACACCTGGAGTGCACCGCCTCCCATCGCCCGGGTGAGCACGCCCGCCTGGCGACAGGCGACTGCAGCCCGGGCCGGAAGTGTCTCGTCGTCGCCCACGGACAGCTGAACCGCGGCCAGGGCACCAATCCCGCGCCTGACGTGGTCGACCACGTCGAGCTCCTCGATCGGGAGCAAGGCCTGGTACAGCTCGTCCTCGAGCGCGGCGGCGCGGGCCAGCAGCCCCTCCCTCTCCAGGATGTCCATCACGACCACACCGGCGGCACAGGCTGTCGTGTGGCCCGAGTAGGTGTAACCATGGCGGAATATCAGGCCCGGAGTGTCGAAGAACGGCGCCGCCACCTTCGGCGACGCGATCACACCACCCAGCGGGGCATAACCGCAGGTCACTCCCTTGGCGAATGTGATCAGGTCCGGCTGGAGCCCGAACCGGTTGGCGGCGAACCAGTCTCCGGCGCGGCCAAACCCGGTTATGACCTCGTCGGAGATGTAGAGCCCTCCGGCACTGTGGATCAGGTCTTGCACGCTGGTCAAGTACGAAGGCTCCACCGGTCGGACCCCACCGGCTCCGATCACCGGCTCGACGAACATACCGGCGATGCGCTCAGCCCCGGCATGATCGATCGCCTTCTCCACCGCATCGGGATCGTCGTAGGGGACGATCACGATGTCGGCCACCAGGTCTCCGCCGTAGCCGATCCGGTTCGGCTCCATGCCGCCCAGCGACGTGCCGTACGGGTGCATCCCGTGATAGGCCCATTCGCGCGAGATGAAGACGGTCCGCTCCGGCTGGCCCACAGCGTTGAAGTAGCGCCGCGCCATCTTGGCTGCGGTGTCGACGGCGTCGGACCCCCCGGAGCCGAAGAACACCTTGGAACCGGGGTCCGGAGAGACGGCTGCGATCTTCTCGGCGAGCTCGATCGGTGGCCGGGTGCCGTAGTCGATGAAGGTGTGGAAGGCAGCCAGTTTGCGGAGCTGGGCAGTCATCGCATCGATGATCTCCTCGCGGCCGTAGCCGACGTTCATGTACCAGAGTGAGGCGGCGGCGTCGAGGTACCTTCGCCCCTCTTCGTCGTAGACGTAGATCCCCTCACCTCGGTCGACGATGAACGGTGCGTGCTGCACCTTGCTCATCTCTGCAAACGGGTGCCAGAAAGCGGACATGAGGCCGGAGGCTAGCCGGGCAGGGGACGCCCCCAGCTCTCGCCATCGGGTGGCGCGCCGTCGGTACTCTGCCTGCCCGATGCCAGCCGACCTCCTCTTCGTCAACGGCCCCATCTTCACCGCCGGCCCGGCTCGTTACTTCGCCCGCGCTCTCGCCGTCAGCGGTGAGCGGATCACGGCGGTAGGGGACGAAGAGACGGTCTCGGAGTCGGCAGGCCCCGCCACCAGAGTGATCGACCTCGCCGGTCGGCTCCTGACCCCGGGATTCCAGGACGCCCACTGTCATCCGAGCAGCAGCGGCCTCGATCTGCTTCGTTGCTCCTTCGCAGGGTGCGACAACGCCGCCGATGCCGTCGCCTACATCGCCGACTACTCCGCTCGGCATCCGGACCGGGAGTGGATACTCGGGGCCGGCTGGCAGCAGATCTGGTTTCCCAGGGGAAGCCCCCCGAAGGAGGCGCTCGACGCGGTGGTGCCCGACCGCCCGGTACTGGTCTACAACGCAGACGGGCACGGGGCCTGGGTCAACTCCATCGCCTTGGCCATGGCCGGGATCGACGCCTCCACGGCGGATCCTGCCGATGGCCGAATCGAGCGTGGGGAAGACGGGCGGCCCCAGGGCACCCTGCACGAGGGCGCCGCCCGGTTGGTGGCGCGCCTCGCCCCCGCCGACAGCGAGGACGACCTGCGCGCCGGCATCCTTGCCGGTCAGGAATATCTCCTCTCCAAGGGGATAACCGCCTGGCAGGACTCCCACGTGGATGCCGTCACCCATGCCGCCTACCGGTCACTCGCCGGGTCGGGCGAGCTGGTCGGCACCGCGGTGGGCGCAATGTGGTGGGATCGGGAGCGCGGGATGGAACAGATCGAGGACCTGGAGCAGATGAGATCCGAGCCTGTGGGCCGCTATCAGCCGACAACCGTGAAGCTGATGCTCGACGGGGTGGTGGAGAACACCACCGCATCGATGACCGAGCCGTACTTCGCCAACGGCGAACCCACCGACAACAGGGGTATCGACTTCATCGAACCCGGCCTGCTCGACGAGATCGTCACCGACCTCGATCGGCGTGGGTTCTCCTGCCACTTCCACGCCATCGGCGATGCGGCGATTCGCCATGCCCTCGACGCCGTCGAGGCGGCCCGTATCGCCAACGGCTGGTCTGGGGCACGTCACCACATCGCACACCTCCAGGTGGTCCATCCCGACGACCTGCCTCGGTTCCTGCGTCTCGGCGTGATCGCCAACGCCCAGGCGCTGTGGGCCCAGGACGGACCGGATCAGGTCGACCTGACCCTGCCCTATCTCGGCGAGGAGCGGGCCCGGTGGCAATACCCATTCGCCAGCCTGCTCCGGGCCGGGGCGACGCTGGCCATGGGCTCGGATTGGGGAGTGACCACCGCAGACGTCATGGACCAGGTCGACACCGCGGTCACGCGAGTCAATCACGATCAGCCCGATCTGCCCCCACTCAACAGCGCCGAGCGCATCACGTTCCTCGACGCACTTGCCGGATTCACCGCCGGCTCGGCCCATGTCAACCATCGTGACGGTGACAGCGGCACCCTGACAGTCGGTATGCTCGCCGACCTCGCGGTCCTCGACCGTGATCCAATGGCGAGTGGGCACATCCGTGATGCCTCCGTGGCGATGACCGTGGTCGGCGGAAGGGTGGTATTCGAGGAGGGGTGATGACGAGCCCGGCAGTCGAGTTGGCAGGTGTGACCAAACGGTTCGGTGAGGACGTCGTGGCCGTCGACGGGATCGATCTGACCGTCGAAGACGGGGAGTTCTTCTCGCTCCTCGGGCCTTCCGGCTGCGGGAAGACGACCACCCTGCGCATGATCGCCGGGTTCGAGTTCCCCACCGAGGGCAGCATTCGCATCCACGGTTCGGAGATGGGGCTGCTCCCTCCCAACCAGCGCCCGGTCAACACCGTCTTCCAGTCCTACGCCCTCTTCCCCCACATGAGCGTGTCCGAGAACGTCGCCTTCGGGCTCCATATGAGAAAGGTCGAGCGCTCCGAGGTGCAACGCCAAGTGGCCCGGGTGCTGGACCAGGTTCAGCTGTCCAAGCGGGCGGATGCCAGACCAAGCCAGCTCTCCGGCGGGATGCAGCAGCGGGTGGCTCTGGCTCGCGCCCTGGTCAACGAGCCGGAGGTGCTTCTCCTCGACGAGCCGCTCGGGGCACTGGACCTCAAGCTGCGCCAAGCGATGCAAGTCGAGCTCAAGGACCTGCAGGGCCGGGTCGGGATCACCTTCATCTACGTCACCCACGATCAGGAGGAAGCCCTGACCATGTCCGACCGGATCGGGGTGATGAACGACGGGCACCTGCTCCAAGTGGGTCGGTCCCAGGACATCTACGAGCACCCGACGTCCCGTTTCGTGGCCGACTTCATCGGCGACATCAACCTCTTCGACGCGACCCTCAACGGTGCCGGGGTGGCCCGGCTGCCCAACGGGCTGGAGATCGGGGTCCCCCGGGCCGCGGACCGCTCCGACGGCCAGGTGACGGTGGCCCTGAGACCGGAACGTCTCGCCCTGTACGACCTCGACGACGAGATCCCGGCCAACCACAACCGGCTCCGTGCCCGGGTTCTGCGGAGGCTCTACTACGGCGACGTCCACTTCTACGACGTCGACGCCGGCATCGGCACCGAGATCGAGGTCAAGGAGGAGAACCGGCCAGGAGTCGAACTGCACGAGGCCGGTGACGAGGTGTTCCTGGTCTGGAACCCGGAGGCAGCCAATCTGGTGACGTCCTGATGACGACGCCTGCCGTCGACGAGACCACCCTGGCCACACCGGTGACCCCCCGTTTGGAGCGGGCGGCGCGACGAGCGGAGGCGAGGCGAGGGTTGCTCATCGCCCTGCCGTCGTACGTCTATCTGGTCCTTCTCTTCGTCGTCCCCCTCCTCCTGGTCTTCGTCTACTCCTTCGCCACGAGGGACGCCACCGGGCAAACCATCCTCCAGGATTGGAACCTCGACTCTTATCGCAGGCTGTTCACGGCACAGGTGGCCGAGATCTTCGTCAGGTCACTGGTGCTGGCGCTGGTCACCACGCTGATCTGCCTCGCCGTCTCCTACCCCTTCGCCTACTACATCGCCACCCGCTCCCCGCGGGTGCGCAACATCCTCCTCGTGTTCGTCATGATCCCCTTCTGGTCGAACTTCCTGGTCAGGACATATGCCTGGCGGGTGATCCTCGGATCGGAAGGCCCCATCTCGCAGGTGACCCAGTTGCTCGGGGGCGAGCCATTCCGCCTCCTCTTCACCAACAGCGCAGTTCTCATCGGCCTGGTCTACGGGTTCATGCCGTTCATGGTCCTTCCCCTCTACGCCGCCCTGGAGCGGATGGACTGGCGGCTGGTGGAGGCGGCCAGGGACCTGTACGCCGACGGCTGGACCGCCTTTCGAAAGGTGACGCTCCCATTGTCGATGCCCGGCGTCGTGGCCGGCTCGATCCTGGTCTTCATCCCCTCTTTGGGCGCCTACGTGACCCCCGCGCTGTTGGGGGGCGCACGGACTGTGCTGATGGGCGATTACATCGTCAGCCAGTTCCTCGCCGCCCGCAACTGGCCATTCGGTTCGGCGCTGTCCTTCGCCGTCATGTTCGTGATGCTGCTGGCCACGCTCTTCTACTTCCGAGCCGGGGCGAAGACGCTGTGAAAGAGGGGACCGCGCCAAAGGGCCCGGTGCAGCGGCTGCTCGGGCTCAACGCCTGGCTGGTCTACCTGTTCTTCTACGCACCGATCGTCTTGCTCATCGTCTTCTCCTTCAACGACAACGACAACGTGGGGATCTGGACCGAGCCCTCGTTCCGCTGGTACCAGGCCATGTTCGGGGACGACCGGGTGATGGGAGCGTTGCGCAACTCCCTGGTCGTGGCCCTGTTCTCGACAGTCGTGTCCACGGTGCTGGGCACCATGTTGGCCATCGCTCTCGAGCGCTACCGGTTCCGGAGCCGCGCCGCCCTCGACGGGATCGCCTACCTCCCCATCATCATCCCCGACGTGACCATGGCCGTCATGCTCCTCGTCTTCTTCTTCCAGGCCTTCGGGGTCCTCAGCGATCTTTTCGCCATGAATCTCACCACCGGTTTGACCACCATCGCCCTCGCCCACATTGCCTTCAGCATCTCGTTCGTCGCTGTGGTGGTCCGCGCCCGTCTCTCCCAACTCGACTCGTCCCTCGAGGAGGCCGCAGCCGATCTCTACGCCAATCGCTGGCAAGCCTTCCGCAGGGTGACTCTGCCCCTGATCGCACCGGGGGTGGCCGGTGGCGCCCTGCTGGCGCTCACCCTCTCCCTCGACGACGTGGTGGTGACCCAGTTCGTCTCCGGGGCGGGCTCGACCACGCTTCCTGTGTACGTCTTCGGTTTGGTGCGACGCGGAGTGACCCCCCTGATCAACGCGGTGAGCACCGTCATGTTGGTGGCCTCGATGGTCCTGGTCGGAGTATCTCTCGGCTTCCAACGGGGGGCAGAGGCCCGGGCGCAGCGGCTGGCCGATCCGGAGGCGGTCCGCGAGGAGATCGTGGCGGGCTGATCGGGCCCGCCCGGCGACACCGACGGTCCCCGGCCCGGATAAGGTGTTCTCGGCGAACAATGCAAATCGACGATTCCCGGGAGGATTAACGAGATGCGAACTGTGACAAGGCTCATTGCCTTACCCCTGGTGCTGGTGATGGTTATCGCAGCGTGTGGCGAAGATGACACCGGGGGCGGGACCGGGGACACCGCGGTCGAAGGCACCGAGTCACCAGACGGGGCGACAGGTGCCAACTGCGAGTTGGACCAGGTCGACGGCGACCTCAACTTCTACAACTGGTCCGAATACATGGACCCCGAGCTGGTAACTGCCTTCGAGGAGGAGTACTCGGTCGACGTGGTCGAGGACTTCTACGAGTCCAACGAGGCTCTGCTCGCCCAGATGCAGGCCGGAGCGGTCTACGACCTCATCGTCCCCTCCGACTACATGGTCGGGATCATGATCGAGAACGGGCTCCTCGCTCCCGTCAACGGGGACGCCGTGCCCAATCTGGTCAACCTTCTCGACAGATTCACCGAGCTCCCCTACGACCCCGGACCGGAGTACTCGGCCGCCTACCAGTACGGGACCACCGGTCTCGGCGTCAACGTGTCGGTGGTCGGAGATGACTTCCCCCGGAGTTGGGCATTGCTCTTCGACCCCGAGCTGACCGAGACCTTCCCGGGTGGTGTGTCCGTCTTGAACGACCCGCGCGAAACGATGGGTGCGGCCCTGAAGTATCTCGGTTATTCCCTGAACGACACCGATCTGGAGCATCTCCAGGAGGCGACCGACACCATCTCGGCGGCCCTGGGCGGGATTGCCACATTCGACTCCGACCAGTACGACGAGGCTTTGGTCGCCGGCGAGGTGGCGGTGTCTCACGGCTACTCGGGCAACATGATCATCGGCATCGGTGAGGCGGAGAACCCCGACGACTTCGAGTACATCCTTCCCGAGGAGGGGGCGACGCTGTGGATCGACAACATGGCCGTTCCGGCCAATGCCGAGCATCCCTGCACAGCGTTCACCTTCATCAACTACCTCCTCGATGCGGAGAACGGAGCCGCCCTCACCAATTGGAACTACTACGGCACACCCAACGAGGCTTCGATCGACTTCGTCGACGCCGAGGTGATCGAGTTCTACGCGCCGACCTTCGAAGCCGAGGATCTCGAGGTGATCGAGGACACCGGCGACTACGAGATCAACTTCACCGACTATTTGGCACAAGCAAAGAGCTGACGAAGTCAGCTCTTTGCGTCCTATGTCCTACGTCGCGTGAGAGGTAGGAATTCAATTGGCGTAGTTGCGGCGTCCCTCGCCTGGGTCGTCTTCGCCTTGCCGGCGGGGGCGGAGCCGGCGGGCCGGGATTCGGTCGGTATCGTCGACCAAAGCAGCCAATGGACCTTGACCGATCCGGTCACGGGAGGGCGGATCCAGTTCGACTACGGCGATCCGGGCGATGTCCCCTTCACCGGTGATTGGGACTGTGACGGTATCGCCACCCCCGGCTTGTACCGCCGCTCCACAGGCCAGGTCTTCCTCCGCGACAGCAACACCAGCGGTGTCTCCGACGTCACCTTTGTCTTCGGTAACCCGGGCGACATCCCGCTTCCGGGTGACTTCGACGGGGATGGCTGTGACAGCCTGTCCATCTATCGGCCGGCGGAAGCGGGCTTTCACATCACCAACTCGCTTGGCGCCGACGGCGGCGGCTTGGGGGCGGCCGATCTCCACTATCCGTTTGGCGATCCCGGTGACATCCCGTTCGTCGGCGATTGGGACGGGGACGGGGTCGACACCGTCGCCCTGCGCCGGCCATCGGATGGTTTCGTCTACATGACCGACTCCCATCGCAGCGGCAACGCCGAGGTGTCCTACTTCTATGGTGACCGGGGCGACCTCCCGTTTGCAGGTGATTGGGATGGAGACGGGATCGACAGCGTTGGTTTGCACCGGCCGGCAACGGCCAGCAGCTTCCTGCGCAATGCCCATTCAACGGGCGTCGCCGACCTGACCCTGAGGCAGGGGAGCGGGACCCCGCTGGCCGGTGACTTCGGCCCTCTCCCCGACCCGCCTCCAGCACTCTCCATGGTCCCGAGGGAGGATTGGGGGGCACGCCCGGCCGAGACGGGAAGGATGGTCCCTCACACGGTCTCCCGATTGACGGTCCATCACTCCGGCACCGAGCAATCCACCACCGGCCCACAGCGTTACCGGAGCTGGCAGGACTGGCACATGGACGGGCAGGACTGGCCGGACCTCGCCTATCACGTGATCATCGGGGTCGACGGGACCGTCTACGAGGGGCGTGACACCGCCTACCGGGGAGATACCGGCACCAACTACGACACGAGCGGTCACTTCCAGGTCGTGGTCGAGGGAAACTTCGAGGTCGACCGACCCACTCCGGCCCAGCTCGACTCGCTGGCCGCGGTCCTGGCCTGGGCTTCCGAGCGATACGGTGTCTCGCCGGGAACGATAAGCGGACATCGGGACCATGCCGCCACACTGTGCCCGGGGCGTCATCTCGAGGACCACATCACCTCAGGTGAGCTGAGGGCAGCCGTGGAGAGACTGATCGCCGACGGCGGGGTCGGGCTGGAATGGCCCTGACCCCGCTGCCGGTGGCCGAACTCAGGATTCGGTGGGAACGGGCTCGCTTGGTGTCACCGAAGGGCGGCGCTTTCGCCACTGGCGATAGGCCACCCAGCCGATGAGCAGAGGGATCCCGACGGTCAGCATCAGCATCGGGAGGGTGTAGAGGGCGAAGTTGATCGCCCATCCCGCCACCCCTTGGAGTCCGGTGACCAGGCTGCGCAAGGCGTCTCGGGCCACCTCGACCGGCTCCCAGGTGTCTTCGACGATCGGGACCACCGCCGGGGTCGGGGTGAGCCCGATGCTCAGGGTGGCCAGATCGACGACGTCGTCGAGATAGTTGAGCTGGCCCTGGATCTGCTCGATCTGTGAGCGGACGCTCGAGATCTCGTTGAAGACCCGGAGCAGCTTGTCGGGGTCGGCTTCGGGCTGCTGTCTCACCTCGGCGAGCAAAGCCCGCAGCTCCACTTCCAGAGCCTCGAGATTGGTGAGCCGGGCCTCCAGGTCGATGTACTGCTCGCTCACGTCCTGGGCATTCTGTGACTCGGAGACCACCGTCTCCACCGATCCCTTGATCGCATTCATGGTCTCGGTCAGCTCGGCGACAGGAACACGCACCGTCATCGTCACCGACGGTTGATCTTCCTCCCCTTCCACCGGATGCACAGTCGCGTCGGCAATGAAGCCCCCGGCGGCCTCGGTCAGCGCCACGATTCGATCGAACGCGGCCCTGGTGTCGTCGGCCTCCAGTTGGAGCTGGGCCTGTCGGATGACCTTTCGGTCCTGGGCAATCTCGAGGTTGACCCCGATCGCGCCGCTGTCGCCCGCCCCGTCCTCGGCCGCTGCGCCGGCCGCTGTAGTTTCGGTCACCTCGTCGGGGGCGAGGGCCTCCTCGCTGCCCCGGTCGACATCGCCGGCGATGTCCTCGAAGGTGACCGATTCGCCTTCCCCGGCGCTGCAGGCGGCGACCACCCCAAGTGCCAATACCAATGCCAGTCGTCTCATGTCTTCTCCTCGTTTTCATGAGCCTTTCGGGCTCGCTGCTTGGACGGGTGGCCGGAGAGAATCGGTTCCCGTCGCCGGCCGGTGGCTGCGGCGAGCAGCCGAGGAGGTAGCGTTGGCCCATGGACGGCGGCCCACTCCGGGTTCTCGAGATCTACGGCGACGCCGCCGACTTCGGGCGGGTCCACGGCACCGAGTGCAAGCCGATGATTCGCGATTATCTCGACGAGCGCCTCGGTCTCTCCGGCGACGCAGCCTGGGCGGGGCGCACGGCCCGAGCCGACACGGTGCTCGCCCTGGCCGAAGCAACCTTGCCCCACCACCGGGCCTACTCGTCCTCCCTGTTCGAGGAGATGACCACGCTGGCCGAGGCGGCCGGGATCACCCCGGCCGAGGCTGTCGTGGTCGGCGGATTCACCGACCTGGTGGATGTGGTCCGGGCTCATGACGGTTGGGCTCCCATCGAGGACGATTGCACCGCCGTCCTCGATCCGGTCCAGGGCCTGTTCGCCCAGACCTGGGACATGCATGCCTCGGCGGGTGCATACGTGGTGATGCTCAAGCTGGACCCCGTGTCCGGCCCGGGTGCAGTGGTCCAGACGACGGCGGGCTGTCTCGGCCAGATCGGCCTGAACGAGGCGGGCATCGGAGTTGGGATCAACAATCTCACCTCGATCGGCAAACCCGGTGTGACCTGGCCGTTCGTGGTCAGAAGGGTGCTGGAACAGACTTCTCTCGACGCCGCCGTCGATGTCGTGCTCGGTGCCGATCTGGCCGGGGGCCACAACTATCTGATCGTGGGGCCTGATGGGACCGGGGCCAACATCGAGGCGATGCCCGGAACGGTCGAGGTGACCAAGGTGACAGATGCACCTCTCGTTCACACCAACCATTGCCTTGCGACCGGAACCAGTCTCGAAGAGGGTGCACGGCCGGGGGAGCACGTCGAGAGCAGCCAGGCCAGGCTCGACCGTGGCACCGAACTGGTGGGAGACCTCGAAGCCTTCTTCTCGGATCCGTCGATCGCCCGCCGCGCCGATTCGTCCCATGACGTGGCCACCTGCGGGGCGGTGGTCATCAAACCGGGCGAAAGGCGACTCGACTCGGTTTGGGGCATACCCGGCGATCACCCCTGGGAGACCTTTCGGTTGTGAACGGGGTGACGATCGTCAACCTCCAGCCCGAGATGGCGGAGGATCTGGAGCAGATCGAGCTGGCCTGCTTTCCGATGGCCAACCCGGACGACCTCCTCTCCAAGGAGGACATTGCCGCATATGCCACAGTCTTCCCGGAGGGCTACTTCGTCGCCATCGTCGACGGGCGGCCGGTGGGTATGGGCGCGGGCATCTATCTCGACTTCGACTTCGAACATCCCCAGCACAGCATCGCCGGAATCACCGGGGACCATCAGTGCGGGAACCACGATCCCGACGGCGACTGGTATTACGGCACCGACATCACAGTGTTCCCCGAGTATCGGGGCCGAGGGATCGGGGGCATGCTCTACGAGAAGCGGAAGGCCCTGGTGATCGGAGACCGCAAGCGGGGGATCATCGCCGGGGGCTCACTGCCCGGATACTTCCATCACAAGGCCACCATGCCGATCGGCGAATACGTGGCCAAGGTGGTCGCGGGCGAGCTCCAGGATCCCACCCTCAGCTTCCAGCTCTCACATGGCTTCGAGGTACGCGGTCTTCTCGAGAACTACCTCGAGGATGCGGCCGACGACGGCTGGGCCGCGCTCATCGTCTGGGAGAACCCCGAGCTGTGATCGAGCCCGGGACGCAGGACATCTCCCACCTACGATTCGGCTATGACTCAACAGCCCAACTTTCCCCCCAGCCCGCCCCGAGGAGCGGGCGATCAGCAGATGTGGCAGGTTCTCTCCCACGCCTCTGCTTTCGTCCAGGTGATCGGGATCCCTTCGCTGATCGGCCCCTTGATCGTCTGGGCGATGAAACGTGACGATCCTGCCATCGAGCCCCACGCCCGGGCCGCGCTCAACTTCCAGCTCACACTGTTGATCTACTTCGTCGTGGGCGGGTTCCTGGCCCTTCTCTTCGCGGTGACCGTCATCGGGTTGGTGATCACCGTGCCCCTGATCTTGTTCCTGCTGGCCCTGGTGGTGCTCGAGCTCATCTTCGCCCTGCTCGCCTCACTTGCCGCGTCGAGGGGCGAGCTATACCGCTATCCGATGAGTCTCAACCTCATCAAGGGCTGACAGTCAGATCGCTCCCAGCACGTCGCGTAGCTGTGCCATGAAGAACTCCCAGCCCTCGGCGTAGCCCTGGCGCTCCTCGGCCGAGGCCGCCTCGTGCTCGATGTCGACCCGAGTCGTCCCCGATCCTGACGCCGACAGATCCATCGCCACCCGGCGGGCCGGCACGTCCTCGTGGTCCCACCGCCAGGTGAAGGTGAGTCGGTCCGGCGGTTCCACCTCGAGGTACTCGCCACGGAGATGCCATCCCGGGCCATCCCACCACAGATGGAGGTTCCCGCCCGGGGCCGGATCGGTGTCGGCGCCATCGGGCCACCAGGCGGTGAGGAGCTCGCCCATCGTGAGATGGGCGAAAACGGTTGGTGAGGAGGCGGGCACCTCGAAACTCCCACGATACGGTTCGAGGCTCAACCTCCCTGTCCCCGCTCGACCTTCCTCTCCGCCATCCCGTTGAGGATCTCCAGCACCACCCGATTGGCCAGGTAGACGGTCTGCTCGCCGGGCCCGTCGTAGGGAGGTGACACCTCGACGACGTCGGCTCCGAGCACGTTCAGGTCCCGCGCCAAGCGACGGACCGTGTCCAGGATCTCCCGTGAGTTGAGCCCACCCGGCTCGGGAGTGCCGGTGCCCGGGGCCAGACCGGGATCCACCACGTCGATGTCGACGCTGATGAAGACGCCTTTGGCCCCGCCTTCGAGCGAATAGGCCACGGCCTCGTCCACTACGTCGTCGAGACCACGTTCGGTGATCTCGTTCATCATGAACGAGCGCATCTTCTGCTCCCTCATCCACTGGATCACCTCAGGCTCGGGCCAATAGCCGCGGAGGCCGATCTGGACGAAGCGGTGCCCGGGGACGGCCCCCGACTCGATCAACCGGCGCATCGGGGTCCCGTGGCCATACAACGACCCGTTCTGGGTGAACCCGGTGTCGGCGTGGGCATCGAAGTGGATGAGGGCGATCTCCCCGAAGCCGTGGACCCGGGCCACTCCCAGGGCGTCGGGCCAGGTGATGGTGTGGTCACCTCCGAGGACGATGGGTACCTTCCCCGCCGCGGAGATCTGCTCGACCGCATCGGCGATGCGCCCCATGGAGAGGTCGAGCTCTCCGGGGCGAACGTAGACGTCCCCCACGTCGACGACGCCCAGAGTGGAGAACGGGTCGATGCCCGTGGGGAGATGGGGCCGGTAGCCGTCCATTGCCCCGTAGTCGGCGTTGCGGATCGCCTGGGGGCCGAACCTGGCTCCGGGCCGGTATGTGGTGCCCCAGTCGAAGGGGGCGCCGACGATGACCACCTTTCCCTCGCCCATGTCGTCGATGGTCACCGCCGGAACTCCGAGGAAGGAGTCCCTCGAAGCGAAGGAGATGTACTCGGCCGAGGCGAAAGGAATCTCGCCCTTGCGTTGTTCGTAAGGCTTGTACATCCGGTCGTTACGCTAACGGCCCTTCGTCCCACGGTGAGCGATGACATCACAGCGCGTGCAACGCACCTACTTGATACTCACACTCCTGCAGACGCTCGCCGCGTCGCTGATTTGGGGGGTCAACACACTCTTCCTGCTCGACGCCGGGCTGAGCCTCACCGAGGCGTTCGTGGCAAATGCCGCGTTCACCGCAGGCATGGTGCTCTTCGAGGTCCCTACCGGCGTGATCGCCGACACCTTCGGACGCCGGACCTCGTTCATCCTCGGCGCCGCAACCCTGCTGGTCACCACCGCCGCCTATCTCGGCCTCTGGTATGTCACAGCCGGGATTTGGTGGTGGGTCCTCGTCTCCGCCCTGATCGGGTTGGGATTCACCTTCTTCTCCGGCGCCACCGAGGCATGGCTGGTCGATGCCCTGACAGCAACCGGCTACGACGGTGGGGTCGAATCCGTATTCGGGAAGGGCCAGACCGTCGCCGGCGCCGCCATGCTGGCCGGGACGATCGGCGGTGGCTTCCTCGGCCAGATCAACCTGGGGCTGCCATACGCCGCCCGGTCCATCCTCCTTCTCGCGGTCATCTCGGCGGCTTGGGTTTGGATGCACGACATCGGGTATCAGCCGGCGAAAGGCGTTGCAGTCGGGGAGCAGGTGAGGAGCCTCCTCCGCTCGTCGATCCGGTATGGGCTGGGCAATCCCCCGATTCGGATGTTCATGTTCGGAGCGCCCTTCGCCGCCGGGATCGGTATCTGGATCTTCTACGCCTTCCAGCCGTACCTTCTCGAGTTGTTCGGTGATCCGGATGCCACGTACCTGGCCGGTATCGCCGCAGCCGTGTTCGCCACAGCCCAGATGATCGGCGGCGCCTCGGTCAACTGGGTGAGGAGACGGGCCAGAACGCGAACCGGCGTGATCACGATGGAGGTCGTCGTCGGAGCGTTGGCCCTGGTCGGGGTGGGCCTCGCCGACAAGCTGGCCATCCCGCTCGGGTTCTGGGTGGCTATCACGCTGCTCGCCCTCACCGCCCTGGTCTCGGCGCTGTCGACTCCGATGCAACAGGCGTACATGAACGACTGCATCCCCTCGGAGCAGAGGGCAACCGTCTTGTCCTTTGCCTCGCTGATGGGTAGCGCCGGAGGCGTGGTGTCACAACCTGCCCTGGGCCGGGTCGCCGACGTCTTCTCATTGGGGACCGGCTATGTCGTCGCCGGGCTGCTCTATGCGATCAGGCTCCCGTTCATCCTCGCGGTGAGAAGGATGCGGCTCCCGGCCGACGAAGTCGTCACGCCGCCTCGCGCCACCGGGGTCGTAGAGCCCTAACATCGCCGGGGTATGGCAGACCAGGAGACCACACAACCCGACCCGATGGGCCAGGCAATTTTGCGGGGGATCATGATCGGCATCCCGACCGTCCTGGTCGCTCTGACCTTCGGGATCTGGGCGATCACGGACCTCGACTTCTTCGAGTCGCTGACGACGGCCCTTCTCCCGGGAGTACTCCTCGGCGCCTTCGGCGGCGGTTTCGCCGGCACCGCGATGACGATGAGGGAGTAGAGGTGATCGGTACTTGGTACTTGGGCTAGGTCTCTTCTCTGAGGACGAAGACGACGGTTTGGAGGTCGGTGAACTCGTCGATGCGCTGACGGCCCCAGCCGGTGTCGGTGCCGGCTGCACCGCCGAAGGGTTGGAAGGTCTCCCAGAAGTCGGTTGAGTCGTTCACGATCACGGTCCCGGAGCGGATACGGTCGGCATACCAGAACGCCTTGGTGAGGTCGTTGGTGAACACGGCCGCCTGCAGACCGAGCCGGGTCCGGTTGGCGACCGCGACAGCTTCTTCGTCGTCCCGGGCGCCGATGATGGGAACCACAGGCCCGAACGACTCCTCCTGTGACACCATCGACTGCTCCGGGACACGGTCGAGCACGGTGAACTCGTAGTAGAGGTCGGTGGGATGGCCCGAAGCCCTGCCCCCGCCCATGAGCAGCTCCGCCCCCTTGTCGAGGGCATCTGCGACGTGCCGGTCCATCTTGGCCGCGGTCGGCTCGTTGTTGAGCGGCCCCATGTTGGTCGAGTCGTCGAACGGATCGCCCAGCCGGACCTGCTGGGCCGCTTTGAGGGTCGCCTCGACGAACTCGTCGTGCACCTCGTCGACAACGATCACCCGCTCGGTGGCCACACACACCTGCCCCGCGTTGTAATAGGCCCCGTACACCGCGGCCTCGGCCGCTTTGGGGACGTCCGCATCGGCGGTGACCACGGTGGGGCCGTTGCCCGACATCTCCATGATCGAGCGCTTGAGGCCCATCACCGAGACGATCTTCCTGCCCGTGGCAGACGAGCCGGTGAAGCCGATGGCGTCGATCCCGTCGTGGGCGACCAGTTGGGCGCCGATGTCGCCGCCACCGGGGATCACCTGGACCGCGCCTTTGGGTGCGCCCGCCTCCTCGAAGACCCTGGCCATCTCGAGCAGGGCCCATGAGGTGAATTCGGGCGGCTTGACGATGACCGCGTTCCCTGTGGCCAGGCCGGGCCCCACGTACTCCATCGGGATCATCACCGGGAAGTTCCACGGTGTGATCGCGGCCCACACCCCCACCGGGCGTCTTACGGTGAACATGCGCCGGTGCCGACTGGTGGTTGGGATCAGCTCACCGGTGAGGCGTTTCACGTCCTCGGCTGCGATCTGGAAGTAGTCGCCCGACTCGGCGATGTCGTCCTTGGCTTCGGCCTCGTAGGGCTTTCCCTGCTCCAGGGTGAGAATGCGGGCCACGTCTTCTACCCGGCTCTGCCACAGCTCGTACACGCGGAGACAGAGCTCGGCTCGCTCGAAGGCGGTCCAATGCCGCATCTCGTCGGCGGCTTCGTGCGCCGTCTTCACCGCCCGATCGATGTCGGCGGCAGAGGCCTTGGGCACGTTGTAGATGTGCTCGCCGGTCGAGGGTGAGTGCACCTCGTAGTGGTCGTCGCCTGTCCCCTCGGTCCACTCGCCTGCGATGAAGAGCCTGAGATCGGTCGCCATGGGCCAACCGTACTGCAAACGGGAAGCTCGGTCTGGACGGCGGGTCAGTATCATCGAACCGGTGACGGGTCATCTCCTCATCGACGGTCGCCTCGTCACCGGGGCCGGCCCCGCCTTCGATGTGATCGACCCCGCCACCGGCGAGAAGCACACCACTCTGACGGCGGCGGACGAATCTCAGCTCATCGCTGCCACCACGGCGGCCGCCCGTGCCCAGAGCGAGTGGGAGCCCCTCGCCCAACCGGAGCGCAGCCGCCTCCTGCACGCCGTGGCCGAGTCGATCGACGCCAATCGGGAATCGCTCGCCACAGCCCTCACCCATGAGACCGGACGCCCCCTGACCCGGAATCATCTCTATGTCGACATGGCGCGGGACCTGTTTCGCCAGTATGCCGAGTTGGCTCGGGCGTTCGGGGGACGGGTGGCGCCGTCCAACGACCCCGGGCAGCTATCTCTCGTCCTCTCCCGCCCCTATGGAGTCGTCGGTTGCCTCATACCCTGGAACTACCCGCTTCTCCTCCTGGTGTTCAAGATCGCCCCGGCCCTGGCCGTGGGGAACACCGCGGTGATCAAACCCGCTTCCGAGACTCCGCTCTCTCTCCAGGTGCTGGCCGAGATCTTCGCCGAGCACCTGCCGGCCGGTGTCGTCAACACAGTGACCGGGCCGGGCCGAACCGTCGGTGAGGCCCTGGTCACCGACCCCCGCGTCGACCTGGTGGCATTCACCGGCTCCACCGAAGTGGGCAAGAGACTCGCTTCCCTTTGCGCAGAGGCGGTCAAGCCCTCACATCTGGAGCTGGGGGGGAAGGACCCGGCCATCGTCTTCGATGATGTCGACCCCGGCGTGGCTGCAGAGGGAGTGGTCTGGGCCTCGTTCCTCAATGCCGGGCAGGTGTGCACATCGACCGAGCGTGTCTACGTGCACCGCTCGCACTACGACGAGTTCTTGGACCATGCGGTCAAGCTGACCAACTCGATCCGCCTCGGCGACCCCTTCGACGAGGCAACGCAGGTGGGGCCGATGCGCAGCGAGGCCAGACGACACGCGGTGGTCGGGATGGTCGATCGCGCCGTGGCCGGCGGCGCCGAGATCCTGGCCGGCGGTCACTCCGTCGACAGGCCCGGCTTCTTCATGGAGCCCACCGTGGTGTCAGGTGTCGATCACGAGATGGGGCTGATGAAGGAGGAGACCTTCGGCCCGGTGATGCCGGTGATGGCTTTCGACGACGACGACACGGCCTTCGCCCTGGCGGCGGACACTCCTTACGGGTTGGGGGCGAGTGTCTACACCACGAATTCCTCTCGGGTAGAGCGGGCCTATCGGGAGTTGCGTGTCGGGACGGTCTGGGTGAACGACCCTGTCGTCGACAACCTGGCCGCCCCCTTCGGCGGGGTCCGGGCGAGCGGAGATGCAAGGGAATTGGGTGTCGAGGCACTCGACAGTTTCACGACCCTGCGGCATGTGCACTGGAACCTGGAGCTGGTGCCGAAGCCGTGGTGGTTCCGAGAGGAGTGAGAGCATGAGCCTCCAGGGCGATCAGACCAAGCAATGGTTCCAAAGGGCGCAGAAAGTCCTGGTCAACGGGGTGTCGAGTCAGTTCCGCTATTGGGGGGACGACGACACCATCGTTATCGACCACGGTGAGGGCGGGCACCTCGTCGACATGGACGGCAAGCACTACATCGATTACCAGTGCGGCTTCGGCCCGATCATCCTCGGTCACGGCGACCCGGACGTCTCGAGGGCTGTGGCCGAGACGGCGAGCGAGGCGACCAGCTTCGCCATGACCCAAAGACGCGAGATCGAGGCGGCGGAGAAGGTGATCGAGGCACTCGGCTGGCCCGATGCCATGCGTTTCAGCAACACCGGCACCGAGGCGACGATGCACGCGATCCGTCTCGCCCGCGGGCTGACCGGGCGCGATATCGTGATCAAGTTCGAGGGCCAGTACCACGGGATGCACGACTACGTCTTGTTCTCCACAGCCGGGGTCCCCGTCAGCGGTCTCGGCTCGAGGTTCCGCCCCATCCCACTTCAATCGAGCTCAGGCATCCCCGAGGCGATCAGGTCGCTGGTGCGGACCCTTCCCTTCAACGATCTCGAGATGGTGGAGCGGGCCTTCAAGGACGAGGGACAGCGGATCGCCGCAGTCATCGTCGAGCCGATGCTGGGCAACGCATTCGGGATCATGCCCCTGCCTGGGTTCTTGGAGGGGCTGCGTGCCCTGTGCGACGAGAACGGCGCGCTGCTCATCTTCGACGAGGTCAAGACCGGGTTCCGGGTCGCCTATGGCGGAGCCTTCGAATGCTTCGGGGTGAAGCCGGACGTCGGTACCTACGCCAAGTCGATGGGCAATGGCTTCCCGGTGGCGGCCATTGCCATGACCGACAAGGTGGCGGCCGGCTGGCGTTCCTCGGGGATCGCCCAGGCCGGCACCTACTCGGGCAACGGGATCGCAGTGGCCGCAGCGGAGGCGACCATCGACCGGCTCGCGACCGGTGAGCCGCACGCCAGGATCGAGAAGGTGGGTCGAAGCCTCATGGAGGGGATTGATCAGGTGCTGGCCGATCACGGGGTGGAAGGCCGGGCGACCGGCCACCCCTCGATGTTCTCCATCTTCCTCGGTGAAGGCAACCTCGACGAGTTCAGGCACACCGCCAAGCACAACGAGGCTCTCTATGAGGAGATCCTTTTCGGGATGATCCGGCGCGGTGTGATGCCATGCCCCGACGCCCTGGAGCCATGGTTCGTCTGCGCCGCCCACAGCGACGAAGACGTGGCTACGACCCTCCAGGTCTTCGACGAGTCACTGGTCGAGGCACTTTCGGATTCCTAATGCATGGCGTCACGCATGCGTGACGTGCTGCATAAAGAAGGGGGACTCATGGCTTCGTCGAGGATGACTCGATGTGGACGTCTCTCGACAGCAGTCGCCCGACCTCGGCCACGACGTAACAATCGGGCCCTACGTCACGTCACTGCTGGTGACATGAGCACTCGAACGAGCCCGACTGTGCGGGGAGAGCAGTGGCCGATCGCTACGACATCGAGAACTTCTATCGGCTCCATGCCGGCTCGGTATACGGCTATCTCTTCTCGATGTGCCGGGACCAGGGATGCGCCGAGGATCTGATGCAGGAGACCTTCATCAAGGCGACCCGATCCCTGGGCGGTTACCGGGGTGGGAGCCCCAAAGCGTGGCTGTTCAGCATCGCCCGAACCGTGTTCCTCGACGAACAGCGTCGCTCCACCCGCAGACCCACCAACCAGCTGCCCGACGAGCTGGTCGACCGGCACCAATCCGATCCGGTGGAGCAAGACGCCATCGAGCGCGCCCTCGGCAGCTTGCCCGAGCGGCAACGAACCGCGCTGCTCCTGGCTGATCGAGTCGGCCTGACCGGCTCGGAGCTGGCCAAAACCCTCGGGATGTCGGAGGGAGCGGCCCGGGTCCTGTTGCATCGAGCCCGACAAGGGTTCCGGGTGGCCTACGAAGAGGACTCGAGATGAGACACGACGAGATCCAGGACCTCTTGGAGGGTTACGTGGACGAGACGCTGGATCGGGAGACCCGTCGTCAGGTCGAGGCACACCTCGCCGACTGCGAGGAATGCCGAGTGGTCCTCGAGGGAGTCCCGCAGGTCGGATTGGGTGAGGTCGCCGCCGCCTGGGACGAGCGTGGCATGCGAAGGGCGGTTCGACGCTCGATGCTGAGGGTGGCCGCCGACGCCCTGCTTCTCCTGTTCGTCGGGTGGCTGGTGGCGTGGATCCTCGCACTGCTGATCCTGCAGCCGCTCATATTGAATCGGGGGGATCGGGCCGTGGCAGCCACCATCGCCACCGTCGACGCCGCCATCATGCTGAACCCGGGAGCCACCGTAGAGGAGTACTCCTACCGGAGCGGTATGGCGGCGAGGTTCACCACCGTCGACCTCGCCCTACCGGTGGGGAGCGCCATGACGTCTCTCGGCACCATCGACTCCAGACTCGGGCTTGTCGGCTTCGGGGAGCTCGACGGAGGGCTGCTATTCCCCTATCTGTCCGAAGCTACGGATCGAAGTGGGGGCGAAGAGCGTCTCCGAGCGGTGGGGGCAGGCACGGTGGCCACGGTCGATCTGTGGTTCGAGCCGACGTTGGACCCCGCCGCTGCCCAAGCCATCGTCGACTTGGAAGCCGATGTCAGCGTTGTCTGGGCCGGATTCGACGTGGCCGGCGAGGAGGGATCTGATTTGGTGCCGGGTGGCGTCCTCGGATACGGCACTTGCGGGAGTTTCCCCATCACGGTCTCGGATGCAGCGGGTTCCAGCGGTGGCGGTTCTGGCACGGCTCTGGGCCGACCTGCTTCGGTCACCGATGCTCTCGATGAGACCCGCCGCGCGATCGGGAGTCTGGTCGAGCACCCCGATCTTCTCGCCGGCATGGGAGCTTCGGTCGACGATGCCTCCAGTGCCTTGGCCCGACTCGAGCGGCCGCAAGTGGCCGAACTGGTGGTGACGGGGCCGACTCCCGAAATCCTTCGGTTCATCGACGAGGCACAGCCGGACGCGGTCTCCGTGATCGAAGTCGAGTTCATCAACTGGTCGCAACCGCCCTGTGGAGGTGAGCTTTGACTGTCTACGAGACGATCAGGCTGAACCGGAGGATGACCTGGGCCGGGATCATCCTCGGATATGCCCTCGCCGCCTTGTTGGTAGGGGTTCGGATCGCCAACAACGACAGCACAGCGGGCGAAGTGTTGGGCTCGGTCGCACTGGGCGTGGCCGCCGCGGTCGCACCGACCGTGGCTCTGATCTCGCTGGATCGACGACCGGGGCTCCTTCCCGCGGCGTCCCTGACCGCCCTCCTCATGGGGTTGGTCGACCTGACACTGCTGCCGTTCTGGCTCCTGCTCGCCGTGGGCTGGGGGTGGGCGCACAACCGGAGACCTGTGAAAGCCGAAGTCTCCCGCCTCCTCTGGTGGGGGCGTGCTGTGATGGCGTTCGGAGTCGTTCTCAGCGTGTTCGTCCTCTTCGTGCATCTCGACCCGTATTGCACCGAGACGATGGCCGACGGGACCGTGCGCCAAATCGATCCAGCTGACAAAGGCATGAGCTCGGGGTGGCGTCTCGGCTCGACCACTTCGCAGGGGACCGGAAGCAGCGAGTCGGGATTCGACGGACCTGTCTCCTCACACTGCAGATCGGACACCATCGTTTGGGGTGAGGCGGTGGCTTCGCTGCTGCTGAGCATCGCCGTGGTCGGCGCCGCGCTCCGCTGGCCGGTCAACCCCGATCGCCGGGCGGAGGCGCCTGGCGTCCCCGCGGCACCTAACGTGAGTTGATGATTCGAATCGCCATCTCCGGCGCCGGAGGGAAGCTGGCGAGCCCGATTGCCGCCGCGGTGGTCGAAGCGGAGGACCTCGAGCTCACCGGCCTTTATAACCCGAACCGCGCCGGGACCGTGATCGACGGCGTCACGGTTACCGGGGATCGGGGTCAGGTGGAAGCTGATGTGATGGTGGAGACGGCCCATCCCGATGTCGTCTTCGACAACCTGGGGACATGGCGTGACCTGGACATGGCCACTGTTGTCGGCACATCCGGGTTCACCCCGGAGCGACTGGAGTCGTTGCGTCACCTATGGGGCGAGGACGGTCCGCCCGTCCTGGTCGTCCCCAACTTCTCTATCGGGGCAGTGCTGATGATGCGGTTCGCTGCCGAGGCGGCCGGCCATTTCGAGGCGGTGGAGATCATCGAACGTCATCACTCCACCAAACCCGACGCCCCGTCGGGCACCGCCCTGGCCACGGCAATGGGGGTCTCCTCGGCGGGCGGGGGATCGTCAGGGGTGTCGGCCGAGCTCGTGCCTGGTGCGCGTGGCGCCGACGTGGAAGGTGTCCGGGTGCACGCCCTCCGCCTCCCCGGTCTCATCTCCCAACAGGAGGTGGCCCTGTCCAACGCCGGGGAGGTGCTCTCCATCGAGCATCTCTCCACCAGCTACCAATCCTTCGCCTCGGGGGCCCTCATCGCCATCCGCGCCATCCACACCCTCCCCCCCGGGGTCCACCTCGGGCTCGACGCCGTCCTCTAGGGGGTTGTCACCCGCAACCTGAGGTTCCCCGTTGCATATATGCAACGAACCGCCTCGAGTTCGGGAGACGGTGGAGCGCGCCATCTGAACTCGAGAGAGTTGGTTGCGTATTTGCCACGTAGAACCTCAGGTTCGGGGTCGGGGTAGCGCCCCCTCGAGGAGGTCGGGGAAGAAGGAGTAGACGCGCTCGCCGGTGAAGAGTTGGGATTCGCGATCCCATGGGAAGAAGATCACGTTGCGCCACACCATCTTCTCTCCATTGGGCTCCATCCCCAGCCAGGGAGCGGTGAAGGTGCCGTTGACCACCGCCTCCTCGCAAACGCCCTGCGGGCCGACCACGATGCTGGTCAGAGCGAAGTCGATGTCGGGGAAGGCGGTGAGCAGCTCGGTGTAGAACCGGGTGGCACCCTCGTGACCCTCCCAGCGATGCCCGGTCTGGACCAACTCGTAGGCGCAATCGTCGGTCAATGTGGCCATGAGCCCTGCGATGTCGCGTGCATCCTCGGCCAGGGAATGCGCCTTCCACAGATCCCTGACCGCGGCGTAGTCGTCTGGGGTCTGGGCGAGCAGGTCGCGCACGTGTTGGCGCTTGTCGATCGACTCCTGGATCAGGACGTGGGTCATCGAGTGCCTTCCTCGTCGGTCCGGCGAGGTTAACCCCCCGAAAAAACCAGGAGCGTGGTCAGGCCGACCAGCAGGCAATAAATGGCGAAGGGGACCAGCCCGACACGTTCCAGGACCCGTATCAGGAATGCGATGGCGAAGTATCCGGAGACCGCGGCCACGGCCATCCCGAGCAGAAGCTCTGGACCGAACTCTCCCGAATCGCTCAGATCGAGGAGCTGGCTGAGACCACCCCCGGCGATGGCGGGGATGCCGAGCAGGAAGGAGAAACGGGCAGCCTCGGTCGGGGTGAACCGTCGGCCGGCAGCGGCCGAGATGGTCATGCCCGATCTGGAGACGCCGGGGATGAGGGCAGTGGCCTGGAATAGCCCGACCACGATCGCGTCCGGCACCCTCCCCTCGATCAGTGTCCTGAGACCCGTCGCCAGCCTCTGTCCCACGATGAGGACTACCCCCGTGAACATCAGCGCCCAACCCACATTGCTCACCGTGTCCTGGAATCGTTCGAGTGTGTCGGCAAGAGGCAGCCCGACCAGGGCCGGGATGGTTCCGACGCCGACGAGCAAAGCGATCCTGCGCCCTTCGGGATCGGTGCGAGACCGGAGCACACGCATGACATCGGCGCGGTAGTAGACCAGCACGGCGACCAGGGTGCCCAGGTGGAGCACCGCGGACACGGCGAGGGAAGGTGGAGCTACCTCCACCCCGAGCTCACCGAGAAAAGCGGGGACGACGACCAGGTGGCCCGAAGAAGAGACGGGAAGGAACTCCGTGAGGCCTTGGACGAGGCCCCATAGGGCGGCGGCTAGCACGCCGGCACAGTAACGCTCACGGAGGGGCAATCATCACAACCGCTCGGCCCTCGCCGACCGCCCGGGCCACCTCGGCCGCCTGGTCCGGGTCGACTGCGACGAGACCCAAGCCCGAACCGAGCGGGTCCTCGCCCGTCTCCTCAACCACCACGCCGGCGGCCACCGTGTCGCTGTCGAGCAGGACGATCCGGGCCGAATCGCCCCTGTGAGCCCCACTGGGCAGCGCCACCTCCAGACTCCACCACCCATCGGGAACGCGCTGCGCCTCCTCGTCGAGACCGGAGGCGAGGACCGGGTCTCCGGACCTGACAGATGAGGCCGTGGCCTGCCCCAGCTCGACCGGGGAGAACATGTCCGCCGGGACCGGCCGCATCTCGGTGTTTGCCTCGTCCACCAGGGCTCCGCGGTCGATGTCCTCTATGGCGAAGGGATGGAGGATGGTCGGTTCCGGGCGGATCTCGATCCAGATCGCCACGCCGGCGATTACGAGGGCAGCCGCCCAGCGCGCCCAGGGCGGGGATTGCAGCCAGATCACCTTCTCGAAGCTACGCACCGGGGGCGGAGGAGGGAAGAGTGTCGATGTCGCATTTGTTCTCTTCGGCGCCCCCGTCGGGCATCGCCGCCAAGTTCGCCCATCCCGAGGAGGTTGGTGATGGCGTTTGTCGGGGACGACGCCATGTCCCAGCACGTGCCCGGCTTCCCCTACGCCGGGTTCGCCGAGCCGATCAGTCTGCGCGGGATCAGGGTGGAGGAGCCCGGAGAGGTCGGGCCGGCCCGGGATCAGCTGCTGGAAGGCCGGTTGGTTGGCCGGCGTTGACCACCCGCCGACCCAGAGGCGTTTCGAGCGGCCGCTGATGGGGGTAATCGAGATCGGAGACACGCCAGACCGGTGTGTCATGAGGTCAAAGGGCCCGAGCAAGGGCTCATCGAGGTAGGAACAATGAGACGGAGAAATCTGACCATCGCACTGCTGGCCGGCGCCCTCGCCCTCGGCGCCTGCGCCCAGGACACCACCGACGGCACGGACACCGACGGCACGGACACCACCGGCGTGACCGGGACCGACCCGGCCCCGAGCACCACGATGTCCGGAGCCGAAACCACCTTCGCCGGTGGTGAGACCATCGCCGAGCTCGAAGCAGAGATCGACGAGCTCGGCTCGGCCATCGCCGAGTCCGAGGCAGCCGAGGAGTTGACCGCCGCCTGGGACACCCTCGCTGCCGAGATCTCCGCTGCGGCGGCTTCGATCAGCCAAGACGGGACCATCGCCCGGGAGGAGATCGAGTCGGAGCTGGAGGACTTCGAAGAGGACCTCGACGCTCTCGAGGTGGAGGAGAGGGTTCGCACCGCCTGGGAGGCGTTGCGGGCTCACCTCGAGCAGTTGTTCAGCTGAGGGCTCGGGAGCGCGCCGGCTCGACGTCCCGCCGCAGGGCGAGCCAGGCCAGCATGGCCATCACAACCGCATACAGCACGAGCCCGCCCACCATGGCGGGCTCGGCCATCTGCCCACGGAACACAACGTCTTGGAGACCGGCGATCCCGTAGGTGCCGGGGACCAGGTAGGAGACGTACCGGACCGGCGCCGTCAGCTGGTCGAGGGGAAGGACGAAGCCGGTGAAGAAGATGGAGACCAGGAGCACCACCATCGAGTACTGCACCGCCTGGCTGTCCGATCGGGCCAGGCCCGACAGGGCGAACCCCAAGCCCAGGGAGGCCAGGATGACCAGAGCCACCACGACCGTGAACGACCAGACCGGCCCCTGGATCTCGACACCGAGCAGAAGCATGGTGGCGGTGAGGGCGGCGGCAAGCAGCAGGCCGAGAACGAGGAAGGAGAGGTACTTGCCGGTCAGGGTCTCCCGCACTGTGAGCGGGGAGGTGCGGTAGATCTCGGTGATCCCTAACTCCCTCTCCCGGACCAGGGACAAGGCGGCGAAGGTCAGGGCGAGATGCTGGACGAGAAGGATGAGGACCCCAGGGGCGTAGAAGACCGCTTGAGAGGACGGCGGCTCGACGAGGGGGCTGGTCTCGACAGCGAACGGGCTGACCAGGATCTCCGGGTTCGCCTCCCGGGCCCGGGCCAGAACCTCGGACTCGGTCCCCGCGTCATCCAACTCAGCCAGCACCTCTTCGGCCCCTTCCGATTCGCGCTGCGCCTCTTCGACAACTCCGATCAGCACACGGCGGTTGAACTCGTCGACACCGAGCCGGGCAAGGAGGTGGACGCTGCTGGTCAGGACCGGGTCGATCTCCGAGTGCAGGACTGCAAAAGTGGGATGCTCTCCCCCGCTCAAGGTCTGGACCGCCCCGGAGGGGGCGATGACCACCAGGTCGACCTCGCGGTTGGCCAGGCGGCGTCGGGCCGCGTCGGCATCGTCGGTTTGACCCACTATCTCAATGCCTGCCCCAAAGGACTCGCCCAGGTCGGTGACATCCGAGCCCAGGGGGACATCTTCCTCGTCGGCGACTATCAGGGTACGAAAAGGCTCGGGTGTCTCCCGGTAGCCGAGCCCGAAAAGGAGCAGGATCAGGAACGGGCCCAACACCAAGGTCGCCATCAGTCGGGGCTGCCGCCACACCGTGACCAGCTCCTTGCGCAGAAAGGCGAGACTGCGGATCAGCGAAGCGGTGTATCGCTCCTCAACCGGCATTGGCCACCACTGGCTCCGGCTCGGTGACCTCGTTGAGCGTGGCCATCAGCTCGACGAACACGTCGTCGTACGGGGGGAGGTACGGCTCGGTCTTTTCGATCGCTACTTCGCGTTGGCGGGCCCATTCGACGACGGTCGGCGCATAGCTGCCTGCGTCGTCGACGGAGAGGCGGATTGTGTGGTCGTCGAGCCATCGCAGCTTGTGGACTTCGCCCGCCCCGCTGAGGCTGGTCACGTCTTCGTGATGGGGCGGGGTGGCAAAAACCACGTCCAGTTGCTCACCTCCGAAGGCACGGCGGCGCAGCCCCTCAGGTGTGTCGAACGCGAGGATCCGGCCCGAGGCGAGAACACCCACGAAATCGCAGTAGGCGGCCTCCCCAACATATTGGGTGGTGACGATCATGGTGGCGCCCGAGTCGGACAGATGTTCGAAGTGGTCCCAAAACTTGCGTCTGAGGATTGGGTCGACTCCCGCGGTGGGCTCATCGAGGAACATCAGATCCGGGTCATGGATGAGGGTCGCGGCGAGGGAGAGACGTCGCTTCTCACCACCCGAGGCCTTGCGGAGCAGGCGGTCCATCACATCGCCGAGGTCGAGGAACTCGATCATCTCCTCGATGTGTTGGTCTCGTCGGTAAGGCATCCCGTAGAGCGAGGCAGCGAAGTCGAGGTTCTCCCGGAGGGTGAGGTCGGGGAAGAACACCGACTCCTGGGCCATGTATCCGATGCGGGCTCGGGTCTTGGTGGTGAAGCGGAGCGGGTCTTGCCCCAGCACTTCGACCGATCCCGAATCCGGGGTGAGCAGCCCGGTGGTGAGTCTGACCGTCGTGGTCTTCCCCGATCCGCTGGGTCCGATCAGACCTACGATCTGACCGGTGGCGACCGCCAGATCGATGTCGAACACCCCGGCGTCTTTCCCGTAACTCTTGGTGAGCCCGGACGCATGGACGGTATTCGCGCTTGACATGACCGGCGCCCTTACCCCGTCGACTGTGGGTCTCAATCGGTGTTTCTCGAACGGGGCGAACGGGTAGGGAGCCAGGCCATGACCTCTGAATCCTGGCCCTTCTCGCCGCGCCTGCGCAGCGCCTTGGTCGGCTTCGGGGTGCTGGCGCTGGTCACCAGCCTGGTCGGTCTGGTGCTCGGTCTACTCCTGGTCGATTCGGTTTCGAGCGACCTGGGGGGCTCGGTCGGGCTCTCCGAGTCGGCGGTGCTCGCCGTCGAGGAGACCCTTGACCTTCTCGAGGGCGTCGCCGTCGAAGTGGACGAAGGCCTCGCCGCCGCCTCAGACAGCATCGGCGGCGCCGCCGAGGGTGTGGAGGAGGCGGCAGGGCGTCTCGAGGAGGTGGCCGACTTCCTCGATGGGGATCTGCAGACGAACATCGAGGCCATTCACGGGTCAATGCCTGCTGCCATCCAGGCGGCCGGCGCCATCGACGCCACACTGCGTGCCCTGTCTCTGCTCGGTGTTGACTACGACCCCGCAGAGCCGTTCGACGCCTCGCTGATAGCGGTCGAGGCGGCTCTTGCCGACCTGCCCGCCCAGCTGGGCTCCCAGGCGGACGCGATCCGGGCGCTGGTGCCTGTCTCCCGGGAGTTCGCCCGGGACGCGACCACGATGTCCGAGTCCTTCGCCTCGCTCGCCGTCGAGTTGTCCCACAGCCAGGAGCTCATCGATTCCTACCGGGCGACACTCGTCCAGGCCGAGGGGGTGGTCGACCAGACCGGTTCGTCGTTGACGGCCAACATCTGGCTAATCCGTCTCATGATCGTGATGATGGGCCTCACCGGGGCCGCTCTCGCAATCGGGATGATCGTCCTGGGGAGAGGTTTGGCCGCACCGGTCCTCACCGTCGAGTCGGAGGTGGAGCATCCGGTCCTGGATTGAGCATGCCCGTTTGGGCATGCCCGGGCACGGGTAGATGTTCTCTGAGGTGTGGACCCGTGATCGCGAATCATCGGAGGCCACTGATCTTCCGCGGTTGCGGTCCACGCCGTCGAAGCTCGCCGAGAAGGAGGCCTGCACATGGGTGACAAGAAGCGTCGCAAAGAGGAAATCGTGGTCGAGACCGAGAGCCACCGGGTCCGGTCGATGATGATCCTCTTGCTGGTGGCCGCAGTGACCTTCGGGCTCTGGTACCTGGTCAGCGATCGGGGCTGAGTGACCGAAGATCAGTCAGATGACGTCGTGCTTGCCGCCGGGGCGGCAGCCGGCTTATCGCCACTCTTGGACGAGTCGGTCTTCTTGGCCGGCTCGTCCTTTTTCTTCGACGGCGAGGAACGGGAGTCGGTGGAGTAGAAACCGGAGCCCTTGAAGACCACACCGCGGGCGTGGAAGACCTTTTGCAGGTCACCGCCGCATTCCGGATGCTTGCGCAAGGGTTTCTCCGAGAATGACTGGAAGACCTCGATGGTCTCGCCACAGCCCTTGCAGGTGTATTCGTAGGTTGGCATACCGATCTGACCGCCAGAAGGTGGGAGCAGACTCTACAACCGGGGGGCCGGGTCTTCCATTCCCCCGTCGCAATATGATCGACGCCCATGTCGCCTGCCTTAGCCCTGCCGCTTGGGCTCATCGCCGCCTACTTGGTGGGAAGCATCGACTTTGCGGTGATCGTGGCGCGGATGCACGGGGTGGACATTCACCAGGCGGGAAGTGGGAATCCGGGAGCGTCGAATGTCCTCCGCACCCTGGGCCGGGTCCCGGCGGCGATGGTCTTCGTCGGTGACACCCTCAAGGGCACCATCGGGGCGGCGATTGGCATGGTCGCGGCCGGGGTATCCGACCCGGCCGTCCACTGGGCCTTTCTCGCCGGTCTCGCCGCGGTCATCGGTCACTGCTACCCGGTGTTCCACCGGTTCAAGGGGGGCAAAGGCGTGGCCACGGGTGGCGGCGTCCTCTTGTTCACGGTCCCGCTGGCGGCGGTCGTGGAGATCTCGATCTGGGGCTTGGTCGCCTGGGCGACCAAGACCGCCTCGATCGGCTCCATGGTGATCGTGGTCATCACCATCCCGATGTTGCTGTGGTCGGGAGTGCGCGGTCTCGCCCTGGTGTGGGCGGCGTTGATGATCGCATTGGTGGTGTGGCGGCATCGTGGGAACATCCGACGAATGGTCTCGGGCAGCGAGGAGAAGATCCCGACATGAACATCGAGGTAGCGGTCATCCCCGCGGCCGGCCGTGGCACGCGGATGCGTCCTGCGACCCGGGTGGTGCCCAAGGCGCTTCTCACCGTGATCGATCGTCCCGCCATCCAGTATTCGGTGGAGGAGGCGGCCAGGGCCGGGGCCAAGGAGGCGGTGGTCGTAGTCGATCTCGACGCCGGCCATCTCGTCGCCCAGCATTTCAGCATCGAAGGGCCCTTGCCGGGCCTGGAGGAGATCCATGTCCGCCCGGTGGTCCAGGAGGAGCCGCTCGGGTTGGGACATGCGGTGAACGAGGCGGCGCCCATGGTGGGTGACCGACCCTTCTTCTGTCTTCTCTCCGACAACATCGTCCGGCCGGGGCGGGATGTCCTCCCCCATCTGGCCCGGGGGAGTCATGAGGGCTCGGTGTCGGTGATGTGTCTCTTCGAATATGGGGAGGAGTTCCTCGACAGGTACGGATTCGTGATCCCGGCTTCCGACATCAACGACGGTTTCTTGGACCTCTCCGGTTCCATCGAGAAGCCGGGCAAGGAGCGAGCCCCGTCCCGGCTCGGCCTGGTCGGGCGTTACCTGTTCACGCCCGAGGTGTTCGACATCCTCGGGAAGCTGGAGCCGGGCCACGGCGGTGAGATCCAGCTCACCGACGCCATCAACGAGCTCGGGTCGGCCGGCCGGCTGCGCGGGTACGTCACCGCCGACGACCTGCTCGACGTCGGTACTCCGGTCGGCCTGCTCGAGGCGTCGGTCGAGTTGGGCGAGGCCGAGTTCGGCGAGGAGTTCGAGTCGTGGCTTCAGGAGCGGAGCAGATGAAGCCTCTCGAGGAGGCCCGGTCCGAGGTGCTGTCCTCGGTGCCCCTTCTCGAGACGGAGCAAGTTTCGATATGGGAGTCCCTCGGCCGGATACTGGCTGCCGATGTGATCTCACCCGAGGGCGTCCCCCCTTTCGCCAACTCGGCGATGGATGGGTTCGCAGTGCGTGGCGCCGATGTCGCTTCGCCCGGCTCAGTGCTCGAAATCATCGGCGATCTGCCCGCCGGCTTCCAGAGTGACCTCGTGGTCCGCCCCGGCGAGGCGATCAGGATCATGACCGGCGCCCCGATGCCGTCCGGGGCCGACACTGTGGTCAGGGTTGAGGAGACACTCTCGGAGGCGTCGAAGGTCACGGTCAACTCCGCCGTCGACTTGGGGACCGCGGTGCGCCCGGCTGGAGGCGACGTCACGCGGGGCCAGACCGTGTTCACCGCCGGGACCAGGCTCACCCCGATGCACGTGGGAGTCCTGGCCACGGTCGGGGTGGCCGAGCCCGAGGTCTTCGCCCGTCCCCGGGTGGCCTTCATGTCGACCGGGGACGAGTTGACCCCTGTCGGCGAGGCTCTGGGCCCGGGCGCCATTCGTGACTCGAACCGGCCGATGCTCCTCGCCCTGTTGGAGAGCACCGGTGCGGAGACGATCGACCTCGGCATAGTCCCCGACGACCCCGGGGCCTTGCGCGCCGCGCTCGACCGGGGAGCCGAAGCCGACGTCGTGGTCTCTACCGGCGGTGTGTCCATGGGTGACTACGACGTGACCAAGCTGGTGCTAGAAGACGATGCCCATGTCGACTTCTGGCAGGTCGCCATCCAGCCGGCCAAGCCGTTCGCATTCGGACGGATCGGGAGGGCTCTCTTCTTCGGGTTGCCGGGGAACCCGGTGTCGGTCCTCGTTTCATTCGAGCAGTTCGCCCGGCCCGCCCTCCTCAAGATGCAGGGGGCGCGCGCCGTGTTGCGTCCCCGTCTCATGGCCAGAGCAGGTGAGACGCTCGACACCGATCCCGAGAAGACCGTGTTTCTACGGGTGCGCCTCGAAGGGCTGGAAGAAGGGAAGCCCACCGTGGTCAAATCAGGGGGCCAGGCGTCGAACGTCCTGTCTGCCGCGGCGTCTGCCGACGGCTTCGCCGTGGTGCCGCGCGGCACCGGCGCCGTCGCTGCGGGCGAGGACGTCTCCGTGGAGATGTACAAGTGGCCCGAGTCGAGGGAGTGGCGCGATGACCGATGAGCGGGAGATCACTCATCTCAACGAGGCGGGGGAGGTGCGCATGGTCGAGGTGGGCGACAAGGCGGTGACCGACCGCGCCGCGGTGGCAGAGGGCCACGTGGCGATGTCGCCGGAGCTGGCCGACCGCTTCTTCTCGGCGGACCTGCCCAAGGGGGACGCTGCCGCGGTGACCCGGGTGGCGGGGATCATGGCGGCGAAGCGGACCGCCGAGCTGATCCCGCTCTGCCATCCCATCCCGCTGACCGGGGTCGACTTGACCCTCGAGCCGAGTGGGCGTGGGATCCTGGTCGTTGCTAGCGTTCGTACTACCGGTCGGACCGGTGTCGAGATGGAGGCCATGACCGCCGTTGCCGTGGCCGCTCTCACCATCTACGACATGGTCAAAGGCGTCGAGCGCGGCGTCACGATCGAGTCGGTGAAGCTGACGAGGAAAACCGGGGGAAGGTCCGGCACTTGGCAAAGAGATTGAGTCGTTGATCGGGCGGGGTCACCCCTATTACTCTCATCCATGGACGGAGTCGATAGCTAAATGGAAGCAAGCGTCATAGTCGGGCTTCTCCTGATAGCCGCTGTGTGGAGCGTCTATCTGCTGCCCTCGGTCTTCGGTGACCGGCAGAACACTCCCAAGAACTCCACCGAGGAGTTCGACCGCTGGACGCATCTGATGGCCGACGTCCAAAAGCGGCCCTACAACCGCAGGGCCGTGGGGCAACGGGACATCATCCGTCTCCGCCGCCGGCGTGCCATCGGCGTACTCGCCGCCCTGGCCCTGGTCACCGCCGCCCTCGCCCTGTGGCAGAACTCGCTTCCCCTCCTCCTCGTCCATCTCTTCGTCGACTCGCTGATCGCCCTCTACGTCGCCGCACTGGCCCAGATGAAGCAGCAGCGGCAGTGGCGTCTCAAGGTCACCCACGTCTCCGAGCGGCCGGCCGAATGGGACGAGCCCCAGGTCAAAATCGTCGCTCACTAGCTCCAATAGGCGATGGACCTCGGATTCGCCGAAGACGCACGAGCGATCCTCGACGCCAGGTTTGCGGTCCGTGAGAAGGGGATCGCCGGCTCCAGAAAGGTGATCCGATCCTCGGCCAACGGGATCCGTGCCTTGCATCGTGGCGAGTGGGACTCTGCCGCCGGGCTCATCGACGATGCCGGCGCCCTGCTGGCCGAGATCACCGCCGCCCTCCAGGATCATCCCGACATACTCCATGCCGGGTTCGTCTCCGATGCGGCCAAGGAGTACGCCGAGGCGAGGATCACCGAGGCCTTGTTCCGGGCCCGGCCCATCCCCGGTTTCACCGATCTCGGTATCGACCCGGTCCCATTCCTGCACGGGCTGGGCGAGTCGGTGGGGGAGATGCGTCGCCGCCTCCTAGACCTGCTCCGCGCCGGTGAGCTCGACCCGGCCCAGGCGACTCTGGATGCGATGGATCAGATCGTCGACCTGCTCGCCGAGATGGATTACCCCGACGGCATGACCGCTGGTCTCCGCCGTACCACCGACGTCTCCCGCTCCCTGGTGGAACGCTCCCGCTCCGACCTCACCGCCACCGTGGTCCAGGAACGGCTCCGGGAAGACCTACGTCGTTCCTAATGCAGGGCGTCACGGATACGTGACGCCCTGCATAAAGAATGGCGGAATGGCCGACCCAAGACCCCGGTACAATTCCGCTCCCGCAAGGGGCTGTAGCTCAGCCTGGCAGAGCACCTCGTTCGCAACGAGGGGGTCACGGGTTCAAATCCCGTCAGCTCCACCAAAACAGCCTGGTCAGGGCGATTTCTGACAGCGTCCGGCTCGTCGATTTGGGGCGATGAGTGAAGTCTCGCGCTCCACAGGTGGCCCACAAGACTCGACTTCGAAGCACCTCATTTCCTACGAGGTGCTTTCTCACTTCACCTCACATAGGTCGGTCGCCCGGTAGCGGTGCCCACCACTCATGGCTAGCGCGACACGCAGAGACTTGACCGCTCCACGCGTCAGCCATCTGCACCGTCTAAGAGCATCGGGGGTAGGTGTTCGCAGAGCCAGTCCATTACTTCTTCGTGAGGCCATCCCATTTGGGTGGTGAGCTGGTGGTAGGTGGCGTCGCCGTATACGACGAGGAAGACATCGAGCAATCGCTCTCGGGTCAGGTTGGGTCGCAGGGGCCTTTTGGTGGCGAGCATGTCGAGCACCTGACCAAATGCCTCGCGGCGTAGCGACTCGTGGTATTCGAAGATCTCCATGACTTCGTCGTCGGTACGGGCGGCGGCGGCGAGGACGTCGCTTATGGTCGATGCCCGCTGAAAAACCGGTCCGGCTCCTCTGATGAAGATCTGAAATGAGCGAGTCGGATCGGGCTCGACGAGCATCTCCTGCCACCAGGCCTGGTCCTGGGGCGCCGTCTCCTCTGGACCCAATACTGCGGCGTCGACAACTGCGCTTATCAGTTTGACCTTGTTGTTGAAGGTGAAATAGACGGTCTGGGGTGCGACGCCAGCCTGTTTGGCGATGGCTTCGACCGTCGCCCCGTGGAACCCGCGGCTCGTGAACATCTCATGAGCCGCATCGATGATCGCCTGGCGGGTCGCAGCTGATCTCTGCCGACGCCCCTTCTTTGTTTCAACCATTTCTCCTCGCGGACTTTACAAGAGCCTCACAATAGAGTAAAACACTAGAGTATCACTCCAGATAGAAAGGCAAGGACATGAGAGTGATCGGTCACATCGACATCAGCCGCCCTGCCGCGAACGTGTTCGCATACGTCAGCGACCAGACAAACGGCCCCGAATGGCAGCAGGGTCTCGACGAAGTCCGACGCACCACAGGAGATGCGATCGGTGTCGGAACCAGGCACACCTTCGTGCGACGGTTGGGCCGCCGGCAAGTAACGGGGGACAACGAATACGTCGAGTTCGAACCGGGTCGCCGGGTCCTATTCAGCTTCACATCATCCGACGGTCTCACCGGCAAAGGCTGGTACGAGGTGAAACCTCTCGGAACCGATCAGACCAGACTCGACTACGGAGTGGAGATACATCTCCAAGGTCTGACCCGTCTCGCCTCGCCTCTCATCGAAATGAGCATCCGCAAAGAAGACGGCAAGGACACGGCACGTCTCAAGGAGATCCTCGAGAGATCCAATGCGTCCGCGGGAGGAGCTCGCCAATGACGGCCGCCGACACTTCGCCGAGGACACACAAGGTTCCGCCTCTCATCGCGCGAGCGGGAAGGATCACGTTCTGGGCTGGAGTCCTGGGGGCGGCCTCGGGCGTGTTCCTAGCAATCAGACCTCCAGCGGTTCCCGTCGACCAATGGAGCTACCCACAACCGGTTTGGGAGTACGCGTTGACCCAGACCTGGTTCGCCATACAGCACCTCGGGCTCGCACTCGGCATCTGGGCGCTGTGGAAGCTGATCGAAAGACGCAACAGAATCGGCTACTACTCGGCGATGGGCGGGATGCTCGCCCTATCCCTTACAGAACTCGTCGCCATCATTCCAGCGACTCAGCCGATGGACGCTCCGATGGTGGTGGCCCTAGGTGCGATATATGGCGTTGTCACCATCGTCATCGGCGCCGGTCTGGTTGCACTGGGTGTGACCGCCCTCCGCTCAGGTGCGCTGGCCGGTTGGAGACGCTGGGTTCCCCTGTCACTGGGCGTCTGGGTGTTCTTTCCGATGTTGCCGGGCATAGCCATTTCCTTCCTCGCCGCCCGAGTCACCATCACCGCCTGGATGCTCCTGTTCGCCGCTCTCGGTTGGGTCCTCAGGAGGCAGGGGGTGCTGGACGATGCAACGTGAAGTGCCTATTGGGGCCGTGAGCGGAACTCTGTGGGCCTGTGGGATGCGGGTCTGGATGGTCACTCTCGTCGGGGACCAGTCGACCTTCTCCCTCCGAGGCACTCTGTTCGGCCTAGTTCTGCCGTCGGCAGTGGTCGGTGGACTGTTGGGGGGTCGCCGTGGCTCTGCACAAGCGAGGCCAGCATCGACCGGCTCTGATCGCCAGTCCTCTCATCCTTGCGCTCGCTTCCTTGGCCCTCCCGGGAGCGATCGGTAAATTGGTCGCTACCGGCCAGGGGTCAGGCGCGATGGGTATGGTCTCCCTCGCCTGTCGGGCGCTTTCGGCCCCACAGGCCCCACGGGGCTAGGCCGGTGGAGGAGGCTGGCTGCGGATATCGGACTCGCCCGGCGGCGGCGATCTGGCTGGGTCCTCCGATGCGACCAGAAATCGCTCGCTCGACACCGCTCGGGACCGTGTCGGCGGCCTTCTTCTCGCTGCTCTATCTGGCGCTGGTTTACGGCTGCTCCTTGCCGATGTCGAAGGATCGGGGTGGCGCTGGTTCAAACAACCGAACCGAGTTGCCATCGGCTAGGAAGTCTCGCGATTCAGCTTGGTGGTCGTTGCCAACGGTATCACCGAAAGTCCGCGGATAGACCACAAACTGCGCGGGTGCTATGTCCGATCATGCGCCGACCAGACGTCGTCTCAAGATCGAGTACAGCCAGAGTACGAACCCGGCCACCAGGGAGAGGCCGGCAACAGCCAGACCGGCGAGGACACCGGTGAGGGCCAGCCGTGCAAAACTCTCGCCGATCGTGACCTGGCCGGTGTCGATACCACTCACCTCGATCTCATAGGCCCCGATCTGGGCGGCGTCGAAGGTGGCGATGGCTCGTCCCAGGGTGAGGTCGGTCGTCTCGTAGATCAATTCACCTTCGAACGGTGCCACGGCCACCGTGGCACCAGCCGGGTCGGCGATGCTCACCACCAGGTCATCGATGCCGACGATCTCGTCGCCTTCGTAGTAGACGACCTGTTGACCCGGTTCGACCACCTGCACGGTGACCGTTCCCGGCAGGGACACTCGGGCGAAGGTGTCGATCTTCTGTTGTGAATTCTGATAGCTGGTGATTCCGAGGACGAGCCCGGCGACCAGGCCGACGAAAGCTATGCCGACCCCCCGCCCGAACCAGGATCTCGAGGGTCGGTTGTCGGTGGTTGATGGCGGACGCGAGGTTGAAATGGTGGGTTGGGTGTCGGTTCTCATACGGGAGTCTTCTCTCTTCTTGGTTCTGTCACGTCGGCGCGGTGTCGGGCATCAACACATCGGTGACAGCATTGGTGCGGGTCAACATGGTCTTGCGGTTCAAGATCACCACCGCTATCGCCACGACGGCGAACAGGTAGTTCTCCCAGGGCTGGGCGTCGGGCCAAGCCGGACCGTTGACCTGGAAGTGGAACAGAGCCGCAATGAGGATGCTGCCCTGGGCAGCGTGGAACAAGGGAGTGATGATCACGGACAGGGCGAGCACTCCGAATAGGTATGGCCCGAAGCTCCAAGCGCTCTGCGGCGTTCCCGACAGAAGGAAGGAGGGGGCGTGCCACACCGCCCAGAACGCACCCAGTATCAAGGCGGACCAGAGGGGTGCGAACCGGCGTTGGAGGAGCGGTAGGGCGACACCACGCCAGCCCAGTTCTTCGATCGGTCCGATGAACAGTGCGATGGCCATGGCAGGTAGCAGCCCGTACCAGGGCGAGAACGGGAAGTCGCCTGCTGTGCCGTTGAAGGCCGCGCCGACATATTTCACCGCCGGTATCCCGAGAAGCAGGAACACCCACCAGGCAGATGACGTCTTCCACAGGGTCAGACGCCGGAGGAAGCTTCCGACCCCGCTGCGGCCGTAGTGACGCCAAACCAGGATCAGCCCGGCGATGGCGGGTGACCAGACGAGCAGGATGAATACCGGGTTGGTGCCGCTCACCGGCCCGAACAGCGCCTCGATCTGATCGGTGAAGAGAAACAAGGCTGCTCCTGTGCCCCATCCCAACCCGAAGGTGATCGCCATGAACCACCACAAGGAGCGCATGGTCATGCCGGATGGCTCCTCGCTGGCTCTCTTGACCTGTTTGCGGGTCTCGACCGTCGTCATCGGATCTTCCTCTCTTGGAGTTGGGTGGTCGCCTCGCTGCGCCACCGCTCGAAGTCTTGGGTTGGCTGCTTCAGATGGTCATGGCGTCGTTTCATCCGGATGATGCAGATGAAGACTGTCCGAGGACATGACCCATCACCTCTGCGAACTCGTCCGGCCGGTCGAAGTGAGCCCGATGACCCCCGCCCTCGAAGATGAATGATTCCTTCGAGGGGGCCTCCACCATCGCGAACCACTCTTCGGCTAGAACCGCTCGACCGCGGGCTTCGTGTTCGCCGAGGACCATGTAGACGGGGACGTCGAGAGTCGCGACGTCTTGTCGGAAGTCGATGTCCTGCAGTTGGGGATAGAGCGTCCCGGCTGTGTCGAGGAATCCCTTGAAGGCGTTGATCCGATCCATCCAGCCGTACTCGGGCACGAAGAGGATCGCCGGCATCTCATTGTTCGAATCGAACTCGGGGTAGGGGTTCCAGTCGTGTTCGCGGGCGATGAACGGGTCGTAGTGCATCAGGTTCTCATAGGGCGGTGGGCCGTTGCGGCGCAGTGTTTCGACGAGACCGGTGTTCCCGGTCTCTTCTGCCCATGCCAGGGTGTCCTCCCAGAACATGATGTCGGTCTCACGCTGGCTGACCATCTGTCCGACTCCGACGAAGGCGTGGTACAGCTCGGGGTGCTGTTGGGCGGCGAGCACACCGAGGGTTGATCCCCAGGACTGGCCGACCAGATAGATCTTCTCCTCGTCGAAACGGTCTCTCAGATAGTTGGTCACCTCAACGGTGTCCGCAACGAGCTGTTCGGTGGTGAACGTGTCGGTCGGGTCGAGCGCCGAATACGACTTGCCGGCACCTCTTTGATCCCAGGCGACCACGGTGAAGTCCTGTTCCAAGGTGACGTCGCGTCGAATCGCACCGATGTCGGTGCCCCCGGGTCCCCCGGTCAGATACAACAGCACCGGGTTGTCCACGCTCCTGCCTCGGATCATCATCGTCTGGTCGTGGCCTCCGATGGTGACGGTGGTCAACTCGGCGACGCTGCCCGCCAGGGGCTCTCCATCGGCACCGAAGATCGGTGCCGTAGAGGCCGGAATGGCAATGAAGAAAGCCATCGCCGCAATCGCCAGGGTCATCATTCCAGTGAGGGTCCAGCCGAGTCCACCCATCGTCGCCGAGGTGGTGTGGCCGAGACGGCCGGCCAGCGAGACGCCGTAGACGCTGCCCAGCGCCAACGGCGCCAGGACCAACAGCCCGTGGACCACCCGTCCCAGGACAAGAGCGATGATCCCGTACATGCCGCTCAGGTTGATGGCATCGACGGTGGGGCCTTCGACACCAAGCCGGGCGAGCTCGAACACGACTGCGAACACCACCGTTGTGACGAGGATGCTCCAACGATTGGCCAACACAAGCCCTGCCCCCACCCCGACCACGAGGGCGGCGCCCAGCGAGATCAGAGCCTCGGAGGTGGTGACCGGCCCCCGCGGTGTCAGCCAGGCACTCATCAATCCGAAACCGGCAGCCAACGCAAAGGCGGCGAGCACCCCGAGACGCCAGTCCGACCACAACAGGTCCAACACCGCCCTTCCCCTTGTTGTCTTACGATCTGCGAGGCGGATGCTCTCATCCGATGTCCCGCGGGCATTCTCCAATTGCCTGACGCCCATCACGGGCCTCCCGTTCGTTCAGTACTGGCTGACACCCCATGGTCACCGGCCAGGCCGAGCGGGGTTAGTGCCAGAGGTCCCGACTCTGGGAGGACTCCTTCCGCAATGGTCGCCGGGATCCAGACACAGTGGACAACACCTCTTCCCTGAGATGTGTGTCTCTGCTCGGCATCTCCAGCTCGTTCGTCTGGATGCCTCAGCCGCTATGCATCCGCCAAGGAGTCATCGATTTGAGTCACCTCGGGACCCTTCAGGGAGTGGTGGGGGTCATTGGGACCTGTCCAGTCGGACTGGTCCTCAGGGGAGCCGGTTCAGAACGGCGCCAAGGTTCGATCAATTCAGTGAGGCGGCAAGAACCGCTGGCCCCAATGCATAAGGGTGGCTGCCACCAGGCCGAAGTTGGCGACGGTGGCGAGCAGGCTGACGATCCCTACATGGTTCCATATCGCGAACGCCACCGGCGTGGATGCGACCACAGAACCGACGAGAGACACCGGCCACCAGGATGTCTGCTGCCAGATGCCCCATGCCGACGCCACAAACCCAGCCAGAACCGCCAGTGAAACGAGCCCTAGGGCCTTGCCGAGTACCCCGGTTATTGGCGTGTTGGCGGGGAACGTGAGTGTATTGGAACTGTGCAACGCCGAGGGAGTCCAGGTGCTCATGAACCAGATGATGTAGCCGATTCCATGGGACGCCACAAAAACAGCGGCTGCGGTTCGCATTGTCACAGGCTCCAATCTGGGAGAGCAACCTTCAGCACTTCGGATAGGGTTGGCATCGCCGCACCGTGTGGGCTCATGCTGATCCGGTCTTGGCGTGCGTTGCTCGAGCTTCGGCCCGCCGTTTGATTCCCAGCATGCACTTGCGCATCAGCGGGAAGTCGGCGGGTTCAATCAGTAACAGGCCGAAGATGAGGTTGGAGAGACCCTTCCGGTAGTCGTTCCGGACCCTGGTGACCAGCCGCGTCCGTTCCCTATCCACCGGATACAGCCCCCACGCCCAGGTTGTCGATCGTCTCTTACGTTCCCACCAGACCATCGACTCGTTGGGGCGCATCTCTTTCACAACGAGAAGGCCGCGGGTTCAAATCCCGCCAGCTCCACGTGTTTGCCTTGTGATAGTTGGGAGAATGATCATCCCCCATCCCCCCTATAAGTAGGTTTGCGGAATCCCGCGCGCCACAGAGACTCCACAGCGGTCGCTGGGATTCATCCCCTGAGCACCTCTCATCCGACGAGGTGCTCAAGCTCATGCACCATCCGATCCGCGCCTGGGGATCGCACTGGCGATGAAGTTCGGATGCCACAGTTTTGATCGCTTGCAGCTCTCTGGCGTCCTTGCGACGCACGACCAAACAGCTAGGTAAAGACGAGCGGGGTGCCGCAAATGGACACGAACTACAGAAAGTGGACACTAGCTGGGTGTGCGGCTCGATCGGACACCGCTTGCCCGCCACCGTTTCGAAGCTTGATCAGAGAGGGCGGGCCCTCACACATTTGGCGACCTTCACTCTGTGCTCGGCGAGTCCGATGGCGGTTATCTCGCCTCTTCTGTTCGTGTTCTGATAAGGCCCACGCCGAGGCTGATGAGGGCGACGGCGAGTAGTAACGCTCCGGAGCGGGTCATCCAGGTTCCCATCGAGGGCCGCGCCTCCTCGCCGACCAGCATGTGGGCGAAGAAGCCACCTGACTGGAGCAGGATCCCTGCGAGAAGAGTGAGGCTGAGGCCAAGTTGGGTGCGGGTGCCGAACCGGGTCCGCTCAATCAGCACCAGGTAGACCAAGGCCAGGATGAGGAGAACCCCAGCGTGGGCGTGGCCGGCCCGGAAGAACTGCTCTTGAAAGGGGGTGAGCCGGTTCTCGCTGGTGAGGAATCCAAGGAGTGACCAACCGCCGAATTCGACGGTGACCAGGGCGAACAGGGTGAGAGCGATTAGGCGCGTTGTATTTCTCATGATGTCTCCTCTGGAAGGTGGCCGGGGCGGCGGATGAGCATTGTCCCCAATACCAGCAGAGAGAAGATGATGACGGGGGGGCCGATGATGTTGAGAAGTGAGTCATCGGCGTGCTGCACCTCTTCTTGCCCCGGCCCGGGCATTTGAAGCCCGGGCCGTGGTCCTGACCGACGTGACCTGAATGGTCTCACCGGCTCTTCCTCGAAGGTGATTGGTTCAGGCGAGGCTGACTTCGATCGGTACTGATCTCGACAAGCAGTGCCCGACCGGGGAGGTGGCCACCACCTTCTGGTGCAGGGCCTCGATTGCCTTGTCGTCGGCGTCGGCTTCGATATGAACCTTGGCTCCGATCGAGGAGAAACCCGCGTTCCCCTCCCCCAGGCCGAGGAACGTCTGCAGGTCGAGATCGCCCTCGAGCTCGATCCGTAGATCCCTCAACTCGATGCCGGCCACGCTGGCATTGGCGGCGTAACCGATGACGAGGCAGGAGCCGAGGGCCCCGAGAAGCTGCTCCACCGGGTTGGGAGCCGTGTTGGTGCCGCCCAGACCGGGAGGCTCATCGAATGCGATCGGAGGCAGGTCACGAGAGCGAGCCGTGGTTCGGAACGCACCACCCCATGTGACTTCGGATTTCCATGTGGTCTTTCCCTTATCGGGGTTGCCCTGGACCGCTTGGACCAGGGCGCCGACGGTCGGGAGGTCAACCTGGTTGAGGTAGGTGATAGTCATGCGAGTATTTCCTTCCATTGCAAGGTTGAGTACGACGAAGCACCGCCGAAGAGAGGTGGAGGCTCTCGGGTGGTGGCGGCGAACTAGGAGCGTCGAACGCCCGGGCATGCCACCCGAGAGCGTCGACAACACATGCACCTGAAGGTTTCGTGGATCCGATCTGTGTCGTGTCGCATGGCTGGACCTCCTATGTCATCGTCTCAACGCGCTCATGGGAGCGCCCGAAGCGGAGGACCGCCATAGGCATCTCATCGATCAGGCATTGGCACCGAACTAATCGGTTGCCGCGGTTTCACAGGGCCTGTCCCTCCACCGCTCTAGATGAGCGCTGTCAAGTGACGGGAAGTGTGCCCCGTGTCACCTGTGGAGTCAAGACAAGAAAACGGCAAAGGCCTCACGCTCGTCTACTACGGGCTACGTGACGGTGAGATCCGGAGCCACGCTCCACCCGAGTCAGCGTGACTGGCGGACGCGGTCGGGTGGCTGCGAGCTCGGTATCGGCATAGCCCCGCACTACGGGCGTGGCCGACTTATGTGATTGAGTCCAGCCCTGACATAGGCCGAACAGCGATCGCGTCCCGCGGTTTGATGTAGGTAGGTGAATCTCTCAGCGTTGCCGCCTGGCTAGCCGGCGGCTGGCACTGGTATTGGTTCACCTCCTTGTGGTGTGATCTTGGCGCATGGTGTTGATGAGCCATTGACTCTTCCGGAACAGTCTCACTATGGGGGTGGCCGACAACGGTTCTTCTTCGGAGACCCCGGCGACCCCGACCGGGGAACACCACCTTCTACTTCCGACACAGCAACACCCAAGGTGTCGCAGACAGCCAACTCATCTGGGGTCAACCCGGATGGCTCCCCGTAGCCGGATACTTCGGCATCGACTGAGATCTAGCTCGACGGGTCCTGACGTCTCAAATCCAAGGGGGCGTCTGACTACGACGCCTGATTGTTCTTCCGACATTTGTGAAGCCATTGACCCCGTCGGTTGCCACCTCTAGGGCTCCATCGATAAGGGCGTTATCTGTTGAAGACTGTGTTTGGAAGCGCGGCGTTTATGTCTTCGACAACACCACTGAGTTTGGCAGGTCGCTGGCGGGTTGTCCTCAGGTTCCCTTTCGCTGCCTCAGACGATCGACGGCGTGTCGATCGCTTGCAGCTCTCTGGCCTGCTTCCGACGCACGACCAAACAGCAGGTAAAGACGAGCGGGGTGCCGCAAATGGACACGAACCACAAAAAGAGAGAGCGCGATAAGCAGGGTCGCCATGTCGTGGGTGATCTCGACGCAGGACACCCGCTTCAGCCTCCCAGCTGGTTGCCGCACGCTACTTGGGCCCGTCCCGGAAGGCTTCGTGAAGGCGCCGGTTGTTACCGAGAGCCGCAGTCCGACTCGGTTAGCTGCTCTTGGCGCTTAGAACGACTCCGTTGGTGACGGCAACTCGGAAGTTGCGGAAGTCACCGAAGTCTGGGTCGTTGATTTCTCCGCTCTTCACCGCGTCGAGGAAGAAGTCGAGGGTCTTCTCCGTCTTGGGTTGGAGCCAGCCCTGTGCGAATGCATGGCGGACCAGCTCTTCGTTAACAGTTAGGAACTGCCACATGTCGTCCTCTCCCTCGGGGTTGGTTTCGATGCGACTCAGCCCGATCGGCTGAGTCAGGCTGATAGAGAATGGATGGGTCTGTTCGCTGAGGGCGTCAGTCACATCGGATAGGTGGCCGTGATCGCGGTGTGGGCTGCTCCCGGTGTAGGGCCGCCATTCCCACGCCTTGAACTTTTTCTTGGTTGGAGTCGACGAGAAAATCCGGCCGTCATGGATGAAGTAGGCGATCCTTGGGTCTTTGGAAAGACGAAGCGCCTCGCCGACCTCGTCGACCAGTCCATGTTTGGTCTCGCCGAAGTCGATGGCACGGACGACTCCCAACCCTGTTCGCGGGTGAGGTCGATGGTCCGAGGTAGGGCTGGCTTTGTCGTGATCCTTCCCTGCCACGGTCCCGTCACTTTTGTGGCCCTTGGGCCGAAGCTCCTCAATCTGCTTTCCGAACGTGACTATGGCACCAGCAGCACGCCATTCTTGGCCGGCGTGGTTCTTGCCCTTGAATCTGAAGGCCACCTCAATCCCCTCGTCCTTGGAGATCTCGACAGAGCTGAACCTACACCTCCAGACCATTCGCCGTGGAGACGATTCGCAAGAGTCGGTCGGAAATGCAGCCTCGGCAGCTAGGTGAGAGCCTTGACTCAGGCCTTGTCAATCAGTGAGACACGGAGGCCCCGGATGACACGTTACCTGGGTGTGGATCTGCATCACCGCCTTCGGTGATCGTGGTGTTGGATTCGGATGGCACCGAGCTGTGGACGAAACGTATCGATAACGATCCGTTGACGTTTGGGTTTGGGGATCGAGAAGGCGGGCCCTGACCCTGAGGTTGTCGCGAGGCGACGTGGGGGTGGTATTGGGCGGCGGATGTGATCACCGAAGCAGGTGGGAAAGTCCACCTGGCGCATCCGTTGGGGGTTGAGGGTTTTGAGAACCGGCGGGTCAAGACCGACCGGGTCGACGCCCGGCTGCTGGCCGATCTCCTGCTGATGGGCATGCTGCCCGAGTCATGGATCGCTCCTGAAGGCGTCCGCTATCAGCGGGAGCTGGTGCGCTATCGCCGAAAGCTCTCCCAGCTGCGTGCCGGGTTGAAAGCCCAGGTGCATGCCGAGTTGGGCACGGAAGGGTTGTTGGCTCCCATCGACCACCTGTGGGGACCAGGCGGCAGCGTCCGGTTAGACGAGACCAACATGGCCGAGACGTATGGGACCAGGATCCGGTCGCTGCGACGCCTGTGCGGCCACAGACGAGCCGTGCCCTCAGCGTTCGTCTAGCTCCACTTCGTATCGCTCCACGGAGACGAGTTCCGATCCTTCTACCGCGCCGACGGCCTCATCCCGAAGCTTGTCGGCGGCTTCTTCGCTGGCCTTCATCGCCTCGTCACTCTCCCAAAAGGTGGCCGTGAGGCCCTTCCCTGTCTCGCGGTTCACGAGCGAAAGTATGCCCTTGAACCCTGCGATGTCGCGTGCTCGCGGGAGTATCTGCTCCCGTATCACTTTGAGCGAAGCTTCAGCAGATTCGGGCGGTCCTTGAACCGTGGTTACCCGTGCGTACATGAGGTCTCCTCCTCGTAGCCTTGTTCTCAACCGCAAACATGCTCTCCATCGGTCCGAGGTCCGGTGACCATCTTCCGATTTCGATAATCCGAGCATAACCATGTAACTTCGAGGGTTCTGGTCATCAGACTGTAGGAGAACGCCTGGGCCGAGTTCGTCCCGTTCCTCGACTACTCGCCCGAGATCAGAAAGATCATCTACAGCACGAATGCTGTGGAGTCGCTGCACGCACGGATGCGGTGATCCACCCGAGCTCGAGGCCACTTCCCTACCGAGCAGGCAGCCCTGAAATGCCTCTACGTAGTGGTGCGTGGTCTCGACCCAACCGGACGTGGCAGACGACGCCGGGCAAGACGATGGAAGGCCGCCCTGAACGTCTTCGCCATCAGAATCAAAGCCCGAATCCACCAGGCGGACAACTAGAAATGCCAATGGCAGTTATACCGAAACTCGGACAGTCCCACACAAAGAGGCTTCGATCTGGTGCGGTTTCCGATATGGGCGATACCACTACGGAACTGTTGATCTGCGCTGTCAGCTGGGCGGATCTCGGACTGACCACCCACTATGGCTGACAACCCTGTTCTCGGGCGATCGCTTGAAGGCTTTACGACGACTTGACGATGCTCGCCTTGGCGGTGGCTTTGTAGCATGCTGACGGTATGACCGACCACGACGAATTCCTACGCTGGGTCAAGACCGCCCTGTATGAAGCCGAGCTCGCCCTGCATAACGGCGACGCAGACCCACGCCGGGCGCTCTGGTCTCGCAATGAGCCAGTGAGTGTCCTGGGTGCGTGGCGCAGCGCCCTTGGCCAGCGTGAGCTCGACGCACTGTTCTCTTCCCTCGAGAGGACCTTCTCCAATTGCACGTCTCACGCGTTCGAACTGCAGGCGTACGACGTTATAGGCGACATGGCCTACACCGCCGGTCTTGAGCACACTTCGTGCTCCGTCGACGGTGAGCCGGGCAGCTACATCTTGCGGGCTACCCAGGTGTACCGCCTCGAGGACGGCGAGTGGAAGGTAGCCCACCGCCATGCCGACACCGTAACCGAGTGACTGCGCCGCATCGGCGGGTGGCGACGCGGCGCCTTCAAGATCGATTTCCTGAAGATTCAGTTGTGTCCAGTTTCACCGCGTCTCACGCCGGTCGTTCCACAAACGCGCTACAGGACCTTCGTCTGGCCCTAAACCCTTGTCAGAGGCTTCTAAATGCATCTTTCGCATCGAGAAGGCCACGGGTTCAAAATCCCGCCAGCTCCACGATTTCGTCCTGTACTAGTTGGAGAGATACTCCATTCAACATTCCCCACCACGGGGTCGTGTAAGAGACCCCTTTACCACACGGACTCCACAGCGGTCGCTGCGATTCAGCACCTCGCACCTTGAGAGGTGCTCTCGAAAGCTGACCCGCCACCGCTTGACTTAGCCTGGTCATTATACGGGTGCCCCACACAGCGACCCCAGAGGGATGGGTATTACTGTCCTCGGGTGAGGTTAGGTCAATTCAGGCCGAGCTGGTGGGATCGCCTTCTGTCGTCTGGTCAGTATCCCGGCGAGTCGGATGTTCGGCGGGGGAAGCGGCGAATTGTCGTCGGGTACATGGTGATCGGGATTCCGCCACGTTTGCTCTTCGGGGTGTCGTACCTCAGCGAGGGTCAGCCCGGGCGCTTCTGGGTGGAGATTCTCGCTGCGGTGATTCCGGCGCTCGGCCTTGTGGTCCTGCGGGTCGAGCCTGGCTGGTACGCGTGGGTCGTGAATGCTCTCCTCGCGGGCATTCTGCTGGAGAATCTGGCAGCCACACTCGTGGCCGGCGGTCTGGTCCACGCAGAGCTGGCGGTCGCGTTCGGCTTTGTGGTTGTCGTGGGTGCGCTGATCGCTCTAGACATCCGAGCCGGGTGGTGGTGGTTTCTGGCTTACATCGCGATGGTCGTGACTGCAGTCGTGCTCTCCGATCGAATCGAGCCGATCAACGAGGTTGAGGCTTCCCAGGCCGATATAGCGTCCACACTCATCGGCACCGCTGTTCTCTTGTTCGCCGGCATGGCCTACTTCGTCCGGCAACGGGATCGCTTCCAACGTGAATCAGACGATCTGCTCCACAACATCCTGCCGGACGAAATCGCCGCTCGTCTCAAGTCGGAGAGAACCATGATCGCCGACGACTTCGACGACGCCTCCGTTCTGTTCGCAGACATTGTTGGCTTCACTCCCATGTCGGCCGAGATGACTCCACCTCAGCTGGTAGGGCTCCTCAACACGGTCTTCTCGACCTTCGACGGCTTCGTCGCCGAACTGGGACTAGAGAAGATCAAGACCGTCGGCGATGAGTACATGGCTGCTTCTGGTGTGCCTCACCCCCGATCCGACCACGCTCTTGCCATTTCCACGCTCGCTCTCCGAATGCGCAACCACGTCGCGGTGCACGACTTCGATGGCCACAAGATCAGACTTCGTATCGGAATCAACTCGGGTCCGGTCGTCGCCGGCATCGTCGGAACTCACAAGTTCTCCTACGACCTATGGGGTGACGTCGTCAACACGGCCAGCCGTATGGAATCCGAAGGCGTTCCCGGATCGATCCAGATCAGTTTCGCCACCCACGAGTTGATCAAGAACGACTTCGTCTGCGAGCGACGAGGAGCAGTCGCAGTCAAAGGAAAAGGCGACATGGAAACCTACATTCTACTCTCCCACATTGTTCCGTCCGCAGCACCCAGCATCGAGCAGGACCGCGCCCGCGAACCCAACCGATAGCGGTAATCGAGAACGGCTACCCAAGCAAGAGGTGCCTCGTTCCGGACGGTCTCCGATCTGGGCCACGCCTCGCTGACCTTGTGCGCGCTGCCATGCGTCAACATAGAGCCGACGGAGGAAAGGAACGGAGGATTTTGGGAATGCGTCGTCTGATACTGGTGCCGATACTTGCTGCATTACTGGTTGTCGGTCTTGCACCTGCGGCGTTCGGTCACGTTCATGGCATCACCCCTCTGCTCGAGTTGGACTGCAAGGTCGAAAATACGATCACCGGCGGCAACCGTGCCGACGATGGTCCGGCGGGCGCAGCCAACGGCGGACCGATAACCGGTCTCATCCCCAGGGATCTGGGCAATTCCCCGTTGACCGCTAGTGACGGTGGTTTCGGCGCGGCAAACGACAACGTTTGTCCATAGACCACTCCGTTTTGGGGCAGGGGCAACAGCGTTAGTTTCCTAGCTGCCAGCCGAACAACGGCGGACACGATTCCGGAAACGAAGCCGCGCCCGGTACCTCGCTGGGAAAGCCGGCCTCATGGCCAGCGTGCCACCGGCTGATCGGAGCGCCGCTTGGATTGAGGGCCTGTCGTAACTGCTCGGCTCGGCAATCAAAGATAGGGCTGTGTCGTCGGACTGGTCGCATATGGGCAGGTTGAGCGGGAAGATGCTCTTTTCCAGGATTTCGCGGTAGGTGCGAAAAGCCAAAGGCACGGATTCCAATGCAGAGGGGATTGCCGAGCACGGCTCCGCCAATCCGGGCTGACAAAAACCTCTGGTCTGTGGTGCTCGGACGGTGATCTCCGCCATGGAAGTCCAGCAGGTTCACTCAATTGGGGAGTGGGACACAAAACGCTGCGTTTTCGGCTCACTGGGGAGGAGAGCCGAGTATCTTTGTGAGATTCGGCCACATTCCGTGGCCGCCTTGAAGGAGAGGAGGGGCATATGCGGCGGTTCGTTTTGGCTGTCGTAGTTGCTTCGCTGTTGGTGTTGGGTATTGCGCCGGCCGCATTCGGAACCATCCACCCGATCGTGGAGTCCTTCGATTGTGCCAATGAGCAGGCGTTCGCCCATCACCCGTTGGGGGATCCGGCCGATCCGATTGGCCAGACGCCCGGGGTTGGGAGTCACTCTGAGCAGAGCTCGCTTCGGGCTCTCATCGTGATTTCTGACGGGTTTACCGACCTAAGCAGCCCCGCGCTCTTTGGCCACAAGCTGGATGGCCAGTGCGGAAAGGTGGGCCAGAGCTGACTTGATTGAGCGAGCAAGGGGTCCGTAAGAGACCCCTTGCTCTTCTTAGTGGGCTCAGGAGATTGAAAGCCAGCTTGTTAAGCGGAGTCTGACCTTTCCCCTGACTCTGGCTGAGCCACCGCCACCTATCACGACGTCTCATCACGTCTCACGACGCTCGCCCCACAGCCGCTCCACAAACCTGCAAATGAACGCCAATCTCGCTGGTCAGAGGGTTTTGACTGCATCTTTCGCAACGAGGGGGTCACGGGTTCAAATCCCGTCAGCTCCACTAAACCCCTGGTCAAGACGAATTCTGGTCGCCCTTTCGGTTCGTTCGTTTCATGATCCTGAAGTCTCGCGCTCCACAGGTGGCCCACTACACTCCGGCGTTGAAGCACCTCATTCTGTACGAGGTGCTTTCTCACTCCGTCTTACATCAATCAATCTCTGCGAGGTGCCCTTGCGCGCTCCCATGGGTACCGCTCTGAAACGAAGGGCTGGCACCTCACTGGTAACGAGGGGTCGACTTGGACCGCTGTCGTTGTTGAGGTGTCGTTAGACGCCTTTCCAGTGACTATGTCCTCAACCACCGCCGCGAAGACGAAGTCACTTAATGCAGTGGAATAGCGCTGAAGCGCAAAGTTCGGCTCGTGTTCAATCCGCGCTGGCCCTACTCCGTGATCATCATCCATCTTTGCT
>Ga0299913_10000012_pt1 | contig 78236 bp, 74 predicted proteins | sample RVTome_9_FD_201360 | JGI IMG/M metagenome (GOLD analysis project Ga0299913, IMG submission 201360) | Soil microbial communities from uranium-contaminated site in the Upper Colorado River Basin, Wyoming, United States - RVT155D38 (version 2) ... | reverse complement strand
GCACGCGGCTGCGGGTCGACGGCGAGGACCTCGTACGCATCGTGGAGAGCTCGATGAGCTCGCCGATCTACGAGCTGCTCAAGCGGCCCGACGAGCTCTTCGTCGTCGAGCATGCCCACCTCGCGCCGCGCTTCGTCGAGGACTCGGTGCGCCTGATGGTGAAGGGCGTCCTCGACTCGTACCCCGAGCTCGCCGACGACGACTTCCTGCTCGCGCGCCAGGTCAACTTCGAGACGATCCACAACCACGAGGTGCTCGCCGAGCGCTACGGGACGATCGGCGAGCTCCGCCACGCACTCGCCACCGGGGCGCGCTCTGAGACCCACACCGAGCTGCGCGACTGGCTCAGGGCCGCCTAGGTACCCGCGACTATCCGGCGGCGGAGCTTGATGCGGTGCTCCGTGCCCGCTCGGAGGCGGCGGATGTTCGTCCGGTGCAGGACGAGCACTGCCAGGGCGGCCGCGCACGTGAAGACGAGCACGGGCACCGAGACCTCGAAGAGGAGCGCGAAGAGCGGCAGGAAGAGCGCGGCGGAGATCGACGCGAGCGACGCGTAGCGGGTCGCCAGGAAGACCGCGATCCAGACGCCGACGGCGGCGAGGGCCGGCAGCGGGGCGAGCGCGAGGCCGACGCCCCCGAGTGTCGCGACCGCCTTCCCGCCTCGCCCGAAGCCGAGGAACAGCGGGCGCCAGTGCCCCGCCATCGCCGCGAGCCCGGCGAGCACGGCGATCAGGTCGTCCGCGAGCCAGCGCGCGAGCAGCGCGGCGGCGGCGCCCTTGGCGATGTCCAGGATCGCGACCGCGAGCCCGAGCTTGAACCCGAGCGAGCGCCAGACGTTCGTCGCGCCCGCGTTTCCGCTCCCCAGCGTGCGGATGTCCACGCCGGCGAAGAGCTTCGAGAGCCAGTACCCGAACGGCAGCGAGCCGATCAGGTAGCCGATCGGGATGAGCAGGAGCTCGAGCACGGCGCGCTGAGAGAGCTAGGCCTCGATCCGGTAGCGCGCGACCCAGTCGTTCACGACGCCCCAGTCGAGGTTGTCGAAGAACGCGTCGATGTAGGAGGCGCGATCGGTCTGGTAGTCGAGGAAGTACGCGTGCTCGTAGACGTCGAGCGCGACGAGCGGCGTCGCGTTCCAGATCGGGAACGTGTTCTGCGCGTCGCCGATGTAGTTGAAGAGCCGCTCCTCGTCCCAGTCATACGCCGTCCAGGCCCAGCCGCGGCCGGCCATGCCCGTCGCCCTCAGGTCGTCTCGCCACGCCGCCGCGCTGCCGAAGTCGCGCTCGACGAGCGCGCCGATCGCGCCGTCCGGGTCACCGCCCCCGCCGCCCAGGTGCTCGAAGTAGATCTCGTGGTTCTTCACGCCGCCGATCGCGAAGGTCAGGTCGACCTTGAGCGCGCGGAGCTCCGAGTAGACCTGGTTCCCGGCCGAGAGGTCGATCCCCTCGAGCATGCCGAGGATCTCGTTCCGCTTGGCGACGTAGCCCTGGTACAGCTTGTAATGCGCCTCGACGGACGCGCGGGAGATGCCGTCGAGCTCGAGGAGCTCCGGCCTGAGCTCCCGGGCGACGATCTCCTGGTGGTTGAAGGCGAGCGTGGACATTGGCGTGATTTCTCCTCTTTCGAAGTCCGCGGGAGCTTATCGTGTGCCCCCGTGGAGGATTCGCGACGCGCGGCGCTCGTCACCGGCGGCACCGGCCGGGTCGGGCGCGCGATCGTGGCGCGGCTCGAGGCCGACGGCTTCCTCGTGAAGGCGGCCGGGCGTTCGGACGGCGACCTCTCACGCGCCGACGGCGCGCGGCGGCTCGTGGACGAGGCTGTCGCAGAGCTCGGCCGGCTCGACGTCGTCGTGCACGGGGCCGCCGAGGGGTTTGCCCCACGCCCGCTCGAGGACGTGACCGAGGAGGACTGGGACGCCGCGCTCGGCGCGACCGCGAAGGGCGCGTTCTTCGTCGCGCAGGCGGCGGCGCCACACCTCCGCGCGGCGGGTGGCGGCCTGCTCGTCCTGATCGAGGACGTCGCGTCCTACGAGCCCTGGCCGCTCTTCGCGCCGCACTGCGCGGCGAAGGCGGCCGAGGCGATGCTGACCCGCGTCCTGGCCCGCGCGCTCGCACCGGAGATCCGCGTGTGCGGGGTCGCGCCCGGCACGGTCACGCTCGACGGCGGCCCGGGGCAGGCCGAGCGCCGAGCCGCGGAAACGCTTCTCGGCCGGATCGGCTCGCCGGAGGACGTGGCCGAGGCGGTCGCGTACCTCGTCCACGCAGGCTTTGTAACGGGAGCGAGCCTCGTCGTGGACGGCGGCCGGCTCCTCCAGCGCGAGCGTGGGACGCAATCCAGGGGCCCTTGAACTTCGTATCTCCGCGAGGTATGGCTTTGCTCGCGATGGCGACCGAAGACGACGCTGCGCTGATCCAGCGTACGGGGCTCGGCGACCGGGACGCCTTCGAGGAGCTCTACCGCCGCTTCGCGCGCCCCGTGCTCGGGATGGCGATCCGCCAGCTCGGGGACAATGGCCGGGCCGAGGATGCGACCCAGGAGACGTTCACCGCGATCTGGCGCTCTGCCCGGAGCTACAAGCCCGAGCGGGGCAGTGCGTCGGCGTGGCTGTACGCGGTCGCCCGCCACGCGATCATCGACCGCGCGCGCCAGCGCGTCGAGCCGGCCGCCGAGGCGCCCGACGAGGCATCGCGCGACATCGGCCCGGACGAACACGCCGAGCTCTCGTGGCTCGCGTGGCGCGTCCACTCCGCGCTGCAGCGCCTTCCCGAGCGCGAGCGCGCGGTGCTCGAGCTCGCGTACTGGAGCGGGCTCTCGCAGAGCGAGATCGCGAGCTACCTCGACGTCCCGCTCGGCACGGTGAAGACGCGGACGCGGGCCGGCCTCGCCCGACTCGCCGGGCTTCTCGAGGAGGTGCGGCGGTGAGCGAGCGGCGTCCGGCGGATCTGAACGAGCTCGTCGGAGACGGCATCCCCGAGGCGGAGCTCGCCGAGCTGCGCCGCGTCGACGCCCTGCTTCGCACCGTTCCTGCGCCGCCCGAGCTGCCGGACAACCTCTCGGCGCCGGTTCGCGAGGCGCCGCGCCCGGCCAGGCTCTGGACGCCGCGGCGCGCGCTCGCGGCCGTGGCCTTCGCGGCCGTGCTCTCGGCGCTCTTCTTCGGGCTGGGCACGCGCGTCGGCGGCGACGGCTTCTCCGAGCGGTACGCCGTCCCGATGCAAGGGACGTTCGAGGCGCCCGCTGCCTCCGCCGTGATCCGGCTCGGCGACCCGGACGCGGACGGCAACCGCCCGGTCCGCCTCGAGGCGACCGGCCTCGAGCCGCTCCCCGACGGGGGCTACTACGTGTTGTGGCTCGAGAAGGACGACGAGTACGCCGGCACCTGCGGCACGTTCGCGGTCGCGGAGGGCGAGACGCGGGCCGAGTGGACGGTCTCGTACAACCTCGCCGACTACGACGCGTGGGTCGTGAGCGCCCGTGTCCCCGGGGACGAGGCGGCCGACGCGCCGCGGATCCTCGAGGCCGAGATCAGCTTCTAGCGCTAGGGAGCCGTCCGTCCGGCCGCGACGAAGGCCGCGTGCGTGACGGGCATCTCATGGGCGAGGAAGGTCTCGCACGCCTCGGCGTAGCGCCGGATCTCGCGCTGGGCCGTCTCGGCCGCGCGAAGCGAGACGAAGTTCATGAGCGAGCGCGCGTTGATCGTCCAGAAGAACTCGGTGTACGCCCCGACGGGCATGACCGAGCGGGCCAGCTCACGCGCGACTCCGGCCTCGACCAGTCGCTCGTACGTCGCGTACGCCTGCTCGTAGACGGCACGGAGCTCCTCGCGCGTCTGCTCCGCAAGCTCGGGATCGACTGGCTCGAACGAGTAGGAGCCCGGCTTGCCGACCTGCGAGCGCACGTCATCGGCGTCCGGGACGTAGAACTCGTCCGTCGCCCTCGCGTATCGCATCGAGAACTCGTTGAAGGAGCCGACCCGGTGCCGCATCCACTCGCGCGCCACGAAGATCGGCGCCCGGATGTGGAAGCGGAAGGCGTTGTGCTCGAAGGGCGTGCCGTGCCTGTCACGCATGAGGAAGCGGATCAGGCCCTCGTCCGCCTCCTCCATCTCGTCCTTCCGCCGCGCAAACGAGACCCGCGCGGCGTTCACGACGGAGAGGTCGCTCGCCATCGCGTCGTCGAGGCGCACGAAGCCGTGATCGAGCACGCGGACGGTGTTCTCGGGTATCACGTCGGTCGTGACCGCCACCGGGCCGAGTCTAGCGCCCCTCCAGGTCGGAGCCTCCGGCTTCTCCTACGCCTCGTGGAAGCCCGACTTCTACCCCGCCGACGCGCGGCCCGAGGACTTCCTGCGCCTCTACTCCGAGCGGCTCCCGAGCGTCGAGCTGAACAACACCTTCTACCGCCTGCCGGCCGAGGAGCAGTTCGCGCGCTGGGCCGAGCAGACGCCGCCGGGCTTCCGCTTCGCGGTCACGATGAGCCGCCGCGTCACCGGACGCGGGCGCGTCGAGGGCGTGGACACCTTCGAGACGAGCGTGCGCGCGCTGGGCGAGCGGCTCGGGCCGATCCGGATCAAGGTGCCGCAGGCGCGTGACGACGGGTTCCTCATCCTCCTGCTCGGGTCGGTCTCGCGCGACCTGCGCTACGTGCTCGACTTCCGGCACGAGTCGTGGGACGACCCGGAGATCACGGCCCGGCTGGATGAGGCCGGCGTCGTCCGAAGCGGTGCGCTCGAGGCGGCGGCGCCGTTCCGCTACCTCCGCTTCCGCGACCCGCCGTACGACGAGGAGGCGCTCGCGCGCCTCGCCGCGGAGATCCGCCGGCTGCTCGAGCGTGGAGTCGAGGTGTTCGGGTACTTCCGCCACGAGGACGAGCCGACCGCGCCGGCGTACGCCCGCCGCCTGCTCGACCTGGCCGCGCCCGGATAGCCTCCTGGGCAAGAGACGAAAGGAGAGCCATGCCGTTCGAAGTCCCGCCTCTGCCGTACGACTACACCGCGCTCGAGCCGACGATCGACGAGCAGACGATGCGGCTCCACCACGACAAACACCACCAGGCGTACGTGGACAAGGCCAACGCGGCCCTGGAAGGCACCGACTTGGCCGACAAGCCCGTGGAGGACGTGCTCGCGAGCCTCGACTCGCTCCCCGACGAGAAGCGCATGCCGGTCCGCAACAACGCCGGCGGCCACGCGAACCACACGTTCTTCTGGGAGATCATGAGCCCGGACGGCGGCGGTGAGCCCGACGGCGCGCTCGCCTCGGCGATCGACGAGACCTTCGGCGGCCTCGACGCGCTCAAGGAGAAGGTGAACGAGGCGGGCGTGAACCGCTTCGGCTCCGGCTGGACGTGGCTCGTCCACGACGGCTCCGGGCTCGTCGTCACCTCGACGCCGAACCAGGACAGCCCGCTTATGGAAGGCCAGACGCCGCTCCTCGGCATCGACGTCTGGGAGCACGCCTACTACCTCAAGTACCAGAACCGCCGTCCCGACTACCTCGCCGCCTGGTGGGACGTCGTCAACTGGCCGGAGGTTGCGCGCCGCTTCGAGTCCGCCGGCTAGGTGAGCGCCACCCGGGAGGATCTCGAGCGGCTCGAGCTCGCGGTCGGACGCGTGGTCGAGGTCGAGGAGTTTCCGGAGGCGCGCCGGCCGGCCTGGAAGCTGACCGTCGACCTCGGCCCGCGTGGCCGGCGCCGGTCGAGCGCGCAGATCACGCACTACGCCCGCGAGGAGCTACTCGGGCGCCAGGTGGTCTGCGTGCTCGGGTTCCCTCCAAAGCGGATCGCCGGGTTCTCGAGCGAGGCCCTCGTGCTCGGCGCCCTCTCGGACGAGCACGGCGTCGTCCTGCTCCGGCCGGACCGCGAGATCGAGGACGGCTCCGCGGTCGCCTAGTCCGCCCCGGAGAGCGAGAGGGCGAAGTCGCCGGCCTCGTCGGTCCAGCACTCGCGCAGGACGAAGCCGGCGTGGCCAAGCTCCCGCTCGACGCCCTCGCGGCGGAACTTCGCGCTCGTCTCCGTGTGCAGCTCCTCGCCCTCGGCGAACTCGACCTCGAGGCCGAGCGCGCCGATCCGCACCCGCTGAGGCGCGAGCGAGCGCAGGCGGATGTCCACGAGCTCGCGCTCCGGGTCCCAGCGCGGCACGTGGCGAAAGCGCGCCGGGTCGAAGTCGGCCTCGAGCTCCCGGTTCAGCACGGAGAGCAGGTTGAGCGAGAAGCGCGGCGTCACACCGGCCGCGTCGTCGTAGGCGGCCTGGAGCCGCGCCGGATCCTTCACGAGATCGGTGCCGAGCAGGAACGACTCGCCGGGCTCCATCGTCTCGCGCAGCCGGCGCAGGAATGCGGCCCGCTCGGGTGCCTCGAAGTTGCCGATGCTCGACCCGAGGAACGCGACGAGCCGCCGCCCCTCGCGCGGGAGCGCGTCGAGGTGCTCCTCGAGGTCGCCGACCACGCCGTGCACCGCCGCGCCCGGGTACTCGCCTGCGAGGCGCTCGGCGCTCTCGCGGAGCGTCTCCTCGTCCACGTCGACGACGACGACCCGCTCGAGCCGGCCCGCGTCGCGGAGGGCGTCGAGCAGGAGCCTGGTCTTCTCCGACGTGCCCGCGCCGAGCTCGACGAGCGTGTCCGCGCCCGAGACCGCGGCGATCTCGTCGGACCGCGCCGCGAGGATCTCGCGCTCGGCGCGGGTGAGGTAGTACTCGGGCAGGCGGGTGATCTCGCCGAAGAGCCGGGAGCCCTCCGCGTCGTAGTGCCACTTCGGCGGCAGCCGCTTGGGCGTGGCCATGAGGCCCTCGCGCACGTCGCGCTCGAGCGCGGCGCGGCGCTCCTCCGGGCCGAGAAGCACCTCGACGACGGGCGCGTGGACGCCGATCTCGGTCATGCGTCGCCCGCCAGCCGGAAGCCGGCGAAGATCTGCTTCCGGATCGGGAAGTCCCAGTTGCGGAAGGTCGCACGCGCGACGGCCGGGTGCGTGGCCCACGAGCCGCCGCGCAGCACGCGGTAGCCGTCGCCGAAGAAGACCTCCGAGTACTCCGCGTACGGGAAGGCCCGAAAGCCCGGGTAGCCGCCGAACGGCGAGGCCGTCCACTCCCAGACCTGCCCCACCCCGCGCAGCACGCCCGCCTTCGCGGCCTTCTCCCACTCCGCCTCGGCGGGCAGCCGCCCGCCGGCCCAGCGGGCGAACGCCTCCGCCTCGTGAAAGGAAACGTGCTGGACGGGCTCCGCGTCGTCGAGCGGAAGGTCGCGGCCGAAGCGGCGCACCGTGCCGTCAGCGTTCCAGCCCAGCGGCGGCTCCGCGCCAGGAGTCTCGGCCAGGAACGCCCGGTAGGCGCCCACCGTCACCGGCTCCGCTGCGATCCGGAAGGCCGCCACGCCGCACGCGTGCGCCGGCTTCTCGTTGTCGTAAGCGAGCGGCTCGTCCGTGCCGAGCTCGAACGCACCGGCCTCGACGAGCACGTCGCCGCCCGGCCCCGCGACCGGCGCGGGCCCGCCGCCCGGGTGCTCGAGCCCGGAGAGCGCGATCGTCTGGAGCATCGTCTCGCGGTGCTGGCGCTCGTGCTCGAGGACGAGCCAGAAGACGTAGCCGCCGGCGAGGAGCGGGTCGTCGCCCCGCAGGCCGGCGTCCGCCAGCACCGCAAGCGTCCGTTCGCGCACGCGTGTCAGGTATTCGCGCGCCGCGGCCGGACGGAGGAGCGGCAGCCGGTCGCGCTCCGCCCGCGCATGCTTGAAGGCGTCGTAGAGCTCCTCCCCCTCCTCGAGCAGCGGCGCAAGCCCGCCGATCTGCTGCGCGATCCAGAGATCCTCGAAGTGCCCGATGTGGGCGAGGTCCCAGACCAGCGGGGACTGGAGCGGCGACCACTGGGTCTGCAGCGCCTCGTCGTCGAACGGAGCGAGAAGGGCGGCGGTTGCCTCGCGCGCCTCGGCGAGGCCGGCGGCGACGCTCTCGCGAAGATCTGTGGTTGCGACGGTCATGAGCGGAACGCCGGATCAGCGTACTCACTGCGATCCGCGTCGCGGCGTCACACGACGCACCTCCCATCCGTCGCCGCGCCGATCTACCATGGTCCGATGACAAAAGACGCTGGCGGCCAGAGGGCGCTCAGTCTCCTGTTCAGGATCTACAGCTCGGGAGAGGCGTGCGAGACCCTCGTCGACGAGACCGTCGACCCGCACGGCGTCGCCGACGGGTTCGTCACGATGAGCCTCCTGAGCCAGTCCGGGAACCTGACGCCGACGGAGCTCTCGCGCCGGCTCGGCATGCGGCTCACCACGACTTCGGCCCTCGTCCGGCGCCTGGTGGAGCGCGGGCACGCCCGCCAGATCCCGAACCCGCGCGACGGCCGCTCGCAGCTCGTGACGCTCACCGAGGAAGGGCGCCATGCGCTCACCGCCGCGTTCCCCGCCTTCTTCGGGACGATGGAGGAGGTCGAGAGCCACCTCACGCACACGACGGACGAGATCCAGGCGGCGCTCGACGACCTCGAGCAGGCGTTTCGCGCGGTACGGGAGCAGCGCCTGGAGCGGGCCCGCGCCTCCTCGGCATAGAGCTACGGGTAGACGACCCGCCGGCCGGAATGAGGGACGGCCGGCGGGTCGTCCGCCACACTGCGCGCGGTCAGGCCCCGGGAGGGATCTGGGCTGTCGCCCCGTAGCCCGCGCGCAGGCCTCGAGAAACGGGCGAGAATGGAGGAACTGCTGCAGTATTGCAGCACGAGCCTCCTCGAGCAAGCCCACCTCCTCCCGCGGGCCCCAGCCGTCGCCCGTCCCGCAAAGTCATCCATGCGGCAATGCTTCCTTCCTGCTTGACTTGCCGGCCCCACTGGCATATGAATCGGCGGGTGGCACATGCGGCATGGGGAGGCCGCGTGCGGGGTCGGGCGACGCAGAGCACAGTTCCCACGCCCGTCTTCCGTCAGCGCGTCTGCAGGTCGAGCGGAGCCGAAGCCCGGCTTCCGGTCGTCCGAGCGCTGGGCCCGGCTCACTCTTCCCGCACCGACCCGATTCCCCGCTAGGAGGCCCCTTTTGGCACGCCCAACGCTCAAGACACGACGCCTGACCAGGCTCGCGACGCTCGCACTCGTGGCGTTCGTCGCAGCGCTCGCCGCGACGAGCACGGCCGGCGCGGCGATCAACCCGCTCGGCCCGCCGTGGTGCGGCGAGCCGATGAACGACGCCGCCGGGAACCTTCCCGACGGCTCGGACCCGGCCCATCCGGTCGGAAGCTTCCCGCACATCCCCTACTACGCGATCGAGTGCACGCTCGAGGAGATCCAGGCGCTTTCGAACGGGCGCATGGAGATCGAGACGATCGGCCAGTCCGCGCTCGGCCGCGACATGTTCCTCGTGACGTTCAACGTCACGGACACGGACGAGCAGCGCAAGGCGGCCCTCAACTGGCAGCAGATCCGCCAGGACGCCGTCGAGAACCCGCAGAAGGCGCAGGACACGCTTGCGACGTTCGGCGACGAGGTGAAGATCCCCGTGTACATCCAGGGCGCCATCCACGGGAACGAGTACGAGGGCGTCGAGTCGAACTTCGAGCTGATCTACGAGCTCGCGACGACGCCGTACGGCGAGGACCCGCTCGTGGACAAGGTCCTCGACAACGCGATCGTGCTCTTCAACGTGATCCAGAACCCGGACGGCCGGATCGCGGGCACGCGCGCGAACGGCAACGGGTTCGACCTGAACCGCGACTTCATGACGCAGTCGCAGTCCGAGACGAAGGCCTCGATCTCGGTCATGCAGGAGTGGCTGCCGCCGGAGATGCTCGACCTGCACGGCTACGTCAGCCCGATGCTGATCGAGGCGACGACGCTCCCGCACAACCCGTCGATCGAGTACGACCTCTGGCTCAAGTGGAACCAGCCGCGCACCTGGGAGAACAAGCTCGATCTCATGGCGGAGGGTAACTTCGGGAGCCAGCGGCCGATCAACGAGTGGTGCCAGGACGACTTCCCGGATGCGGGCTGCCCGACGGCCGGCCCGGACTTCGCGGAGGGCTGGGACGACTGGGGCCCCTTCTACGGGCCGATGTACCTCCAGCACTTCGGCCTCGACAGCTCGACGACCGAGATGTGCAACTCGACCGGGACGATCTGTGGTGACGGCACGCACCAGCGCGGCCGCCTCGGCGCCCGGATGCAGCAGGAGATCGTCAGCTGGTCGACGCTCGACTTCGCGATCGACAACAAGGTCGAGATGCTGCACGACATGCTCGAGCGGAACATCCGCGGCAAGACGGACGCCCCGCGCCCGGACTGCTGCGAGCCGACCGACTTCATCCCGGTGGCGGACTCGGCCGACAAGCAGAACTGGATGACCGACTACCCGCAGGCGTTCGTGATCCCGCTCGGCGAGGGGCAGCGGTCGGACGCCGAGGCGAACCGGCTCGTCGACTTCCTCCTCTTCAACTCCGTCGAGGTCCACGAGCTGAAGCAGCCGACGACGGTCGACGGCCAGACGTTCGAGCGGGGCTCGTACGTCGTGCCGATGACGCAGGCGTTCCGCGGCTTCGCGGGCACCGCGCTCGGGCTCGGCGACGACATCTCGTCCCAGATCACCCAGCTCTACGCGCCGCCGGCGTCGTGGACGCACGGTTACCTCTGGGGCGCGGACGTCGTCACGATTCCGGACGGCGCGGCGTTCAACGCTCGTACCGGCCGGATCACCCAGCCGTCGAAGCTGCACGGCGGCGTGGAGCCCGGCCCGCCGATCAACGCCCGCTATGCGCTCGAGCTCGACTCGGCGACTGCGGTGCGGATGGTGAACGAGCTCCTCGACGAGGGCATGCAGGCCGAGGTCGCCACGCAGGAGATCACGCTGAGCGGCCGGACGTTCCCGGCCGGCAGCATCGTGTTCCCGGGTGGCCCGCACAACATGGTCGCCCTCCGCAAGGCCGGTCAGGAGCACGGGCTCCGGTTCGTTCGGATCCCGGCGAACGGCGTGGCAGGGCTCGAGCCGATCGAGCGCAAGCCGCGGATCGCGGTGCTCGTCGGGTCGGTCGACCAGCAGACGTGGTCGCTTCGGAACCTCGGCTTCGACGCCGACCCGATCTCGACCTCGAACAGCGGGGCGCTGAACACGGCGCCGGAGGACCCGCTGGCCGACTACGACCTGATCTTCAACACGGGCGGCTGGCCGACCTCCGGGGCGGCGCAGACAGCACGCGACCGGCTGACGGCGTTCTTCGCCGGAGGCGGCGGGTACATCGGCGCCGGCTCGAACGGCGGGAACTTCCTGCAGAGCGGCGGACAGATCGCCGGCTACGCGGCGGCGACCCGCAGCGGCAGCGGCCGCAGCGGCGTCGTGAACTGGATCAACGAGGGCGGCTCGTCGAGCCCGATCGTCGGAAGCTACCCGGCGAACGACACGGCGATCATGGATCCGCCCACGTGGTTCACGTCCGTGCCGGGCGGGTTCGCGGTCGACGGCCGCTTCCCGGCCTCGGGCATCCTCGCCTCCGGGTTCTGGCTGACGAGCGACACCCAGTCGGCGTCGGCCCCGAACTCGGCCGTCATCGCCCACGGCGAGAACCTCGCCGGCACGTCCCGCGCCACGCTCTTCGCGATGAACCCGCTCTACCGGGCGGATCCGGAGCGCATGTGGCCGGCGGTCGGCTCGGCGACCTACTGGGCTCAGCAGTAGCGGCCCGCTAGCGTCACACGAACGGCGTGAGGGGCGGGGAAACCCGCCCCTCACGCCGTTCCGGGCCCGGAGACCCGATGCGCCCGGACGGCGCTGGCGCCATACTCGGTGGCGGCCGCAGGACGCCGACGAAGGGAACGCCGGAGTGCAGGATCGCCTTAGGGGAGGCCGCTTCCCTCTCGACCGGCCGGGAGCCGGGCGGACGCGTTCATGGGTAGCGGCGGCGGGCGTGGCGGCCGCGTACGTCGCGGCGGCGAAGATCGGCCTCGAGCTCTCCGTCGCCGACGGCGTGATCACGCCCGTCTGGCCCCCGAGCGGGATCGCGCTCGCCGCTCTCCTCCTCTTCGGACGGCGGCTCTGGCCCGCGGTCGCGCTGGGGGCGTTCGTCAGCAACGCGACGTCCGGCGTCTCGCCCGAGCTCGCCGCCGCGATCGCGATCGGCAACACGCTCGAGGCGCTCGCGGGGGCGACGCTCCTGCGGCGCGTCGGGTTCAGAACCTCCCTGGAACGCGTCCGCGACGTCCTCGCGCTCGTGGTCCTCGGCGCGTTCGTCGCCACGACGGTCGGCGCGACGAACGGAGTCACGGCGCTCGCAATCGCCGGCGACCCGGCGGCGTCGCCGTACGCGCCGGCCTGGGTGCTCTGGTGGCTCGGCGACGCGATGGGGAACCTGCTCGTCGCGCCGCTCATCCTCGTCTGGGCGACACACGGCGTCCGGCGCCTGGACGGCCGGCGGCTCGCGGAGGGGATCGCGCTCGTCCTGCTCGTCTCGGCCGCGAGCGCGGCCGTCTTCCTCGGCGGGCTCTGGCGCTATCCGTACGTCCTCTTCCCCCTCCTCATCTGGGCGGCGCTGCGCTTCCGTCAGCTCGGCGCGGTGACCGCCAGCTTTCTCGTCGCGGCGTTCGCGGTCGCCGGAATCGTCTCGGACCTCGCGGACCTCGCAGACGTCGATCCGACGACCGAGGTCCAGATCGTGCAGGGGCTCCTGGCGTTCGTCGCGGCGAGCCTCCTCGTGCTCGGCGCCACGCTGTCCGAGCGGGATGCGGCGCAGCGCGCCCTCGAGGAGGCGAACGAGCGGCTCGACGAGGCGCAGGAGCTCGCGCACGTGGGAAGCTGGGAGTGGGACGTGCGGGCCGACCGCGTCACGTGGTCGCGCGAGCTCTTCCGGATCTTCGGCGCCGATCCGGACGCGGATCTGACGTACGAGCGCTATCTCGAGCGCGTGCACCCGGCCGATCGGCCGCGCGCCCGGGCGGTCATCCAGGAGGCCGTCGAGAGCGGCTCCGAGTTCGAGTTCACGCACCGTGTCGCGCGCGAGGACGGAACCGAGCGCACGGTGCTGGGCCGCGGGCGGGTGGTGCGTGACGCGGGCGGCTCGCCCGTCCGCATGGTCGGAACGGCGCAGGACGTGACCGAGCGGCATGCGCTCGAGCAGGTGAGGGAGAACATCCTGATTTCGGTCTCCCACGAGCTGCGCACGCCGCTCACGGCCATCCTCGGCTTCGCGCTCACGCTGCGCGACCGCGGCGCCGACCTCCCGCCGGCCCTCCGCGAGCAGATGATCGGCCACGTCGCCGAGCAGAGCGAGCGCCTCCAGCGGCTCCTCACCGACCTGCTCGACGCCGACCGGCTCCGGCGGGGGCGCATCGGGGCGTCGTTCGAGGCGACGGACGTCGGCGCGCTCGTGGCGCGCGTCGCGAGCGGCAGGCCGACGGGCGAGCACCCGCTCGAGCTCGACATCCGTCCGGTCGTGGCGGAGGTGGACGCCGCGAAGGTCGAGCGGATCGTCGAGAACCTCGTCGGCAACGCCGTCAAGCACACGCCGCCCGGCACGCCGATCGTCGTCCGGGTGGCTCCGAACGGGGACGGCGTGCTGATCACCGTCGAGGACGACGGCCCGGGCATCCCCGCGGAGGAGCGCGAGGCGGTCTTCCAGCTCTTCACACGCGGAGCGGGGCGGGAGGCGGAGACGCCCGGCACGGGGGTGGGTCTCGCGCTCGTGGAGCAGTTCGCCCGGCTGCACGGCGGCGACGCGTGGGTCGAGCCGCGGGAGGCGGGCCGCGGCGCCTCGTTCCGGGTCCGGCTCCCGCTACGCCCGTCCGCCGCCCGCGCGAAGCACTAGCCGGAGCCCTTCGGGGTCCCCGCAGGCATTGTCGTGGCTTCCGCCGATGCGCCCCCGGCTCCGCGAGAGCAGACTGAGGGCATGCGGGCACGGCTCGACTCTCTCCGCGGCGGCCGCCTCGTCCTCGGCATGGCTTCGCTCGTCGCCCTGCTCGCAGGAGGCCTCCTCCACCTCACGGGCCTGCCCGGCGCCGGGGATGCCGTCTGGGCCGGGTCTGTCGCGCTCATGCTCGTCCCGCTCAGCCTGTCGGTCGCGCGGACGCTCCTCCGCGGCGACGTCGGCGTCGACGCGATCGCGCTCGTCGCAATGGCGTCGGCGCTCGCCCTGGGCGAGTACCTCGCGGGCGCCGTCGTCGCGCTCATGCTCGCCGGGGGGAACGCACTCGAGGAGTACGCGGCCGGTCATGCCCGGCGCGAGCTGACGCGCCTCCTGGAACGGATGCCGCGCATCGCACACGTCCGGCGCGGCGGGAGCATCGTCGAGGTTCCGGTGGCGGAGGTCGAGCCGGACGACCGGGTGGTCGTCCGCGCCGGCGAGATCGTCCCGGTGGACGGTGTCGTCGCCCGCGGGACGGCGACCGTGGACGAGTCCGCGCTGACCGGGGAGGCGTTCCCGATCACGCGCCCCGAGGGCGCCGAGCTGCGCAGCGGAACGGCGAACGCCGCCGATGCCTTCGAGCTCCGAGCGACCCGGCGCGAGGCCGACAGCGCGTATGCGGGCATCGTCCGCCTCGTCCGCGAGGCGCAGGCGCAGCGAGCGCCGTTCGTGCGGCTGGCCGACCGCTACGCGGCGATCTTCCTCCCGGTGACGCTCCTCACGGCCGGCGCCGCCTGGGCCTTCTCCGGCGACCCGGTCCGCTTTCTCGCCGTGATGGTCGTTGCCACGCCGTGCCCGCTCATCCTCGCGGCCCCGATCGCGCTCCTCGCCGGTGTCTCGCGCGCCGCACGGCGCGGCGTGATCGTGAAGGGAAGCGGCGTGATCGAGCGCCTCGGCCGGGCGCAGAGCGTGCTTCTGGACAAGACCGGCACCGTCACGCTCGGAGCTCCGGCGCTCGAGCGCATCGTCGCGTTCGACGGAACGAGCGAGGACGACGTCCTTCGCCTGGCGGCGTCCGTCGACCAGCTCTCCGCGCACGTCCTCGCCGAGGCGCTCGTCCGCGGCGCGGAGGACCGGGGACTCGTCCTCGCGGCGCCCGAGGGCGTGCGCGAGGGCCGCGGCCAGGGGATCGAAGGCCGCGTCGACGGACGCCGGGTCACCGTCGGGAGCGCGGCCTGGCTCGCGGAGCGCGGTTACGGCGGCGCCGGCGAGGCGGCGCAGGCGGTCGACGGCACCGTGGCGCCCGGCCTTGCGACGATCCTCGTAGGCGTGGACGGCACGGTCGCCGGCGCGATCGTGATGGGCGACCGGCTCCGCGACGACGCGGGCGGCCTCGTGGACAGGCTGCGCCGCGCCGGCGTCCGCCACGTCGTGCTCGCGACGGGCGACCGGCGCGCCGTGGCCGAGGCCGTCGGCAAGACGCTCGGCGTCGACCGGACGTACGCGGACCTCGCACCGGAGGACAAGGTCGAGGTCGTCCGCGAGCTGCGCGCCGACCCGACCCTCGTCCCGGTCGTGATGGTCGGCGACGGGATCAACGACGCGCCCGCGCTCGCGCGGGCCGACATCGGGATCGCGCTCGGGGCGGGCGGCGCCACGGTCGCCTCGCAGACGGCGGACGCCGTCGTGATCCAGGACCGGGTCGACCGAGTCGTGGACGCGCTCACGATCGGCCGCCGGTCGCTTGCGATCGCCCGCCAGAGCGTCATCGTGGGGATGGGCCTCTCGCTCGTCGCGATGGGCTTCGCCGCGGCCGGCTACATCGCACCGGTCGCGGGCGCGCTCCTCCAGGAAGCGATCGACGTCGCCGTGATCCTGAACGCGCTCCGGGCGCTGCGCGAGGGCAAGGGCTAGCGGGCGAAGGGCCGCCGGCGCGGCGCTCCGGCGACGCGATCGGGCGCTGCCCCGATGCGGCCGCGCGCCCGTGCGGGCGAGGCCCGGACCCGTCGGAGCTGGATCACATCCGATTGCAGCGCGGCTCCACGAGCCACACGTCGAGATCCTGATCGTGGAGAAGTGCGGATTACGGCCTCGGGCCTGCCCCGCCCCTCCCCTCGCACTAGGCTGGCCGCGTGACGGTCACGCCTCCGGCCCGGGACGCCCATCTCCCCACGAAGCGCGCCGGCACCGGCACTCCGGTCGGGAGTCGGGAGGCGCGATGACCCCCTCGGCCTTCGGCCTCGTGCACGTACGGGTACAGGACTTCCGGTCGGCCCGGGACGTGACGCTCGCCCCCCACGCCGTCTGTGCGCTCGTCGGCGAGGCGAGCTCGGGCAAGTCGAATCTCCTCGCGGCGCTCCGGCTCCTGCTCGACCCGGGCGCGCCGAAGCTCCGACCGGAGGACCGGTGGCGCGGCGACGGCCCGGTCCGGATCACAGGGCGCCTCGCGGACGGCTCCGGCGTGTCGTTCCCACGCGCCGCGGCAGACGACGGGACGACCGACGGCCTCCCCGCCGTGCTCTTCCTCCCGGCCGACCTGCGAAGCGAGACGGTCGTCGCCCCCTCCGCCCCCAGGCCCGGCCGGAAGGCCGGCGCCGAGGCGCTCTTCGCCTCCGCGCTCGCCGACCGCGCCGGCTCGGCGACCGCGCCGGCGCTCGCCTTCGTCGCCGGCGTCGAGCGCTGCTGCGAGGCAGGGCTCTCCGGGATCGTCCTGCTCGTCGAGGAGCCCGAGCTCTTCCTCCGGCCCCAGGCGCAGCGCTACCTCCACCGGCTCCTGCACACGTTCGCCGAGCTGGGAAACCAGGTCGTCTTCTCGACGCACTCTCCGGCGTTCCTGAACGTCGCGCACATCGAGGAGCTCGTGCTCGTCGGCCACCGCCCGGAGACGGGGACGCACATCCTCCAGCCGGAGCCGCTGCTCGCCGACGAGGAGTTCCGCATCGTCAGCGAGTTCGACGCCGAGCGGAGCGAGCTCTTCCTCGCCCGCGCCGCGCTCCTCGTGGAGGGGCGGACCGAGAAGCTCGTGTTCCCCATCGTCTTCCAGGCGCTCGGATTCGACGCGGACCGGGAGGCGATCTCGATCATCGAGTGCGGCGGAAAGTCGAACATCCCGCTGTTCGTCCGGATCTGCGACGCGGTCGGCGTGCCGTGCGTCGCCGTCCACGACCGGGACGCCGCGCCCGGGGAGGAGCCGATCCACGCCGAGCGCCTGCTGAACGCGCTCATCGCCGAGACGGCCGGCGCCGAGCGGACGGTCGTGCTCGAGCCCGACTTCGAGGGCGCCACCGGCGTCCCGGGCCACAAGCCGCAGGGTGCCTGGCGGCGCTTCGCGCAGGCCGGTCCCGAAGCCGTCCCCGAGCCGCTCGCCCGGGCCGCCCGGCTCGTGCTCCAGGGCGCGGGCCTCGATCCCGACCGGGACCGGACGTAAATCGTCGAGCCGGTTGCGATTTCGTCCACTTCGCCAAAAGACCTTTCTTCCGTCCGGCCACTCGGCGGAGCTTCAACCTACTTTCGCTCCGTGCTCGACGCTGGGGTGAGTCTTTCGCTCCGTCTATGAGCCGGCATCGGGGAATTCCCTGATCTTCGGCGGGACCGGCAGACGGCGATGAGATCTTGGTCGGCGACGAGGTCGTCGTGGAGAATGCCTGGGTGACCGTGCGCCTCCACTACATCCCCGGCAGCGCCGCGATGGCGCCGCACGCCGCGCTCGCCGAGGCCGGCGTGGACTACGAGCTCGTGCTCGTGGAGCGCGACGCCGCCGGCCGGAGCCCGGCCGAGTACCTCGCGCTCAACCCGTCGGGCCGCGTCCCGACGCTCGAGGACGGCGACCTCGCGCTCACGGAGTCCGCGGCGATCGTCCTCCACGTCGCCGAGCGGTTCCCGGACGCGCGGCTGGTCCCGCCGCACCGAACGCGCGAGCGCTCGGAGGTCTACCGGTGGCTCATGTTCCTCACGAACACGCTCCAGCCGGCCTTCCTCCACTGGTTCTATCCCGAGCGGTACACGACCGACCCGGCCGGGGAGCCCGCGATCCAGGCGCTCGCGGCGGAGACGATCGGCGAGCAGCTCGACCGGCTCGACGTGGAGCTCGCGGACCGCCCCTGGCTCGTGGGGGACGAGCGGACGGGGGCCGACCTCTTCCTCTTCATGCTCGTTCGCTGGGGGCGGAAGCAAACGCCGCCCGCGTGGGACCGCCCGAACCTGCGCGACCACTTCACGCGGCTCCTCGACCGGCCGGGCGTGCGGCGAATGATGGACGAGCAGGGCCTCGAGATCCCGTCGCTGTGAGGCGCCGCTCGGTCACGGTGGACGGCGCAGCGGCGAGCTACCTGACCGCCGGCGACGACGGCCCGCTCGTGTTGCTCCTGCACGGCACGTACTGGAGCCGCGTCTGGCAGCCGGTCGTCGACGGGCTCGCGGCGGCGGGCCTGCGGCCGGTCGCGGTCGACTTCCCCGGTTGCGGGCGCTCGGAGGGCGAGCTCACGCTCGAGACCGCCGCGGTGCCCGCGCTCGCCCCCTGGGTCGAGCGGTTCGCGGACGCGGTGGGAGTAGAGGGCCCGCTCCTCGTCGCCGGCCACGACATCGGCGGCGCGGTCGCCCAGCGGCTCCTCGCCGCGGGCGGCCGTGACGTGGCGCGGCTCGCGCTCGTCAACTCGGTCACGTACGACTCGTGGCCGGTGCCCGGCGTCGCGCGCTTCCGCGACCCCGAGGTCGTCGCCCGCGTCACGACGGAGGAGCTGGTCGCCGCCCGCCGCATTGCGCTCACGAAGGCGGCCGCGCGGCCGCTCTCGGAAGCCGAGCTCGCGGATTACCTGAGCCCGTGGCACGACCCGCGTGTCGGCCGGTCCTGGATGGCGATCGCGGGCGCCGCCGACTCCCGCTACACGCTCGAGCTCGTCCCGGCGCTGCGTGAGTCGACGACGCCGAAGCTCCTGGTATGGGGCGAGGACGACGAGTTCCAGCCCGTCACGTACGCGGAGCGCTTCGCGGCGGAGATCCCGGCTTCGACGCTCGTCCGGATTCCGTCGGCGGGCCACATCCCGATGGAGAACGACCCCGGCGCGGTGGCCGGAGCGCTCGCCGCCTTCTTCTCCTAGGCTGCCACGGCGACGCGCTCGTCGACGGCGTCGATCACGCTCTCGACGACCCCGGCGAGCCGCTCGCGCAGCTCGTTGTCGGCGAGGAGCCCCTGCTCGTCGAACCGAGTCGCCGCCTGCCCGACCGCGAGCTCGTCCTCGAGCACGCGAGCTCCGATCGCGGCGAGCACCTTGCGCAGCTCGGCCTGCGCCCACACGGCGCCGAACACGCCGGTCGACGCCCCGACGACGGCGACGGGCTTGTTCCGGAGCGGGTTCGTCGCAAGCGGGCGCGACGCCCAGTCGAGCGCGTTCTTGAGGTGGCCCGGGACGGACGAGTTGTACTCCGGCGTGGCGAAGAGGACGCCGTCCGCGCCGGCGAGCGCGGAGCGGAGCTCCACGACCGCCGGCGCCGGGTTCCGTTCGTCGTCCTCGTCGTACGCCGGGATGCCCTTCAGGCCATCCCAGAGCTCGACCTCCCCGGGCGCGAGGCGCGCGGCCGTGCGGACGAGGCCCGCGTTGTACGAGTCGCGCCGCAGGCTGCCGGAGATGCCGAGGATCCGCACCGTTCCTCCTACGCCTTGACGAAGTGCAGGTCGCCGACGATCGTCACGTCGTTCGAGAGGGCGGGATCGCCCGAGGGAAGCGGCGCATTCCAGCTCACGCCAAAGTCCGTGCGGTCGACCGTGGTCGCGACCTTGAGGCCGATGCGCTCCTTCCCGTACGGGTCGGTCATCGGCGGCGCGACGGTGCCGGCGATCGCGGCGGGCTTCGTGACCCCCTTGATCGTGATCTCGCCGCGGATCGTCACGGAGTCGCCGTCGAGCGCGACATTCTCGGCCGCGAAGCGGAGCTCGGGATGGCGCTCGGCATCGAAGAAGTCCGGGGACTGAAGGTGGGCGGCGAGGTTCTCGTCCTTCACGTCGACGCTCGCGACCTTCGCAACGCCCTCGAGGCGGGCGGTGTCGCCCTCCACGGCGAGCGTCGCGGCGATGTCGCGGAAGTCGCCCTTGAACGTCCCGGCGAGGTAGTCGACCTCGAAGGCCACGGTCGAGTGCACCGGGTCGAGCTGCCAGGTGCCGGCCGGGGCGATGGTCTCCATGGTTGCGGTCATGTCTTTCGTCCTTTCGTTGCGTCGTGTAATATTGCGTACGCAAGCAAATGTAGCAGGCTAAGATTGAGAGCGCAAGCTTTGCCACCGGAACTGATCGCACCCGAGGTACCGCCCGCCGTCCGCGCCTGGACGCGGCTCATGCGTGCCCACGCGGCGACGATCCGCATCCTCGGCGCACAGCTCCACGCGGAGCACGGCCTGACCGTGAACGACTACGAGGCGCTCTACGTCCTCTCGCGCGCGGAGGGCGGCCGCATGAAGCGCGTCGACCTCGCGCGCCGGCTGCTGCTGACACCGTCGGGGATCACGCGGCTGCTCGAGGGCCTCGAGAGCGCCGGGCTCGTCGAGCGCGTGGCCTGTCAGGAGGACCTCCGCGTCTCGTATGCACAGCTCACGGAGGCGGGCCGCGAGCGGCTCGTCGCCGCCTCCTGCGCGCACGAGGGGTCGGTCCGCGCCCTGCTCGAGGAGCATCTCGACGCCGACGAGATCGAGACGCTCGCGGAGATGCTCGGGAAGCTGCCCGAGGTCGCCGAGGGCGACGACGCCTGCCCCGCCGCCTGACGCGGAGTTCGGGTAGCCGCACGGCAGGACACGGGCTGGCCTCATTCCCGCGCGGCTCGCGGGGCGTCAGTCTGCGGGCATGGACTACGAGGCACACGTCGAGCTCGCCCGGGCGCTCTCCACGTCCGCGAGCCTCGAGTCGGCCCGCAGCCTGGCGATCGTCGAGAGCCGGCTCCGGCGCGGCGACTCCACGCCCGTTCACGTGCATGAGGCGCCCGAGGCGTTTCACGCGCTCGAGGGCGTGCTGGCGGTCTTCGTCGGCGGCGAGGAGCTCGAGCTCGCACCCGGCGAGAGCGTCGTCGCTCCGCGCGGGGTCCGGCACGCGGTGCGCGCACCACACGGGCCGGCCCGGTACCTGAGCGGCTCACTCGTCCGCTCGGCGGCGCGCTACGAGGACTTCCTCCGCGCCGTCGCGCCGCCGCTCCCCGACGCCGCGGCCTGGACGGAGGGCGAGGATGCCTTCCGCCTCTCCGCACTCGGCGCCGCGAACGGGATCTCGCTCGTCGGCGCGCCCGGCGAGCTGCCGGTCGCGGCCGCGCAGGCCGCCTAGCGGGTTTCGGTCGGCTCGGCCCGGGAAGGCGGGCTTCGTGTCGGAGACCGAGAACCCGAAGCAGGCCGGCCCGCAACCGCCGTTCCCGGGAGCAGGCGCAGCCCGCGCCCGGCCGCGAATCGGAGATGGAGCCCCGCCCGGACTACGGCGAGGAGACGTACGAAGGCACGGCGAAGCTTCTGGACAAAGGTCGCGCTCGTGACCGGCGCCGACAGCGGCATCGGCCGCGCCGTCGCGCTCGCCTTCGCGCGCGAGGGAGCCGACGTGCTCGTCTCCTATCTCTCGGAGGACGAGGACGCGGCCGAGACCGTCACGGTGGTCGAGGACGCGGGCCGCAAGGCCGTGGCCGTTCCGGGCGACATCGGCGACGAGGAGCACTGCAGGGCGCTCGTCGCGCGTGCCGCAGGCGAGCTCGGGGGGCTCGACATCCTCGTGAACAACGCGGCGACGCAGGGCGTGTACGCGAGCATCACCGAGATCCCCTCCGCGGAGATCGAGCGGGTCTTCCGGACGAACATCCTCAGCTTCTTCTGGCTCTCCCGCGCGGCGATCCCGCACCTCGGGCCGGGCTCGTCGATCATCAACACGACGTCGATCCAGGCGTACGAGCCGTCGCCGACGCTCATCCACTACGCGACCACGAAGGGCGCGATCTCGACGTTCACGAAGGCGCTGGCCAAGGAGCTCGTGGAGAAGGGCATCCGCGTGAACGCCGTCGCCCCTGGGCCGGTCTGGACGCCGCTCATCGCGATGTCGTTCGAGCCGGAAGAGGTCGCGGAGTTCGGGCAGGACAACCCGCTCGGCCGACCCGCGCAGCCGGCGGAGCTCGCGCCCGCGTACGTCTTCCTCGCCTCCGACGAGGCGCGCTTCGTCGTCGGCGAGGTGATCGGCGTGACCGGCGGGCTGCTGCTCCCGTCGTAGCTCAGGCGGCGGGCGCCCAGGAGGGCATCGTCGCCGTCTCGCCGACGAACGTGGGACGGCGCTCGCCCTCACCGTCCGCACCCATAAAGGTAGGGCGGTCCCGGGACTCGCGTCGGGGCGCGCCCGCGTCAGGAGCGGAGGAAGGCGAGGACGGCCAGCACCCGGCGGTGGTCGTCGGGCGCCTGCGCAAGGCGGAGCTTCAGGAAGATGCTGCTCACGTGCGTCTCGATCGTCTTCGGGCTGAGGAAGAGCTTCGCGGAGATCGCCCCGTTCGAGCGGCCCTCGGCCATGAGCGCCAGCACCTCCCGCTCCCGCGGCGTCAGGTCCTCGAGCGGGTCCGGGGCCCGGCGCCGCCCGAGGAGCCGGGAGACAACCTCGGGATCCATCACCGTCCCGCCGCGTGCGACGCGCCGCACCGCGTCGAGGAAGTCGTCGATCTCGAGCACACGATCCTTCAGGAGGTAGCCGAATCCCTCGGGATGCTCGCTGAACAGGTCGAGCGCGTGGCGTGGCTCGACGATCTGGGAGAGGAGGAGCAGGCCGACGTCGGGATGGCTCTCGCGGATCGCCTTGGCGGCCCGCGCGCCCTCGTCGGTCTGCGTCGGGGGCATCCGCACGTCGACGACCGCGACGTCGGGCCGCGTCCGAGCGACCGCGGCCTCGAGCGCCGTCGCGTCCGCCGCCTGACCGACGACGTCGAAACTGCCGTCGCGAAGGACGCGCGCGAGCCCCTCCCGGAGGAGGACCGAGTCGTCGGCGATCACGACGCGCACGGGATCTCCCCGACGACGCGTGTCCCGGCTCCGGTGCCGCTGACCACGATCAGACGCCCGCCGAGCGCCTCCACCCGGTCGGAGAGCCCGCTCAGCCCGGAGCCGGGCTCGGCGTGCGCGCCGCCGACGCCGTCGTCTGCGACCTCGATCCGGAGAAGCCCGTTGAGCCGCCGCGCCCGCACGGACGCCTTCGTCGCGTGCGCGTGCTTCACGACGTTCGCGAGCGCCTCGCAGACGACGAAGTACGCGGTCGCCTCGACCGGGGGCGGCAAGCGTTCCTCCGCAACGTCCAGGTCGACCTCGAGCGGGGTCCGGTGCGCAAGCGACTCGAGGGCGGAGGCGAGCCCCTCCTCGGTCAGGATCGCCGGATGCACGCCGCGGGCGAGCTCGCGAAGCTCCTCCACGGCGGCCTGCAGCTCGCGCACGGACTCGTCGAGCAGGCGCTCGACGTCGCCGTCCGGGTGGAGCTCCCGCTGGGCGCTGCGGAGCTGGAGCGCGAGGGCGACGAGCCGCTGCTGTGCTCCGTCGTGCAGGTCGCGCTCGATCCGCCGCCGCTCGTCGTCGGCGGCCGCGACGATGCGTGCACGGGACTCCTTGACCGTCGCGAGCTGCGCGCGCGTCTCGGCGTGCAGGCGCGCGTTCTCGAGCGCGAGTCGCGCCGCCGCGCCTGCCGCCTCGACGAGCCGCGGCTCCTGGGCGAGCGCCGGGTCGTGGAGGAGCGCGGCGACCGGCACGCCGTCATGGTCGAGGCGCGTGACGGCACGCCTGGCGCCGTCCTCCGGCAGCGTTACGGGACCTCCGTCGGCGTCCACGAACCGGCCTTCCGCCGACAGCCAGAACGCCACCTCGAGCGTCGGGTCGTGCAGCGCGCGGGCGAGCGCCTCGCGCACGCGGCGCGGCGGCGCGTTCTCGAGCTCGAGCACGAGATCCCCGACGCCGGCGCGCGCGAGCCTGGCCCGCAGCAGGCCGAGGAGCAGCGTCAGCGGGAGCGCGATGAAGCCCACGATCTGCCACCAGAACAGATACGTGTAGAGCACGATCGACGGGCGCTCGACGAAGGTGAAGACGCCTTCGAAGACGGCGCGCAACGCCACCGCCACCGCGGCGAGGAGGAGCGGCGCCAGGAGCCGGCGGCCGAGGGGCGTCGCACGCACGAGCCTTCGCACGAGGAGCCCGATGAAGATGCTCGCGAGGACGCCCCAGACGAGCACGACGAACGCCTTCTGGAGCGCGATCGCGAAATCCCCGTCGGCGACGAGCACGATCGCGCTTTCACGAGCCACCGGGTCGAAGAACCGGAGTTGTCGCGATCCGTCGTAGACGAGGAGGATGGCGAGTGGAAAGGCGAGCGTCGCCGTGTAGCCGACCGCGAGGAACGCCCGCTCGAGCCGGTCGGTCACCCGCCCGCCGGGGTACGCCAGCACCGAGTGGGCGACGAGCGCATAGCTCACCTCGCTGAGGACGAAGAAGCTCGTGAACGTCCACGGGTCGTGGCTATAGCGGAGCTGCCGCAGGAGAAGCGCGAACGCGGCGAGCGTCATGAGCGGGCCGAGCCGGTTGCCCGGGCGCCGCCGCCAGGCGACGAGGCCGGCGAGCAGGAACGCCCAGGCAACGGCGACGATCGCCATCGCGTTCTCGGGCGACGTGTACCGGCCGAGCTCGTCGACCTGCACGCGATAGGCGACGACTCCGAGCGCGAGCCCGGCGGCGACAACCGCTCCGAGCGCCGTCACGCGGATGCGTTCCACAGGCGGAGCACCCCCTCCCCGGTCAGCTCGTCCTTGGGAATGAACCCGAGGGCGCCGCTCGACCGCATCCGCCGCCCGAGGTCTCCGGGCGCGCGGCTCGAGATGAAGACGACCGCCGCCGTTCCGCCCGCGAGCCGGTCCGCGACGTCGAACCCGCTCACGTCCGGCAGGCCGACGTCGAGGAGCACGATGTCGGGCGCGAGCGCCGGGACGAGCTCGATCGCGGTTGCCCCGTCCGCGGCCTCGCCGACGACCCGCAGGCCGTCGAGCTCGAGCAAGCGCCGTGCCGCCGCCCGGAACGCCGCGTGGTCGTCGACGACGAGGACCGTCCGATCCACGTGCGAATCGTCACACACATGGACCGCGGTTTCTACCGTGCAGGCCCCGACTTTCAGTTCAGGGCAAGCCCCGAGTGTCGCCGACGGAACGAGTGGGGCCACGCCGCGCAGCAGCGACGCCCGCCCGCCGCCGGGCTACGAGCGGGCGTCGTCTGCGGTCTCTTCGAGCTCATCCCAGCCTTCGGTTCCCTCGCCGAGCGGCTTGCGGCCCGGTTCCTCGCCGGGCTCGACCTCCTCGTCGGCCCGGTCCGGCTCGCTGCGCTTCTCCATCGCCCACCTCCTTTCCGGGCGAGGTTCCCCGCGAGACGACCGCGGAACACGTCGCGCCGGTGGCCGCGCAAACCGGCACGAGCCCGTGACGGATCCGGCACGAACCGCCACAGACACGTGCGCGTTTCCTCGATACGCTTTCACTAGTGGGTGGAGGGGGTCTTCCCTCATCACGGGCGCGCGTCTAACCGGGATGCCTCTTCGCCCCGGAGCGCGCGAGCGCGCGTGGATTCCCCTCCCCGACGGGACGAGGCTCGCGGCCCGGCTGTGGCTGCCCGACGAGCTCCCGGCCCCGGTGCTGCTCGAGGCGCTCCCCTACCGGATGGACGACCTGACCGCGTCGTACGCCTCCGAGTACGAGCGGCTCTGCCTGGAGGGCGGCTTCGCGATCGCACGCGTCGACCTGCGCGGAACGGGCTCCTCGGACGGCACGGCGGCGGACGAGTACCCGCCGCAGGAGGTGGGCGACCTGCACGCGGCGATCGACCGGCTGGCGAGCCAGGAGTGGTCGACCGGACGAGTCGGGATGTTCGGCACCTCGTACTCCGGGTTCAACTCCCTGCAACTCGCGTGCGAGCGCCCGCCCGCGCTCGGCGCGGTCGCGGCGATCTACGCGACCGACGACCGCTACACGGACGACGTCCACTACACCGGCGGCGCGCTGCGCGGGCTCGACCTGCTCGACTACGTCCTCTACATGGCGGCGATGAACGTCCTGCCGCCGGTGCCCGCCGTCTACGGTGAGGGCTGGCGCGACGCCTGGCGGGAGCGGGTCGAGCGCGCCGAGCCGTGGCTCCTGCGCTGGCTGGAGGAGCAGGTGGACGGCCCGTACTGGCGCCACGGCTCCGTCCGTCCCGGGTACGAGCGGATCGCCTGCCCGACGATGCTCGTCGGCGGCTGGGCAGACGGGTACCGCAACAACACGTTTCGCACGTTCGAGGCGCTGCGGGCGCCGAAGCGCCTGCTCGTCGGGCCCTGGAGCCACATGTCGCCCGCGACCTCGCTCCCCGGCCCGCACATCGACCTCGTGCCGGAGCTCTGCCGCTGGTTCGCGCGCTGGCTCCGCGACGAGCGCAACGGCGTGGACGAGGAGCCGCCGATCGCCGTCTTCGTCCGCCGGTCGACCAGGCCGGCGCCCGACCTCGCCGAGGTGCGGGGGGAGTGGCGCTCGGAGGGAGGCTGGCCGCTCGCCCGCGGAGAGACGCTCGAGCTCCGCCCGCCCCCGCCCGCCGGCATGGACGAGATCCACGTCGAGGGTGACGTCGGCACCGCGGCCTGGATCTCGTGCGCCGGACGCCTCCCGTGGGGCCAGCCTTCGGACCAGCGGGAGGACGACGCGCGCTCGCTCGCCTACGAGTGGGAGCCGCTCGGCGACGAGCTCGAGATCCTCGGCCACGCCCGGCTCGAGGTCCGCGTCGAGACGGCCGCGCCCGTCGCCTACCTCTCGGCGAAGCTCTGCGACGTCTTCCCGGACGGGACGTCGGCGCTCGTGACACGCGGGCTCCTGAATCTCGCGCACCGCCGCTCCTCGACCGACCCGGAGCCGCTCGACGGCCCGGCAGACGTCGAGCTCGAGCTGGAAGCGACCTCCTGGGTCTTCGAGGCGGGCCACCGGATCCGGCTCTCCCTCGCGGGCGCGGACTGGCCGAACATCTGGCCGCCGCCCTCGGCGGAGCCGCTCGTGGTCGACCGCTCGACGCTCGTCCTCACGCTGCCGGTCGTCCCACCCGGTGGCGCGGGACGACCCGAGTTCCGGCCGCCGCCCGCGCGCGAGGACGAGGAGGAGCCGCCGGCCACCTGGGCCGTCGAGCGGGACGTGCTCGGCCGGGAGACGCGCGCCCGCATCGCACACGGCGCCGCGTACGACGCCGACCATGACGCGCGCGTCGAGGAGCGCTACGAGGGCGTGATCGGGGTCACGCCGCACGACCCGGCGCGCGGAACGGCGCGGGCGACGAGCGAGTACCGAATCGCCTGGCCCGAGACCGAGTGCTCGGCGCGCGCAGAGCTCGATCTCCGCTCCGACGCGGAGGCGTACCACGTGGCGGTCACCGTCACCGCCGAGGCGGACGGCGAGCGCCACGAGCGCCGCTTCGAGCGCGTCATCCCGCGACGCCTGCAGTAGCGGCCGTCGCATGGCACGCGGCGACCTGCCGGCCGCCGCGCACGGGCGCGAGCGGCGGATCCTCGGTGCGGCAGCGCTCCTCGATTCCGAGCCGGGCCGCCTCGCCGGACACGTAGAGCGGGCAGCGAGGGTGGAACCGGCAGCCGGACGGGATCCGCACGGGATCGGGCGTCTCCCCGGCGAGGATCTGCGGCTCGCGCACGCCCGCCTCGGGGACGACGGACAGGAGGGCGGCCGTGTACGGGTGCTTCGGGTCGCCCAGCAGCTCCTCGGTCGTCCCCTGCTCGACGATCCGGCCGAGGTACATGACCGCGACCCGGTCGGCGATGTTCCACGCGAGACCGAGGTCGTGCGTGACGACGAGGATCGAGACGCCGGTCTCGCGCACGAGGCCGAGCATGAGCTCGAGGATCTCGCCGCGCACCGACGCGTCCAGGCTCGAGACCGGCTCGTCCGCGACGAGCAGGCTCGGGCCGACCACCATCGCGCCCGCGATCACGACGCGCTGCCGCTGGCCGCCCGAGACCTCGTACGGGTAGAGCGGGAAGAAGCGCTCCGGCGGGCGCAGGCCGGCGCGCGAGAGCGCGTCCGCGACGAGCGCCTCCTCGTTCCCGGGGACCTTCTGGATGCGGACGCCTTCCGCGACCGCCTCGTAGATCGTCTGCCGCGGGTTCAGCGCGCCGGCGGGATCCTGGAAGACCATCTGCACACGCCGCCGGTACTCGCGGAGCGCCCGGCCCCGGCGGGCGACCGGCTCGCCCTCGAAGCGCACCTCGCCGAGGTCCGGCCGCTCGAGACCGACGATCGTGCGCGCGAGCGTCGTCTTGCCGCAGCCGGACTCGCCGACCAGCGCGAGCACCTCCCCCGCCTCGATCGCCAGATCGACGCCGTCGACGGCACGCGCGACCCCGCCGCCGCGCACGGGGAAGCCGACCTCGACGCCGCGCAACTCGAGAAGCGGCGTCACGACGGCTCCACGAGCACGCACGCCGCCGCGCGGCCCGGCCCGGCGGGGCGGAGCCGCACGTCGATCGCCGGGCACTCCGGCTGGGCGAGCGCGCAGCGCGGGTGGAAGGGGCATCCCGACGGGAGGTCGCGCGGGTCGGGCGGATCGCCGGGAAGGCCTGAAGGATGCATGCGGAAGGCGGGGTCGCCGATCACCGGGAACGCCGCCGCGAGCGCACGGGTGTACGGGTGGGCCGGCGTCCGGAAGACCTCGCCGCTCGGCCCCTCCTCGACGATCCTTCCCGCGTACATGACCGCGATCCGCCGGCAGACGGATGCGAGCGTCGAGAGGTCGTGCGTCACGAAGAGGATTGCGAGGCCGAGCTCGTCCTGCAGCCGCGCGAGCAGGCGGAGCACCTGCGCCTGCACCATCACGTCGAGCGCGGTGGTCGGCTCGTCCGCGATCAGGAGCCGCGGCCGGCAGGCGAGCGCGAGCGCGATCAGCACCCGCTGGCGCTGTCCGCCCGAGAATCGGTGCGGGTAGTCCTGCGCACGCCCGGCCGGGATCCCGACGAGCTCGAGCAGCTCCGCGACGCGCCCTCGCACCTCCCCGCGCCCCAGCCCCGGCTCGTGCAGCTCGATCGCCTCGGCAATCTGCGCGCCGATCCGCTGCACGGGGTTCAGCGAGTGCATCGCCCCCTGCAGGACGATCGCAAGCTCCGTCCACCGCACCGCACGGAGGCGCCCGGGCCGCATCGTGAGGACGTCCTCGCCGTCCAGGAGCACCTCGCCGGTCACCTCCGTCCCGCGCGGGAGCAGCCGCAGGATCGCCCCGGCGAGCGTCGACTTGCCGCATCCCGACTCCCCGGCGAGCCCGAGCGTCTCCCCGGCCGCAACGTCGAGGCTCACCCCACGCACCGCCGGAACCCCTTCGCCTGCGCCCGGATACGTGACGGATAGGTCGCGGACGGAGAGGAGCGGCCTGGCCGCCTGCGGCGCCGTGCTCACGATCGACGCTCCCGGAGGCGCGGGTCCAGGATCGCCTCGAGCGCCTGCCCGCAGAGCGTGAACGCGAGCACGACGAGCATGATCCCGAGCCCCGGCGGGAGGAAGTACCACCATGCCTCGCGCGTGATCGCGCCCGCGCGGAACGCCTCCTCGAGCATCTTCCCCCACGAGGCCCGCGTCGGGTCGCCGAGCCCGAGGAACGAGAGGGTCGTCTCGGAGAGGATCGCGATCGGCACGGTGAGCGTCGTGTTCGCGAGGACGAGCGGCATGACGTTGGGAAGGATGTGGCGGCCCATCAGGTGCCGGCCCGACGCGCCGAACGCCCGGCTGCGATCGACGTACAGCCGCTCCTTGAGCGTGAGCACCTGGGCGCGGATGAGGCGCGCTGTCCCGGGCCAGGAGGTGATCCCGATCACGAGGATGATGTTCTCGATCGAGGGCCCGAGGACGGCGGCGAGCACGATCGCGAGGGGCAGGAACGGGATCACGAGGAACCACTCGGTGCCCCGCATGAGCACGCCGCCGAAGCGACCGCCGACGAAGCCGGCCGAGATTCCGACGACCGTCCCGATCACGATCGCGAGCACGGTCGCGGCGAGCCCGACGAGCAGGCTGATCCGCGAGCCCCACACGAACTGGGCCCAGACGCTCCGCCCGAGGTTGTCCGTCCCGAGCGGCCCGAACTCGCTCGGCGGCGCCCACGACGGGTTGTCGATCGCGTTCACCGCCCGCAGGTCGCCCTCGTCGGCAAGAAGCGGCGCGCCGAGCGCCACGAGCCCGGCGAGGACGAGCACCGCGAGGCCGATCATCCCGGTCCGGCTGCGCCGGTAGTCGCGCCACGCGCCGGTGACGGCGCGGCGGCGGCGCAGCCACGCGATCCGGGTCGCGGAGGTGGCGACGGCTCCCCTCATGCGGTCCGCACGCGCGGGTCGAGGTACGAGTAGAGGAGGTCGGCGGCGAGGTTCGCCACGATGACCGCCGCACTGAAGACGAGGAACAGCCCCTGCAGCATCGGCAGGTCGGGCCCGGAGAGCGCCTCGAAGGTCGCGAGCCCGAGGCCCGGCCAGGAGAAGATCGTCTCGACCGCGATCGCGCCCGAGAGGATGAACCCGATGTTGATCGCGAGCAGCGTGGTGACCGGCAGGAGCGCGTTCGGCACGGCGTGGCGGTTGCGCACCGCGACGTCGCGCAGGCCCTTCGCCCGCGCGAGGAGGAGGTAGTCCTCCCGCATCGTCTCGAGGAGCGACGAGCGCATGATGAGCGCGTACTCGCCGAGGTAGGCGAGCGTCAGCGTCGCGGCCGGCAGCACCATGTGGTGCGCCTGGTCGAGCAGCCGTTCGAGCCCGCCGCCGGTCGCCGGGTCGACGATTCCGCCGACGGGAAACCAGCCGAGGCCGACCGCGAAGACGAGCAGAAGCAGCATCCCGAGCCAGAAGTCGGGCATCGAGTACGTCGCCATCGTGAACCCCGTGGAGGCATAGTCGGTCTTGGAGCCGCGCCTCCAGGCGGCGACGACCCCGATCAGGATCCCGATCAGGGCCGAGAGGAGCGCGGAGGTCCCGACAAGCGCCACGGTCGGCCAGGCGCGGCGGGCGATCTCGTCGATGACCGGCTCGTTCGTGACGTAGGAGCGGCCGAAGTTGAGCTGTGCCGTCTGGGCGACGTAGCGCGCGAACTGCTCCGCCTGCGAGCCGTCGAGGCCGAATTCGCGGCGGAGCTCCTCCCGCTGCTCCGGCGAGAGGTTGCGGCCACGGTAGAGGTTCCCGACCGGATCGGACTCGACCACGCGGAAGAGGAAGAAGTTGAAGCAGACGACGAAGGCGAGCGTCCCGACCGACGCGAGGATCTTGCCGATGACCCGCCGGCGATTCACCCGCCCCCGCTTCCGGGCCCGTCAGTCGCGCTCGTCGACCGTTCGGCGGCGGCGCAGGATCCACACGAGCGACGCGCCGGCGAGCAGCCCGAGCGCGACGAGCGCGACGATCGCCCCCGTACTCGTCCCGTCGTCCCCGTCGGCGGTCGCGCCGGCGGCCTCGCCGTCGCCCTCCGCCGCCTCGTCCTCCTCGGACACCGGCTCGAGGAGCGCATACGACGGCGACGAGTTCGAGAACATCACAGGCCCGACGTCCGCGGGCTGGCGCACCCAGCCGGTGAAGCGGTCGGTGCGGTACGCCTGCAGGTCCGTGTCCAGATAGAGGACGTGGTAGACGGCGTGCGAGTAGAAGCGTCGCAGCATCTCGTGGACGATCTCGATCCGCCGCTCCTCGTCGAGCTCGACCTTCTGCTCCTCGTAGAGCCGGTCGTACTCGGCGTCGCAGAGGTTCGCGTCGTTGTAGTAGTTCGTCGGGTCCTCCGGGTCGGACGCGATCTGGTCGCACTTGAAGTACGAGAGCATCGGATCGGGGTCGACGAACGGCACCCAGCCCCAGACGAACATGTCGTAGTCCCCGCGGCCGACGACCTCGAGGAGCCTCGTGTCGTTCATCGGACGCTGCGTCACCGCGATCCCGATCTCCTGCAGCCAGCCGGAGACGAACTCCGCGATCCCGGGTGCGGTCTGCGACTCGGTGCGGACGGCGAAGACGAGGTCGAGCGGCTGGCCGCCGCCGGGCATCTCGCGGATGCCATCGCCGTCCGTGTCTTCGTAGCCGCCCTCGTCGAGGAGCTCGCGGGCGCGGTCGAGGTCGAAGTCGAAGCGCTCCTCGTCCGGGATCTCGGGAATCCACTCCGGATTCGCGGACGGGCTCATCGCCTCGCTCGGGGCGCCGAGCCCCTCGAGGACGCGGTCGATGATCGTCTGCTCGTCGATCGCGTGGGCGATCGCCTGGCGGACGCGCAGGTCGAGGAGCGCCGGGTGCGGGTCGCCGAGCCCGTCGCCCCCGTTCACCGCGAGCTCGTCGAACCCGCCCTGCTGACCTTCGATCGCGACGATCCCCTCCGTCTCGGAAAGCTGCTCAAACGAGCTCTCGGGGACGTAGTGCGCCGCGTCGATCTCGCCCGCCGTGAGGGCAGCGACCATCGCGTCCGTGTTGTTGAAGAGGCGGAAGACGACCTCGTCGATCGCCGGACGCCCGGCCCAGTAGTTCTCGTTCGCCTCGAGCCGCCAGAACTCGCCGCGCCGCAGCTCCGCGATCGTGAACGGCCCGGAGCCGACGCCGTCGAGCCCGTCGTAGCGCGTGATCTCGCGCGGGCCGAGCTCGCCCCAAATGTGCTCCGGGAGGATGTAGACGTCCATCGTCGGGAGCTTCGGGTCGGGGACGCTCGACTCGAGCACGACCGTGCGCTCGTCGGGCGCGGAGGCCGTGATGTTCGCCACCGTCGAGTCGTAGTTCAGCCAGGCCTCCTCACGCGCCCGGTTGATCGTGAAGACGACGTCGTCCGCGGTGAGCGGCTCGCCGTCCGACCACAGAAGCCCCTCGCGCAGCGTGTATGTCCACGTGAGCCCGTCGTCCGAGCCCTCCCAGGACTCGGCGAGACCCGGAATCGTCTCGAAGTCCTCCGCGGCCTTGTCCGTGAGCGTCGCATAGTGGAGGTTCCAGACCTCGTAGTCGGGGACCTCGACGCCGACGAGCGGGTTCAGGCTGCCGATGTCGTTCGGGATCCCGACCGTGAGGATGAGCCGCTCCTGCGCCGCGGCGCCGGTCGCGAGGGTGAGGATCGCGAGCGTCGCGCCGATCGCAACGAGCAGGCGGGGGGTGGCCATCGCGGGATTATGGCGTGCGCTTACAACAAGTACCAGTCCAGGAATCGCTCGAGCCGCCGGTAGAAGTCGATCTGCGGGCCGGCGCGGAAGAAACCGTGCGCCTCGGTGGGGTACGTGACGTACTCGAACGTCTTCCCGAGGCGGCGCAGCTCGGCGACGAGCTCCTCGGACTGCTGCGGGTGCACGCGCTCGTCCCGCTCGCCGTGCGCGACGAGGATCGGCACGTCCAGCCGCTCGAGCCGGTGGACGGGCGAGCCGGCGCGGTATGCCTCGCGGGCGGTCTCCGGGTGGCCCATCATCCGCTCGAGGCCCTGGACGCCCTCGCGGTCGCCCTGCGCCCACGAGGTGAGGATGTCGCAGTCCCCGTACTTGGCCACGGCGCAGCGGAATCGGCCCTCGTCGTCGTCGACGGCGGCGCAGAGCGCCATGTACGAGCCGTAGCTTGCGCCGAAGATCGCGAGGCGTCCGCCGTCGACCCAGTCGAGCCCGCGGAGGAAGTCGGCGGCGGCAAGGCAGTCCTTCGTGTCGTCCACCCCCCAGACGCCGTGGTTCAACCGCTCGAACTCGCGCCCGTAGCCGGTCGACCCGCGGAAGTTCGGCGCGAGCCACGCGTAGCCCTTGTCGAGGAAGTACTGGGCGTGACCGTCCCAGTCGTCGATGTAGGCGTCGGTCGGGCCGCCGTGCGGGTAGACGACCGCGGGGGCGGGGCGGTCGGGGGACGCGTGGCGCGGACGGAAGAGGAACGCCGGGATCTCGCGCCCGTCGAACGAGGTGTACGCGACCTCCTCCGGCGCGACGTGCGGGGCGCGGCGGATCGCGCGCGGCGACGGAGCGAGGAGGATGCGCGGCTCGGCGCCCGGCCGAACGAGCCGGAGCTCGGGCGGGGTCGCGTGGTCCTCGTAGGCGGCGACGATCTCGCCGTCCGCCGTCCAGTGCGGGGCGCCCCAGGCGCCGCCGGAGGCGAGCGTCTCGACGGCGCCCGTCGCCGCGTCGACGACGACGAGGTCGAAGCAGCCGCGCCGCCCGCGCACGGCGACGAGGCGGCCCCCGTCCGGGTGCCAGCGGTGCTCGGAGAAGTCCGCGTCGTCGTGCGTGAGCTGCCGGTCGCCGCTCCCGTCCCGCCCCACGAGGTGGAGCTCGTACCAGCCGGGCCGCTCGGAGACGTAGGCGAGCGTCGAGCCGTCGGGCGACCAGGCGGGCGCGCGGTCCTGCATCCCGGGGGTGCCGGTGAGCGCGCGCGTCTCGCCGGTCGCGAGTTCGGTGACCCGGACCTCGCTCCGCTTGAGGTCGTCGCGCGGCGTGAAGACGAACGCGACCTCGCGGCCGTCGGGCGAGACGACCGCACCGCCCTCGTCGCCGTAGTCGCCGTGCCGGGCGAGGCGGCGCGGCGACGGGTCGGCGAGGTCGACGACCGTGAGCCGCGTGGCGCGGTCGCGCTCGACCGTGATCGCCAGGCGGGCGTCGTCGAGCCACGCCGGGCTCGAGCCCTCCGCGAGGCGGCGCGGCGGGCCTCCCGCGGTCGGCACGATCCAGACGGCGCCCTGGTCGCCGTACGCGACCCGCGACCCGTCGGGGGAGAGGCGCGGCTCGACGTCCTCCCAGTAGGGCGCGGGCTCGCGACCACTCGTCAGGCGCTCCGGGACGCCGCGCTCGAGGTCGAGAAGCCAGACGTCGGAGGTGTCGCGGTCCTGGATGTAGACGGCCGTCCGCCCGTCCGCGCCGAGCGTGAGCGAGCGTGGCCGCTCGACCGCGGCGATCGCCTCGAGCCGCCAGTGCGGCGGCAGCGAAACGTCCGGCCGGGCGGGCACGGGGATACCGCCGCGCTCGTCCTTGCCGATCCAGTGCGCGACCGGCTCAGACATGCGCGAGGCCCTCCTCGAGGCCGGTGAGCGTCTCCCGGACGAGGCCGCCAAGCGCATCGAGGTCGTACCCGCCCTCCTGGACGACGACCGTCGGCAGCCCGAGGGCGCCGAGCGCGCGCCCGGCCGCGCGGAAGCCGTCCGGGGAAACGGCGAGCGGGCTCTCCGGGTCGCCGGCGGCCGCGTCGACGCCGAGCCCGACGACGAGCGCCCCCGCGCCGCCGTCCCGTGCCCACGCCGCGAGGCGCGCGACGGCCTCGACCCAGTCGGCGTCGCCGGTGCCCGGCGCGAGCGGGAGGTTGAGATTCGCGCCCGCTCCCTCGCCGCCGCCGGTCTCCCCGGCGAAGCCGAGGTAGTGCGGGAACCAGCCCGCGCCGGGATCCACGTGCACGGAGCCGGTCAGCACGCCGGGATCCTCCCAGAAGATCGACTGCGTGCCGTTGCCATGGTGCGCGTCGACGTCGAGGACGGCGACGCGGCCCAGGTCGTCCCGCAGGAGCGCCGCGGCCGCGGCAGCGTTGTTCAGGTAGCACGAGCCGCCGTGCGCCCGCCGCGTGACGTGGTGGCCGGGCGGGCGGCAGCAGGCGTAGGCGGCCGGCGCGCCGGCGAGCACGAGATCGGCCGCCGTGAGCGCGGCGTCAGCGGCGGCCCGCGCCGCCTCCCACGTGCCGGGCCCGACGAGGCTCATCGTGTCGTAGGCGAAGTAGCCGGGCCGGGCCCACGTCGCCGTCGGGACGGCGGGCGTCGCGGTCAGGCCCGGGTGGGCGAAGACGTACGGGACGACGCGATCCTGGCCCGGATCGTCGGTCAGGCCGGCCGCCTCCCACGCCTCCCAGGCGTGCGCGAGGTAGTCGAGGAGCTCGAGATCGTGGACGGCCAGCAGGCGCTCGTCCGGGTGCACCTCGGCGTCGGCGAGCCGCGCCCCGTCCGCGAGAAGCGCGTCGCGGATCGCGTCCGCGCGGGCGGGAACCTCCGCCGCCGGCATCCGCACGCCGACCCACACCTCGCCGCCCGGCTCGTGCAGCCGGTGGCGGTCGCTCCACACGACGGGCATCCCGATCGGCACCGGCCGAGCATAAGCTCCGCGCCGTGCCCGGCCTCAGGGAGCACGGAATCCGCGTCGGCGAGCTCGAGCCCGGCCCGGCGAACGCGATCACCGACGTGGAGGGCTTCCGCGTCGGCCACGTGACCGTGCGCCGCGACGAGCCCGACCCGCCGGAGGGCCGCGGCGTCGCGCGCACCGGGATCACGGCGCTCGTCCCGCCGCGGCTTCCGCTCCCGGCCGGCGCGGCCGTCCTGAACGGGGCCGGCGAGCTGACCGGCTTCCTCCAGGTGAGCGAATGGGGCATCGTCGAGACGCCCGTCTACCTGACCGGCACGATGGCGGTCGGGCGGGTCTTCGACGGCGCGGTCGGCGCGGCGGTCGCGGCCGACCCCGCGGTCGGCGTCGAGTCCGTCGTGATCCCGGTCGTCGGCGAGTGCGACGACAGCTTCCTCTCGGAGGCGCGCGTCGTGCAGGTCGAGGCGGCCGACGCCGGCCGGGCCCTCGCCGCAGCGGCGGGCGGCCCGGTGGAGCAGGGGGCGGTCGGCGCCGGGACCGGGATGATCTGCTTCGGCTGGAAGGGCGGGATCGGCACGTCGAGCCGCGTCGTTCCCGGGCTGGGCGCCCTCGGCGTCCTCGTGCTCGCGAACTTCGGCACGCGGGGGCAGCTCCGAGTGGACGGGGTCCCGGTCGGCCGCATGTTGCCGCCCGACCCGCACGAGCGTCGCCCGGCCGGGAGCTGCATCGCGCTCGTCGCCGCGGACGCGCCCCTCACCTCCGCCCAGCTCGAGCGTCTCGCGCGGCGGGCCGGGCTCGGCCTCGCCCGCGCCGGCTCCGTCGCGCACCACGGGAGCGGCGAGATCTTCCTCGCGCTCTCCGCGGGGGAGGGCGAGACGGTCGACCGCGACCTCGACGGGCTCTTCGCCGCGACGGTCGAGGCGACCGAGGAGGCCGTGCTGAACGCCCTCTGGGAGGCCGAGACGACGACCGGCCGCGAGGGCCGTGCCGTGGAGGCTCTTCCACACGAACGCGTGCTCGGCCTGCTTCGCGCAGCCCGACCCAATTAGACTGTTCACATGGCGCAACGCGAAGTCGTACAGCTCGATCGGGGCCGCATTGCGGAGCTGACCGAGCGCGAGGAAGAGAAGCTCAACGAGCGGACGCAGGCCTCGCGCGCGCTCTTCGAGCGCGGCCGCATGTCGCTTTCCGGCGGCGTGCCGTCCTCGTACCACCTCCGCGACCCGTGGCCGATCTACATCGACCGAGGCGAGGGGCCCCGGATCTGGGACGTGGACGGCAACGAGATGCTCGACTTCCACAACGGCTTCGGCTCGATGGTGCAGGGCCACGCGCACCCGGCGATCGAGGCGGCGGTGCGCGACCGGCTGAAGAAGGGCACGCACTTCGCCGCGCCGACCGAGGACGGAATCGTCGTCGCCGAGGAGCTCGCCAGGCGCTTCCGCCTGCCGAAGTGGCGCTACACGAACTCCGGCTCCGAGTCGACGATGGACGCGATCCGGATCGCCCGCGCCTTCACCGGCCGCGACACGATCGTGAAGATCTTCGGCTCCTACCACGGCCACCACGACTACGCGATGGTCTCCATCGGCGTCCCCTACGACGAGATCGGCGACCGCGAGAACTACGCGTCGCTGCCCTACGGAGAGGGGATCCCGCAGTCGGTCGTCGACCTGACGGTCCCCGTTCCCTTCAACGACGCGGGCGCGATGGAGCGCCGGATCGAGCGCCTGATCGAGGAGGGCCGCAAGCCCGCCTGCGTGATCATGGAGGCGGCGATGATGAACCTCGGGATCGTGCTTCCCGAGCCCGGCTACCTCGAGGCGGTGCGCGAGCTGACCGAGCGTCACGAGATCGTCCTCATCTTCGACGAGGTGAAGACGGGCCTCTGCATCGCGGCCGGCGGCGCGGTCGAGCGCTTCGGCGTCCTGCCGGACATGGTCACGCTCGCGAAGGGGCTCGGCGCCGGGTTCCCCTCGGGCGCGATCGGGGCGACCGAGGAGATCATGGAGCTCGTCGAGACCGAGCGCGTCTACCAGGTGGGGACGTTCAACGGCAACCCGGCCTCGATGGCCGCCGCGCGCGCAGGCCTCTACGAGGTGCTGACGCCCGAGGCGTACGAGCACCTGGACGCGCTGAACGAACGGCTCATGCGGGGGTGCGAGGCCGTCGTCGAGAAGTACGCGCTGCCCGGGTACGCGGTCGGGGTCGGCGCGAAGGGCTGCGTGACCTTCTCGCCCTCGAAGATCACGGACTACGAGTCCTTCAAGGCGACGCAGGACGGCGAGCTGATGGATCTCGCCTGGCTCTACAACATGAACCGCGGCATCTTCATGACCCCCGGTCGCGAGGAGGAGTGGACGCTCTCGGTCACCCACTCCCTCGAGGACGCCGATGCGTTCGTGGCCGTCGTCGAGGAGATGGCCGCGGACCTGACCTCCTAGTGCCGCCCGGCCGCGGTCTCAGCAGCGGAACCTGAGCCGGACCGTGCTCTTCAGGTGGTCGCGGTCGCCGGGGAACGTCGCGGTCGCCCGGCAGACGCCGCGAGCCGGGCGCGGGAAGGACGTCGCATACGTGCTGTTCGCCTTGAGCACCGCGCTCCGGGAGGAGACCGCCCGGAAGGCGCCGCCGCTCCGGCGCGCGAGCGCGACCGACACGGTGCCACGGTGCGCCGGCGAAACGACGCCGGTCACCCGTAGCGTCCCCCTGACGCGGCGCACCTTGACCGTGATCCGGCTGCCCGCCTTGAGAATCGTCACCGGCGGAAGCGTGAACGAGCGCGGTAGCGTGAAGTCGCCGGCGTTTGCGACCGTGTCGTCCGCCGCCGCGACCCGCCAGTAAAACGTGCCGCCGAGCCCGTAGGCGTACTGCGTGAGAAGCGGCGCGAACGTCGTGTTCTCCGTCGTCGCCGACTGGACGAGCGTCCCGAAGTCGGCCCGGGTCGAGACCTGCACCCGGTAGTTGAGCGCGCCGAGCTTCGGGCTCCACCGGAGGACGACCCGGCGGCCCGCCACCTCCTCCGACGGGTCTGCCGGCTCACGGATCGTCCGCGTGAACGACCGGGAGGGGCTCCACGGACCGGGCGTCAAGACCGAGGACGAGACGCGCGGGAAGTTCGCGCGTACCTGCCAGGTCCAGATCCCGGTCCCCTTGAGAACCGTCGGGGTGGCCGCAGCCGACGGCACGCCGCGGAAGTCACGCAGGGTCCCGTTCGGGAACCGGAGCTGGAAGTCGTACGAGACCGCGCCCGGGACCGGATCCCAGCTCCACGTCGGGACGAAGTCGCCGGCGGTCGGGTTGACCGGGCTCGGGTTCGGCGCGGGGAGCGTCTTCGAGAACGTGCGAGGCACGGACCAGGTGAGCGCGACCGTCTGGCCGATTGCGACGGAGTCCTCCGCATCGGCGCGCACGCGCCAGTAGAGCGTCGTGTCGGCCGGGTACGTCGCGCTGCTCGTGTACGAGGTCGAGTCGGTCAAGACGGAGTCGACCAGGCTCGCGAAGCTCGGGTCGCTCGCCACCTCGAGCCGGTACCGGCGGGCGCCCGCGGTGGGAGCCCAGTGAAAGACCGGCGCGCCGCTCACCGCCGTGCCCGGCGCAGGCGCGAGCAGCACGGGCGGCTCCGACTGCTTGTGGAACGTGGCCGGCGCGGTGAAGCGCGGAGCGGTGACGACTCCGCTCCCGTCGACGCCGGTGGCCGGGAGCACGGCCCAGTAGTAGAGCGTGGTCTCGTCCGGGTACGTCCGCGGGCCGTTCGTCCCGCGCGGGGCGTAGGCGGGAATGCGCGTGAACGCGTAGTCGACGACGTTCGTGAAGTCCTCGTCCTTCGCGACGATCACGAAGTAGCTCCCGTAGCCCGCGAGCGGCTTCCAGCGGAAGACCGGGACGGTCGCCGTCGTCGAGCCGCGCAGCGGAAGGAGGTAGTCGTCGCTTCCCGGCGCGCCGTTGCTGCACGACGGCGAGCAGGCGTCGCCCGCAGGCGGGCCGAGCCAGGTGAACGCGGGGCTGTTCTCGTCCGGCAAGTACGTCTCGGCGCTTCTGATCGTGGCGCTCCCGTCGGAGGGCCGGTCGAGCGCGGTGACGCGGACGCAGTACGAGTGTCCGGCGACGAGCGTCGGCGTGTCGCTCGCGACGCCCATCGCGGTCTGGTACGGCTTCTGCCGGTTCCAGCCCCAGCCGAGCGGCGTCCACGCGGTCGTCGCGGTCGTGTTGCGCCAGTGCTCCTGCGTGGCCGTCCACTGGCAGCCGTCGACGAAGCGCGTGACCTCGACCTCGTAGCTCGACGCGCCGGGGACGGGATCCCAGGCGATGACGGGCGTCGTCGTCTCGTGATCGGGGAACGCGCCGACCGGCGCGCCGTCCATGCGGAGGTTCTGGATGCTCGGCAGGACGTTGTCGAACGCCTTCAGGAACTCGGGCCCCGGGTTCCAGACGCCCGCGTTGCCGCTCGCGTCGATCGCGCGGACGCGCCAGTAGTAGCGGTTGTTGTTCGGAAGAACGACGGCCGGCGAGTACGAGGTGCCGATCGTCGTCAGCCCCGTGGCGAAGTTGACCGGACAGCATGCGCGCGAGCCGGGGGCGAAGTCGCTCGAGCTGGAGATCTCGAGCTCGTAGCCGGCAGCGCCCGGGACGGGCTCCCATTCGAAGCGGTGGTCGTAGATCTCGGGCGCGCTCGCGACATCCGTGACGGCCGGCGCGGTCTCCGAGGGCCAGAGCCACGTGAACGCCCAGACCGCGGACGGCTCGCCGCGGTTCCCGGCCGCGTCGATCGGGGTGATCCCCCAGTAGTACGTCTTGCCGGGCGCGAGCGGGCCGAGCAGCGTGTACGTCGTCGCCTGCGTCTCGACGCCGGATCCGGGAACGACGAGCGATGCCAGCGACGGGTCGGTCCCGATCCGGACGAGGTAGCGCGCCGCGCCCGGCACCGCGCTCCACGAGAGCGCGAACGTGTCCTCGGGGTAGCTGATCGTCGCCCCGTCCGCGGGCGCTGCGAGCTCGGGCGCCGCCGCCCAGAGCTTCGTGATCGACCGTCCACCCGACCAGGGGGACACGGCCCCGTCGGGGGCGACGGCCCGGACACGCCACCAGTACGTCCCGTTCGGAACGACCTTCGCCATCGTCGCGCGTGTGTTCTTCGTGAAGAAGCGGTCGTGGCTCAACCCGAGCACCGGCGAGTTGAAGCCTGCGTCTGCCGCGATCTGCCACTCGTAGCGCTCGGCCCCGCGCACCGCGTCCCAGCCGAAGGCGGGCAGTCTCTCGACGACGGTTCCGGACGCCGGGCCGACGACGGGCGGCGTGGTGAGCGCCGCGGAGGCGACCGGCGCGGCCAGCGACGCGGCCAGCGCGAGCGCGACGAACGGCACGCTGCGCACGGGCCGAAGGCCGGCGGCCGCCCACGGCCGCGGAACGAGCCGCGGCGTCCGTGCGGCGTACTCCGCGTACGCGGGGAACTCGGTCGCGAGCGCGCGCTCCTCGAGGCGCATCCGGACCGCCTGCGCGGCGAAGAAGACGCCGAGGACGCAGGCGTTCCAGAAGGTGGGCGCGGCGAGGACGAGCCCCGCCGCCGCGCCGAGCTCCCCGAGGTAGACGGGATGGCGGACGTACCGGTACGGACCGTGCGTCACGAGCCCGCGCGCCTCGGGCAGGACCCCGAAGCAGCGGCCGAGGGCGAGGACCGCGAAGAGGAGCCAGACGCCGAAGGCGACCGTCACGAGCTCGCCGGCGACGACGAGCGCGGTGCTAGCGGCCTCGGGCGGCTCGCGGAGGAGGACGACCGCGACGATCGCGGCCGCGCACGCCGCGAAGGCGATCGGCTCGCGCGACGGACGTCGCGACGGCTCACGCACGAAGACGAAGACGGAGAACGCGAGCACCACCCCGAGCTTCAGCAGCCAGTGGAGGGCGACCGCGCCCGACCGGATCCCGGGCTCGGCCAGTGCGTCGCCCCACGCGCCCACGGCTCCGGCGCCGGTGGCGACGGTGAACGCCGCGAAGAGGCTCGTGACCAGGACCCGGCTCACAGTCCGCTCCCGATGCTCTCGATGAACTGGAACGCCGCCGGCCCGAGCAGGACGATGAACATCGCCGGGAAGATGAGGAACGCGAGCGGGAAGAGGATCTTGACGGGCGCCTTCTGCGCGCGCTCCTCGGCGGCGGCGCGCCGGCGCTTGCGCATCTCGTCGGCGAGGTTGCGCATGATCTCGCCCGTCGAGACGCCGAGCGACTCGCCCTGAACGATCGAGCGCACGAATGCGCGCAGCGCCGGGGTGTCCGCGCGCGTGAGCATGTTCCGGAGCGCCTCCGTCGTCTGCAGCCCCAGGCTCTGCTCCTGGAGCGCGAGGCGCATCTCCTCCCCGAGCGGGCCGCGCAGGCGCTCGGAGGCGACCTGGAGGGAGCTCGTCAGCCCGAGTCCCGCCTCGACCGTCACGACGAGCACGTCGATCAGCTCGGGCGTCTCGTAGTCGATCTGCTCGAGGCGCCGCCGGGCGCGGTTGCGGACGATCACGAGCGGGGTCGACCAGCCCGCGAAGAGCGCGACGGCGAGCCCGAGGACCGCCACGAGCCCGGGGAGGCCGACGGTCACGACCATCCAGACCCAGGCGGACGGGACGATGACGAGCGAAAGGATCCGGTAGCCGAGGAACCGCCCCGGCGGCATGGTGTAGATCCCGGCCGCGAGAAGCTCGTTCCGGAGCTGGTCCTCGCGGATGCTCCCGAGGCGCTTCCCGACGAGGCTGCCGACGAGGCCGGCGATGTCGTCCAGCGCCGCGCGCATGCCTCGCCGGGCCGATGGCTCGGCGTGCTGCACCGCATAGCCGTAGCCGTCGATCGTCTCGATCGTCTCGGCCGTGTTGAGGCGCGGCAGGACCGCGGCCCGAAGCAGCAGGGCGACCGCGAGCCCGGTGAGGAAGAGACCGCCGAGAAAGATGAGCATCGAACCCCCTAGACCTTGATGTCGACGATTCGCTTGATGACGAGCGACCCGGTCACGATCATCAGACCCCCGACCACGAGCAGGATCCGGCCGACCGGGTTGACGTAGAGCGGCGCGACGTACCCAGGGTTGAGGGCCGTCATGATCAGGAGCAGGCCGACGGGGAGAAGCGAGAGGACCCAGCGGGACATCCGCCCCTGTGTCGTGAGCGTCCGGACGAGCCGCCGCAGCTCGAAGCGGCCGCGAACCGTCTCCGCCACGCGGTCCAGCACCTCGGCCGTGTTGCCGCCCGTCTCGCGCTGGAGCGCCGCCACGAGCGCGACCTGCTCGAGGTCGCGGCTCTGCATCCGGGCCGCGACGACCGCGAGCGTCTCGTCGAGCGGCGCGCCGAGGCGCTCGTCGGCGACGACGCGCCGGAACTCGCCGCGCGAGGGCTCCGAGCAGTCGTCCACGAGGACTGCGAGGGCGCCCGACAGGCTGTGCCCGGCGCGCAGCGCGGACGAGAGAACCTGGAGGTTGTCCGGCAGCTGCTCCGCGAACAGGTTGCGCTGCCGGTCGACGCGACGCGCGATCAGCGAGCGGACCATGAACGGGACGCCCAGCGCGAGCAGCACGAAGGGAAGCGTCCCGGTGAGGGCGAGAACGAGCCACGCCGCGACGAGCGTCCCGACAAGCGTCGCGAGGACGATGTGCATCGGCGGGATCTGGATCTGGCCGACGTCGAGCTCCTCGCGGAACCTGCCCCACCAGCGGGTTTCGGCGAGCGACTTCTCCGCCCGCGCGAGCACGAGATCGTTCGGCGCTGCCCGGCCGGTGCCGCGCTTGTCGCCGAGGGCGACCGAGACGAACTCGGCCATCCGCCGCCGCAGCGTCCGCGGCCGCGGCCGGATGAGGGCGACGATCCCGAGCGCGACGACGAGGGCAACAGCGAGCGCCGTCGCGACGCTGCCGGCCTGGGACTGGACGAACCGTTCGGCCAAGGGACGGCGGAAGGGCGGGCCGGGATCGGCAGGAGCGGCCGGGGTGACGTACTGGCTCACGCCGACGCCGCCGATCTCCTCCACGCGCACGGCGACGTGCACGCGGACGTCCGGGGGCGCCTCAGAGCTGTAGCGGATCAGGTACTCGCTTGCGAGGCGCGAGCCGAGCTTGGAGAAGACGCCCGCAAGGCCGCCTGCGGAGTCGGCCTCGGCGTAGCGCCCGTCCGTGGCGCGGGCGAGCTCCTCGAGCGGCTCGCGGTCGAACCGGTGGGAGCGAAGCCCCACGGTGAAGATGCGAACGCCGGCCTGCCGGGCGCGCTCCGCGAGTGCGGCCGACCCGACGGAGCTCCCCGTGTCGGCGCCGTCCGAGAGGACGACGATCGAGCCGACCGTCGCCCGGTCGTCCGCGAGCAGCCCGAGCGCGGCGACGACGGCGTCGCGCATGTGCGTCCCGTGCGCGAGCGGCGGAGGCGCGGCGAGCGCGGCCTCGATCTCCTCGGAGCTCGTCGTGAGCGGGACGACGATCTGCGTCCGCGCGTTGAAGGCGACCACGGCGACGGCCTGGTTCGGGCCACGCTCGGCCGCGAACGCCCGCGCCGCCTGGAGAGCGCCCTCGATCGCGTCGCCCCGCATGCTGTTGCTCGCGTCGATCGCGAGGACGACCGCGAACTCGCCCGCACCCGCGTCCGAGGCCGGGAGCACCGTCAGGCCCGTGACCGGCTCGCCGTTCTCGCGAACGGTCACACCGGCGGGGTCGAGCGCGACCGCCTCGGGGAGCGAGAGCAGGAACGCCCGGTCCGGGAAGCGCGTGCCCGCGAGCTCCCGGAGCGGGAGGTCCGTCGCGGCGGCGGCGGGCCCGCCGAGGGCCGCGGTCGCGACGAGCAGCGCACCGAGCGCGACGAGGTGACGCACCGCCCTCATCTCGCCTGCCGGGAGAGTTCCGCGAGCTGCGCCCGCGGGTCGCTGAACAGGCCCGCCGGAAGGGCGACGCCGTGCTTCTCGAACTTGTGCAGGAACGTCGGGCGCAGGCCGGTCGAGCGAAGGCGCCCGATCACGGTCCGGTCGGACGTGACCTGCTCGACCTTGAACTCGAAGATGTCCTGCAGGGTGATGACGTCGGACTCCATCCGCCCCACCTCGGTGATCGCGGTCACGCGCCGCGACCCGTCCTCGACCCGCTCGAGGTGGATGATCATGTCGAGCGCCGAGGCGACCTGCTGGCGGATCGCCCGCACGGGCAGCTCGTAGCCCGCCATCAGCACCATCGTCTCGACGCGCGCCAGGGCGTCCCGGGGCGCGTTCGCGTGCACCGTGCAGAGCGAGCCGTCGTGGCCCGTGTTCATCGCCTGGAGCATGTCGAGGGCCTCCGCGCCGCGAACCTCCCCCACGATGATCCGGTCGGGCCGCATGCGCAGCGAGTTGCGGACGAGCTCGCGGATCGCGATCTCGCCCTCGCCCTCGATGTTCTTGGGGCGCGCCTCGAGCCGGAGCACGTGCCGCTGGTTCAGACGCAGCTCCGCCGCGTCCTCGATCGTGACGATCCGGTCCGCGTCGGGGATCGCGGTCGAGAGCGCGTTCAGGAGCGTCGTCTTCCCCGAGCCGGTTCCGCCGGAGATGAGGATGTTGAGCCCGGCCAGGATGCACCGCTGGAGGAACTCCACCGTCTCCGTCGAGAGTGTCCCGAGGCGGACCATGTCGGTGAGGTCGAGCCGCTGGCGCGAGAACTTCCGCACCGTGACGAGTGGGCCGCTCAGCGAGAGCGGCGGGATGACCGCGTTCACACGGCTGCCGTCCGGCAGGCGCGCGTCCACCATGGGCGAGGACTCGTCGATCCGCCGGCCGACCTGCGCGACCATCTTGTTGATGATCCGGCGCAGGTGCGACTCGTCGGTGAAGCGGACGGTCGTCTCGTACAGGCGGCCCTGGCGCTCCACCCAGACGTCGAACGGGCCGTTCACCATGATCTCCGTGATGCTGTCGTCCGCGAGCAGCCGCTCGAGCGGCCCGTGGCCGAGGATGTCGTCCGCAATCTCGGCCTCGAGCCGGTCTCGGTCGTCGCGCGAGATGCCCTGCTCCTTTGCGAGGTGGCCGCGGATGTCCGCCGTCACGCGATCGCGGACCTCGTTCGGATCCATGTTCACGTTGAAGAGCTGCGGCCCGAGCTCGCCGATCACGGCAAGGTGGAGCCGGTTCTTGAGCTCCGCGAACGGGTCCCGTCCGTTCGTGGGGGCGACCGGCCGCGTGGTCGAGAGGCGCTCGTGGAGCTCCATCACGACCCCGCCTTCTGCTTCCGCCGGAAGCGCCGCCGCTTTCCGCCGTTGGCTCCCACCGCGTAGAACGACGCGAGCTGGCCGAAGGCCTTCGACGCGTCGGAGCGCTTGCCGGCAAGCGCGATCGGCCGGCCCTCGTTGACCGAGCGCGGGATGTCGCGTTCGCTCGGGACGAAGACGTCCGGCGTCCGGCCGACGATCGCGACGACGTCGTCGCGGCTGATCCCGACCCGGCTGTCGGCGCGGTTCAGGACGAGCCGCGTGCGCTCCCGGGAGTAGCCCATGAGCTCGAGCGTCTCGAGGCCGAGCTTCGTGTTCTTGAGCGAGAGCGAGTCGAGCATCCCCACCATGCACACGTGCGAGGAGCTGTCGATCGACGCGATCACCTCCGGCGTGAAGCCGGGGGGCGTGTCGACGATCACGTAGTCGTGCGATGCGCGGAGCGCCGAGTAGACCTCGCGGAGGAACTCCGTCGTGATCGCTCCGGCGTGATCCGGGCGCGTCGGCGCGACGAGCACGTGGACGCCGGACGAATGCTCGGCGAGGTAGCCCGCGACCTTCTCGGAGTCGAGCGAGCCGCCCGACTTCGCGAGGTCGTAGATGGTCCGCTCGGGAGCGAGGCCGAGCGAGAGCGCGACGTCGCCGAACTGGAGGTCGAGGTCGACGATCGCAACGCGGTTCCCCGCGCTCGCGAGCGCAACCCCGAGGTTGCAGGCCGTGAGCGTCTTCCCCGTCCCGCCCTTCGGGCCGAGGATGCAGATCATCGGCGCGAGCGCGACGCCCGTCCCGCTCGCCATGCCCTGCTTCCGTACGATCGCCTTCTCGAACGTGAACGCGACGTGCTCCGGACTCTCCGGCAGGCTCACGATGTCGTCGGCGCCCACCTCGAACACGCGCTTGACGAACCCGTTGGGCGAGCCCGCCGAGAGGACGACGACCGGCCGTTCGGGGCGCTGCTTCACCGCGCCGTCGATCAGGTAGATCGCTCGGTCGGAGTAGTCGCCGCAGACGACGGCGAGCAGGTCGGTCGGCACCTCCTGCAGCGTCGTCCAGCTTTCCTCGAGCCCCTCGACGACGCCGACGATCTGCACGCCGTTGTCGCTCGGAAGCGCCGCCTGGACGACGTCGCTCTCGACGCCGTCGTCGACGGCTACGAGAACCCTGATCGGCGCGCTCACTGCCGGGCTCCCAGCGACTTCTCGACGGCCACGGGCGGAACGCCGAACAGGATCGTCTCGATGGTGACGATGTCCGGCGTCGTCGGCTCGGCGCCCGCGGGCGGGCGAAGCACGACCCAGACGATGCCGTTGTCGGCAGAGAACGCGACCTTGGCGGCGTCCTCCTCGCTCATCCGGAGCGTGATCGACGCGTTCTGCGCCGCGCCGACGGCGGCCTGGCCGCCGTCCGGCGCGTCGAGGACGACGACGTCCTCGACGATCAGCTTCAGCACCGGCCGGTCCTGCGCGTTCGGGTCGGGCGCGCCGCCGGGAAGGACTCGGCGGACGTTGTAGCTTCCGTAGACGTCCACGTGGTCGCCCGTCCCGACGTTCCCGATCATTCCGTGCGCGTTGTCGATCGGCACGGCGATCCCGCGCTGCTCTGCGCTGATCTGGGCGGCGATCGTGTCGGCGGCTGCGCCGCTGAACGACCCCGTCGTGAGCTGCTCGCCCGGGTAGACGTCGTCCACGGCGACGGTGCCGCGCAGGACGGCGGGGTCGGTGATCGCCCCCTCCTTGATCTCGCTGCGCGGGGTCGTGACCGCTTGGAACAGGCCGTCCGAGCCGACGATGTTGCCCGGCGTCCCCTTTTCGATCAGGTCCTTCGCGACGAGCACGGTCATCGGCTGCGTCGCCGTGCCAACGCTCTCGCGATAGCGGTGGAGATAGGCGAGGAGAATCCCCGCCGCGACGAGGCCGGCAACCGCGCTCACGGCGACCGTGCCTCCTCGGGTCGACAGAAGTCTGTGTGCGAGTTGCACCTCGATCCCTCCTTCAGTCCGTCATGACGGCGATGCAGCTTCCGAACGCGTTGAAATCGCAGAGCTCGCCGCTGCCGCCGCCGGAGTTGAGCGAGAACACGTACTTGATGAACCGCCCGACGATGTAGCCCCGGTCGGGCACCGGGTCGTCGCCGCTGCACGGGCTCGAGAACCAGCCCGTGACGTAGAACGCGGCGAAGTTCTTGACCGGCACGACGTCGTTGCCGCTTCCCGTGAACGTCCCGAAGGGCGTCACGAAGATCGGCACGATGCGCGGATCGCCAGCCGGGAGATCGGGGAAGCTCGACCAGTTGTTCGGGCTCGTGCACGACGCCGAGCCGCCGAGGATCCGGTCGCGCAGGCCCTGTTCCACCTGGCCGATCGCGCCGCCCGTCTGGATCGCCGTGCAGTACCAGGGCTGCGCGCTCGCCCAGAGCGTCGGCGCGGTCGGCGGGCACTCGCTCCCGGTGTTGATCGCGTACTGCGGGGCGCACCCGTACCGGATCTCCTCACGGAGGTTCGGAAGCGCCGGGTCGCAGTCGACCGACTGGTTCTGGCTCCCGGTCACGCGGAGCAGGACGAGCGGGTCGTTCACGCCGGTCGCGTGCACGAGGTTCCCGGCGACGGCGATCCGCACGACGAGGTCGGGAGTGGTTCCGAGCTCGAAGGAGTTCGCGCCGCCGACGCCTGCCTCGGAGACCTCCGCGACCTTGATCGCGCCGCTGCGCGCCTCGCTTGCGGCGAACGTCCGCTGGACGACGCCGAACGTGTCCAGGCACTTGTTGCCGTTCGGCTTGCAGTCCTCGAGCCTTCCGCCGACGTTCACCTGGCCGATCGTCTGCTCCCAGCGGAGCTCGACCGGCAGCGGCCCGGCGTTCGGGGCGACGGTGAACGTGTCGGTTCCCGCCGAGAACCACCTGCCGCTCGCAGCGTCGAACGTGAGCGGGCGCGAGACGCCGCCGACGACCGCCGTCAGCGAGGCCCCGAGCTCGCCGACCGGGTCGTTCGTCCCGAAGTCGACGACGGCGCTGACGCCGACGGTGCAGCCTGCCGTCGCGGCGGAGAAGTACGCGTCGGGGCACGAGCCGGCGAAGAGACGAACGTCGCGCGCGATCGGCGGGTTGGGCTGCGCACCGCTCCCGGCCGACGACCAGCCGCGGACGTACACGATGCCGTTCGCGCTCTCCGCGTCGTAGCAGGCGACGAAGCGGCCGCCGCAGTCGGTCGACGTCCCGCCGCCGAGCGCGATCCTGACCCCGATGCGCGAGGAGCTGATCGGGACGGACAGCGGAGCGGTGGCGTTGTCCCAGATGGTCATCCCGCCCGACGTGGCGGTCTTCGTGAGCGGCGTGGACCCGAGCACCGCTCCGGTCGCCTCGTCGACGAAGAACGCGCGCGCAACGAGCGGCTCGACGTCCGGGACGGCGACCGGCAGCGCGCCGCCGAGCTGCAGAAGCCCCTGTACCTCCACCCGCGCGCGCGCGTTGATGGCCGGGACGGTGGCGATGCGGAAGTACCAGGGCAGGTTCGCCTCGGTGATCTTCACGTCGACCATCCGCGCGGAGCACGGCGGGCCGCCGTCGCTGTAGTCGGTCCCGCCCTCGTTCCAGAAGTCCTCGGAGTTGATGAGCACGTGGACGTTCGAGCCGTCCGTCGGCGGGATCTGAAGGTTGTAGGGCGCCGTGCTCGCGGGGTCGCCGGCGTACGTACGGGCGCGCTCCTCGATCGTGTCGTTCGAGCACGGATACGTGAACGATCCTCCGCCGGCGAGCGCTCCGGCGTCGGCCTGGAGCTGGAGGTGCCGCTTGTGCACGAACCAGTTGCCGACGTCCACGACGAAGACCACGAAGAGGACGAGCGCCGGGAGGAAGAGCACGACCATGACGAGTGCGCCGCCGTCCTCGCGACGCCGTCCGCGAAGCAGCCGCTCCACCGGCCCGCTCACGAGCACCCCGCCCCGTAGACGCTCGGAGTCGCCTCGAGCCGCATCGTCGCCGACGCGCTGATCGCCGTCTGGGCGATCCCGAGGCGCGAGCCGAGGAAGGGAAGCCAGTTGTACGTCGTGCTCGCGGTCACGCGGACCGGATCGCCGACCTGGCTCGTCCCGTTCGGGAACGCGATGCAAATCTGGATCGGGCCGGGAACCGACGCGGTTCCGCCGTCGCGCAGCTCGGGCGTGTTCGCCTGCGAGCGGACGTACTGCTGGAGCGTCCCGCCGCCGGGGTTCTTGTCTACAGCCGCCCACCGCGCACCCTCGTTTGCGAGGTGCGTCTGGTCGATCCAGTAGTTGAAGGCCTTGCCGAAGTCGAGCATCCCGAGCAGAAGGACGAGCAGCAGCGGCAGGACGAGCGCGAACTCGACGAGCGCCGCGCCCTCCTCGGGGTCGCGGTCCGCGAAACGGGTGGGGAGAAACCTGCGCATCAGGTCGCTACAGCGCGTTCACCGCGCCCTGGATGGCCGCGTCGACCGTCGTTCCGAGCACCCCGAGCGTCGCCGCGCACACGATCGCGACGAACGCGATGATGAACGCGTACTCGACGAGCGCCTGGCCGTCCTCGCGACGGGCGTGCAGCCGATTCGTGATGTCTCCGAGCAATGTGGTGCCTCCTTCGTGGAGCCCGGCGCCGGCCCGGTCGGGCCGGCGCCGCGACTCCGTGCAGTTCTGCGTGACGTACTGCGCCTTAGAGCGACGCGACGATCGTCTGGAGGATCGCGTCGATGCCCGTCCCGAGAGCCCCGAGCGTCACGACACACGCCACGGACACGAGGGCCAGGATGAGCCCGTACTCGACGAGGGCCTGACCGTCCTCACGGTTCCGAAGTGCGCTGAAGAACTCGATCATGTTCCGATTCACCTCCTCCCCTCCGAGCCGGCTTGCCGGCGGACGCGCCGCGCCCGCTGAATGGAACCCGGGCCGGGTTGCCGGCTCGCACGTTCCATTCGGTGGGCGGTGCGTTTCCGCCACGTGCAACGACCGTAGGACGCGCCCCGCCCGGCGAGACGACCAGAACGGGTAGTTCCGGCCATACCTTCGTGCGGCGGCGCCGCGCGTCCCCGTCGCGATAGTGAGCGACCAGGTCAACCCGAGAGGACGCGATGGACCCGCAGACGCGAGTGAGACGAGCGAGCAGGACACAGAACGGAACACGCGGGGCGCTCGTCCTCGCCGCCTCGACGCTCGACGGGCTCGTGCGCCTCGCGAGCTGGGCCGGTGGAAAGGGCCGCACCGTGGCCGTGCCCGCCGAGGCCGAGGACGACCTCGCGCTTGCGAACGGACGCCCGCTTCCGTCGGAGCCCCGCGAGGCCACGCCCGCGCCTGCCGCGGCAGGCGAGCGGCCGGCCGAGGCGCCGCGCCGCCGCCGCGGGATCTTCTCGAGCCGCAGGCGGCTCGGCAGCGCGCTCGTCTTCGCGACCCTGTTCTTCGCGGGCGCGTCGCTCTCCGCCGTCGCCGGGGACTGGGCGACGCGGGACGGAAGTCCCGCCTCGTGCGACGAGCGGGAGGCGGTGGCCGACGACACAGAACCGGCGGCCGGCGATCCTGCCGAAGCCTGCGAGACCGGCGAGACGGAGACGGACGAGACCATCGCCGACGGGCAGGCCGACACTGGCGAGTCTGCGGCGGAGGAGGGGGCGCCGGCCGGAACCGCGCCTGAGGCCGACTCCGCGGGCGCGCCGCCCACGAACGAGGGCGCGGATCCGACCGAGGACTCCGGCGCGCCCGCGGCCCCTGCCGACGCGGCGCCGTCCCCGCCGGAGGCGGCTCCGGGAACGAACGCGCCGGCTTCGGGCTCCGGGAACGGCAAGAACCCTGGCGACGGCCCGCCGCTCGTCGACGTTCGGCGCCCGCCGGCACCGACCGCGCTCGATCCCGAGGCGGAGGCGGAGGCGGCCACGGTATGGCTCCATCGCGTCCTGCCGGATCCGACGCCGCCCGCCCGGCGCCTCGCCCCGGCGTTCGCGCGCCAGCTGCGCGAGACGGCGGCGCGTCACAACCTCCGTTGGAGCCTGCTCCTCGGCATCATCCGCGCGCACGGAAACACCGGCCGCGTCCCCGTCGGCCCGGGCACGCTCGCCCGGATCGCCGGCGAGCTCGCCCGGCATCGCGACGCGCTCGGCGCCCCGAGCCCCTGGCACGTCGCGCTCCGGTATGCCGGCCGCACGGCCTTCGCGGACCGCACGCTCGCGCTCGTCCGTTACAACAGGGCGGTCGGTCTCCGCGCGCTCGTCACCGGGCTCGCGGCGGCGAAGCCGCGCCTCGCGGCGCGCGTGCTCGTCGATCCCGCGATCGGGATCTACGCCGGCGGCCGCGCCGACATCGCGGCGGGGCGCACCGACGTGCGCGTCCTCGTGCTGCTCCGCTATCTGCGGATCGCCCACGGGAGCGTGACCGTCTCGAGCCTCACGAGCGGCCATCGGGTGTACTCGCGGCCCGGGGTCGTCTCGGCGCACACGTACGGGCTGGCCGTGGACATCGCCGCGCTCGGGGGCCGGCCGATCGAGGGGAACCAGGAACCCGAGGGCCTGACGGAGCGCGCCGTCCGCAACATCCTGCTCCTGCCGGCCGAGCTCGCCCCGCAGCAGGTGATCTCTCTCCTCGGGCTCGGCGGCGCCTCGTTCCCGCTGGCCGACCACGGCGACCACATCCACGTCGGGTACTAGCCACGCGATGGCGCATGCACGGCTCGTGGAGCGGGACGGCGGCGCGGTCGTCTGCGAGCGCTGTGTCGTGGCCGACCGGCCGCTCGCCCGGCTGCGGGGCCTCCTGGGCCGCAGAGAGCTTCCGGCCGGAGAGGGCCTGCTCCTCCGCCCAGCCGGCGCGGTTCACACATCCTTCATGCGCTTCCCGATCGACGTCGTGTTCCTCGACCGCGAGCTGACCGTGGTCGGCGTCGTGGACGGCCTCGACCCCTGGCGCGCCGCCGGGCGGCGCGGCGCGCGTGCGGTCCTCGAGCTGGCCGCCGGTGAGCGGACCCGCCGCTCGATCGCGCCGGGCGACCGGCTGGCGCTCGTTCCGGCGGGGTCGCAGTGAGCGAGGCGCCGGCCGCCGCGGAAGGCACGCCCGGGCGGCGCGCCGACGCCGTGACCGCCGCAGCCGTCGGCTGTCTCGTCGCCGCCTCGTTCGCGCAGCTCGGACTGGGCGCCCGCGGCGCGGTCGCAGCGTTCACGCTCGCCGTGCTCGCCGTGCTCGCACGGATCGACCTCGAGCGGCGCATCCTGCCCGACCGGATCGTGCTGCCCGCAGCGGCCATCGTCCTCGCCGCCCAGCTCGCCTTCTTTCCCGACCGCTGGCTCGAGTGGCTCCTCGCGCCGCTCGTCGCGTTCGCTCTGCTCTTCGTGCCGCTCGTCGTGCGCCCGTCGGGGATCGGGTTCGGCGACGTGAAGCTCATGCTCCTCCTCGGTGCGGCGCTCGGCTTCGCCGTCCTCGACGCGCTCCTCGTCGGGTTCCTGCTCGTCGTCCCGGTGGCGCTCTTCCTGCTCGTCGGGGAGGGCCGGAGAGCACGGACGCGGGCGATCCCGCTCGGACCGTTCCTCGCCGCCGGCGCAGCCGTCGCGATCCTCCTCGGGTAGCGTCCGGCCGCCCGCGCGTCGCGGGCACGCCTTCAGTCCCCCGCGCCTGCTGCCGATCGGGCTGATATCTTCGCCCTCGGTCGCAAGGAGGCGCCTTGAGCTACGCGATCTTCTCCGTTTGCTTCGTCGTTCTCGCCGCCGGAATGACCGTTTGGATCGACGTCCGCTTCCGGGGGCTCACGCCCTCCGATTTCCGGGCGGGTGGACTCCGCCTCCTCGCCGCGTTCGTCGTCGCGCAGGTCGCCGTCCCGGTGACGAGCTGGGCCGCGGGCCCGCTTCCGTCCTCCGTCGAGGCGTGGACGCTCGTGGCGGCCGGCTTCGCCGCGATGGTCTTCCTGATGCTCGCGGTCCTCTGGATGCTGCGGCTCGCCCACGGCCTCATGGGCGGGATGCTCCGCTAGGAGGCTCGGCGAGCAACCGGAGCGCCGCGGCCCGGTCGGGCACCTTCAGCTTCCGGAGAATGGACGCGACGTGGCTCCGGACCGTGGCCTGCGTGAGGAACAGCCGCTCGGCGACCTGACGCGTCGTCAGGCCCTCGCGGAGCAGGTCGAGAACCTCCCACTCGCGGCTCGTCAGCTTGGCGCAGCGCGAGCCCGCCGTCGGCACGCGATGGACCTCCCGTCCGCGGAAGCGGTCGACCAGCCGTGCGGCGAGGGCACGCGGCAGCGCGGCCTCGCCCGCGAGCACGCCCTGGAGCGCGTGCGGCAGCCGCACGGGATCCATGTCCTTCAGGAGGTAGCCGTGGGCGCCCGCACGGAGCGCGTCGAAGAAGTCGTCGTCGTTTCGCGAGACGGTCAACATCACGATCGCCGTCCCGGGAAGCCGGGCCGCGACCTGGCCGGCCGCGGCGATGCCCCCGCCGGGCATGTGGACGTCGAGCACGCAGACGTCCGGACGGTGCTCGAGCGCGGCGGCGACGGCGGAGGAGGCGTCGTACGCCTCGCCGACGACGTCGAACGGTCCCGCCTCGAGCGCCGCGCGCACGCCGGCCCGCGCTGGAACATGGTCGTCGGCGACGACAACGGTGACGCGCTCGCTCACGGAAGCACCAGCTCCACGCTCGTCCCCTCTCCCGGGCGGGAGGCGACCGTCAGCCGGCCGCCGAGCGCCTCCGCCCGCTCGCGCATGCTGACGAGCCCGAGCCCCGAGCCGCGCCGGGGCGCGGCGTCGACGGAGAAGCCCCGCCCGTCGTCCTCGACGCGGAGGCGAAGCCCGTTGCCGTTGTCGAGCTCGACGCTCACGGACGTCGCCCCGCCGTGCCGGACGGCGTTCGTCATCGCCTCGCGCACGATCCGCAGCAGCGCATCGCGCAGCGCGGGCTCGACGTCCACTCCGGGCGCGAGCCGCAGGCGTACGTTCGTGCCCATCCGGTCGGCGAGATCCTCGACCACGGATTCGAGCGCGACGTCGAGCGGCTCCTCGCCGGGCCGCGTCAGGACGCCGATGGCGATCCGCGACTCGTCGAGCGCTCGCTGCGACGTCCGCTCGAGCGCGTCGAGGCCGTCGATGTCGCCGTGCCGGAAGGCGAGGAGGTGCGTCTGCGCGACCAGGAACGCGAGCTCCTGCGCGAGCCCGTCGTGGAGCTCACGCGCGAGACGCCGGCGTTCCTGCGCCACGGCGGCAGCCATGACTTCGCGCTGGTACTCGGAGACCTCGCGGACCGTCCACGCGAGGACGCAGGCCGCGAAGGCGACGCGGAACCCGTCGCCGATCGTGACCGCGTCCGAGTACAGCGTCGGGTGAAGCGCGTACTGAAGGTGGGCGACGGCGGCGAGCGCGCAGCCGAGCCCGAGCCAGCGGACGGAGCGGTCGCCCGCCCCCGCGGCCTCGCGCATGAAGCCGACGGCGGCGACGGCGAGCAGGCAGACGACGAGCCAGTCCCCGGCGACGAGCACGGGTTGGGTGTCCGCGGGCCAGCCGTAGGCGCCGCCCGCGAGGGGCTCGCCGAGCGCGGCAGGCAGGCGCTCCGCGAGCGCGTGGACGGCGAGCCCGGACGCGAGCTGAAGCGCTCCGACGAGCGCAAGCGCCCCGGCGACGTGCGTCCGTCGTGGGGCAACCGTGCGGTCGAGCAGAAACGGCGACGCGGCCAGCGCCGCGCCTGCGAGGAGGAGCGGGGGGAAGCGCACCCACGCGAGCGACGCCTCGGTCTCCTCCGAGATGAGCACGGGCAGGGCACCCGCGAGGAGGCTCGCGAGGGCGAGGGCGGAGAGCGCGCCGCCGAGGACGAGCTCCCCCACGCGGCCCCGCTCCCCGAACCGGCGGAACGCGACCAGCGCGGCCAGCAGCACGACGAGCCCGAGAGCGAGCTCGAGTGACGCGCGGAGTGCGGCGTCCCGGTGGACGCCCGCTCCCCCGAGCATGACGGTGACAACGACGAGGACCGCGAGCGCCGCGCCGCCGGCGATCACCAGGGGACGATAGGGCTGCCGCATGCCCACGTTCTCTACGTAACAGCTGCCTCTTTGCCTGTCCATCCCCCGTTCGGCCTCCGGCTGCCTGTCGCCGGATGACGCAGGGGGTCTTACGCAGAGGCCGGAACGCGGCCCGCGAGCGAGCCTGCCGCACCGTCCGCGGCGGAGGCTCCGACGGGGCTCCACTGCGGCAGCGAGGCCGTGATGGTCGTCGGCCCTCCGGCGCGGCTCTCGACGTCGAGTCGCCCGCCGAGCAGGCGCACGCGCTCGCTCATCCCGACGAGCCCGAGCCGCCCCTTCCGCGCCGCGGCCGGGAGCGTCCGTCCGACGTCGAACCCGCAGCCGTCGTCCGTCACCCGGGCGCGGACGCCGCGCCGGTCGGCGCGGAGCTCGACGTGGATCTCGTTCGCGCCTCCGTGGTCGCGCGCGTTCGTCAGCGCCTCGTGCACGACCCGGACGAGCGCGATCCGCTGCGACGGCGAGAGCCCCGTCAGATCGCCCGACGCGTCGAGACGCGCGGCGACGCCGTGCTGCGCAGCGAAGGATGCGATGTGGCGCTCGAGCGTCGCGGCGAGCGGCCGGCGGGCGATCGTCGTCGGCTCGAGCGTGTGCGTCAGCTCCCGGAGCTCGGTCTCGAGCGCGGCGACGCGCTCGTGGAGCTCTGCGATGCGAGGCGCCCGGTGCGGCCGTGCGCCGGTGCCGAGTTCGGAGCCGAGCAGCGCGAGCTCCAGGCCGAGCGACGCGACCGTCTGGAGCGGCCCGTCGTGGATGTCGAACGCGAGCCGCGCGAGCCGGCGCTCGCTCGCCTCGACGAGGACGCGCTCCCGCTCCCGGCCGCGTGCGAGCAGCACCTCGCGCTCGAGCACCACGGAGAGCCCGAGCGCCGCGTCGCCGGCGAGCTCGGCCGCGAGCTCCCGCCCTCCGTACGCCACTCGAGCCACGAGGGCGGCCGCCGGCCGCTCCCAGGATCGAACGGCGAGCGCGAGCACGTCGCCCGAGCCCTCGGCAGAGCCTTCACCGGCCAGCGCCTTCTCCGCAGCCTCCCGCACGCTGCCGGCCTCGCCCGGGTCGCCGGCCGAGCACGCCTCCAGGACGCCGGAGGGGTCGCCGGGCACCCAGAGCGAGACGCCCCGAACGGGAGCGAGCGCGGCGAGGATCCGGACGAGCGCCTCGGCGGCGAGCTGCGGCGGCAGCGTCTGGAGGCGCGCGTCGCCGAGCGCCCGCGAGCACAGCTCCGCCCGCGCCGTCTCGAGCTCGACTCGGCCGGCCGCGGCGGCCGCCTCGGCGATCTCCTCCGCCGCCTCGTCGGTCCAGCCGCCGTCGACCGCAAGGCGGCCGAGAGCGTTCGCACCCGACCGGACCGCCGCCAGGAGCGCCGTCGTCTCGCGTGTCGTCGAGGCTGCCACAGAAATCTCTCCTCGGTCTACGAGCTGCCGATGTTCGGCCTGACTCACGAGCTTGTCGGCAAGACCACGGCGGGGCAATGGGCCGGATGGATCATCGGGCGTTGAGCCGTGTCAACGCCCGCCGCGGCGGGCCGCCCGTCAGGCGCAGCTCGCCGTTGAAGCGGGTCAACGCCGAATGGGCCGGACGGCCCATGGACGGCACGCGTGACGCTAGGCACGGTCAGGGAAATGGTCCCCGCCGGCCGATACGGCAAGGCACCGGCTCACGGCGCGCCGGGGCGCCGGGCGGGAGAGGGAGCGGAGCTGCGGCTCCAGCGAGGGTCGCCGTGATCTCCACGCGTTCGGAGGGCGCCTGAGTCCCTCGGGCGGGTCTGCACGCGAAGGAGTTGTGCGGCGCACGTGGGGGGCCGGCCGGGCGGCGGTCGGCTCCCCTCCTTATCTGAACGGAGAGGAGTCCCTGCGGTGATGAAGGTGCTGATTGCGGACGACCACCGGCTCGTCCTGGACAGCGTCCGGCGGACGCTCGAGAGCGCGGGCGACATCGAGGTGGTCGGCGAGGCGACGAACGGCGGCCAGGTGCTGCCTCTCGTCCGGCGGACGGCCCCGGACGTGCTCCTGCTCGACCTGCGAATGCCGAAGATGGACGGGCTCACCTGTCTCGAGCAGGTGCGCAAGCACTGTCCCGCCGTCAAGGTCGTGGTGCTCTCGGCGTTCACCGACACGGAGCGGATCCAGGCGGCGCTCACGCGTGGCGCAAGCGGCTACATCGTGAAGAGCGTGAACCCGGACGACCTTCCGTCGGCCGTCCGGAACGCGGTGGACGGGACGTTCTTCGGCCCGGCCGGCGCGTCCGGGTCGGACGGTGACGACGATGCGGTCGCCGCGGCCGGCCTGACGGAGCGCGAGCTCGGGATCCTCAAGGCGCTCGCTCGGGGCCTCTCGAACCAGGCGATCGGCAAGGAGTGCTGGGTGAGCGAGCAGACGGTCAAGTTCCACCTCTCGAACATCTACCGGAAGCTCGGCGTGGCGAACCGGACGGAGGCGGCGCGCTTCGCGTACGAGCACCTTCTCGTCGAGAGCAACGCCTGACGGCCTGAGAGCGACCGAACCCGCCGAACGGGCGGCTCGACCTCCCCGCTCCGGCGGCGAACGGCCGCGGCCCGCGAGGGAGACTCCGAGGGCGCCCATGGGAGCCACTGCCCCACGAGACGCCGGCAACGTCCGGTCGCTGCACCGGATCCGCGTGCTCCTCGCGGCCGCGGACTCGCGCTTCCTGCGCGCGGCGACCTTCCTCCTGGAGCGCGAGGGCTTCGACGTCGTCGGCGCGTGCAACCCGGACGAGGCCGCAGCGCAGGCCGGGGCGAAGCGCCCGCACGCCGTGGTCGTGGACGGCAACGAGTCGGCGGCCGCGGCCGGGCGCACGGCGCTCGCGATCGAGGCGGCAGGGCTGCCGATTCACGTGCTCGTGGTCTCGTCGGGCAGCACGCGGCGGGGCGGCCCGCTGACGCGAACGTCGGAGTGCGGATCGTTCGTCGAGCTGACGCGTGAGCTGCGCCGCCTGTACGGCACCTGAGCGGCGCTCGCGGCGCCCGCACGTGCGCGCTAGAGCAGGATCTTGAGCGCGAGGTCGTGCGGGCAGCCGTTGCGCGGCAGCGAGACCGCGCGGTGGAGATCGATGTCCGTGTGCACCGAGAGCACGTCGGCGGCGAAGGCGCTGTAGCCGGCGCGCACGAGCTCCTCGGCGCGCCAGCGGATCACGCGCTTGTCCTCGTCGAGATGCTCGTTGCCGACCGTGGCGGTGTCGGAATGCATGCGCGGACAATGCCCGACCGCGCGCACGCCGGAAACGTCCGGATCGGTGGTCGATGCCGGACGTTCGGGTGGGGTTCGACGCCGCCCGCGCGGCGGCGCGGGTGCCCGCGGCTACGGTCACGGCGTGGCCGGCTCCGTCTCCCAGAGCGCACGGACGACGAATACCGTCCGCATCGGCCTCGCAGTCTTCGTGCTCGTCTGGCTCTTCGGGCCGTCCTCGCTGCGGGCGGTCGTGCCGATCTGGCTGCCGTTTCTCGTCGCGCTCGGGCTCGAGCTCCAGTTCTTCCTGACCGCGTGGCGGGCGACGCCCGGGACCACGCGGCCCGACCGGCGGCCGCAGCCGATCGACCAGGAGCTCTACGGCTACCCGCCGGAGCGGGACGACGACGAGGCGTACGAGGACGACGAGGGCGAGGACGGGGACGAGGAGCCGTGGGAGCTCGAGCCGGAACCGGCGCCGGCGGTCCCGATGCGCGGCCTCGTGCTCGGCCTCGCCGTGATCGTCGGGCTCGCCGGGCTCGCCTGGTTCGTGGATTCCCGCAGCGGCTGGGGCGGGCTCGACGACCGGACCCAGGCCGTAGCCGAGGAGCGCTTCTCCGCCGAGGCGTCCGAGATCGTCGGGCGCGAGGTCGAGATCCGCTGCGACGAGTCCGGCGAGCGCGTCGGCTTCGTTCAGCACACGGACGGGGTCGCCGAGGTCGGCGGGCGGCTCGCGTTCCTCGCGCCCGACCGCTGCCACGAGCTCTACCGGCTCGCGTTCGACGGCGAGACGACCGCCGCGACGGGCCGCGCGATCGCCGTGCTTGCGCACGAGGCCTGGCACCTCCGAGGCGTCCGCGACGAGGGCATCACGCAGTGCTACGCGCTGCAGTCGGGCGTCGAGGTCGGGCAGCGGCTCGGGCTCGACGAAGGCGAGGCCAGGCGCCTCATGCGCCGCGAGCTGACCGACAACGCCGGGCGGGGGACGAGCTTCGAGTACCGCGTCGGCCCCGAGTGCCGGGACGGCGGGGAGCTCGACCTCGCCGCGGGGTCGGACGACTTCCCCTGAGCCGGCCCGGGCCGGGGACAACCCCGAGCCCGATCCAGGGAACGCAGGGTTCCGTTCGGGAGCGCCGAGTCGTACCGTGGGGGCATGGAGGATCTCGCGCGAGCCACATCCCGGGCTCCGGGCGAGCCCCGGCTTGCGGCTCGGATGCATGCGCGTCTGCGGGCGATCGTGCTGCTCTCGATCGTCCTCGACCTTCCCGGCGCGAGCCACGTGGTGCGGGCGGTCACGCGGGAGCCGCTCGTCGAGCGCCTCGACGTGGACGGTGTGCCCGTCGAGATCGTGCGGCCGCGACGCCGCGGCCCGCACCCTGCGTTCCTCTTCGTCAATGGAGCGCATCCCCTCCGCCGCGAGGAGCCCGTCGTACAGCGGCTCTCGCGCGGGCTCGCGCGGGCCGGCTTCGTCGCCGTGGTCCCCGACCTGCCGGGGCTCGGCGAGGGCGAGATCACGCGGCGGCTGCCGGAAGCGCTCGCGGCGGTCACGCGCCACGCGGTCGAGCGGCCGGACATCCGCGGCGGGCGGGTGGCACTCGTCGGCGCTTCGACGGGCGCCAGTCTCGCGCTGATCGTGGCCGCGCGGCCGGACTTGGCCGACCGGATCTCGGTCGTCGCGGCCGTCGCGCCCTTCGCGAGCCTCGAGAGGATGGTCTGCCTGACCACCACGCGGCACTACGAGGAGGAGGACGGGTTCGTGCGGTACGAGGTCAGCGACCTCTCCCGCCGAATCGTCGCCCGCTCCCTCGTCGCCGCGCTCGACTGCGAGGACCGGGAAGAGCTGCTCGCCGAGCTCGGGCGGATGGAGCTCGACGAGCTCGACCCGCTCGAGGAGCTTCCGGCGCGGGCCGGCCTGAGCACGGAGGCACGTACGGTGACCCGCCTCCTCGCCAACCGGGATCCCGCCTCGTTCGCGGCGCTGTGCGCCGACCTGCCGGGCGAGCTCTGCGAGCTCATGCAGGCCCTGTCGCCCGTGGCGACCGCCGGAGCCGTCGCGGCGCCCGTCGAGGTCGCCGTGCCGCCCGCCGACGAGTACTTCCCGCCCGGCGAGGCGGCCGCGCTCGCGGCGGCCCTGCCGAACGTCCGCGTCACCGTCACGCGAGTGCTCGACCACACGCGGCCGCGCCTCTCCCGCGACACGCTGGGCGAGTTCGCGGAATTCGAGCGGTTCGTCCTCCGCGGCCTCGCCGCAGCCGCCTCGTAGCGATGGAAGGGGACCGAACCCCACCGGCGACGAAGCTCGCGCTCGTCGGGGTCCTCGTCCTGACCGCGACGCTCCTCCTCGTCCTCCCGGCGGCGGCCGGGAGCGAGCGCGCCGACCCTCGCACGACGGGCCTCTTCCTGGTTGCGCTGACGGCCCTTTTCGCGCTGCGGGTCGTGGGGCAGCTCGTCGTCCGTACACGAGCGCCTCGCTTCCTGCCGCCGACGGAGGACTGGAACCTCATGCCGTACCGGCTGCTCCTGCCGATCCAGGTCGCGTTCCTCGCCGTCATGGCGATCGTCTGCGCGGCTCTCCTGCGCGACGAAGGTCGCCCGGCCGACCCGTCGCCCGGCTTCGGGCGCGCCGCGGTCGCGCTCGCAACGATCTACGCGGGCGCCATGGTCGTCCGCTACGCCGTCCGGATGGCCCGCCGGCCCGAGGAGCGCTGGTTCGGCGGGACGATCCCGATCGTCTTCCACCTCGTGCTGGCGAGCTACGTCTTCGTCCTCGGAAGCTTCCATGCCTCCTACTGACGCCCAGGTGGTCGTCGTCGGCGCGGGAGCCGCCGGGCTCTCGACCGCCGGCGCGCTCCGGCGGCGAGGGATCGAGGCCGTCGTCCTCGAGCGCGACAGCCGCGTCGGAGGCACCTGGACGCGCCGCTACGAGCGCCTGCGCCTGCACACCGTGCGGCGCTTCTCCGGGCTCGCCCACTACCCGATCCCGCGCCGCCACCCCCGCTACCTTCCCAAGGACGCGTTCGCCCAGTACCTGCGCGACTACGCCGCGCACCTCGAGCTGGACGTGCGCCTCGAGGAGCCGGTTCGGCGCATCCGCCCGGCGGACGGCGGGCCCGCGTGGGAGATCGAGACCGACCGGGCGCAGTGGCGTGCCCCGGTCGTCGTCGTCGCGACGGGCCACTACGCGGAGCCCGTCCTCCCGCGCTGGCCGGGGCGCGAGCGCTTCGGCGGCGAGCTCCTCCACTCGGCTGACTACGCATCCGGCTCGAGGTTCGCCGGCGCGAAGGCGCTTGTTGTAGGGATCGGAAACAGCGGCGCCGAGATCGCCACCGACCTCGTCGAGCGGGGCGCCTCCGAGGTGGCGATCGCCGTCCGGACCCCGCCTCCCGTCATCCCGCGTGACCTCTTCGGCGTCCTGCCGGTGCAGCTTGTCGGCCTGGCCTTGACCCCCGTCCCGGCGCCGCGACTCTTCGACCGGGCGGGCGCGCTCGTACGGCGAGTGGGCGTCGGCGACCTGCGCACGTACGGTCTCGGGCCTGCCGGGTGGGGGCCCTTCACCGCCCGCCGCCCGGCGGTCATCGACGTGGGCTTCCTGCACGAGCTGAAGGCCGGGCGGATCCGCGTCATGCCGGCGGTGGCCGGCCTCACGCCGACCGGCGTCGCCTTCGGAGACGGGTCCGAGGAGGAGTTCGACGTCGTCGTCGCGGCGACCGGCTTCAGGACGGGGCTCGAGCGCCTGCTGGACGTTCCCGGCGCCGTCACCGAGAGCGGCGAGCCGCGCGTTCGCTCCGGCCGGCCGACGGGCTTTCCCGGGCTCTACCTGACCGGCTTCGAGGAGACCGTTCGTGGCCACCTCTTCGAGGCGAGGCGCGAGTCGAAGCGCCTGGCGCGCGAGATCGAGCGGTACCTGCGCTCCTAGGTGCCGAAGAGCGCTCGGTAGTGCCGGTACCAGTCGCTCTGGAAGCGCTCCTCGGGATCGCGCTCGCGCTTCAGGCGCAGGAACTCCGCGAAGCGCGGGTAGCAAGTCTCGACCTGGGCCCGCGTCGCCCAGCGGTGGTACGTCAGGTAGTAGCTGCCGCCGCGCTCGACGGCGACGTCGATGAGCCGCCTGAAGTCGTCGGCCGAGCGGGCGAGCCCCTCGTCGGTGTGGACCGTGCAGAGGTTGAAGATGATGCATGCCCAGCGGTCGGTCGCCCAGGCGAGGAACGTCTCGTCGTCGCGCTCGATCAGCCGGATCGTCCCGTAGATCAGGTTCACGCCGTTCCGGCGGAAGTCGTCGGCGACCGCCTCGAGGAAGTCCGCGAGCCGTTCGCGTGGCACGTAGATCTCCGAGATCATCTCCGTCGCGCGGTCGCTCGACCCGAGCCGCTCGTCGAGCGCCCGGTGATAGCCGTCGCCGTAGTCGGAGAGCTGATGGGCGTCGGAGTAGTAGAGCTGCCCCGAGGTGGCGAGGTAGTGGGCGGCGTACACCTCGAAGGCGCGGGTCTTATCGGTGTGCGCGAGGTGGATGAGCCGCTCCCAGTCGGCGCGAGAAAGCGCCCGCTGGTCGGCCGGCGGCGGCCCCTCGCGCTCCACCGGCCGGTAGCACGAGAAGACCCCCTTGCGGAGAAAATCCTCCGAGCCTGCGTCGGTGGCGAACTGGAAGTCGCCGTAGAGGAAGCCCTCCCGGATGCGCTCCTCGAACGCCCGCATGAGCTCGTCCGAGGAGCGAACCTCGACCACTCGCTCGAGCGTCTGGCGCGGCACCAGCCGCAGCGTCGCGGAGGAGACGCAGCCGAAGAGCCCGTAGCCGCCCGTGGCGAGCGCGAACAGCTCCGCGTTCTCGGTGCGGCTGCAGGTGAGCGCCTCGCCGCCCGCGCCCACGAGCAGGAAGGACTCGAGATCCGCGACGAACGGCCGCATCGCAAGGCCGCGCCCGTGGACGTTCGCCGCGATCGCCCCGCCGATCGAGAGCCGGTCGGCGCCTGTCTGCTTCTGGGCGATGCCCCACTGCGGCTCACGGCCGGCCTGCGTCTCGGCCAGATGGTCGATGAGCGCGGGCCACTGGATCCCGGCCTCGACCTCGATCGTCCCCCGCTCGCGATCGAAGCCGAGCACCCGCGCGAGCGGCCTCGTGTCGAGGAGCATGGCGCCGGCGCAGAACTGCTGCCCTCCCATGGCGTGGCGCCCGCCCGCGATCGCGACGGCGCGCCCCGTCTCGCCCGCGCGGACGATCGCCGCGCCGATCTCCTCGACCGAGGTCACGGGCACGATCTCGTCGACCACCGTCTCGTTGAGCTCGGACTGGATGTCGGTGACCGTGACCATGGCCCTGCACGCCGAGCCTAGGCGCTCGGCCCGCTCCGCACATCGGGGCCAACCCTGAACCGGCTCCGCGACCGCCGCTCCCCGAGATCGCTGCTACGCTGGGACCAATCTAGAGCGAGTCCGGTTCGCGCCATGCGCCTTCCTTACGCGTTCATGAGTACAGCAAGGGAGGTGTTTTCATATGGCTAGCGGAATCGTCAAGTGGTTCAACGACGACAAGGGGTACGGCTTCATCACCCCCGATGAGGGATCCAAGGATCTCTTCGTCCACCACTCCAACATCGCCGGCGAGGGCTTCAAGTCGCTCGCCGAGGGTGCCCGCGTGCAGTTCGAGGAGCGCGAGGGCGCCAAGGGCCCGGAAGCGACTGACGTCGCTCCGATCGCCTAGCGGCTTCGGAGGAGCCCGTGGCCGCCGAGCGCGGTCACGGGCGCCCCTCCGCTTCCGGCTCGAGCACGAGCTCGAGCACCCGCTCCCCGGCCTCCTCGACCTCGCCGGCGAGCGTGAACCCGCACTTCTCCAGCACACGTACGGACGCCGCGTTGCCGGGCGCCACCGTGGCGTAGAGCGGCCGCGCCGTGACCTCGTGCAGGAACGCCGCGAGCGCGCGCGTCGCGATGCCGCGTCCCCAGTGCTCGCGGCCGATCCAGTACCCGACGACGGGCTTGCCGGACTGGACGAACGCGAGAACGTTCCCAGCCGCCTCGCCGTCGGCGACGACGGTGCGGATCGTCACCTCCGGGTCGCGGCGGATCCTCGCCCAGTGCGCCTCGAACGCCGCCCGGTCGCGGGCGGGCAGCCCGGCCAGCGCGGTCGAGGCCGGGTCGCGCTGCCACTCGAAGAAAACCGGCAGGTCGGCGTCCTCCACGGCACGCAGCTCGACCTCCATCGCGAGCCGACTCTTGCATGCGCGCCCCGGCGGCGCTAGACCTACGCCATGCCGCGCACGGCTCCGATCGGCCGTGAGGAGGAGCTGGGCTCGCTCGTCGATGCCGCGCGCGCGGCGGCCGGAGGAGTGGGCCAGGTCGTCTTCCTCGACGGGCCGACGGGAAGCGGGAAGTCGTTCCTCCTCAAGGCGCTCGGCGAGGAGCTCGCCGGCGACGACGGCCCGGACGTGGTCTCCGTCCTCTGCTACGAGACGAGCGCGGGCAACCCGCTCGGCCCGTTCGGGGAGGTCCTCCGCGCCCTCACGAGCCGGGAGCGGCGCGGCGACCGCGCCAAGCGCGCGCTCGAGGTGGTCGGCCAGGTCGCTCCGCCGATCGTCGAGCTGATCCCGGTGATCGGCAAGCTCGCCGCGCTCGGCGTGAAGACGGCCGCCGACCTCGGCGTCTACGCGCTCGGGGGAAGCCACGAGGCGCAGCAGACCGAGCTGGCCGTCGACGTCGCGCTCGCCCTCAGCGGGATCGCGGGCGACACGCCGCTGGTGGTCGTCGTGGACGACGCGCAGTGGATGGACGCCGCGTCGACCGAGGTGGTCGCGCGCCTCGCGCAGGCGCCGGAGGAGCACCCGCTCCTGCTCGTGGTCGCCTACGACGGGAACCTCGTCCCCGACACGCATCCGCTCGCGCGCGCGAAGGCGGCGACCGCGGGTCGAAGCGGCGTCCGGACGCTGCGGCTCGGCGCGCTCGACGAGGAGGGGATCGCCGCGTTCCTCGCCGAGCGGTACGGCTCGAACCCGAACGAGCGCCTGGCCGCCTGGCTGCACGACCGCACGGGCGGGAGCCCGCTCTTCCTCAGCCGGTTCCTGGACACGCTCGAGGGCCAGGGCGTCCTGCGTCAGGAGGCAGGCGCGTGGACGCTCGACGGCATGATCGCTGGCGGCCCCGGCGACTGGCGGCTCGGCGGCGAACTGGCCGGGGCGGAGACGCCCGGAACCCTGCTCGAGCTCCTCCGCCCGCGCGTGGCCGACCTCGCGGACGATGAACGGGTCCTGCTCGAGACCGGCGCCGTGCAGGGCCGCCGGTTCCTCTCGACGGTGCTCGTCAAGCTGCTGGCCCAGGAGGAGGACGCAGTCCTCGACCGGCTCGCGCAGATCGCCGACCGGCGGCGCCTGATCGCCTCCGAGGCGATCGAGGACTGGTGGAGCGACCGGTCCGCGCTCTACGCGTTCGACCCGGGAGTCCTGCAGGAGATCCTCTACGGCCGCTACGCGAAGAGCCCGTACGAGCGAAAGCGGCGGCACAAGGCGGTGGCCGAGGCGCTCGAGGCGCTCGTGGAGGGAGACGACCCGCCGCCGCGTCACGCGCTGCTCGAGATCGCGCGCCACTACGAGCAGGCGGGGACGCCGGTCGCGGCGGCGACGCGGCTCGTCGAGGTAGCCGAATCCACGTTCGCCGAGGGCGCCGACAGCGAGACGGCCGAGCACGCCGACCGGGCCGTCGATCTCCTTCGCGAGGCGGGTGCGGCGGCGCTCGAGGCCCCGGAGGGGCAGCGGCTGCTCGCGCAGGCGATCCTGCTCCTCTTGCTCGGGGGGGAGGCGGTCTGGAGCGCCGAGCCCGGCGAGGGGACGGAGGAGCGGATCGTCGCGCTCGCCGAGGAGGCGGAGCGCGCGGCCGAGGCGGCCGGCGACCCGCGCCTGCGAGCGAACGCCCGTTACGCGAAGGCGCGTGCGTTCACCGCCTACCGCGGGCTCGACGAGGCGATCGCGGCGTACCGCGAGGCGCTCGAGCTGGCGCGCGCCGCGGGGGATCCGGTCGCCGAGTTCGCGATCCTCTCCGACTACGGGCACCACATGGACAGCGTCGACCTGGCGCAGGGCTCGAAGCTGCTCCAGGAGGCCCACGCTCTCCTCACGGGCGACGCACTCCAGGGGCAGCTCGGCGACGCACAGCACGAGGCCGAGCTCGCGACCCTCGAGTCGTCGATCGGGGTCGCGGCCTTCGACCTCGGGCGCTACGGCGAGGCGCTCGGCCTCCTCACGCAGAGCACGGAGGTCCTGGGGGCGGCGCACCGGCGCGACCAGGCCGCCTGGGCCCGCTCGTTCCTCGGCCAGGTCCAGACGGCGATCGGCCTCTACGAGACGGCGGAGACGACGCTAGGCGAGGGAATCGAGCTGCTCGCGGACTTCCCCGGCCCCCTCGGCGTCCGCGGCTACCTCCGCGCGCTGCTCGGCCGGCTGTACGTCGAGTGGGAGCCGCCGCGCCTCGCCGAGGCGCGCGAGACGATCGCGAAGGCACGCGAGGAGACGAAGGCGTCCGGGATCCGCTCGGTCGTCCCGCTCGTGGAGGGCTTCTGGGCCGAGCTCCTGCTGGCCGAGGGGACGCCGGAGGCGCTCGCCGAGGCACGCGACGTGCTCGGCGCCGCGTCGTCGTACGGCTGGGCGCGCAGCGACATCGCGATCTGCTCCCTTCTCGCCCGCGTTGCCCTCGCCGAGGGGCGCGCGGCCGACGCGGTCGAGCCGAGCACGAAGGCGGTGACGGAGCTCGCGGAGCGCGGCGGCGCCGTCCCGACCGTGCGGAGCGAGGAGATCCTCTGGACGCACGCCCGCGTCCTCGAGGCGACCGGCTCCGCGGACGCGGCCGACTACCGCGCGCAGGCCGCGGCGGTCGTCCGCGCGAAGGCCGGGTCGCTCACCGACGACGCCCAGCGCGAGTCGTTCCTGACCCGCGTTCGCCTCTCGCGCGACATCCTCGCCGCGGGCGACTGAACGTGGGATACTCGCCCCGATCGCGGAGTGGGTACCGGGGACGACATGGGGGGCGCTGACGCTGCGAGCCGGCGGGATACGCTCGTAGAGCGGCTCTTCGAGTCGACGCTCGGGGCCTGGGACCTGTTCGGCGTCTATCTCGGCGACCGCCTCGGGCTCTACCGCGCGCTCGCGGACCGCGGCCCGCTGACGAGCGCGGAGCTGGCCGAGGCGACCGGCACGCACGAGCGCTACGTCCGCGAGTGGGCCGAGCAGCAGGCGACGGCGGGAATCCTCGAGGCGGACGGCGACGGGCGCTTCGTCCTGCCCGACGGCCACGACGAGGCGCTCCTGGACGAGGCGAGCCTGAATTACATCGCGCCGATCGCGAAGCTCGTCGTCGCGTGCACCGAGCCGCTCCCGGCGCTCCTCGGCGCGTTCCGCAGCGGCGAGGGCGTTCCGTACTCCGACTACGGCGCGAACCTGCACGAGGGCCAGGCGGCGTTCACGCGGCCGATGTTCGAGCAGCTGCTCGGAAACGAGTGGCTTCCCTCCATCCCGGACGTCCACGAGCGGCTGCAAGGCGATCCGCCGGCGCGCGTGGCGGACGTCGCGTGCGGCGCCGGCCACTCGAGCCAGGCGATCGCGCGCGCGTATCCGAAGGTGCACGTGGACGGGATCGACTCCGACGAGGCCTCGATCGACGAGGCGCGCAAGCACCTGGCCGGAAGCGACGTGGCCGATCGCGTCACCTTCCACCACCGCGACGCGGCCGACGCGCGGTTCGCGCACCGCTACCACCTCGTCTACGTGCACGAGTCGCTCCACGACATGTCCTTTCCGGTCGAGGTCTTGCGCGCGTGCCGCGAGCTGCTCGCGGACGGCGGCTCGGTCGTCGTCGGCGACGAGCGCGTGGCCGACCGGTTCGCGCCGCCCGGAGACGACCTCGAGCGGTTCTACTATGGCTTCAGCCTGCTTCACTGCCTTCCGGTCGGGATGGTCGGCGAGGGCGCCGCGGGAACCGGCGCGGTCATGCGGGTGGACACCGTGCGGCGCTACGCGCAGGAAGCGGGCTTCGAGCACTTCGACGTGCTCCCGATCGAGAACGACTTCTACCGCTTCTACCGGCTCGCCCCGTAGGGAGGCGCGGTCGCTCGGCGGCCGACGCCTCGCTCTCTGCCATCGTTCCTCCTGCATGCGTGTCCGCGCCCCTATCCGCCGAGCGAGGCCCTGACCCGTGGCCGAGCCTCTGGAGGAGCTGTACGGGGCGCCGCTCGACGAGTTCGTCGCGCGGCGCGACGCGCTCGCGCGGGTGCTCGGCAAGGAGGGGCGCCGCGACGAGGCGGAGGAGGTGAAGGGGCTCCGCAAGCCGTCGGTCGCGGCCTGGGCGGTGAACACGCTCGCGCGGCGTGAGCGTCCTCGGGTGGACGAGCTCCTCGAGGCCGGCGAGCGGCTGCGCAAGGCGCACGCGAAGCTTCTCGCCGGCGGCGATCCGGCCGCGGTGCAGCACGCGGCCGCGGAGGAGCGCGCGGCGGTCGAGAGGCTGGTGGCGGCGGCCGGCGGCGTTCTCGCAGACGCGGGCCGCCCGGCGACCGAGGCGACGCTCGACCGGATCCGTGACACGCTCCACGCGGCGGCCTCGGACGAGCGTGTCCGCGAGCTCGTCCGGCACGGACGCGTCGTCGCCGACGAGGAGGCGACCGGGTTCGCGCTCGCAGGCCTCTCGCCCGGGAAGGCCGCCCGGCGCCCCGCCCGCCGCGAGCGGCCGGACCCGGCGCCCGCGAAACGGAAGGCCGCCGAGGAGCAGGTGGCGAAGGCGCGCGCCGAGCTCGCCGAGGCCGAACAGGCCGTCGGGGACGCCGAGCGCGCCCTCGCACGTGCGGAGAAGGAGGTCGACCGCCGCCGGGCCGCGGTCGAGCGCGCCGAGCGCAAGCTCGAGCGGCTGTAGGTTCCCCGCCATGACCGACTGGTGGCGCTCCGGCGTGATCTACCAGCTCTACCCGCGCTCGTTCGCGGATTCGGACGGCGACGGGACCGGCGACCTGCGCGGCGTGACGGCGCGCCTCGACCACCTGGCCGGCCTCGGCGTCGACGCGATCTGGCTCAACCCGTGCTTCCCCTCGCCCAACGCCGACTGGGGCTACGACGTCGCCGACTACCTGAGCGTCGACCCCGAGCTCGGCGGCGACGCCGCACTCGACGCGCTCATCGCCGCCGCCGGCGAGCGCGGAATCAGGCTCCTGCTCGACCTCGTCCCGAATCACACCTCCGACCGGCATCCGTGGTTCGAGGAGTCCCGCTCCTCGCGGGACGCGCCCCGGCGGGACTGGTACGTCTGGGCCGACGGGCGCGACGGCGGTCCGCCGAACAACTGGAAGAGCGTCTTCGGCGGCCCCGCGTGGACGTACGACGAGCCGACCGGCCAGTGGTACCTGCACAACTTCCTGCCCGAGCAGCCCGACCTCGACTGGTGGAACGAGGACGTGCGGGAGGCGTTCGACGGCATCCTCCGACACTGGTTCGACCGGGGCGTGGCCGGCTTCCGGATCGACGTGGCGCACGCGATCGTCAAGGACGCGGAGCTCCGCGACAACCCGCCGGCCGACGAGTCCGACCCCTCGCGCACGCGCCGCTTCGGGCAGCGGCAGGTCTACAGCATGAATCGCCCGGAGGTGCACGACGTCTTCCGGCGCTGGCGCGCGATCGCGCAGGAGTACGAGCCCGAGCGCGTCCTGATCGGCGAGACCTGGGTCTTCGAGCTCGAGCGGCTCGCGCGCTTCTACGGGGAGGGCTCGGACGAGCTGCACCTGGCGTTCAACGTCCCGTTCCTGCTCTCGCCGTTCGAGCCGGAGACGCTCGCCGAGATCGTCGCCGCCACGGAGGCCGCGCTTCCGGGGGAGGCCTGGCCCGTGTGGACGCTCTCGAACCACGACGTGATCCGCTTCCCGACGCGCTGGTGCACCGACCATCCGGCGCGGATCCGGTGCGCGCTGCTGCTCCTGCTCACGCTGCGCGGGACGCCGGTCCTCTACTACGGCGACGAGCTCGGGATGCCGCAGGCGCGCCTCGCGCGCTCCGATCTTCGCGACCCGGTCGGCCTGCGGCACTGGCCGCTCGACCCGGGCCGCGACGGCGCGCGGACTCCGATGCCCTGGGCGGACGAGCCCGGAGCCGGATTCACGGAGCCGGGCGTGCGGCCGTGGCTCCCGATCGCCGACGCGCACGCGGTCAACGTCGCCTCGCAGCGCGGCGACCGCGACTCGGTGCTCTCCCTCGCCCGCGACCTGATCACCCTGCGGCGTGAGCTGCCGGACCTCGCGACCGGAGCCTACGAGCGCCTTCCGACACACGAGGGAACGTGGGCGTGGCGCCGCGGCGAGCGGATCATGGTCGCCGTGAACGCGTGCGACGAGCCTCGGGCCGTCGGCGGCGTGCGCGGGACGATCCGCGTCGCCACCGACCGCTCGCGCGACGGGGAAGGTGTGAGCGGCGAGCTCGCCCTCGGGCCATGGCAGGCCGTGGTGATCGCCGGGCCGTGAGCCCGGGGCTTCCCGTCCGCGCCTTTCCTAGACTTCCGGAGCCGTGGCAGACGTCGCAGGCGTGATACTCGGCGCGGGCCTCTCGCGCCGGCTGGGGCGGCCGAAGCAGACGCTCCCGCTCGGCGACACGACGCTCCTCGGATGGGTCGTGCGCGAGGCGGAGGCGTCCTCGCTCGACCCCCTCGTCGTCGTGACGACGGTGGAGGTCGCCACCGGTCGCGCGACGGTCACGCGGCCGAGCGGCCGCGACCCTTCGTGCTCGGCGTCGTCGCTTCGCAGCGGCCTGCACGCAGTGGGCGCTCCCGCCGCCGTCATGCTGCTCGTCGGCGACATGCCGGGCGTCGACGCGTCGCTGATCGACGCCGTGCGCGCCGAGTGGGAGGCGGGCCGGCCGTGGGCGCTCGTCACCGAGTACGACGACGCGCGCGGGCATCCGCTCGTCTTCTCGGCCGACGCGCTGCCCGACCTGCGCGCGGCGCGCGGCGAGAAGGTGGCCTGGCGGCTGCTCGAGTCGGAGCCCGGGCGCGTGGCAACCGCGCGCGTGCGCCGGCCGCTCCCGCGCGACGTCGACACGTGGGACGACTACGAGGCCGTGCAGGCGGACCTAGCTCGCTAGAGCCTCTTCGAGCGCCCGACGCGTGAGGACGCGGGCGAGGTGCTGCCGGAACTCGGCGCTCGCCGAGTGGTCGCTCGGCGGGCTCGTGCCCTCGGCGGCGCGCTCCGCCGCGGTCGCGGGGTCCGCTCCCGAGGCGAGCGCCTCCTCGACGCCGGCCGCGCGAACCGGCGTCACGTCCATGTTCGTGAGCGCGACGCGCGCGGAGCCGTTCGCCCGCACGGCCGCGACGCCGACGGTCGCCCAGTCCTGCGCGCGGCGGGTGAGCTTGAGGTACGACCAGCCGGCGCCGCCGAGCTTCGGCACGCGGATCTCGGTCAGGACCTCGCCCGGGTCGAGCGCGGTCTCGAGGAAGCCGCGGAAGCACTCCGCAGCCGGGATCGTCCGCTCGCCGCCGGGCCCCCGGACGAGGAGCTCCGCCTCGAGCGCCACGAGCACGGCCGGCATGTCGGCCGCCGGGTCGCCGTGCGCGACCGAGCCGCCGATCGTCCCCACGTGGCGAACCTGTGGATCGCCGATCCCGGCCGCCGTCTTCGCCAGGAGGCCGTTCTCCTCACGGAGGAGCGGGTCGTTCGCGACGTCGTGGTGGCGGGTGAGGGCCCCGATCGCGATCCGGTCGCCGTCCTCCCGGATGTACCGCAGGTCGTCCACGCGGCCGATGTCGACGAGGAGAGCGGGCCGCGCGAGCCGCAGCCGCATGAGCGGGAGAAGCGAGTGCCCGCCCGCGAGGAGCTTCGCGTCCACACCGGAGCCGAGCAGCTCGACCGCTTGGTCGACGGACTCGGCGACCTCGTACTCGAAGCGGGCCGGGATCACGACGCGCCTCCTTCCTGGATCGCGCGCCAGACGCGCTCGGGCTTGGCGGGCATCTGCACGTCCCGCACGCCGTACGGCGACAGCGCGTCGACGATCGCGTTCATGACCGCCGGCGTCGAGGCGATCGTCCCGGTCTCGCCCACGCCCTTGACGCCGAGCGGGTTCGTCGGGCTCGGCGCGACGACGCGGTCGAGCTCGTAGTCGATCGTCTCCGCCGCGCTCGGCAGGAGGTAGCTGACCATCGAGCCGGTCGTGAGGTTGCCGTCCTCGTCGAAGATCGCCTCCTCCCAGAGGGCCTGCGCGATTCCCTGCGTGACGCCGCCGTGGATCTGGCCGTCCACGACCATCGGGTTGATCACGTTGCCGATCTCGTCCACCGCGATGTAGCGGCGCAGGTCGACCTCGCCCGTCTCCGTGTCGATCTCGACGACGGCGATGTGCGCGCCGCCCGGCCAGCTGAAGTTCGGCGGGTCGTAGACGAACGTCGCCTCGAGGCCCGGCTCCATCCCGTCCGGGAGATCGTGCGCCGTGAACGCCTGGAGCGCGGCCTCCTGGACGGTCATCGACTTGTCCGTCCCCGCGACGGTGAAGCGGCCGTTCTCGTACTGGAGGTCGTCCGCGGACACCTCGAGCTTGTGCGCGACGATCCCGCGGGCCTTCCCGATCACCTTCTCGGCCGCGTTGTAGAGCGCGACGCCGCCGACCGCGAGGCTCCGGCTTCCGTACGTGTCGAGGCCGAGCTGCATGGCCGACGTGTCGCCGTGGATCACCTCGACCTGGTCGATCGGCACGCCGAGCCGGTCGGCGACGATCTGGGAGAACGTCGTCACGTGTCCCTGCCCGTGCGGCGACGTGCCGATGAAGACCTGCACGCTCCCGGTCGGCAGGCAGCGGATCGTGGCCGCGTCCCAGCCGCCCGCCGCGTAGAGGATCGCGCCGAGGATGCGCGACGGCGCGAGCCCGCACATCTCCGTGTACGTCGAGAGCCCGATCCCGAGCTCCTTCGAGTCGCCCCGCTCGCGGCGCTCGGCCTGCTCGCGGCGGACGGCCTCGTAGTCGACCATCTCGAGGGCCCGGTCGAGGGCTCCGGCGAAGTCGCCGGAGTCGATCTCGAGCCCGGACGCGAGCGGCTTCGGGAACTCCGTGATGAAGTTCCTCCGGCGGATCTCGGCGGGATCCAGGTCGAGCTTCCGGGCGAGCGCGTCGACCGTGCGCTCGATCAGGTACGTCGCCTCGGGCCGCCCCGCCCCGCGGTAGGCGTCCGTCGGCGTGGCGGTCGTGAAGGCGCCGACGACCTCGAGCGAGTAGCCCTCGACGTCGTACGGCCCGCCGTAGACCCAGCCGCCGAGGATCGGCGTGCCTGCGGTGACGAGCTGAAGATATGCGCCGAGGCCCACGGTCGCCTTCGCCCGCACGGCGCGGATCTTCCCGTCCTCGTCGGCGGCGAACTCCATCTCCTGCCAGTGATCGCGGCCGTGGATCGTCGAGAGGTAGCCCTCCGAGCGCTCCTCCGTCCACTTGACCGGGCGCCCGACGCGCCGCGCGAGGACGAGGGCGAGCGCCTCCTCGGCGTAGACGTTCAGCTTCGAGCCGAAGCCGCCGCCGACGTCGGGTGCGACCACGCGCAGGCGCGACTCCGGGACACCGAGGACGACGGCGAGCCAGAAGCGGAGGATGTGCGGGATCTGTGTCGCGGACCAGAGCGTGTACTCGTCCTGCGCCGGCAGGTACTGGGCGAGCACGCCGCGCGGCTCGATCGCGTTCGGGATGAGCCGCTGTTGGCGGAAGCGCTCCTTCACGGTCACGGGAGCGCTCGCGAAGATGCCGTCCACGTCGCCGTTCTCGAGCTTCCAGACGAAGCTCTCGTTCGTCCCGAACTCCTCGTGGACGAGCGGCGCGCCCTCGGCAAGAGCCTCCTCCGGGTCGATCACGGCCGGAAGCGGCTCGTACTCGACCTCGACGAGCTCGGCCGCGTCCTTCGCGAGCGCGCGCGTCTCCGCGATCACGACGGCGACGCCGTCGCCCTGGTAGCGCGCCTTGTCGGTCGCGAGCGGCCGGTGCATGGGCTGCTTCGTGTCCTCGGTGACGAGCCAGACGCACGGGAGCGTCGCCGCCCAGTCCTCGGCGAGGTCGGCGCCGGTGAACGCGGCGACGACGCCCTCCGCCTCGCGCGCCTTCGATACGTCGACGCTCGTGATCGTCGCGTGGGCGAACGGGCTGCGCACGACGGAGGCCCACACCATGCCCGGAAGCGTCAGGTCGTCGATGTAGCGCGACTGGCCGGTGAGGAGCTTCTCGTCCTCCTTGCGGGGGACGGACGTACCGATGTAGCTGCCCGGTGCGGTCTCGGTGGCTGCCATTGTCCCTCCTCTCGGTTCCTTTCAGGCCGTGGCGGCCGCTTTGACGGCCTTGACGATGTTCTGGTAGCCGGTGCACCGGCAGAGGTTGCCCTCGAGCAGGTGCCGGATCTCCTCGTCGCTCGGGCTCGGGTTCTCGGCCAGGAGGCTGACCGTCGCGAGCACCATGCCCGGCGTGCAGAACCCGCATTGGAGCCCGTGCTGCTCGTGGAACGCCCGCTGGACGGGATGCAGCTCGCCGTCTCGCGCCAGGCCCTCGATCGTAGTCACCTCCGCGCCGTCGGCCTGGACGGCCAGCATCGTGCACGACTTGACCGACTCGCCGCCGACGAGCACGGTGCACGACCCGCACGAGGAGGTGTCGCAGCCGACCACCGTCCCCGTGAGACCGAGCTCCTCGCGCAGGAAGTAGACGAGCAGCTGTCGCGGCTCGACCTCCGCCTCGTGGCGCTTCCCGTTCACCGTGACCGCGATGCGTCTCACTGCGACCTCCTTCCGAAGAGGCGCCCGATGCGGCGCCAGAGGGATCCGAAGAAGAGCGAGAGCCCGGAGATCGGCCGCCCCTGCGCGGCGACGGCCGCCTCGGCCTCCTCGGTCGACTCTCCGAGCTGCGCCTGGAGGCACGTCGCGAAGGTCGTGACCATCCGCGACGAGATGTCCTCGATCATTCCGCGCCCGTATTGCGCGACCGCGCCCGACATCGTCAGGTCGGTGACGATGTCCACGCGCGTCCCGCCGTTCTCCGACGCGAGCGACGACTCGATCGCAGCGGTCGCACGGCCGCGGTTGCGCGTCTCGCGCGCGTTCGCGACGAGCGTGACGCGGCGGTCGGCCTCCTCGACCTCGGTGCGCTCGACGTCCGTGGCGAACGTGAGCCCGATCGGCCCGAGCTTCACCTGGAGCGTCGCCTTCCAGTGCGAGTCGTCGACCGTCTCGTCGAGCTTCGCGCCCGGCATGCACGGGACGACGCGCGGGACGTCCATGAGCAGCTCCCACGCGCGCTCGGCGGGGGCGTCGACGTGGAACGAGTTCTCGAGCTTCACTTCGCGAGCGCCTCCTCTCGCCTGGGGGAACGGAGCACCTGCACGATCTGCGCCGCGATCGCGACGGCGACCTCCTCCGGCGAGCGCGAGCCGATCTTGAGCCCGATCGGCGCGTAAATCCGCGCGATCTCGTCGTCGGTGACGCCCTCCGCGCGCAGCCGCTCCGCGCGGTCCTCGTTCGTGCGCCGGCTGCCCATCGCGCCGATGTAGCCGGCGGGCGACTCGAGCGCGACCTTCAGGACGGGGATGTCGAACTTGTGGTCGTGCGTGAGGACGCAGATCGCCGTCCGCTCGTCGACCGGGGCCCCGGCCAGGAAGCGGTCGGGCCATTCGACCACGAGCTCGTCCACGTCCGGGAACCGCTCGCGCGTGACGAACTTCGCGCGCGCGTCGCACACGGTGACGCGGTAGCCGAGGAAACGGCCGATCGAGGCGAGCGCGGCCGCGTGGTCGACGGCGCCGAAGACGTACATGTTCGGCCGCGGCGCGAACGATGAGACGAACACCTGTCCCTCCGGCGTGTCGAGGATTCCCGTCTCCCCGCGCGCGAGGAGGTCGGCGGCCGGACCCTCGTCGCCCGGGCCGACGAGCCGCTTCTCGCCCGCGCCCTCGCCGGTGATCCGCATCTCGAGCGCGATCGGGCGCTCCTCGCGCACCGCCTCGGCGATCGGCGCCACGAGGCCCGGGTCGAGCCGGTCGACGAAGATGTGCACGGTGCCGCCGCACGGAAGGCCGACCTCGAACGCCTCCTCGTCGGCGATCCCGTACGTCTTCAGGCGCGGCTCGCCGCCCGCGAGCACCTCGCGGGCCTCGCCGTAGACGGCGGGCTCGACGCAGCCGCCCGTCACCGACCCCGCGACGTCCCCGGGCTCCGAGACCGCGAGCACGGCGCCCGGGTCGCGCGGCGCCGAGCGCTCGGTCGAGACGACCGTGGCGATCGCGACCGGCGTGCCGTCCGCGGCCCAGCGCTCGAGCGTGTCGAGGACGTCCCTCACGACGCCTGCACGCCGTACCGCTCGGGCTGCGCCTCGAACTGCTTGCGGCAATGCGCGGAGCAGAAGACCACGATCGTCCCCTCGTGCTCGATCTGGGCCGCCGCGCCCTCGATCGCGACCGTCATACCGCACACCGGGTCGACCGCCTCCGCAGGCGCGGGCACGGGGCTCTCCCCCGGCCGCGTGTGCCGCCAGGCGACGAGCTCGGCGAGGATCGCGACGGCGATCTCCTCCTGCGAGGACGGCCCCAGGTCGAGCCCGGCCGGCGCGCGGACGCGGAGCACCGCCTCCTCGTCGAGCCCGGCGCCGCGCAGGCCGTCGAGGACGGTGGCCGCGCGGCGCGCGCTTGCCACGAGCCCGACGTAGCCGGCCCCGGACTCGAGCGCGGCGGCGAGGAGCTCCTCGTCGCCGTGCCCCATCGTCGCGACGACGACCGCATCCGCGCCCTCGACGCCGTCGTCGCGCACGCGCCACCCGACCGTGCGCGCGAGGTCGGCGAGCGTACGGGCGGCCGGGCTCTCGCCGAGCACCGCCAGGAGCGGGGCGGGCAGCACGGGCTCGACCAGCACCTCGACGACGCCCTCGGACGCGCAGCCACCCTCCATGCGCGCGAGCCTCGGCTCGCCGTCGGCCAGCGCGCGGAGCGCCTCGCGGACGACCGTCGGCTCCGAGCACGCGCCGCCGATCCAGCCCGTGACCCGCCCGTCCGGCGTGACGAGGGCGCGGTCGGCCCGCCGGGCGGACGCGGGCCGAACGACGTTCACCACTG
>Ga0299913_10000011_pt1 | contig 83542 bp, 119 predicted proteins | sample RVTome_9_FD_201360 | JGI IMG/M metagenome (GOLD analysis project Ga0299913, IMG submission 201360) | Soil microbial communities from uranium-contaminated site in the Upper Colorado River Basin, Wyoming, United States - RVT155D38 (version 2) ... | reverse complement strand
GGCCGGGCGGACGTTGTGGCCGTGGTGGGGGGGGCCGGCGGGGGGGTCTTGGTTGGCGGGGGCGGGGCGGGCGTAGACGGGGGGGCGGGGGGGGGGGGGGGGGGGGGCGAGGGTGGTGATGCTCATGGCGTGGGGCTCCTGGTCTGTGGGCGCGGCTGGTCAGGCGGCGCGCTGGTGGGGGAAGCGGGCGAGCGTGTCGGTGAGGGCGTCGGCGGTGCGCAGGAGGCGGCCGATGACGTCGGTGGTGGTGGGCGGCTCGGTCTCGCCGATGCCGGTGGTGCGGGCCCAGTTGGAGACGTGGTCGATGTACTGCGGAGTCCCGTTGATGTGCGGCGGCGAGAAGTCGAGGTGGGCGGAGATCGCCCGGATCAGCTCCATGGCCGGCTGTGAGGCTTCAATGAGTGCGATCGAGGCGCCCTCGTCGGTGAAGAACTCGGCGGGGGCCGGGCAGTCCTCCGCGACGATGTAGGCGATGGCGCACAGGTCGAGGCGGTCGATAACGCCGCGGGTGCCGAACTGGTCGCCGGTGTGCAGGCCGTCGTTGGTGATGACGGTGGCCATCTTGCGGAGGCTGCGGGCGGTGCTGGGCATGGGTGTCTCCCGGTGCGTGCGTGTGCGGGAAAGGTGATGGGGGTGGTCACCCGGCCCCGAGGAGGCGGTGCTCGTACTCGGGGCCGGGGAGCCAGGGGGGTGTTAGTCGCTGTAGCGGGGGTGGTCGTCCCAACAGCCGGGGCACTGGACGCGCTCGATCGTGCCGTCCATGTGGAGGTGGGCCTGTGCGGCGTCGAAGATCGTGTCGCAGGTCCAGCAGCAGGGGCTGGTGCAGCGGGCGAGTTCGCGGGATGCCGGGAGGGCGAGGCCGATGAGGTGGGCGGCCTGGGTGTGGAGGAGGGCGTAGGTGGTGAGGTCCTGGTGGGTGGCGGCGCTTTCGGCGGCCTCCCAGATCTGCTCGAAGATGTCCGCGGTGGGGGTGGGGAGCGTGTCGAGGCGGATCTCGGGTGGGAGGGCATGCGTCATCAGCACGGCAGGCTCCTGTGGTTCGGTCCAACAGCCGGTGTGGGCTGTTGCGTTGTCGGCATAACCACAGTAACCCCATGCATGGTGCGTGCGCAACATGTAGAGCGGGATGGCATGGGAAAGCCCCCGCCCCCCGGGAATTTCGGGGGCGAGGGCTGGCGGGTGGGGACGGTGGCCGACGGCGGGTCAGTCGCGGGCGGCGACTTCGTCGCGGTGGACCTGGAGGATCGCGGTGAACGACGCGCAGTCAGCCCGGCCCCGGCGAAGGGTGCGCAGGCCGTGCTTGACGATCCAGCGGCGCAGCGTGGAGACGGACGCGGGGTGTCCGGTCTCCTTGAGGAGGTCCGAGATCTCCTGAAGCGGCCTCATGTCGCTGGTGTGCGACCGGTACGGGCTTGTGGTGAAGAGGGTCTCGATGGCCACGGGCGGGGCTCCCACTACGGCGGCCGAGTTCGCAGCTCCTGCGGCCGAAACGGGTTGGACTGTTCAGGTCCGGTTGTGTTGTCGCGGTGAAGAGATGGTGCTGGTGACTAGTAGACACCCGTGTGGGGTGTCAGGTTGCACGCCTGTTCAACATCTTTTTCGCGGTGATGTGCTCGTGGGCGAGGCGCTTGAGTTCCCAGGCCTGGGTGAGGCCTTGGTCGTCGACGCAGTCGAGGTTCGTGCATATGGCCTTGCGGCGGGCGGTGTCCCACAGGAGCCCGAAGCAGCCGCATTCGGGGCAGGGGTGGGGGCGTACGACTTTGTCGTCGCCCATGGCGATGGCGTGCTCGAGGCCGTGCCGGTAAATGACCTGGTCCCGTACGGACTGCCGCTCCTCGTCTTCGACGGGCATGGACCGCCACCAGTCGTAGAGGGCGGCGGGGTCACCGGGGGCCGGCTCGACATCGGGGTGGGATTCCGGAACGTCGGCGCGGGCCTCGGTGACGACTTCGGTGATGGCGGCCGTCATGTAGTCGACGAAGGACAGGCTGACGGGTGCGCTCGGGTGTGCTGGTCGTGGGGACGTGCAGCAGCGGGCGCCGCAGTTGGCGTGGGGGGCGGCTTGGTTCTTCTGGCGTCCGGGATCGGACATCTCTGCCTGGAGGAGGCGGAGTCGCGATGCCGTGGTGTCGTCCCCTGTGCCCATGGTGTCCCCGTCCCGTGGTGGGCCCCGGGGCGGGCGTGACGGGATGGGACCGGGCGCGCGCCGGGGGCCGGAAGTTACTCCGGGTAGTTCCGGACGCCTCAGTCTGCCACGCAAGTGGCCGAAGTTGAACCGATTGTGGCCAATGATCAGCAGACTGCTATCAGTAAGTAACTGCAATTGCAGCCCGGTGGGGGGTCATGTCCCCGCCGGTTCAAAGGAGTTGGGGCGCGGTTCGCATTCCCTGGACCATGGCGGCCAGTTGGGCGTGCTGCTCCCTGGTCAGGACTTCGTCGGTGTGGGCGCCGTCGTGCATCATGCGCACCAGGTCGAGGGTGACGTCGTAGATGCGGGCGGTCTCGTCGTCGGTCAGGGTCATGCCGTGCCGCTGGAAGAGGGCTTCGATGCGTTCGGCGAGTTCCTGGGCAGCTGTCACCTGGCCGGTGCCGGTCTCGCCGGCGGCGGCTTGGGTGGTGTGCTGTCGTTTGAACATGGGGATCACCACTCCCGGCGGTGTCGGCAAGGGTGTCCTGCCGGGAATGGGGTCGGTGGCGTCTGCTGCGGACATGGGGCGTCTCCGCTCCTGCGGCAGATATGGGAAGGGTCCTCGTGTACCCGGCTGGTCGGACCGGGCCCCGTGGTCTATACCGGTGGCGTGGCTGCCATTCCACACCACCAGGGCTGTCATGCTGACATCGTTTCCGGTGAATGGGTAAGGCAGCGCTTAGTTTTTGACGCGCTTGTGACCCTGGACGGGCCACAGGGGGCCGGAAAGCCCCGGTGGTCACGTCGGCATGAGGAAGCCCCCGTCGGTGTGGAGGGGCCGATGTTTTGCCGACAACGACCCTCCGCCCCGTGCGGGGGCTCGAGACCTCACAGGCGCATGCCCGTCAGATGACGGCAGTCTACTGCGGGAACTCGCCACGCAGGTAGACGGCTTCCCCCTACGGCTTTGTGGCGGGCGTGAGGGCGGGGGTGCCGGGTCTGCGATGCCCACCCCAGAGGTGGGGCCCGGCGCCCCCTGCCGGTGTTCGCAGGCACCGGCCCTTCCACTCAAGGCCGGGCCCGGCTGGCCGGGAAGGGTCGGTGTCTGAAACCACTCGTTCGTGTGATCGAAAAACCCTGGCATAGGGCAACAATCCCCGGCATCGGTTGGAACGCACGAAAGCGGCCCCGCACCCTGCGCCTCGAGGGCGAAGGGTGCGGGGCCGCGGTGATGCTGGGTGGGCTACAGGCTGTCACTCAAGTGCTTGATAAGGGCACGCCGATAGTCAGGGTCGGACGCGGCCACCAGGTCGGCAGCGAACTTGTCGGGGCTACCGAGGAGCTCGAGGTACCGGGCAAGCGCCGGACGCCGCTGAAGGTGCCCGGTCCACTGCTCATAGGCAATGTCCATGGATGCCGGCCCGTCCGTCCACGGCATCTTCGTCGGCCCATCCGGCGCCGACGGGCGATTCTGCTCCTGTTCGGGCCGCTGCACGGGCACGGCCGCCGAAGGCGGCGTGGTGGGCATCTCCTGCTGGGGCTCGGTGAACACCACGCTCGGTACAGGCTGACGCTGCTCACCACCCGCCGGAGTAGCCCTGCTCGGAGGCTCGGCAACTGGCGGGGCAGGAGGAGCTGCCTCTGCCGCAGACGGGGCCACGGAAGTGACTGGCTCGCGGCGGGCCTCAGGTGGCTGCGGGTATACCGCGGTATACCCGGGCTCCTCCCGCCGCTCGGCGCGCGGCCTGTTCGGCTCCAGCGCCCGCTGCTCGGCCGCCATCTGGTCCGCCTTCCACGCCGGCATCTGCTCCGCGGCCGGGAGAGCGGAGTAGCGGCGCATGTCCCGGAACGCGGTCAGCTTCCCGGTGACAACCAGCTGCTGCATGTCGTCGGTGAGGCGGAGCAGGCCGATGCGCTGGTTGAACCACTGCTTCGACTTGCCCAGCTGTGCGGCTGCTTCGGTCTGCTGCCCGCCGGTCATCTCGAGCATCCGCTGGAGACCGCGGGCCTCCTCGATGGGGTTGAAGTTAGCGCGCTCGACGTTCTCCGTGAGGACGGCGGCGAGGAACCGGGTGCGTGACTCGGCCAGGTCCTCGCGGATATGGACGTCGATGGTGGGAAGGCCGACCTTGAGGGCGGCTTTCCAGCGGCGTTCGCCGGCGGCCATGACGAGACGGCAGTCGAGCAGCTGGTCGGTGTGCTCGGGAAACAGCTTGATGTAGGCGACGCGGGTGATGGCGACGCAGGGCTGGAGCTGCCCGGTCCGCATACTGTTCCCGAGTTCCTCGAGCCCGGTGGGGTCGAAGTCCTGGCGGGGGTTGAGTGGTGTGGCAGCGACCTGGTCCGGGGGGAGGTGGACCAGGGTGGGCTTGCTGCTGCCGGGGGTCGTCTCGACTGTCTGCCCGGCGAGTGTGGCGAGGTTGAGTCGGCGGCCGGCCATCAGCGGCGCCCTCCGTAGCCGAGCTCGAGGGCGAGGCGGAAGTAGTCCTCGCGGGCTCGGAGGGTGGTGCCGTTGTCGGCGTACTGGGTGACGACCTTCCCTTCGGCCGCCGCACGAGTGTGGATCTTGTAGCGGCGGATGATCGTGTTCGCGCGCGGCCAGCCCATGGCGTCGATGTACTCGATGGTCTCGTCTCGGTCCGCCTTGCCGTCCCGGGGGTCCCAGGCGTTCACGACGACCTTGTACGGCAGCCCGCGGGGCGCGATGACCTTACTGATGGTTCGGGCGGTGGGGTCGAACGCGAGGGGTTCGGGCGGCAGGGGCACGAGGACGTCGTCGGCGATGTCGAGGGCGGCGGCCAGGATGTGTTCGTTCTCGAGGCTGCCGGGGGTGTCGATGAAGATGTGCTGACGCTGCTCGCTGTGGCCGAGGACGTCGTGGGCGACGGCGGCGAGGTTGACCGTGGTGGTGGTCTTGCCGACGCCGCCTTTCTGGTTGGCGATGACGTGGATCGCGGCGCCCAGGTTCTTGAGGCCGGCGAGGCTGTCGGGGTCCTCGTGGGCGGCCGCGAAGTCGAAGGGGAGGCCATCGCCGATGCGGTCGGCCCACCAGATGGTGGATCCCTGTGGGTCGGTTGAGACGACCAGGACTGAGGAAGCCATGATGCTCCGTTCCGTGTGCTTCCCGAGGTGTTCCTCGGTACTCGGACCGGGACAGCATTGCAGATGATCGATGCGGACAAATGCATCAGGTGTCGTGTCGGCGTGGGCGCTGCGCGTATACCGCGGTATACGCGTCGTCAGGCCTGTGCGACTACCGGCGGGTTGGCGGGGACTGGCGTGCCGGGTATACCGCGGTATACCCGAGGGCTGTCGGCCAGAGCGGTAGCGGCCTGCTGCGCGCGGGCCCAGGTGTCGAGCCAGGCGCGTTCGTCGGCGGCCTCGAGCTGGTGCCACATGTCGCAGTGCGGGGTCACGGCCGTGCTGGCTGCTGCACGATCTGGTCCAGCATCTTCCGTTCCACGGCGGCCTGGTAGTCGTCCCGCGCCGCGGCCTGGTCGAGGTGTTCGTGGGCGAAGTACCAGTCGACGGTGTGTGCCCAGCAGTCGGCGTCCATGACGTGGACGTCGGCGTGCAGGAGGCACATGGTCGAGGCTGGGACTGCGGTGGCTGTGGTCAAGATGGTGTCCGTTCAGGCGGCGGGGGCGGAGTAGTTGTAGCGGGCGCGATCTTCGGCGCACGAGTTGGCGATGATGGCTGCCGCGGCCTGTACCCACTGGCCGGTGCCGGCGGTCGATACGGGGAAGGGCATGCTGCCGCCGAAGTATTCGTCGCCCTTCCAGTCGTGGTTGCGCACGGGGATCCCCGGCTTGCAATCCCAGACGAGGCTCCAGGAGCTGGTCTTGCGGCCGTGGCGGCGGCCGCGTTGCCACTTCTCGAGCTGGACGGTGACCGGGTAACTGGTGCCGTCGGGCATGTGGACGGTGGTGTCGACCTTGTCGGTCCGGTCGACAACCTCGCCCTTGCGGGGGCCGAGGAGGTAGTGCGCGGGGTTGATGTGGGCGCTGCCGCGCATCCAGGTGGGGTCGCTGGCCCGGTGTTCGTCGCGGCGGGCCCACATAGTCCACCAGATGCGGCCGTTGTGGATGTCGATGCCGGTGACGCGCGAGTCGTAGCCGGTGGGGTTGAGCCGGCGCTGGAGGAACGTTCCGTGGCGTTCGGTGTGCCAGTACAGGCAGCCGAGCGGGCCGAGACCGATGTACCCGGCGAGGGTGTGCTCGCTACCGGGGTTGCCGACCTTGAACTCGATGCCGATACTGCGGGAGCTGCCGATGACGACCTGGGCTCCCAGTCCGCCTTCGGGCTTGGTCGGCCAGGCGCCGGGCTGGGAGATCGCTTCGGTGTGACCGAGCTCGACCAGCTTCTTCCGTGCCACCGGTGACATGGGCTGGCGGGGGTTGAACGGGCCCGTGTACCGCTGGCCGACCTGCCACTCGTCAGGGTTGAGGGTGCCCTGTGGCTCCGGGCGGACGCCGCACCGGCCGCACGCGATCCACCGGGCGCGGTCCCGGTCGCCGTACTGGGAGTCGTAGCCGTCGACGACCGGCTTGTGACCGCGCAGCCGGCAGACGGGCGTGAGGCGGGGTGTTCCGTGGATGAAGTAGCCGCGGTTGAGCCAGCTGCGGGGGTTGGTCTCGTCCTTGTTGTAGTCGACGGTGTGGCGGTACACGGTGTCCTCCCAAGGGGGCGGTGGGGCGGTATGCCCACGGTCCCGCGACTCCGACCGATCGTTCCCCCGGCTCGGTTTACCGCGGTAAACCGTGCTCAGGAGGTGAGGACCAGCCGAGGTATGCCGGCCTTCTTCGCGCGGCGGATGCAGTCGGCTGTTCCCCGGCTGCCCGCGTGGTGGGCGGCGACGAGCATCTTGGGCCGTAGGTCGACCATGTGCTGGTTGCGGCGGTGGCCTGCGAGGGGGCAGTAGGTGGTGCCGCGGCGGGGGCGCCGGTGTCCGGGCTGGCATTCGGGTCCGCAGGGGCCTTCCCAGTCGGCTTCGTGCGGGTCGCGGGGGACGCCGTGGCGGGCGGCCCATGCGTCACCCATGGCGTCGGCACCGTCTGGGCAAGCCCCGTGGGTGAGGAGGATGCCGTCGTATCCGATCTGGAGGGCGTCGTGCCAGACGTTGAGGAGGGTGTCCTCGAGCAGGGGGACGTCGGGCCACGTTCGGGATCCGGTGAGGAGGATCCGGGCCAGGCTTGTCACGACGCCTCGAAGAGTCGGCGTGGCTCGGCGGCAGGGCCGGAGTGCTTGTGGGCGAGGGCGGCGCGGATGCTGGCCTCGAGCGACCCGGAGGGCGGGCCGGCCTGCTTCTCCAGGAGCTCTATCTGGGCGACCAACTCGGTGAATGCCTCCTCCGGTTCGCGGCGGGATCGCAGGGCCTGGTTCTGTCGTTCGATCGCGGCCCGGGCGGCGGGGGCGAGGAGGCTGGTGCGGTCGGGCTTGTGGTCGCGGGCGACGGCGCGCGTCTTCTGGTAGCCGGGGGATGCTGTCTCGGGGGTGTTCACGGGCGCGGCCGGGGCCGTGGGCTTCGGCTCGTCCACGGCCGCCTGCGGGATGGTGACTTGCCCCACGGGCAGCACGCCGAGGGACTTCACGACGACCGACCCGAGCTTGTCGTTGATCTGCTTGCACAGCTGCCCGCCGAGGAGGCGGAGCTGGGCGGCGTAGGCGTCGCTGCACGGGCGGACGATCAGCTGCCCTTTGTCCTCGCGGAACTCGAGCGGCTGGACCTTGCCGACGTACTGGGGGCACAGGGTGGGCCACTGGTCGATGATGTTGCCGCCGTCGAGGCTGGTGGTCCATGCCTGCTCGTCGGCGATCCGGCCGAGGAGGGCGCCCAGGCCGACGGGGTCGCGGCCGCCGGTGCGGTCTTCGCGGAGGCGGCGGGTCTTCTTCCGGCCGGGCCCGGAGGGTCCCTGGCCGGGGGTGCGCCCGGCCTTGTAGGCGGCGAGGGCCTGGCGGGCGAGGTCGCGGCCGGAGGCCTGCGGGATGTTGGTCATGACGCCGCCCGGTCGGTGAAGTAGTCCTCGGTCGTCTCCCAGAGGCCGTCGGGGCGCAGCCGGAAGGCGCCGAACTCGAGGTCGACGGCAAGGAAGTGGAGGAACGTCGCATGGTCGCCGAAGGGCTCCATGCCATCCGGAGTGATGTCGGCCTCCATGTGGGCGCGCATCCGCTCGAGGGTGAGGTCACGGATTTCGCCGTCTGGGCAGACCATCCGGAAGACGCCAGCGGCAACGGAGTCGGTGAAGGCGGCGAGGGTGCTGTCCCAGTCCGCGTTGGCCTGTCCTTCTCGGCGGACAGCAAGGCTGCGGGCCTGGCGGCGGAGCTTGGCGGCGCGGGCGCTGGTGTTACGGGACTTCTTCGGCATGGCAGGGCTCCTCAGATGTGGGTGACGGTCGACGTTCCGGTGCGGGCGTCCATGCGTACGGCGTAGGTGCACAGGCGCTGGCCGTACAGGTCGAGGGCGTCGTCGGGGTCGTCTGCGTAGTGGTCGGCGACCTCACGCCAGTTGTTCCAGTCCATGCGGGCGCGGAGCCGGTCCTCGCTGGTGCGCTCCGCCTGGGCGAACAGGACCTCGAGGCTGGCCCGGTCGGCGGCGGCCTGAGCGTTGCGCTCCTGCCACGTCGACTCCTGGCGGCGCTTCTCGTCGGCGGCGAGCTGCGCGTCGGCGGCGGCCTGCTCGGCGAGGGCGGCGCGGATGAACGCCGCTGGGTGCTTCGGCTTCCAACCGAGTGTCATGCCGGCGAGTTCGGCGGCGATGTCGTGGGCGCGGAGTCCGCGGTCAAAGAACGGCCGCAGGACGTACGCGAGTCGGCGGTCGCGGCGCTCGGACTGGGTCCAGTTCACCAGGGCTCGGACGACACGCGTCTCGCGGATCTCCCACTCGACCTGCCGCGGGGTACGGCGCCGGGTCCCGTCCTTGCTGCTGCGCTTGTCGGTCTGGTGGGGGATGGATGTGGTTGACCGGCTCGCGCGCTTGCGCGAGGTGTAGTTAAAACCACCCTCTACCTGAACCTGACTCTCTTCCTTAACCACGGTCAGGGAAGGGGGCTCACAGCCCTCGGAGTCCTGGTCGTCCACAGGCTCGTTGTCCACAGGGGTCTGGTGGCGCTGGTCGACGACGATCCGGGCCTCGTATCCGGTGCCGACGATCGTGTGGCCCATGGCCCGGTCGTAGGTGGACGGGATCGTCGCGGCGTACACGGTCGCGGTGCCGGCGTAGCCCTTGAGTCCGAGGGCGCGGCGGATGTTGGTGCGGGTGCCGTGGATGACCCAGGCGAGGGCGCCGAGTTCGCGAAGGTAGGCGACGTGCCGCTTGATGGTGGGCTTGGAGATGCCGAGCCGGGCGACCATGCCGTCGATGGCGTAGCGGACGTGCCCGCTGTCGTAGTCCATGCGGGCGGCGAGGTCTTGGGCGACGGCGAGCGTCGTGGCGTTCGCGCGGCCGTGGAGGCCGGCTGCGATCAGCCACTCGACTGCGCGAAGCCATCGACGCGGGCCGGTCCGTCGCGAGGCAGTGCGCTGCACTTCTTGGGCAGCGCCGCGGACGGGTTCGACCTGCCCGTCACTCTCGCACACGCGTTCGAACGTGTCACGTTCATCGGTTTCGTGGCGGCGGGTTTGCTGGCACGGGATGCCCTCAACGGAGGGAACATTCTTGGAGGAATCCGGCGTTCGGGCGTGCGGAAGGTGACACGCGGTCAGTGCATCGGGCACTATGGACCTGCTTTCGAGAACGTCGAAGGGCATGACAAAGCCCCTCGGTGACGGAGGCGGTTCGCGCAGAACCTGTAGTTCGCCCGGCGGATTGGCGTCCGGTGGGCCTTAGCTCGGCTTTGGCGAGTCGAGCCGTGGTACGAGGGCCGCAGAGGCCCGGAAGGTGTTGGCGCACCAACCGGGGAAGCGGCCAGGCGGTCGAGGAAATCTCCCGCCCAGCAAGCGCTACGTCATCTGATCTCCATCACTCGGTGGGGTCTGCGCCGGAGCAGGCGCAGAAGTCTGTGCGGCTTTCCAGCCGTAGCCGTCTGCCAGCAGTAGAACGACGGGGCACAGATCCTCGTGGCGGAACTGGGTCCACTCGTCGAGGTAGTTGGTCTCGTCGGTGGCGGGGCAGCTGTGCATGGTCTTGGCGTGGAGCGCCATCAGCCTGCGGTCGGCAGCGCAGCGGCGCAGGACCGTCTCGGGGTCGTGCAGAGCGATGTGCTCGCACGCCTCCTTCTTCATGGGCTCGTAGAGGTCCCCGTACATGACCCCATCCGCAACCGTGTTGCCGCCGGGAAGCTCGACGGCAACTTCGCGCTCCCAGCCGTCCCATGCGGCTCCGCCCACCGCTTCGGCGGCCGCGCGTGCTGTGGCCTCGCGGTGGGTGATGGCAGCGTCCAGCCAGGCGAGGATGTCCTCGCCCTGGGCGGTCATCGCTCGTCTCCCGTGGGCCACTCGCAGGAGCCCTCTCCGGGGATGTACTGATGGACGACCGGCAGGCCAGCAGCGTGACGCATTTCGTTCTGCCGCATCAGTGCGTCCAGTTCGGCCGCACGGTCCCGTGCCCTCTGCCGCATCCGCTCCCGAACCACGCCATTGGCGACGTCCAGGGCGGCGTCGGCCAAGCAGTCGACGCATCGCAGGTCGGCGGCAGCTTCCCCGAGGTGGCGGCAGTACCAGTCTTCCAGCGAGTAGAAGCGCAGTCGCGTGTCGTTGTACGACACAACGCCAATGACCGGGCCACGGCCGCACTGGCAGTAGTCCACCGGTTCGGCGTTGGTCGGCTGGGCATCGACGGTCGTGGTCCGGAAGAAACTCCGGACGACGGCGGTCACGCGGCGGTGGGGGTAGTGGTGACAGGGCCCGGCTGCGACGGCGGTGTGATGTTCACGCCGGAGTCACGGGTCCATCTGTCGTGCGGGGACGGGCCCCGGGTATTCTTCGCCATGTCGGCACCTTCCACGTGGGCGTGCCGGCGATGCCGGCACTTTCGTAGCTGTTGTGTGTCGGCCCGGCCCCCGCTCCTGATGCGGCAAACATCAGGACTCCAGCGGGGGTCGTTCCGTTGTCTGGCGCGCCGGCCGCCTCCACCCGTATCTGAGTGTGCGTCTGGCGCTAGGCGCAGCCTACCCGTTGAACTCGCCACCTGTCTGCCTCCCTGGCGGATCGTGTCGGACGGTCGTCTTGTCATCCGATCGTCAGGCCATCCCAAATTCCGGGTCTGACCTGGGGTGTTGTCCTACAAAAAGTAGGCGTAAATAACCGGATCATGCCCGCGCCCCTGGTGTCCTTCAAGAAGCGATCAGCAGCGAAAAGGATGGGGGGACTTGGGCGGGCTGGGGCGGGAGGTCGATGATCTGCCCGCCGGGTTCGGGTTCGGCGTCTCGGTCGGTGTGGCGGCGGCCGGTTCGGGCGACGGTCGCTTTGAGGGTGCAGGTGATGCAGCGGCAGGCTTGGTGGTTGTACCGGTACTCGCCGTGGGGGGTGGCTTCCTGCCGGACCTTCTTCCCTGCGGCGCGGGCCTCTTGCAGGGCTTCGCCGAACGCGGTGTCGGTGCGGGCGTGGCGGGCGGGGACGCTGGGGTCGATTCCGACGTGTGCGGCTGCGGCTTTGAGGTACATGCCGGCGGTGACGGCGGTCAGGTATTGGGTGCGGAGGGTGTCGGTGAAGCGTGGGGGCCGTCCGCGGCCGTAGCGGGTGGTCACTGGTGGCCCCCGCGGGGGGTGTCGTGGTCGGCGGGGTGCCGGGGGGCGGGGAGGGTCGGGTCGTTGCTGCGGGTGCCGTGCGGGAGCAGTGGGCGGCGTGGGTGAACGGCTGCGGTGCGGGCAGCGGTTCGGGCCATGCCCTCATACCCCGCCTCCGCGAGTGCCGTACGCAGCCGGTCGAGGGCGGCCTGGTCCCACTGGGGGCGGGCCATGGCCTTGCCGACCCACACGCCGACCGCGAGGGCGCGCTTCCAGATGTCGTCGACGATCCACGGGTCGACGTCGGGGAAGAGGGCGGTGGGGAGTTTGTCGGGCCGTCCGACGGTGTCGAGGGTGCCGGCGGCGATGAGCCCGGCGAGGTACTCGCCGTGGGACTGGGCGCGTTCAAGGAGCTGCTGGTCGACGGGCGCCGTGTCCGTGGCGGTGTCTGGGGCCGGGATGTCGGCGGGCGAGGTGGTCATGCGGCGGCTCCCAGAACGGTCGTGGTGGTGGGGATGAGGCGCAGGTGGCGGTGCTCGGTGAGGGCTTGGTCGAGGGAGAGCTGGCCGGTGATGGCGGTGAACCTGGCCCGAGCCGGGCGGGGTATGCGGGCGGAGGGCCGCGGGAGGACGGTCGTGTCGCGGCCTGGGGCCGCGCCGTAGGGGGTCTGGCGCGCGCTGGGGGCTGCCGGGGCTGCGGGCGTGGGGTGTGCGGTGCCCTGGTGGGCGGGGGTGCTGGTGCCCGGCGGCGGCACGGCGGGCACCTGTTCGCCGTCGACGACCGTCACCCCGTCGAGGAGGCCCCGCTCGGCGGCCGCGGCGAGCATTTCGGCGCGGGTCGCCGTCGCCTTGTCCAGCCCCAACAGCGTGGTGACCGCGCTCCGCTGCCAGTTCGCCGTCCGTACGTCCACCCCCGCCGCCTCAGCAACCATCTGCGGGTCCGTGTGCGCGGCGAGCGCGGCGAGGACGGCGAGCTTCTGCGCCGTGCGCAGCCGGGCGTCGTCAGCGGCGGCCTGGCGGGTGCTGATGAACATGCGGTGCCGCTCCAGCATGGTGGCGCCGCCGAGGATGCCGTACGGGACCGCGAGCCGGCCGTCCGTATCCGTCGACACCCCATACGCGAGGCACTCCGCGACAACCGGGCACCCGGCGCAGACCGCCTTCGCCGCCCGCTCCCGGGCGTGGCGGAGCGCCTGGTCCTCCCCGCCGTCCAGGTCCGGTGCCTCCCAGGCGTGGACCGACAGCTCGAGGTCGCCCGCAGCTTGGGTGGGCTGGTCCGGGTCGGGGGCGCAGCCCCGGTAGCGGTAGTGCCGGTGCCCGACCAGGTCCTGGTGGGCCCGGCGGGCAGACGGTGTCGTGCTGCTGGTCATGGTCAGCCCTCCTTCTTCGGGGTGTGCGCGGCTATGGCGCGGGTCAGGATGTGGTCGGCGTCGGCGAGCACCTGCTGCTGCCGGGCAGCGTGGGTGATGCGGGTGGCCAGGGCGGTCAGGTCGCGCTGGTGCAGGTTGTCGGTGAGCCGGGCGACCGCCCGTTCGCGGGCCAGCTGCCGGCGTACGGTCCGGCAGTGCAGGGCGGCGGATGTGGCGACGGCCGCCGCGGCGAGCACGACGGCCGTCCATGTGCGGGTACGGGTCACGGCCCATCACCCCCGCCGCCCCGTAGCGGAGGCTGCTCGGACACTCGCCGGGCGGCGGCCCGTACTTCGCGGGCGCCCCACTCGACGCCGGCGAGCAGGATCCCGGCGACGATGAGCACGGGAATGATCAGGGCAAGGTTGATAGCGCCCACGGCGGGGCCTCCATTCAGGTGGGAAGCGGCCCCGCGCGGACGGCGCGGGGGTTAAGCGGCGGTGGTCAACTCTGGAGCCGTGTGCCGGTCCATCTCCTCGCCGGTGATGGCCTCGACCAGGGCGCAGACGAGAACCTCGGCGGCATTCGGGGTGACGGCGTTGCCGTACTGCTTCACGCGTTCACGCTTCGAGCCGAGGACGGTGTAGTCATCGGCGAAGCTCATGGCCCGGCCGATCTCGTGGGGCTCCAGCATGCGGAAGAGGACGTCCTCGATTACGGGCTTGCCGTGGACCACGGCGTACCGGTCCCGGGTGGTCAGTGCTCCGACGGGCTGTGTGACCGGCCGGGCGGTGCCGGTGCCGTAGTACGGGATGAGGAGGTGTTCCGACATGTGCTCCGGTGTCACCAGGCCGTGGTGGTTACCGGAGGCGCACACGGTGGCCAGGGCGTCGGTAACCGAACGGGCGACGGAACCGCCGCCGCGGAGCTCGGCGACGAACGGCAGCCACGCCAGCCCGGTTTCGTTCCTGGCGGTCTGGGTGCGCAGCGGCAGCGTCGCTACCTGCGGCGCCTTACCGTCCCGGCCCTCGACCGGAATCATCAACGGCGGCACCATCAAGGAGTCGTTCTCCCGGGTGGTGCGCGTCGGCATCGGCTCGAACACGCTCGACGCCGTGTTCCGCCACGTACCGCCGGCGGGCACCATCATCGGCACCGGCTGCGCGAACCGCTGAAGACCCGCCTCGATCCGGGCCACCGTCTTCGCCGCGAGAGGCTTTGCCCGGTCGCCGATCCGCTGCCCGGGGATGGACCAGTCGATCGCTGCCAGCGCGGGCAGTGCCTCCGGCTCGACAATCTGGTTCCGGCACGAGGTGTTGGGGCACCGGTACACGTACTGCTGCCGGTAGCGGCCCATGTCCCGCTTCGGGTCCTTGAACACCTGCACGGCCTGCACCCACACGTCGCAGCCCTGGCACCAGGCGCGCGGCCGCAGCCACTTGTCCCAGTCGGGTGTCCGGCCCAGGCTGCGGTGCCAGTAGGCGACGTACAACCGGTCGCGGGACTGCGGGGCGGCGTGGACGCTGCGCGGGTGCGCGTGCATCGAGTTCAGGGCGATGATCCGGGTGAAGTAGCCCATCTTGTGGATCTCGCCTATCCACCGGTCCCAGTCGGTCCACTGCCGAACATCGACAACGTTCTCGACGACGCCGGCCTTGATGAGCCCGCCGCGTTCCATGACGCCGCGCAGGTAGAGGGGAACCTCTTCCATCAGGGCCCGGGACTCCTCTTCGAGCGTCGGCCCCTGGTCCTCATCCTCATTCGCGGCGCCGAACTTCTCGGCCTCGATCTCCGCGTACAGTTCCAGCAGGTCGCCCTGCATGGCCTTGTCGAAGTTCCGCTGCTTGCCCTTGGCGATGGACCAATTGGTGCACTCGGGCGACGCCCAGAAAATGTCGGTGACGGGCCAGGCCCACACCGGGGCTTCGCGAATGTCGCCCTGGTAGTGGGTGGCGTCCGGGAAGTTCGCCTGGTGGGACTGGATGGCCCGCTCCCAGTGATTGGCGACTCTCTCCACCCGAACCCCGGGCACCGAGTGCATGCCCTGGCTGGATCCGCCGGCACCGCAGAACCAGTCCATGACGGTCAGCGCGTTGTCGTCGTTGCGGTAGGGCATCAGGCGGCGCTCCTCTCGCCGCTCTGGGCGGCCTGGCGCAGTTCGGCGATCCGGGTGGTGATCAGGGTGCGGAACGGCATCCAGTCGCCCGCCGGGTTCTGCACCTGCATGTCGATGACGTGGTGCGCCTCGGCGTCGGCCTTGATCTGCTCGAGGAGGGTCGGGTTGTTCCAGCAGTCGCGCACCTGGCCCATCAACCGGTCCACATGGGCGGCCGTCTGCGGGTTGGGGTCGCCGTCAGCCGGCGCACCGGCAGCTGCGGTGCTTCCGTCGGCAGGCAGCGAGGCGCCCGCCTCGGCGGCGACCTGCGCGGCTGCCTTCGGGGCTTCCTCCGCCTTGCGCCCCTCGCGCTGTGCGGCCTCCACCTTCAGTGCGGTGCCGCGGGCGACCAGGAGTTCGCCGAGCGTCGTCTCCCCGTTCGGGCCCTCCACTGCGGCGTTCAGCAATCCGTCCGCCTTCGCCTCCGTGTGCATCGCCTGAAGCGCGGTGACGTTGTTCCACACCGCGGGCTTCCGCAGCCGCTCCATGTACGAGTCAGCCGGCGACCGCTGCCCCACCGGGTGGTCACGGTCCCCGTCGTCGAGGGCCCCGGCATCCACCGGGATCATGAACGTCTGGAGCAGCGCATACTTCAGCGCCGCGGACATCGCCTTGTTCGACGCCTTGTCCGCGACGTCCGACGCCTCGCCCAGCGTGATGGCGGTGACCTTGTCGCCTCCGGGACCGTAGAAGTGGAAGGCGACCCGCATGTGGACGGCGTTCATCTTGCCGCGCACCGAGACCTGGAAGTCGAGGACCTCCGGCATCATGACCACCCCGTGGTCCCGGAGCGGCTGGGCGAGGGCGCCGATGAAGTCGTCGACGCCGCGGAAGCTGTAGTTCTGCGACTTGTTGACGCCGTTCTTGCCCACGTTCCTGACGTCGCGCATGACGTGGGACATCAGCTCGTAGACGGTGGGCTGGGGCTGGTTCGGGGTGTGCGAGGTCGGACCCTCCGCCGTGATGCTGGCGGGGGCCTCGGTGGCCGTGGCCATGAGGTCTCCTTGTGAGGTTGTACGTGTGTGCTGCGCGGCCGGGTCTGGTTGTCGGCGTGCAGACCCGCCCGCGCCGGTGCGCCTAGCTGGCGGGGCCGATGCCGTACTTGTGCAGCAGGTACGCGAGGGCGACCTGTGCCGGCCGCAGCTTGGCGTCCTTGCCCTTGGTGGTGGCCTGCTCGTACAGGTCGTCGTTCGGGTTCATCTTGATGTTGACCATGTCGCCGAGCTGCTCCGCAGTCCACACCGGCGCCTCGGGGGTGAAGGTGCCGTCCAGGTAGGCGGCGAGGCCTTCCTCGACGTCGTCGGTGACCGTGTTTCCGGCCGCCTGCTGCGCGGCCCGCACCCGGTCCCGCAGGTCGCGCGGCATCTGCGGGTTACGGACCGCACCCCGCGGACGCTGCTCCTCGCCGGCGTGGCCCGGCGCGTAGTGCCCGACCTCGTACTTGAAGAGCAGGTACTCCTTGGCCAGCGTCGACGGCTTCTCGCCGCGCGCCTTGACCTGGTCCCTCAGTGACTTCTTCGGGCGCACCGACAGGGTCACGTTTTCCGAGCCGGTACCCCAGCGGGCTTTGCCCTGCGGGCGTGGCGTGAACGAGCCGGCCAAGTAGCGTGCCAATCCCTCGTTCACGTCGTGGTTGAGGACGTTCCCCACCGACTTGGCCCTGGCCTCGATCTCTTCCTTGAGGGCCTTGTCGATCAGGATCGACATGCTCGGGCCCATGCCCTCGTCGGCGGTGGTGTCGGTGGCGCGCAGGGCGGCCCATCCGTTCGGGGCGAGCACAGTGTCGACGGCTGCGGCCAGGTCCGGGGAGTCGACGGCGCGCAGCCGGTCGGCGGCGGCTGCGAGTTCGGCGCGCAGTGTGGGGCGTCGGGTGGCCACGGGGCGGTGTCCTCTCGGCGGGCGCCGCTCGGACCGGTGGCGGTTCGGCGGGCGCGTGCTTGTGTGCGTCACGCCAGTGTCCTCCATTTTCGTGGTGCGTACGCAACTGCCTAAGGGCTATTGCGCTCGGGGCGATCCCGGTAGACACCACTGTACCCCATGCATGTTGCGTCCGCACCATGCATGGGGCTATGGTTAGGGCAACGCCACGACGAGGGGGACGCAATGAGGAACACCAGCCGCCAGACCACCACCAAGACCCTGGCCGACCTGTACCGCTCCCTCGACCGCCGGTTTGCCGTCACCATCACCTACCTCGACCACGACGGCACCGAGACCATCCGCACCATCGAGATCGCGGACATCCGCACCACGAAGAACGGCTTCATCCAGGTCCGCGCCATGTGCCGGCTCCGCGGCGACGCCCGCTCCTTCGACCTGACCCGGATCGTCTCCTACACCTGCCACCGCATCGCGTTCGTCCTCGAAGCACCGGAGGCAACGACTCCCGCAGGCCGCCCCACCATCGTCCGTAGCGCCGCCCAGCTCATCGCCCGCGAACTCGGCCGGGACTACCTGCCCCGCACCGCCGTCACCCGCTCGAACACCGCGCTCGCCGCCTAGGAGGAACCCATGAACCTGCCTGCAATCGGATCCGAAGTACTGGCGGGCCCCGTCGTGTGGATCCTCTCGACCGGCGAGTTCGGTGAGGGAGGCACCATCAAGGGCGTCTTCCTCGACCGGGAGCTGGCGCGTGGCGCTCTGGTCGAGGAAGCGCAGAAGTTGCACGAGCGCTTCACTATCAGCGATGCAGGCCAGAAGGCCGACGGATCTCTGTTCGTTGAGGGCGGGTGCGACTGGATCGCTCTCGAACCGCACCAGGTCACCACGGCTGCACAGCTGGACTGACCCCGGGTACGACGAAGGCCACCGCCCCGAACCGGGTGGTGGCCTGACACAGTGAACGCGCAAGCGCAGTCTAGCCCACGAACTCGCCAGCCCACCAGTCCCCTTCACCACCAGCGACAATGAGACCCATGGCCAGACGCCCCGCACAGCAGTCGCTCCTCGTCGACGACCCCGTCACCGGCTACCGGCTACCGCGCGTTGAGTGCAAGAAGTGCCACCGGGAGTTGACCGATCCCGTCTCGCGTATGCGCCGCCGGGGCCCTGAATGCGATCCCGACCGGCGAACCGGCCACGCACGGCACGAGGTCGACCAAGAACCGATACCCGGCACCTGAAGGAGCCCCAGCATGACGACCGAGCCGTACTGCACCGGCCACCGATGCGCCGACTGCACGCCCGACGAGGGGTGCTGCGAGGCCACCTGCGGCTGCTGCCCCCGCGTCGACGAGCACGACCACTGCCGCCTTGCCCCCGGCAGCGAAGAGGATTCGAAGTACTGCGACCAGCACGGTGAAGGCTGGCTCTTTGACCGCTCCCCCGAAGCCGAGCTGATGTACCAGATCCTTCGAAACGCGTGAGGCCCTCGCCAGCGACTACTGAGTGGGGGCCCCCGCCAGCGGCTCCACGTCGACCGCGCGGCGTAGCTGCTCCATTGTTGTCGGCAACGGAGACCACCCGTACTGGCCCGCCATCACCGCGTTCAGGGCCGTGATGCCGCGGGTGTACGCCCGGCGCAGCCCGTCCGGCAGGATCGTCACCCCCGCCGGGCCCGTGCTCGACGCATGCACCGTCACCCACAAGGCGCTACGGCCGCCCTCGATCGGCACCTCATTCGCGGCCGGCGCCATTCCGTCGAGGATCTCCTGGCGCACGTCCAGCCACCGGCGCACCGCCACCCTGGTGCCCTCCCGCAGCCCGTACCACTGGACATCCGGCCGGCCCTCCACCTCGGCGGCCGCCGCCAGCACCCGCTGCCGCACCGCCTCCGACGCCTTCTCCAACTGGCCCGCCAACAGCGCCTGCACCGTCCGCGGATGAACCTCCGCCACGTACGCGATGTCCTCCACCCGGCTCGCCGCCCGCTGCGGCCGCCGGCGTACCGCCACCGCCTCCAGGCCGTCCGCCAGATCGTCCATCCGCAGCGCCGCCAGCTCCCCCGACCGGGTGCCCGTATCCAGCACCACGGCGACCATCGCCAGCAACCGCGTCCGGTCCATGCGCGTCAGGCCCATGCCGTCGCGCTCCAGCGGCCCGTCCGCGGCCAGATCCACCAGACCCCGATACAGGGCGGCCCGCGACCGGCCGTCCACCGTGTCCTTCAACTCGGGCGGATCCACCACCGGAAGCAGCACCTGCCGGTCCGGCACCACCAGCCGGGCCACGATCCCCAGACAGTCCCGCACAATCCGCAGCGAGGCGACCGGCAGCGGCTTCCCCACATCCCGTGCACGGAACCGGAGCTGCCCCGCCTCGGCCAGGTCCCAGAACACGCCGACCGCCCCCGGCTCAAACAGGCGCCGTGCGCTGCGGCGGTTCAGGTCCTCGTGCGGCACCGACCCCACCGCCCGGTCGAACATGCCCACCAAAGCCCACAACTGGCGCGCCCGCTCCCGCGACACGGGCACCAGCAGCCCGCCCGCGGCCGGGGCCGGCTCCCGACCCTCCCACACGGCCGGATCCCGCGGCGCCACCCGCTCCACCACGGCCGCCAACTGCCGCACCGACGCGTACCTGTACGTACTCCCCGTCACCGAGCCCCCCGCTCCGCCATCCGAGCCGCCTCCAAGAACGCACCATGCCGTGCCGTCCCCGCAGGATGCCGGGACGCAGCCTCACGCAACTCCCGCGCCACGTCAGCGCGCACGCCCTCCTCATCCACGGGCGCCCGGTCAAGATGAAGCCGCTCACCGAAGAACACAGTCAGCGCGCCTATGACGGGCAGCAGCAGCTTCTCGTCCGGATCCCCGAATTGCCAGCCCGCACGGGCAACTCCCTCCCGCGCGACGGCCAGCATCTCGTCCAGCAACGGACGGACGTCCGCACTGCTCCGCTCCGTGCTCGTCACGCCTGCTCCTCGCGCCGCTTCGCCTGGACCTTGAGCCATGGATTCTCCGCCCGCGACTGCGCACGGTCCAGGTACTCCCGCTTGACCACAGCGGAGCCCGGCTTCCACCGGCCCTGCTTCGTCGGGTCCCCGCCAGCGTCCGCGATGGCCTGGGCGCCGCCGCGCCGCAGCCCGTGCGCTGTGATCTGCTGCCAGTTCTTCGCCCCGGCCTTGTGCGCGCGTTGGCGTACCCAGTCGTTGATGGCGTCGCCGGTGACGTAGTCCCCTCGCTCGGTGGCCACCGCCCGGTTCTGCAACGTGCCGCGGGAGGTGAGCGCTCGGAAGAACGCGCCCTCGCGTACTCCGAGGCGGTGAAGCACGGTCAGCCAGTCCCGGACCGCGGCAACGGGGTCGAGGAGCGGGTCGGAGTCGGCGGGGATGTCGGTGTGCTCGCCCTTGGCCTCCTGGTCCGTCTTGGAGGAGCGGATGTGGAGGGTGACGAAGTCGTCGTCGACGGCCACGTCGGCGATGGACAGGTCCGCGAGCTCCACCCGACGGTTCAACGCCCCGCGGCCGAGGAGGAGTACGCACCGGTCCCGTACACCGGCCGGGTGCCGCAGGTCGCAGGTGGCGACCATGGCTCGCAGCAGCTCGGCGGTCACCGGCGGCGCCTTGCGTACCGCGGCCCGCCTACCCCACTCCTTGCGGTACTCGTTCAGCATGCCGCGCGCCTGCCTGGTGCCGGGCTTCTTGTCCTCGGGCATCCACGTACGGACGGCGGACATGGCGGCGCTGATCGCGTTCGGGGACCGGCCGGACTCGATGAGGTGGCCGACGTAGTCAACGAACGTGGCGGTGGTGCACGGCCGCGCGACACGGCCCTGCTCAGCGCACCAGGCGGCGAACCGGTTCCGCTGCGACCGGTAATTGGCGCTGGTGTTCCTCGGCGCGGACTGGTTCTTCAGCCGCTCAGCAGTCTTCTCGGAGACGTACAGGTCCCGCTCGGTGTACCTGGGGGTGTCCTCGGCGGTGGGCAGGGACTCGCCGGGCATCAGGACGGTGTGCCGGTCGACCGCCGGCCGCGCTACGGGGCCCGGTTCCATGAGGGCGGGGAGGTGGTCGTCGTCCACCAGTTCCGCGTCCACCACGTCCAGGTCGTGCTCGGTCACTGCGATCCGCGCAGAGCAGCCGGAAGGGGGACCACCATGAGGCATTCCCGCTGCGTGCGGTGCACCGTGACACCGTCGGGCATGACCAGCGGCTCACCGTCGGCATCGAACTCGTATGCCTCATACCGGATGATGAGGCCGTTCGGTCCAGGCACGATTTCGATGGGCTCGGCCACCACGGCGGGGTCCAGACCGTTGGCACTGGCCCAGTCACACAGAGCGGTCCTGCTTTCCCCCGTCACGTGCACCTTCACGCTGATCCCCTCTCAGATAAGAACTGACGTACAAGGGAAATTATACGAGGGTGATCACCTGCCGGTCCCCAACGCAGCCGTCCGGGGAGAAAAGGGGGCGCCTTAGCGCAGCCAGAGGAGGGCGGCACAGAAGAGCAGTGCACCGAGTACCGCGTAGCCGGGGAGCGCGAGCGCCAACCGCCGATTCGCTCGCCGGCGTCGGCGGTCCAGATCCTCCCGGATCTTCGCGCGCAGCAGACCCTCAACACGGGCCATCAAGGCGTCGTCCAGGTATGGACTCATGGCCCAACTCTACGCCCGGAGCTGACGAGCCGACTGGAAGATGCGCCGTAAAGTCACCAGCTGCTCCAAGGTCAGGGGCGGGGCCAAGTCGACCGCCCGGCGGATCGCCTCGACTGCCGCCGGCCCCAGTCGCCGCTCTGCCTCTGCCCGCGAGAAGCGCGGTTCCGTATCCATGGACGGGAGAGTAGCGGCCCAAACGGGCCGACTAGTCCTTAACACACGTTATGCGCATCCCCAGGAAGCGATCTGCGAGTCGGGCCTACGTGCGACGCGGGATGGCCTGGAGCAGGGACGCCTGAATCGACCGGACCGCAAGGGCGCCAGAAGGGGGCACGGCCTGAATGGCTGGCATGGTGATGTTGAGCTGTGCCGCGCCTTCAATGAGTCCGCGCAGCGGTCCCGCCTTCAGACGCATCAGGCGATCAGCGCACTCCCGGCATGACGGCATCCCGTCACGCTGCCGCGTGCAGACGTACTGCCCAGCCTTCCGAGGGTGGGCGTAGTCGCGGTGGCCGCAGCGCGGGCACGAGTCACCGCGTCGCAACTGAACCTGCCGCAGAGCTCGTTCAGCGTTGAGGTAAGGGCGGTGGCTCATGATGCCTCCAAGGGCGCTGGGCCGACGCATGTGAGCTTATCGCTGATCAAAGCGCAGGTTCCCGGTGGTGCGAGCGGACGGTTCGTCAATCTCGTTTATGCAAACGGGGGTAGACGCTGGACGAATGAGCGAGGCCCGGCTACGGTGGTGCTCGTAAGAACGCCGTCTATTCATGTTCGATACAACGGGAGCGCCGTTGAAGATCACAGTCACCGTCGACGAACCCACCCCGGAGTTCCAGACCCGACTCCTCGCACTCCTCGCCGAGAACACCGGCCACGTCGAAGTTGACGCGACCTGGACCCCCGAACGAGCCGAGCGCTACTGCCTCGCCCTTCCCAAGCGCGCCCGGCGCATCGTCAAGGAAGCCGCCAACCGCGACGGCTACGTCAGCGCCGACGACCTCCGCGACGACGAAGACAGCAGCCTCCGCGGACACAGCGCCGCCCTGAAGCGCCTCCTCGACCGCGGGGCCCGCGACGGATGGTGGCCCACCGGCATGGAGCCCCCGATTCAGGCCCAGGGCCCCGGCTTCGGAAAGGTCGTCGGCTACCGCATGCCAGACCACCTGATCAACGTCTTCCGGGACGCGGCCAACAAGCCCTCCCGAGACTGGTAGACCACCGCACCACCGAGTAGTGAGGACACCGACCATGACGGAAGCCCCCGAGTACCTGCCCATGCCCGACGGCTACGCGCAGCGAGTGGCGGAGCTGGAAGCCGCCGGTCACCCGGCAACAGAAGCGCACTGGATGGCCGCCTGCGAGGCCAGCGGAGCTGTCGGACGGCGCGAGACGAACCACCGCGACCTGTTCTGGTTCGGCAACCTGCCCGACGACCAGCGTGACGTCTGGGACCGGATCGCCGACCGCGAAGGCAAGCGGTTCTACTTCCACCAGGATAAGGACACCCTCGTCGGCTACCTCGCGCACGGCCGCCACGACGCGCGCCTGAATACCCAGATCGGCGAGGAACGCCAGCAGAGGCTCGTCGATTTCATCAAGGAACACGGCCTCTGGGACACATGGGTGGCCAGCAACCGCAAGAACATCAACGACGACGAGAAGTGAGACGGCCATGACCGTTCAGACGCCCCGCAAGAACACGCCCAAGAGGGTCGAGACGAAGGACGACGGCTCGACCGTCACCCACGTGGTCATCAAGCGGGCCTGCAACGGATGCGACGGCGAGCTGGGGGACGCGCTGCCGCTGGAGATCGAGCTTGCCTTCCTGGGTAAGGAACTACCGGACGCCCGCGGCGAGTGCCCCGACTGCACCACCGAGCAGTGAGGACCACGACCATGGCGCGCATCATCTTCCACATGAACAGGACGATCCAGGACGCCCAGTTCGCCGAGATCTACGAGGCCGCCGACGGGCTCAATGTCGGAATCAGCCTCTACGGCAACACGCCCTCGCCCACACGCGACTCCTTCGTCTGGCTGATCAAGGGAAGCACGCTCGGGGTGCACCGGATGAAGCGGTACTTGAGGGCGATGCCCTGACCAGTCCGTAGGTAGAGACGCGCCCCCGCCCAGGTCTAGTGGGCGGGGGCGTCTGCGCGTCACGATACCTGCGTGCCTAATCTGGCCGGCCCAACGTCCAGCCCTCGACATCAGCGATCCGGGCCCGCCACAAGGGGCGCTCGGGGCCCATGGCCGTCGGGCCATTTATCGTGCCCTGATGGTTCGTGATGAACTTCGCGTTCCGGAGATGCAGGAAGTTCAAGGGCTTGCTTTCGTCTTCTTCCGGCGGTCCGAGCTCCCGGTTCACCACGTCAAGCATCGTGACCAAGGCGTCAGAGTCGCCGCCGATCGTGGCCAGCCAGGCACGGAACTCCGCCTCCCACCGTCCATGGCTGATCAACTCGCCAGCGACGAGGAGACCGCCAACCTGAACAGTGACACTCAACGCAGACTCGTGGGACTTGTCCCCGTTCAGCATCCCCAACAGCACATTCAGGTAGACGTCTCTGACAGGCTCGGCCACGTCAACATGGTCATGAAGCTCCCGGGCTTCTTCGGTCATCGCGCACCATCCCCGCACTCTCAGCCCCAGAAAGCCCGACGCCTTGTGGTGGCCGTGCTCACGCTACCGGCGAGCACTGACAGTCGACCGGCCCTGATCACACCTGCGTGCGGTGGAAGCCGATGTGGGAGCGGGACGCGGTCGGCCCGCGCTGCCCCTGATAGCGGGAGCCAGCGGCAGCGCTGCCGTATGGCGCCTCCGCGGGCGACGAGAGCCGGAAGAGATCCCCGGCCTGCGGCTGCGTAGAGGTGACCCGCACCAGGAATCCGGCCGTGGTGCAGAGCCTGCCGGACTGGCAAGATCCGGTTATTTGCGCCTACTTTTTGTAGGACAACACCCCAGGTCAGGCCTTACAACTCGATGCCGCCCGCTGCGACGAATTCCACGCTCCGGATGATGTGGTCGTCGTTCGCGCCGCCGTTCGAACCCGTCCAGCCCACCCGGGCCGCCGCGGGCGCCACGACCGCCACCTGATCGAACAGCAGGACCCCGTCCACCCACGCCGACAGAACCCCCGCCGTATACCGGACCCGGACCAGGACCGGAGCCGTCCGCAGGTCCAGTACGCCGCCATAGGTGGCGACCGTCGTCATGGCCGTAGGACTGGTGGTGACGATCCGGGCACGAGACCCGCCGCCCGTATCCAGAGCCAGCGCCACTGCGGTGCAGCCGACCAGACCCAGGTCGCCGCCTCCAGCTCCCTGGAACGTGGCCGCGGTGTCCGCCGGGTCCGCCAGCGCGAACGTGATCCCGTCGGCGCCCGTGCCGCCCGACATCTCGCACTCGAACGACACATCCAGCCCGTCGGTGGGGTCGGTCGTGGTGCGCCAGCACGTGCCGGCGCCGAACCCGTCCACTGCGTGGGTCAGGTACAGGTCTGCGCCGTCGAGGACGGCGAAGCCGTTCAGCTGCCAGCCCGGGTCGGTGGGCGGCGGGATCCGCAGCCACGACGTCCACGCGCCTTCCGTCTTGGGCCCGTACAGGCGGCGTGCGCCGGCGTCGAGGGCCCAGTCCCCGTCGATGCCGACCGCATCATCTGGCTGGCCGACGGTGGTCAGCAGCCCGGGGCGTGCCGGACCGGGATCGCCCTGCGGCCCGGTCGGCCCCTCGGGTCCTTCGGGGCCGGTCTCGCCCTGCGGGCCCGCAGGCCCGGTCTCTCCGGGCGGGCCTGGGACGTACAGGATCGTGCCGTCGCCGGTGACCGTGTCGGCCAGGTCGACGCGCAAGTCGCCCACCCAGTACGGGCCGCCCGTGTCGGGGACGAGGATGTGGGTGATGACGGGGGTGCCGTCCAGGGCGCGGCCTTCGGTGACCGCCCACAGCGTGTCCCCCGCCAGGGACTCGACGTCGGCGTTGGCGGGAAGGTCGATCTGCCAGGTGCCGTCCGTGTCGGGCCGTACCGGCTGCGGCTGCACGACCTCGCTCTCGCTGCTGGCGACGTATCCGACCGCCCGCGTACCGGTGACGTCCACCAGCTCCACCGTCACGCGTACTCGTGTCGGATCGGCTGGGCCGATCAGTGTGCCCTTCACGATGGTCATCGCACGGCTCCCCTATCTAGATACGGCGCCGCTCGGGGGCGAGCCCGAGGACGGTGAAGGTGGACGGCTGCTGCTCTGCCGGCGGGTCGGGTGCGGGATCGGCCGGCTGGCACTCGTAGCGGGGTGCGGCGGGGTCGAAGTCGGCGACGCGGGTGCAGGTGTAGGTGACGCCCTTCGGGTCGGTGTACGTCCAGCCCTCCGGGGGCTGCCCGTCCCTGCCGTCCGTGCCGTTGCGGCCGTCCTGGCCATCTGTCCCGTCGGCGCCGTCTGTTCCGTCCTGGCCTGCTGGTCCGGTCGGCCCCACCGGGCCTTGCCGCCCCGGCTCACCCGGCAGACCAGGCTGCCCGGACGGACCAGTCGCCCCCGGCTCCGGAGTAATCGTGGGCGCCGGCTTTCCCGGATCGCCCTTCTCCCCCTTCTCGCCCTGCGGGCCGGGGATCGGCACCGGAACCTCGGCCCGGTCCGGCAGGTCATCGACCGCGTTCGACGGGTCCGGCGCCACAGGGGTTTTCCCGTCCGCCGTGATCTGCGCGCGCAGCTTGCGCACATCCGTCGCCAGCGTGGACACCGCATTGCCGCGCAAGTCGGCTTCCGCCGCCAGCTGCTGCGCTTCACGGTCGACGGTCTCCTGCCGCGCCCACAGGACGGCGGCGATACCGAACAGGGCAATGAGGGCAAAGAACGTGGCCGTGGGCCGCCACCGGCGGGCGAGGAACCGCTCGGTTCGGCTCATCCGGGTTCTCCTCCGAGTTGGACGATGATGGCGCGCAGGCGGGCTACCTCCGCCTCCGCGGATGCTCGTCCCGCCGCTTCGACCGCGAGCGCGGCGTCTTTCGCTACGAGAGCCGCCGTCTTGTCGCGCAGCTCCTGCTTCTTCTCGACCAGGTCCGCCTTCTTCGACGCCAGCTCCTCCTGAAGCTGGTCGATCAGGCTGTTGTGGCCCGTCAGGGACAGCTCCCCGCGCTTTCCCACGTAAGCCACGACGGCCGTGGCCAACACGCCGGCGAACGCCACGAGGGCGCCCACCAGCGTGAGGGTGGTTGGGTTCATTCACCGGGGTCCCGTCCATGTGCCTTGCTGGCGTAACTCGATGCTCAGGAGACGCTCAGGCGGGTCTCGGTGTGCTTGGCGGGGACCGGGGCGGTGACCTGGGTGCGGACGAAGGCCTGTGCGACGACGGTGACGAACGCCATGGCGGCGGCCTGCTTGGCGGTGGACCAGTCGAGGCCCAGGTTCATGCCGAGTGCGACGCCCGCCTGGGCGAGTCCGGTGAGGGCGGCGACGACGCCGTCCTTGACCTTCCAGGCGACGAGGAAGCCGACGACCGCCGCGGCGGCGCCGTTGACGTAGCTCTGGGTGTCCTGCTCGACCTCCATGACGAAGGCGGAGAAGAACTGGACGCACACGGCGACGAGGCCGAGGATGACGGACGGCTCACGGCCGAAGATCAGAGCGGGGGTCTTCACGGGAGGGTTCTCCTTCAGGGGGTCAGAGCTGCTTCGGGACCTTGAGCGCATCCCAGGTCTTAGGGCCGGGGATGCCGTCTGGATCGCCCGCGAGTTCGGGGCGTGAGCGCTGGAAGTCGGCGACGTTTCGCCGGTCGGCGTTGGTCCAGTGAGGACCGGGGCCGGACTGGTAGTGCTTGCCGAAGCCGAGGGCGACGAGGCGCCGACCGAGGGCGGTGATGATCGGGGAGCGGCGGCCGGGGCTGAAGAACGCTGCGCCGGGGAACGGCTCGTACCGGGGCTTGGGCGGGGTCTTGGCGGGGAGGGTGCCGAGGAGCCTTTTCAGGCTGGTCTCGCCCGGTACGCCGTCGGCGTCCTTGCCCGAGTAGCCGAGTGACCTTTGGTAGGCGGCGTAGTTGAGGGTGTCGGCGTCCGACCAGTTCGGGCCGGGGCCCACCTGGTAGTGCTTGCCGAAGCCGCGCCTCACCAGGGCTTGCCCGACCTTGGTGACGTGAGCGCCCTGGGCGCCGTGCCCGTAGGTGAGGCCGTTGACGGTGGTCTGGTAGCGGGCCGGGCCGCTCGAGCTGCCGGTGGCCGGCTTGGACTTCGACGGGGCAGGCTTGGCAGGTGTCGTGGGCTTCGACGGCGCCGGGGCGGGAGCATTGTCGTCGGCGAGAAGCTGCGCAACCCGGGCGCGGATCAGGTTCATCGTCAGCGCCGGCCCGCCGCGCTTACCGATCGGACCACGCGGGTCGATCTTCCCCGGCTGCCACTCGGAGTGCCCGATCACCGACCGCTCCGACCAGCCGTGCGCCCGGCAGATCGCCGCCGCCGACCGGGCGATCGCCTCTACCTGCGCTTCCGGCCAGGGATCCTTGTTGTCGCCGAGGTTGACGCACTCGAAGCCGTAGAAGTGCCGGTTCCCGTCGACGTTGGCCTCATCATCGACGGGCAGGGCGAGTTCCTTGACGACGGCCTCGAGGACGTCTTCGTCGCCGTTCCCGGCGTGGTTGGCGCGGCCGTTGCCGACGAGGTGCACGGTGCCGTCCTTGGCGATGACGCCGTGGCACAGCGGTCCGGGGAGGCCGGAGTAGCCGTTGTAGCAGAGGTCGACTGACGAGGCGGTGCCGGTGGTGACGGTGTGGTGGATCATCACCCCGTGCATGGGGCCCCACGGGCCCTTGTGGTTGCGGTTGTGGGTGCGCCAGTTCCGCTCCTCGACGACGCGCAGTCCACCGTCGCGCAGTGTGTCAAGGAGCCTGTCCGCGCTGAGCGGTGTAGCCATGAGTGGCTGCCTGTTCTTCCCCGCGCCCCAGATTGTGTGGGCAGTGCGCACACCATGCAGGTGTGGTCCCTCGGGGGTGGTGCAAGGGCGGAGGGTCGCCCAGCGATCTCAGCGTACGGGCGGCAGGCCTGGTTATTCCCCAGGATCCGGCACCGAGGGCTGCGGCGGCTCCAGGCGTGCGCGTGCCGCATGAGCCTGCCTGGCTTCCTCCATGCGCTTCAGCCGCTCCCTGAGCACGGCGAGACCGGGCATAGGGGCTGGCACTTCGGCCGGGTCGGCCCGAACGTTCAGCGGGCCGATGCTGGTCCTGCCCAGGTCTCGAGGCGCCTCTGGGGCTGCCTGCCCCCGGGAGGGCTCCTCGCCTGGCGCTGTGTCAGTGACCGTCACTGTGGCTGCTCCTCTCAGGTCACGGCCTGTGCCGTGGCGAAGTTGGTGGATGATCCGATGTCGGTCACGTCGAAAGCGATGTGGAGACCGTTTCCAGTGTTCAGGAACGCATTGCCTGCGGCGACACGGACGTACGTCATGACGAGGTCGGTGGTGATGGTGGCGCCGGTGTCGTTACGGATGACCTGCTCGTTGATGAACTGGTAGTTCGCGCCGGCGACGGGTGTGGTGACCGTGAAACTGTCGAGCCAGATAGCTCCGGCGGTGTTCGTCTTCCGCACGCGGACGCGGACGCCGCTGTTGCCAGTGTCGTTCTGAGCCAGGCCACGGACTTTGATCCGGTAGGCGCGGCCGGTCTTAAGCGACACGGAGGTTTGCGTGAGCGCGATCTGCTCGGTGGAGCTGGCGGTCGTGGCGGTCGACCGGGCCTGGAAGGCCACGTATCCGTGGCCCTGGTCTATGCCGGAGACGACAAGGCCAGTGTTGGTGATCAGGCTGCCGAGGGCGGTAATGTCCCCGGCCGACGTGGCATCGCCGTCCTTGTCGACGTGGAATCGTGCGGCCCCCTCCCGCTGGAGGAGTAGCAGGTTTCCTGTGTGGCCCGCGGTGTCTACGTTGACCCACAGTGCTGAGGTTGCCGACGGGCGCGCATCTACGATCAGACGGCCGGCGTCCATGATGAAGACACCTTCGGTGACCTGCATGATTGTTTGCACGCTGGGGGTTTCGGTGTCCGAGAGCCCGTACTGGGCGATGTCGGGTCCGAGGTAGACCCATCCGCCTACGCCTGCGTCCTGGTCGGACTGTCGGGTGCGGTAGGAGATCATGGCCTGGGCGCCCATGTCTGTCTCGCCGAGGAAGTTGACCCACCGCCAGTCGGTGATGGTCCCGTCGGACAGTTCACCGGAGGCCACGTACAGAGCTGCGCGGTCGGTCGTTCCGGCCACGTTGACGGATCCGACGATGTAGTCGGTTGAGTCCTTGAAGTAAACGACCGGAGCCAAAGGCCTGGTGGGGTCGATGATGATTTTCCAGTTGGACGGGGCGGTGGCTATGACGGTGCCGTCTGCGATGTCGACGAGTCCTCCGGCGCCGTCGTCGGAATGAAATTCGGCGCCGTTGATCGTCCCGCCGGTGATGGTCTTGCCGGTGATGGCGTCGGCGGCCAGGGCGGTGGTGGTGACGGATCCGGCGAGGATCTTCTCTGCCGTGATCGCGTTCGCGGCAATCTTGTCGGCGGTGACGGCCAGCGCGTCGAGCTTGGCGGTGGTCACCGCCCCGGCGGCAATCTTGTCCGCGCTCACGGCGCCCGTGTCCAACTGCACCGTCTGCACCGCACCGGCCACGATCTTCGGCGTGGTGATGGCGTCGTCCTGTATGGAGGTGGAGTCCACTGCGGCGGCGGCCAGCTTCGCCGCGGTGACCGCGTCGTCAGCGAGCTTCACCGTGGTCACGATGCCGTCGATGATGTCGGTGGCGACGACCGGCGCGGGCCCGGTCGGCCCGACCTGGGCGGTGGGTGTGGACGCGGTTCCGGACGTGCTGCGGGCCATCAGGACCACGTACACGTCCACCTCGGTGGGGACGATGACGGTGGCGCCTTGCGGGGTTTCCACGGTGGCCATGAGCGTGTCCGGTGCCGGGGTGAAGCCGGTGTCGGTGGAGGCGTGGACTTCGACGCGCTGCCAGTCCAGCGGCAGCGTGGCGCCGTCCGCGAAGGTTCCGTCCCAGGTGACGGACACGCCGCCGAGGACCGACGCCACGACCGGCGCTGACGGCACGGGGGGCGGGGGACCGTTGACGATGTTCACCGCGGTCGTCCCATCGGCCTGCTGGCCCACGATGCCGCGCAGGCTCCCGCTGCTGTCGCGGACCTCGAGCGCCGTGTCGTCCAGCGAGGCGGACGACATGCGGGAGGCGCGCTCCACTTCAGCAAGCTTGGCCCTGATCTGGGCGAGCTCACGGCCGATGTCCACGGTCACACCCCTGCGTACTGGTAGGCGTCTGCGGGCTTCAGGTCGATCACGGCGCGGGGGCCGCCTTGTGCGTGGGGCTGGATAGTCCAGCCGGTGATGCGCCGCCATCCGACGTAGTCGGTCCACGCGTTATGCACGCGGACCATGACGTCGTCGCCGACCTGCCACGACCCGAATCGGGCTGTCGCGGTGTCGCGGACGGTGATCTGGTCGACGGTGCCGAGGTTCTGGCGCTCCTGCCGCTCGGCCGCGGCCCGGGCGGCGAGGACGTCGATGGCTTTCACGTCCGGGTGGTCGGCGACGTGCTCGAGGCGCAGGCGGCCGTTGCGGATGGTTGAGATCCCGCGGCGCTTCGCCGATCCGTCGCCGGAGCCCAGCGCGATGACGACCTGCGCGTACTCATCGCCCTTCAAAGGCACGGCGGGGTCTTCGACGATGTTGACGCCGGTGGAGAAGCTGATGTCGGTGCGGCGTGCGCCGAGGCGGGGCCAGCCGAGCCGGATCCTGCGGATGACGTCGGTCTTGTCGGCGTTCCAGGCGACGTCGCAGGTGTAGTCGGGGGTGGCGGCGCCGGAGACGAGGTCGTCGATGTGGGAGCCGAGGCTCTTTCCGTCCCACCAGCCGGACTTGTACGGCTCAGCGGTGGTTCCGACCTTGGCCGTGGAAGTGGTGGTGTCCACTGTGACGCCGAGGTCGCCGTCGGCGACGGACTGCGCGTACTCCCACACGTCCCGGATCACCTGGCAGGGGTCGGCGTTGGAGTAGGGGCCGCGGCCGCCGAAAGCTCCGTCCAGGTCGTGCCGGTGCTCCAGGTAGCTGGACCAGGAGGCGGCTTCGAAGGTGAAGCTGTCGCCCTGGGGTTCGGCGTGCCAGATCAGGCCGCCCCAGCGCAGCTGCCCGGCCGCCTCGGTGTAGATGAACGTCGTGCCCGGGTCCAGGAAGCTGGGGTTCTGGGCGACGAGGCGCGGCGACAGACGCCCACGGAGCGCTCCGGGGCCGTTCAGTTCGGGCCCGTACTCGAGGTCCTGCACGGGCAGGGCCAGGGTCTGCCACTCGCCGGTCAGGGCGTGCTGGGTGAGGACCCGGTCCACGGGTCCGATGCTCACCGCGGACCCTCTTCGAACTGGATGTCGTAGACGAACGTCGTGCCACTGTCGACGTAGATCCGGCCGGCTTGTCCGGCGTCGAGGCCGGCGGCGCGGACGCGCAGGAGCTGGACCGTTCCCCGGTAGGCGTCGGGGATGGTGAACGTGTCCGCAACGATGCCCGGGACCCTCCTGATTCCGGAGCCCTGGTTGTCGTCGAGGACGACGTCCTGCGTGGTCAGGGACGCCCCGTAGGTGGCGCCGATCTTCCCGTAGAAGAAGCCGAGGTTGTAGCGGATCGACGACACGTCGATCTTCACGATGGCCTTGGTCGCCCAGTCCGGGACGGTGATGTTCACGCCTGCGGCCGTGGAGAAGTAGGACCAGGAGGTGGAGCCACCGATCGCGGAACTGAGGGATGCCGGGGACTGAAGGAACACGGAGCGGCGGCGACGAGGGACGGCGACCTGACGCAGGTCGGTGATCATCGCGTCGGTGATCGTGGACGTGGCCGGAGGGATCTCGATCCGCGCGAGCGGGATACCGGTACGCCCGTCGGGGATCTCGGTGTCGGCCGCGCCGACGCTGGAGATGACCTGGAAATAGGTGATCTCATCCGCCGCCGGGTCGAGGGTGCCCTCGTACTCGGGGTCTTCGACACGAACGATCACCATGTCGTAGCGGGTCGCACCGCCGCCGTTCGCCGCGATCTCGACGGACGTGTCAGTACCCGTGTTGCACACCGCGTAGTGCCCCTGGAACGGCTGCACGCGGCCGCGAACCACACCTGACCCGTCGGAGATCTGCACCCCGCCGCCTGGCGTGTCGAGCTCGGTGACCTTCAGGTCGTCGCCTTCGGTGATGCCCTCAGCGCCGGACACCATGTCGCGGATCATCATGCGGAACTGCTCGGCGGGATGCGTGGCGCCGTTGGTGAGCAGCGGACGCGGAAACAGTGGCATGGCTGCTCCTCAGAGGGATATGTAGGCGTCGCGCCAGGTCAGGCGCAGGCGGGCGGTGTTCGTGGAGTCGAAGCCGGTCCACCGGATCTCCGACTGGCCGGGCGGCAGAGCGAACTGGTCGATCCGCGACCCGGGTGAGAGCAGGGAGGAGGCGTTACCGCCGTTGTCGCGGAGCACGGTTCGCTTCCCGGGCCGGGTGTCGATCTCCAGCCACTGCCCGGCGTCCAGGTGCAGCGTCGGCAGGGACAGGAACCGGCCGGTGGGGACGTGGGTGATGGTCACGGTGGCGACCGGGCCGGTGATACGGATGACCGGCCAAGCGTCCGCCGTGCCCTCGTTGGTGGCCCATCCGGGCCGGTCCGCGGCCACCGTGCCGTCCTGAACGAAGATCGGGGCGACGACCGGGGCGGCGAACCCGCCGCCCGTCAGCCAGCCGAGAGGGATCTCGGTGACCGTCTCCGTGTCGGCGTACCAGAGGGGGTCCTGGGCGATGAACTCGACGTCGATCGGCATGTAGCCGTGGATGACGCGGGCCATCTCCGGCTCGAGACGCCGCAGGCGGCCGGTGAGGCGCTTCACTGTGCCGCTGGGGCGCAGGATCCGCAGCGGCGTGCCCTCCCCGCCGACCAGCCGGACCGCGGGATCGGAGGCGGCCTGCTGGAGGGACGCGAGCATGGCCTCGCAGGCGGGGCCGTCGCCCGGGATTTTGATGGCGGCGTCGATCTGTACCTGCCGGGCAGCGAAGTAGTCCGGGCCCGCCCACGAGCCATCGGCACTCGGTTGTTCGGTGTCGTTGTCGCGTACCGGTGGCCGGCCCAGGCCGGTGATCTCGATGATGTCCACGGCGGTGCCCTTGCCGATGAGGACTCCCCCGAGGTCTATCTGCCCCTCCGTCAGCGTCAGGTCAGGCACGGGCGCTCACCCCTCCCCTACGTGCGCGGCGGTAGCTGCGGCTGACTTGCGCTCCGATGTCCGACGCGGATGCGCCTGTGCGCACGGCGGGGACGGTGATGTAGGTGTTGCCGTCCTTGATGACGACGACCTGCCTTGAGGCGGACACGTCCGTGAGGCCGATCCCGAACCTTCCGGCGACGTCGCGCAGGACGTTGGTGGCCTGGCGGCGCTTGTTCGCGCCGAGCGGGATGAATGCTTCTCCGCCGGTCTGCGGCTCCGCGAAGGTCACGGCCCCGGCGGTGGTGGAGTAGATCCCCGTGCGGATGCCACCGTCGGCGTAGGACAGGCCCTTCTGCGCGCGGGCCAGGTCCGCCAGGAACTTCGTCGCACGCGAGCCGAGGCTCGTCGAGATCTGGCCGCGGGCCTTGGTGGCGATGGTGACGATGTCGTCCTCGCCCAGGCCGGTCGCGTCCGCGACATCGTGCAGCCCGGTCTTCGACGTCCGGACAGCCGCGATGATCGCAACGAGCTGCTGCACCTGCTCGCTGGTCAGCGCAGTGTTCGCGCGGCGCGCCGCAGTGTTCGCGGCGGCGGCCCGCCGGTTGTCGCCCAGCGCGGCCGCCGCAAGCTCCATTGCGGCCTGGTCGCCCTGCGCCGCCAACTGCCCGGCCAGGTCCCCGTACCCGCGGCCCGCGAGGGTGGCGAGGTTCGCGGCGAACTTTGCGTCCGTCGCCGTGGCCTTCCCCATGGCACGGGTGTAGTCCGCCAGCGACGCCCGCGCCGTGACAGCCAAACCACGGAGCGCGGCCGCCATCTGGTTCAGGTACTTCGTCGACCCGCGGGCCATCTTCCGCGTCAGAACCACACCGTCCTCACCCATGGAAGCGAGGGCCTCGGCAACGTCACCGCCGACCCGGTCAGCAATCCGCTCCAAGTCCCGATTCCAGGCGCGGGTCGCCGCCGACGCGGAACGCAGCTTCCGCTCCACCGCCGCAGGGTCGAAGTACTCGACGTACTCCCGCCCGACCCGCTTCCTCTTCTGCCCGGCCTGCCCCACCTCCGACGGCGAGTACAGCGACCCTGTGCCCGGGTCGTACCGCAGACCAGTGACGGATCCCTGCGCGTTCCACTGGATCGCCTCCGGGTCGCCGCCCAAACGCCGTACGGTCTCCTCGACGATCGCCCTCGAGCGGGGCCGCTTCGACGCTGCGAGGGGCACGTACGCTTCGCCGCCGGTCTCCGGCTCCGCCCACACCCGCCACGACCCGGCCGGGGCGATCTGCGCCACGTGGGACTCGGCGCCGTCCGCGAAGTGCCGCACCTTCGGGGCGCGGATGCCGCCGTTCGCGTAGTAGTCGGTGACCGACCCGTCAGCGTTCGCGAGCTGCGATCCGAACGCCCCCGGGCGGCGGGCCGTGTTCCCGGTGACCACATAGTTCGTGGTGATGGTGATGGTGCGGTCGGACAGTCGGTCCCGGGCGTTTTGAACGGCGCCGATGTTCGACACGGCAGACCCGGTGATCGCGGTGACCGTCACCCGGCCGTCCGGCAGACGTTCGGTCCGGAAGCCGACACTCTCGAGCAGGCGCATAGCCTCAGCGGTGAGCGCGTCGACAGTGACCGACTTGTTGCCCGGCGTCTCCCTGATCTTCGCAATGACCTGGTCGAGACCCGCGAGCGCGTCCTCGCGCATCATGTCGATGCTGATCTCTTTACGCGACGGGATGGTGAGGATGCTGTCCGCGAGGACGTTGGCCTCGGCCTGTGTGAGGCCCATCTGCTGGGCGTACTGGACCAGTTTGGCGCGGCCGCGCTCGTAGATGGCGTTGACCTCGCCCCACGGAGCACCACTGGCCCGGGCGGCGGCCGTGGCCTCGTCGGTCTTCGCCGCCAGGTCCTGAAGCGCTGTCGCGGCGGCCTGGGCCTTCGGCGAGTTGACGTCCAGGCGGCCGTTGACCATGTCGAGCGCGCCGGCGTTGTCCTTCGCCGCCTTTGCCGCTGCATCAATGCTGGCTTCGAAGCCGATCATTCCGCCGAGCGCTTGGCGGTTGATGTCGTTGAGGGCCTGGATCGCGCCCCGCAGGCCGTCTGCGGACGCCTTCTGCGCGTCGAGCTTGCCCTTGACGTCCAGCGCCTGCTGCCCGAACAGGCCCATTCCCTCGGCGGCAAGCTGCTGCTCGACCTTCGCCGCCGCCACGGCGGCGTTGTACTTCGGCAGGACGGCGTTGATCTCGTCGATGGAGTATCCGGCCTTCAGCGCCGCGTTGCGGATCAGCTCGAAGTCGGTCGCGGCCTTGTCGCCGTACCCGGCCGACACCAGGCCGGCCATGGCCGCGTCGAGGCCCTCGAAGTCTTCCTCGAGCGCGGTGAGGGACTTCTCCCCCTCGGTGAAGTCCGTCCACAGATCGTGCGCGCCTGCCCGGAGGTCGTCGAGGACGGTAATGCCCGAGTTCCCGAACGACTCGACGTACTCTTCCTGCTCCTTGGCTGCCTTCCCAAGCTCACCGAGCTTCTCCACGACACCGTTGATGTCGCCGAAGGTGTCCTTCAGCTCGCCCGTGAACTTGCCCGTCTGGGCCAGTTCCTTCAGGGAGGTGGTGAGCCGGTCGACGTCCGGCGGCGCGCCGCGGGCTTTCTCGGCGAGCATGCCGATGCCGATTGCGGCACCGGCGAGGACGCCGAGCCCGATGGCGGCTTTTGCGGTGCCGGACATGGATGCTGCGGTTGCGCGGAGGGTGGTGGCGACCCCGGCGGCGCGCATGACCGCGAAGTAGGCGGCGAGCCGTGCCGCGGCGGCCCCGCCGGTGGCTGCTCCGAGGGCGGCGGCGCTGAGGGTGACGAGCTTCATTACGGCGGCGACCTGAAGGAACGCGGCCAGCGCACCGGGCGGGATGGCGTTGAGCAGGTCGGCGAAGCCTTCGGCAAGGAGGTTGACGACCTCGAGGACGCCGACGCCGACCTGGGAGAAGGCGACGAGGAGGTGCATTCCTGCGCGGGCCAGTGCGGTCAGGCTGTCCCCGACCAGGGGGGCGTTCTCGCGGGCGTAGTCCATGAACTCGCGCCAGTCCGCGCCGATCTCCCCCGTGTCCATCGTGGTGGCGAACGTGACCGCACCGGAGGTGGCCTTGGCGAGGGTTTCGGTCGTGAAGACGGTGAGCTTCTTCATCAGCGCGTCGAAGCCGGGCGTTTGGATGGCGCCGGCCATGACGTTCAGCATGTGCTCGTACTCGGCTGACGTGCCGCGTACCAGGCCCGTGGTTTTCGGCAGCGTCGCCTGGAGCAGGCCCATGCCCTTGATGGCGACGGGCATGGTGTCCGCAGCCAGCTCGTCCGACCACGCCTTGTACTCGTCCTTGAGGACAGACACGGCGGCCGCGGCTTCCCGGGTGGCGGGAGGCATGTCCTGGAGCTGCCGCAGGTACTCCTTCTCCGCGGTGACGGCCTGCTCGGAGCCCTTGCCGTGCTCGCGGACCGCTTCCTCGTACTTCTCCTGCGCGTCGCCGGCTTCGGTCAGGGCGTGGATCTGCCCGCCAATCGCGATACCGAACGCGGTGGCCGCGGCGCCGGCGGCGGCGAAGCCGAGGGCGATCGGGGCAAGGGAGGCGGCGATGGGGATGAGGGCCGGGGCCAGGACGGCGATGACCTTCAGGAGCTTGCTGCTGCCAGACGAGGCGGTGGTGGTGGTGCTGTTCAGGTCGCCGAGGTTGCCGTTGACGGTGGTCAGGGTGCCGTTGAGGTCGTCCAGGTCGGAGCGCAGGGTGCGGACGTCGCCGCTGAGGCGGGTGATGTTGTCGCTGGTGGTGCGGGTGGCGGCGCCGAGCACGGTAATGCTGAGTGCCGCTGCTCGGGCGCGGTCGGCCAGGTCGCTGAGGGCGTTCGCGGTAGTGCGGGCGCGGGCGGCGAGCCGCAGCAGGGCACGGGACGTGTCGTCTGCTTGTGCTTGGACGGCGGCGAGGGCGGCGGTGGCGGCGGTCGCGTTGTCGACGTCGATCCGCAGGTTCAGGTTCTGGTTGTTGAGCCCGGCGAGGGCGGCGCGGGCGGCGGCGATTCCGGCGGTGGTGTTTACGTCGAGGCGGGCGCGGATGGTGATGTCGCGGTCAAGGCCGCGCAGGCGCTGTTCGGCGAGCGTCGCCGCGGCGGCGAGGTCCCGCAGGTTCTGCGCGGCCTGATGGGCCTGGCGGGACATGCGCAGCAGCCGTCCAGCGGCCGTGCCGGATGCGGTGCCGAGACCGGTGACCTGGGTTTGTGCGGCGCGGGCCTGGGTGGCCAGGCCGCGGGCTTCACGGGCGGACTCGCGGAGTGCGCGGGCCAGGTCGTCGCCCTGGCCGCGCATGTCCACGCTCAGGTTCCAGTTCGGCACCCTGTCCGCCCTCCCTCTACTTGCTGTTCGTGGCGCCGTGCTGGCGCTGCTGGCGTTTCAGTTCTCGCTCTGCTTGAAGTGCTGCCTGCACCTGGACCGGGATCAGGGCGATCTTCTTGCCGTTGATGTCCTCGCCGGACTTTTCGATCTCCTGCTGCTTGTCGGCGATGACCTGGCATCCGACGCACAGCTGGACCGAGGCGACGTAGGCGTCTTCCTCGTCTTCGCCGCCGTGGTCCCACTCGTCGTGCCGGGTGCCGCAGTGCGGGCACACGGTGCGCATGTACTCGCGGTAGGCGAGTGCCTTGTGCCGGTCCCGTGCCGTCCAGGTGCCGTCGCCTGCGCCGATGAACAGGGAGTGGGGGATGCCCCACCGGTCGCACAGCTCGAGTTCGGCACGCAGATGTTCATCGGCGATCAGCCTTTTCCCACGTCCATGCGGGTCTCGCCCTGCACGTTGAACGCCGTGTTGTAGAGGGTGAGAGCCTCGCCGGTGCCCCAGGTGTTGAGGTAGTCGCGGGCTTCGTCGATCGTGATGCCGTCCAGGGACGCGGCGGCGATCAGTTCCGGCGCGAGTGTCTCGGCGTTGAACATCTGGCCGTCTTCGGCCTGCTCCTCGGTCGGCTTGTGCTTGGCCCGCAGCGCCTCCCACACCGGCCGCTCCAGCGCTTGGAAGCGCAGCACGATCGTGGCCTTGTCGAATGCGGTCTGCGCCGCCTCGAGGTCTGTCTTGGCCTTCTTCACCGCCGCCCTGGTGGCCGGCGTCGGGTTGGCCTTCTGCTCTGCTTCGGCTGACCGGAGGGTGAACTCCGCGGTGCGCAGGTTCTGCTTGACGTCGGGGTCGTCGCAGATCGTCATCCGCGCGATCGGCCGCAGGCGGGCCTTCAGCCGGTCGCGGACCGACATCGTGTCGGGTGTGGTGTTGGCCATCAGGGTCCTCCGTCAGGGAAGGGGGAACCTGGCCGGGCGCCGCAGCGCCCCTTCCCGAACACGTCGGGCCCGGCCAGGAACTCAGGGGGAAGGCGGTCAGCCGCCGGGCGTGGTGGTCGTGACGGTGACCTCCGGGGTCGTACCGCCGGTGAGGCTGGAGTCGTCGGCGGTCATCTGCTCGACGTCCTGGCCGTCGTACTGGCCGCCGAACGTGACCGTGATCGCCGTGTCCGGGTGCGGTCCGCCCGCGCAAACAACGTCGCCCGGGTCGATGTTCGACAGCGCCTCGAGCGCCGACTGCACCGCGGACGCGGTCGCGTCGAACGCGATACCGGCGGTGGTCTGTGTGTCGAACGTGAGGGTGTAGGTGCCGCCGGTGGGGGTTCCGGTGATGGTGACGGTCTGCACCTCGTCCGTGCCGGCGGCCGGCACCTCCACGCTGAGCGCCGGGGTGTCGGTGATGGAGAACTTCGCCATCCACCGTGCGGGCTCGTTGTCGACGGTGATCGCCGCCGACTGGGAGGCCACGCGCACCGGGTAGACGTCCATGCTCTTGGAGGTGGGGACGTCGCCCTTGCGGAGGATGATGATGAACCCAGTGGTGCCCTTCGCGAGGGACTCTTCCAGGGTGGAGGACGTGTCGTCCTCGTAGAACGTGAGGGTGGAGTCGGCGGCCTGGTCGTCTCCGGGGATCTTCGCCGTGAACGTGGACTCGAGGTCCGGCGTTTCGATCTCCTGGTTCTCCAGGGTGAAGCCGTCGACCGCGCTGATCTGCTTCGTCAGCGGGGTCGCTCCGGAAAGTTCGGTGCGGGTGGGGATGTAGGTGGATGCGGCGATCGTCGGCGCGAAGAGGATCTTCGTTACGCCCTTGCGGGAGAACCTGCCCATGGTGGGGACCCCTAGAAAGCTGGTGTCTGCGGTGGCGGCCACCTCTGGCGGCGTCCGCGTGGGGTCCCGCCGCGGTGCGGTTCTACTGCCTGACCAGGGGTCAGGCGGGCGTCAGGCCGAACCTGAAGCGCTGCACATAGGGAATGATTGCATCGGCGGGATCATTCGTTCCCCCCGGTTCCGTCTCGAGCTCCCTGGTCATGACCTTCACGCCGGGGATGTCGAGTGGGTGCAGCCACAGGCCGGTTGCCGGGTCGCGGGCGAGGAAGATTTCGCGGGCTTTGTCGGCCATCCACTCGGTCTGCTCCAGCGCGCCGGCCGAGTCGGGCACGTCCCGGTCCGGCCCGGACACCGACGTGATCTGGTAAACGATGGAGGCGTCCTCGTGTTCGTCCGCCAGTGGGGCGCCGGACACCTCGAGCGGCATCGCATAGACGATGTAGTACGGCGGGTCCGGCACCCCTGGTGGGGCTACGGCCCGGCCGACGGGCAATCCCGACGCCTGGGCGAGCAGGGCGACGACCGCGTTCGTCACGGGACGGCGGGCGATCACGACAACACCTCGTCGATCGCCTCACCCATCTGATTCCGCAGGATCGTCCCGATCAGCGGCAGCGCAGGCTGCACGTGCGGATAGGGCGGCTGGTAGAAGTGGCGGCCGATGCTGTCCGTCATGTCCCAGAACCCGAACTCCAGGCGCCTGCCCTGCGGCTTGGTGGTGCCGATGGTGCAGTGCGCGCCGTGCGGCAGCGGACGGTGCTCCGGCTTCCAGGAAGCACGGTAGGCGCCGGTGATGGCCCGCGGCCCCGGCCGGCCGGACGCGTTGCGGCGGATGGTCGCGATCCCGAGGGTCGCGACGTGCTTCATGCGCTTCTGCACCGCCGGGCCTACCTTGTCCGCCGCCCGCTCAAGCCGGTCGGCGAGCTCGTCAGGGGTCATGCTCCCTCCCCCGGGATCCGGTTCTGGTCGAGGACGGTGACCCGGACGGCCTCCATCGTGGACACGCGGGACGGGTCGTTACAGATCCACGACCGGCCGATGAGCGCGGTGTTGGCCGGATTACGGACCGCGGTCACGGTGACGATCGCGTCCTTCGGCGCGAGCGGCGCGTCCAGCGGGGTCAGCATCCGGTACCTCGATTTGGTGGCACCAGGCCAGGCCTGGGTGGCGTCAGGGATGCCGGGCAGTTCACCGAGCGCCGAAGAGGACAGCACCGCTCCCTGCCCCTCGTACAGCACCGTCCCGTCGGGATGCTCGAGCTGCCCCGTCTCCTCGTTGAGGACGGGTGCGCCGTTGGCGGGCAGGGTGATCCGGACGGTGTCGAGGAGGAGGTTGTCCTCGATCCAGTCGGCGATCTGTGCGAGGACGCCGTCGAGGGCTCCGGCCATCAGGATCCGCCTCCGTTCAGGGCCCAGTCGGCGGCCTGGGTGAGCATGGCGCGGGTGAGCGCGTACCGCTCCTCACCGAGGTCGTCACGTTGGAGGGCGGCCTGCTCGAGCGTCTTGGGGTCAATGCTGCGCAGGAAGTCCGCGACCGCCTGACCGGGGTCGGGTTCGTCGCCGACAACGACGTGCGCCATCCCGTCGAACTCCATGGCCTGCCGGTGCTGGCCCACATGAAGGACGAGCAGTGGGGGCTGCCCTGCCTGCTGCTGAAGGCTGTAGCCGTGGACCAGGTTCGTGAACTCGACGCCGTCGACGTAGAGAGCGGCGTGGGTGCCGTCGGTGGTGATGCGGACCTGACGCGGCCGGTCGCCGATAGTGGGGGCAGGCGTGTCCATGGGTGCTACTTCTTCCTCTTCTTCAGGCTGGGGAACTTCCGCACCACCGCGGCACGCACGGCCTTCTTCTGTGCCGGAGAACCATGCTGCGACACCCTGGCCAGGGCGTTCCGGGCGTGTGGAAGGTCGTCGATCCGGTACTTCTTCTGCTTCGGTAGCGCGAACGACTTGCCGCTCATCCGCTTCCGGCCGGCCTTGGTGTTCCGGCGCGCGTTGGCGGTCTTCGACAGCTTCGACTTCCGGCTCTTGGCCATGAACTTCTCCGTCCGTGGCAGGTTCGGTCGGGGAGGGTGGTGCGACGCCCATCAGAAGGTGCCTCCGGGGGCGAAGTCGGGCCCGGTGATGATCGCGGGCCGGGGCAAGAACTGCCTCTGGCAGTGGGGGTGTGCCACAGGGTGGGCGAGGGCGTCCTGCACGGTCCGCAGCGTGCCGCTCGCCACGTCTGGATCGTCGTGTGTCCGCCATCCACACCCCGGCCCGTCACGGACCTCGAGCCACTCGATTCCGAGGTCGTCCAGTGCGGTGCGGGCGGCCGCCGTGTTGGCGGTGGTGATGGTCTGCCAGGAGATCGCGGCCCGTACCCACGCTTCAACCGGGTGGCGGGCGTCGTTGGAGTAGATGACCGTGTCGAGCGGATGGTCCTGCTGAAGCTGCTGCGGGTCGAAGGCGGGGACGGTGAACCTGCCGAGACGGGCCCGTGTGGCGTCGGTCGCGGCGCGCAGGAACGCCCGGGCGCGGCGCGTCGCCTCTTGGAGGCGGCCCATGAGGTCGGCGTAGTACTGGGCGGTCAGCCCGGTGATCGTGCCCTGGTGGCGGCCGGTCCACGACCAGGTGCGGTGCGGCCGGTCCAGGTGGTCGAGCATCGACAGGGCGCCCTCGCGGTAGGCGATCGGCAGGTCCTGCGAGGCCCAACGCTCGGCAAAGGAGGCGACGGCACGGTCGAACTCGGCGAGCTGCTGCTGGAACGCGGCCGTGGCGGTACGGATGGCGCGGGTCGCGTTACGGCCGGGCCGGATCCGGGCGAGCGCTGCGAGGAGCTTCGTCTGGGCGCGGGTGAGAATCCGCCACGCAGCCACAAGCCGGTCGGTGGCGCCGGTGATGAGCGCGAGGAGCCGGGTGCGGAGGCTGCGCCGGCGGGTGGGGGTGCTCATCGGCGGGGCCGGGCGGTGAGGGTGATGACCTGAAGGCTCTGGTCGCCGGGGAGTCCGTCGCCGTCAGGGTCTTCCTCGTCGGGTGCGAGGGGGATCCCGGCCTCGAGGCGGGTGATCTGCCGCTCGTACGCCTTGATGTTCTCGACGTTCGACACGGAGACGACGGAGGACACGTTGACGGTGGCGGGCTGGGACCGGAGGGTCGCCAAACGTTCGCGGAGAACTTCGAGGGCTACGGCCCGTGCGGTACCGAGGCGGGTGAAGCGGGTCTCGAGGTCGGCGATCGGGGTGGTGGTGCCGAGTTGGGCGAGCAGCCACGCCTTGATGTCGTCGTTCACGGGTGATCCCCTCTCTCGGGGCGTGGGCGGGGTGGGAAGGGGGTGCAGGGTGCAGGACCTTCTGGCGCCCCCACCAGAGGGGGGTCCTGCACCCCGCTGCTGACCGCCGCTGCCCTCACCGGCGGTCTCCGGCCCCGAGCCGGGTCAGTCGGCCGCAGGCTTGCGTGCGGCGGTCTTGCGGGCCGTGGTCTTGCGGGCGGCCGGCTTGTCGTCGTCCCCGTCGCCCTCAGCAGGTTCCGGGTCCGGCTTGGGGTCAGCGTCGGCGGAAGCCGAGGCGGCGCCAGGCCCGGCGGCCCGGCCGTCGCCGGAAGGGCTTCCGCCCTCCCCTGCTCCGTCGTCCGTCTTGGTCTTCGGGAGGCGCGGGAGCTTCCCGTCGACCCAGGCGGCCGGGTTGGTCACCAGTGCCGCGAGGCGCGGCTCCGGAGATGTCCCCGCGGCCAGGGTCACGGTCTGGTGGGTGTCCGGGTCCTTCACGTACACCGTCGCGTTCAGCTGGGCGGCCATGGGTCACCACACCGTCGCGGCGATGTGGATGTCCGGCACGTACATGACCGGCAGCGCGGCTGCGGAGCCCTTCGTCCACACCTGCGGCGGGTCGTCCTGGTAGCCGCGGGTGACGACGATGCCGGGGGCTTCCTCGCGGAGGATGGCCGGGTTGCCGCCCTGGGAGAGGATCAGCCCGTCGGCGGTGAGACCGTACTGCGTTTCGGCCCACTGGGACGGGTTGGGCGGCAGGAGGAAGAACATGTTCTCCGGCAGCGCGCGGACGTCCGAACCGGTGTCCAGCTCGATCTTCACGTCGTACGTGGTGATCAGCGGGAGGTTGTAGCGGGCGCGGACGTCGTTGACCTGGTTGGGTGCGAGGACCGCGGTCGGGATGGTCGATGCCGAGTTCACCGAGCCGTAGTAGGCGGCGCGGTAGGAGTCGTTGCCCATCATCAGGGCCCACGTCTTGTACGAGGTGAGCGCACGGGCCGGGGCCGGCGCTCCGGATGCGCGGAGGACCTCCATCCACCGCATCTCGTCTCCGAGGATGTCGGCGGTCGGATCGGTCCAGATGGTCGGCGCGGTCGGCATGTTCGCTGCCGGGACCGCGTAGTCGGCCTCGATGGTGAGGCCGTTCTCGCCGACGAGGGAGAACTTGCCGTCGACGAGGAGGTCGCCGACGGCCAGTTCCAGGCGCTTCTTGATGGACAGCACGTGCGCCCCGACGTCGTCGTAGACGGCGTTCACGAGGTCGCGGGAGTCCAGGCCTCGGTCCAGGTTCTCGAGGATGGTCTCGAACTCGCCGACGATGTACTTCTGACCGAGAGGCAGGAGCTTGCCGGAGGTCGCGAACTGCGTGATCTCACGCGTCGCAACCTTCGTCTGCGCGTCCCACGCCCGGTACGAGGCGGCGGCGACCCGTCGACGGTTGCCGCGGTGTTCCCACTTCACCGAGTTGATCGTTCGCTCGGGCATGACGGACAGGGTGAGCGCGTAGTCCGACGGGGTCTGGATCTCGCGGACGAACGCCTGGATCTCGGTCGGGCTGATGTCGCGGAGCAGGAGCTCCAGCATGTCGTTAGCCATGTGGGGCTCCTACTCAGATGCCGTAGACGAAGTTGGTGTTGGAGCCGGCCGGGACGTCGGTCGGGTCGAACGCCACCGGGAGCTTGGCGACGTCGATCTGGCCGTGGACCATGAGGGGCGCGGCGGCCTTGGTGCTGCTGGGGTGGAAGGACACCTCGGTGAACAGGAATCCGACGAAGACGTCGGTCCCGTCCGCGGTGGCTGCTGTCCCGCCGGCGGTGGTGGTGGCGACGGTGATGTCGGGGGTGGTGCCGCCGGTGAACGACTCGGTGGTCGTCGGTTCGGCGACGTCCTCGCCGAGCTGCGTTCCGCCCCAGGTGAGGGTCCACGGTCCGCCTGCGTCGCCGGTGACGACGACGTCGCCGGGGGCGATGTTCGACAGCGCTTCGAGTGCGGCCTGGACTTCGGCGGCGGTGGCGTTGTAGGCGATCGCGTCGGTGGTCTGGCCGGACCAGGTGATGGTGAACGTGCCGCCGGTGGGGGCGCCGGTCACGGTCAGGGTCTGGACCTCGTTGGAGACTGCGGCGTACGGCTCGTACAGGCCCGTGGAGGTGTTCTTGCCGAGGGGGATGCCGGACTTCAGCTTCCGCTCGTTCTGGTAGGCGGAGGCCTCGGTCCAGTGCAGCGTCTCGGAGAACGCGGCCAGGTCGAGGGTGACGGACTGGTTGGCTTCGATGCCGAGCATGCTCATCAGCCACGGGCGGCCGACGGCGAGCGTCTCGGTGCTGGTGTACGGCTGGATGTCCACGCCGTAGCCCCTTTCGCGATATCGCGGGTGTCGTGAGGGCACCTCCTTCAGGTGGTGCCGTCCACGGGGGTGAGGGCGTGGTCCCTACGGTGGTGCGGTCTGTGGTCAGGCTGCGTCGTCGGTGCGCAGTCCCATGCGTGCGGCTCGTTCGCGGGCGGCGGTCTTGATGGCGTCCTTACCGGCGGCCGGGATGCGCGGGGGACCGCCGGCAGGGGCGCCGGACGGGGCCGGAGGCAGGGTCTGCGGCGCGGCCGGGGCGGCGCCGAACAGTTCCGCGCGGCGCGCCTTCAGGGCATCGGCCGCTTCGGTGATGGCCGCGTCGTCGGCGTCGTCGGCAACACGCATCAGCGCGGTGGCGTCGTCGAGGTCGTCACCGGAGGCACCGAGCCGGACGAGAGCGGCCCGGACCTTGGATTCGCGGTCGCGGCGGGCGGCTTCGGCTTCGCGCTGCTCTGCGGCCGCGATGCGGGCTTCGGCCTCGCGTTCCTTCTTCGCCAGCTCCTCGGTGCGGCGCTGCTCTTCCGTGAGCTGCGCCTTGCGGGCCTGCTCGGCCTGCTTGAACGCCTCGCCGAAGGAGGTCGGGTCGAACTCGTCGGGGTTGATGCCGACGGACTCGGCGATGAAGCGCAGCGCGGCGCGCCGGCCCTCTTCCTTCTCGTCGCGCATGATGACGTTCAGCCGCCGCTGGGTGATGGTGACCTTCTCCTCGTCACCTCCGGCTGCGGGTGTGGGCGCTGGCGGCGGTCCGGGCTTCGGGGGGTCCGCAGGCGCCGGGGCCGGGGCCGGGGCTGGCGGGGTGTTGGGGTCGCCGTTGTAGAACACGGCCATGCTGGCTACGCCCGAGTACGGGCGGGCCCACGCCGAGGTGGCGGGGGTGGGGCGGTGCAGCCGGGGGCGGCGCATGGTGACAGGTCCTCCCAGAGAGGTTCCAGGCCCCGCGCCTAGATCCAAGTTCAGCACAGATGTCACGGGGTGTTCCCCCTGGTTCCCTGCGGCCCGTTCCCGGGGTCGCCCTCGGGGTCGCCGTCGTCGGTGACCGGCGGCAGCTGCACGGGCGGCGCCGGGGGCACGTCGGGGGCCTGGCGTCCGAGGAACCGGGCGACTTCGTCCGGGTTACCGAGCGCGTCCGCGAGGAACCGGGCCTGCTCGAAGGAACGGGAGTCGATCTGTTCGATTTCCTTCTGCGCGTCCTCGATCGGCCAACCGGCGTCGGTCAGCATCCGCACGGCGGTCTCCAGGGAGATGACGCCGGCCTTGTACGCCTCGGCGGACTGGGCCAGGACGGCCGCCGTGTCGGTCGGCTTGTACGGGCCGCGCATCAGCTTCGCCGGCAGGACAGGCAGGCTGGTCCAGTCGGGGTGCTGCCCGGCCTGGAACAGACGCTGGACGAACTTCGGGAGGAGCCGGTCGCCGTGGTCGCGGGCGAGGCGCATGCCGTCAATGAGGGAGTCCAGCGGGCCGAGGGACAGTTCGAGGGCATACCCGGAGGGCACCTTCGATGGGTCCATGGTGCCGAGGGACACGGCGGGCAGGCGGACGACGTTCGCGGCCTGGTCGGCGAGCGCGTTGCGCTGGTTGCGGAGCTCCTGGAGCTGGGGGGCGGTGTTGAGGACGTCCATGCGCCCGTTCTCGCCGCCCTTCAGGAGCATGCCCGGGCCGACGGCGATGTCCTTCTGGTCGGTGGCGGTCTTCCCGGACATGAAGATGATCGGGCTGCCCGTGGTCGCCGAGGCTTTGGACGAGTCCGTGTCCGTCCCGGCGAGTTCGTCGAACACTTGCAGCGCCTTGCCGAGGGACGACTGGCCCCAGTGCTCCCCGGCCGAGGGGACGGTGTTCGGCTGGTGGATGACCGGTATGAAGTCCAGGTACAGGTCCAGGTGGTCGAGGACCTCACCGTCGGCGCTGGTCGCGAACTGGGCTCGGTCCATGGGCAGCGTGTCGACGTCGACCGGACTCTTGAGGTCGCCGAGTTCCCAGGTGGCGTCGGTCAGGTAGCAGGTCCGGTAGGTGGGCTGGTCGTTCCACGGGTACTGGCGGGAGATGCCGCCCATGTCGTCGACCTGGTCACCCATGGCGAGCAGCGGGGCAGGCGGCTCGTCGTCGGCGGATTCGGACATGACCGGGGCGCGGACGGGCCGGCCGGTGCGGTCCACGCCCGATGCGGTCTGGGGCCGGATCCAGTCCAGTTCGTAGGTGATGCGGCGCAGGCGGGGCTTCAGGCCGCGGACCTTGTCCTCGGGCAGCTCCCACGCGAAGTGCACCCGGTCGGGGAAGTCGGACCCGTCGTCGTCCTCGCCGATGACGGGGAAGTAGAAGCCGGGGTCGTAGACCTTCATGCGGACGCGTTGCTTCGCCCCGTCCCAGTACAGGAGGTACACGCCGTCGCCGAGACCGACCGCTTTCCGCTCGCCCTGGAGCAGGCGCATGGACAGGAGTTCTTCCTCGGCCCACTCGCGCAAGAGTTCCTGTACACGGGCCGCGGCCGCCGCGGTGGGATCGGCTGTGTCGCTGGTCTGCTCCGCGCCGGGCACCGTGAGGTGCTGCTCCCGCCCGAGGACGTGGGAGACCAGGGTGTCGATGAACATGCTGGGGTCGCCGAACTCGCGCCGCTCGCGGGCGCTGTCGCCGTCGCGTACCTGGGCGAGCTCGCCGGCCTGGTTGGAGTCGTAGGCGGCGAGGAGCTTGTACGCGGCGAGACGCCGCTCGTCAGCGGCTGGCACCCACGTTGCGTGCGCTTCGGGGAACGCCCGCCGGTTGGGCATGCCGAGCGTCGGGTCGCTGAAGATCGGCTTGTAGTTCAGCCATCCCCACGCGTCGATGACCATCGACCTGAGGCCCACGGGGCACACCTCCGCAACAGGCCCCGCGCCGTGCCCACAGGGTACGGGCAGAGCCGAAGGGTGATCCCCTTGCCCGGGTTGCCTGATTTGCGGATCTTCGCCAGGAAAGGCTGAAGAAGAAGTTCGGCTCGCCCCGAGTTGACTTCTTCCGAACACATCACCGCAGGTAGCGGGCTCGCTTGTCACTCAAAGGGATGAAGTCTCGGCGACGCCCTGGCACTTGAAGGTTCCTGCACCGCGTTTTTTCGGGCCCCCGGGCCACGTAGAGTGTGCGCACGGCGTTTTCGAGCTGATCTCCCTCCTCGCCTTCCGGTGCGTACGCCCGGAAGGACCGGGTGCACCACTACCCAAGAGAGGAGATCTGTGCACGAAAACGAATCGCCGGACTGGGGCTTCTGGTCCCTCGTCACCGCACTGGTCCAGATGGCGCTGGACCTGGTGACGTAAGGACACCCCGTCCGGCGTCCGCACCGGAGAGGGTCGCCCCACAAGGGTGGCCCTCTCCCCATATTTTGCGCCTCACGTCCACCCTGGTGAACTGCTCAGTGCGCTAACTTCGTGTCTCATCATGCCACGTGATTTCACGTGAAACGCGTGAGCCTCCCAACTGTTTTCGAGATCGGACCTCGGTTTGCGCGTGTCGGATGCCCGTTGATCCTGAGGCTGTCCGGGAGTATTCGACGCGTTTTCGATGGCTCATCGGCGTCCCGCCAGCCGGTTATCGGCGTAGCTTTCGGTCTTCAGCGGTGCTGAAGCGGGGTCTGCCAGTTCGGTCAGCGCGTGGACGGCGGCGTCCATGCGGTCCGGGGAGTCCATTCCCGGAATCCAGGTGACCATCTGGCCCTCGAGCTCGACGTGCTCGTCTACGTGGTGGACCTTGCCTTGCTTGTACAGCTGGGCGATGGGCTCGGCGCGAAGGCGTTTGCCCTGCTTGGCGTGCACTTCGATGATGTTCGGCATCAGCATGCCGTGGGTCTCGCCCTCGCGTTCCAGCTCTGTCCATGCCTGGCGTACGACCTGGGCGGCCATGTCGCCGCCGAAGTTCTTCTCCACGATGATCGCGTCGGCTTGGCGTTCGATCGCGAGGAGGCAGGTTTCGGTGCCCCAGGTGTCGGCGCCCATGGTGCGGGATCGGTCGTCGAGAACGTAGAGGTGTTCGTCGGCTTTCGCCGCGCAGACGAGGCCGACCTCGTCGTTGCGCATGGCGTCGCCGCCGGCGTGGTCGACTGCGACGACGACCCGCGCCGGGGTGATGCCTCGCCAGGCCGCGGGGGTGATTCGGTGGTTGGTGATCCATGCCCACTTCCAGACGCCGCCTTCGAGGGGGCGGGGCTTCTGCTGGTAGAGGGCGTACCAGACGCGTTCGCCGACGGATTCGCGGATGTCGGCAAGCTCGTCGGCGTCGTACTGGGCTGGCCAGAGGGGGTCGCCGATCTGGCGGCCGAGAGGGTCGTCGGCCCGGTCCGCGAGGGCGGGCAGGTCGATCTGGAGCCAGCGGCGGGGTTCGTGGGCGAGGAGCCGGCCGGAGAGGTCGTCCTCGTGCCAGCGGGTGTTGATGCAGATGATGCTGGCGCCGGGGGCGCGGCGGGTGAAGAAGACGGAGCGATACCACTCCCAGACGCGTTCGCGTTGCGCGGGTGAGGAGGCATCGTCGTGGCCTTTGAACGGGTCGTCTATTATGCCCAGATTAAAACCTTTTCCGGTCAATCCTCCGCCGACGCCGGCGGTGACCATTCCGCCCCGGACGGATGATCCGCGTTGCTGCTCGAGGTCAAACCGATTCGCCGCGTGAGAGGCGGGGTGGAGCTTGATGCCGAGGAGCGGGTGGTATTCGCGCAGCTGGTCGCGGACCCAGCGGCCGTGGTCGTCGGCGAGGTCGGCTCCGTAGGACGCGATCATGACGCGGTGCTCGGGGTGGCGTCGTAGGTACCAGAGCGGCCCCCAGCGTGAGGCACGCTGAGATTTTCCATGGCGTGGTGGGCAGGTGAGCATGACCTGGAGGCGCTCGCCGGCGGCGATACGCCGGAACGCACTGTCGATCATGTCGAGGTGGGGGGCCTGGAACTCGCGCCGTTCGGTGAGGACGGCGGCGAGGGCGCCGGGGCTGCGGTCCATGGCCATCGTGCGCTCCACGCGCATGAGCTTGCGCCGCACGTCCGGGGTGGCACGCTCCGCGATCCGGGCGCGCTGCACGGCGGGCAGAGTGCGGTAGTTGGCCAGGAATTCGGCTTGGCGGTCAGCTGTCGCTGTCGTCATCGTCGTCCTGGTCGTCGAGGTCCTCGTCTTCCTCTTCCTCGTCGTCGCTGTGGTCGAACACGGGGACGGGCGCATCGTCACGGTCGGAGATCTCGATGAGCGCCCTGAGCTCGATGAGGTCGCCGCCGCTGAAGGGGATGTCGCCTCCGTCGGGTCCGGAGATTTCGGCGCGGACAGGCATCTTCGTGCCGAGGAGGTCGTTCAGGTCGGACACGATCTTCCGGGCCTGTTCGTGGGCCTTGAGGTCGGGTTCCACAGGATCGGTGGCGGCGGGCCACACGGACGCAAGGAGCATGAGGAGGCGCTCCTTGCTCTCCTGCCGGTAGACGGCGACCTCGGACGCTTCCTGTGTGGCGTGCTTCTTCAGGGTGCGGTGGAAGTCTTTCGACGCTGCCTGTCGGCTGGCGTAGCCGAGGGACAGGATCCGTTCGTCGTCGAAGTTGATGCCGGCGAGGCGCAGGCGGACCAGCTTGGCTCGCCGTTCGGCTGTGATGACCTGCTGCGCTTTGGACGCGACCATGGCGGTGGGGCTCCCGCTCTCGTGTTCAGGCCCCGCGCCTTGTTACGGATGATCCCCGATTCGGGCGTTCTGGTTCCCCCTGGTCGGGGTGGGGTGGGATTCTGCGCGGCATGAGAGAGATGCGCAGGGTGGGGGCTGTTGCGGCTGGTGTGGCCGTGATGGTGCTGGTGGCTGGGTGCGGGAGTGATGACGGGGGTGGTGGCGGGAAGGCGGCCGTGTCGTCGAGCTCGGCGTCGCCGACGCCGGTGAAGACGGTTCCGATTCCGGTGGAGGGGGATCCGTCCGTGCCGGAGCGGACCGCGTTCCCGGACACGCCGGCCGGGCGGCTGGACAAGCTGGCGGATGAGAAGGGCTGGTTCGTCGACGACGCGAAGACGTGGCCGTCGGCGTATGTGGGCCGGATCTGTCGGGGCATGAGCCGGGTGGAGTCGGAGGGTGAGGATCCGCAGGAGTGGCTGGCCGAGGAGGAGGATCCGGATCCTTCGCCGCGGGAGATTCTGAAGGCGGGGATGCCGGACCTGTGTCCGGAGTGGTCGAAGAAGGCACTGGCAGTGTTGGACGGTACGTGGGTGCCGGCGTACACGTATGCGGATGGGACGTACAAGGTGGCGTCGAAGCCGGGTGAGCCGGATCCGGGTACTGGTGAGGTGGCGATCACGCCGGGGTCGTGGCGGACGACGGGGGATCTCGAGGGCTGCTACTGGGAGCGCACGACGAAGGGCGGGGAGATCATCGACAACAACTTCGCGACGTCGGCGCAGGAGATCACGGTGACGATCCGGTCCACGGATGGGCAGTTCACGTCTGAGGGCTGCGGCACGTGGAAGAAGGTCGGTTAGGGCCCGGAACGTAGTTCGGCCCCGCCACCGGGGGGATTCGAGTGGCGGGGCCGAAGCGTTACGGCCTGGACGGGTAGTGGGCGCGGGGACGCTCGGGCTACCCGCCCAGGCTGTGCACTTTCATGGTGGGGGACGATCACGGATCTGTCTTAGGTGCTTCCCCCTGGGGGTCGGCGGTTGTTCCGAGTGCGCGTTGGAGGGGGCTGTGGCGGGCGGGGGTGGTCGGGTCGAGATATGCGATGAGGTGCCGTCCGTCGGGGAGGCGGACGGCCACCGTGTGCGGCGGCAGGGGCGGCAGTACGGGGCGGGGCATGGGCTGGTGCTACTCCCCTGCTTCGGGGGCGGGGCCGAGGCCGTACCAGCCGCGGACGACTTTCCCGTCCTTGGTCTGCCGGTGGATCGTGCCGGCTTTGACGAGCTTGGACAGGGTGTTGTCGAGGGTGGACGGCTCGAGGCGGGTGATGGCTCCGATCTGGTCCTTGTGGAGGTAGTTGGGGTCGATGCCGAGGGGGTCGGCGGCTTCGCGGAGTGCGGCGAGGATCTTGTCGTCGGCGCTGGCGGTTTTCTTCGGAACCACGGGCATGGTGAACAGGCCACCGCCGCTGTCGCTGTCGACGCCGTCGTCTTCGTCGTCGCCGAGGACGGAGGTGGCGGCGAGTTCGTGGCGCTGGTCCCACAGAGGGAAGTCGGCCGGGTGCGCGATGATGTCCGGGTTGATGTGGGGGGTGGCGTCCTCAAGGACCCAAGCGCGCATCATCTCGGCGGTGGCGCCGGGGGCGGCGGCGAATCCGAGGCCGAAGGTGCGGTCGGGGTCGTTGTCGGGGGTGTCGGGGTTGTAGACCATGGCCCGGTCCTGGGTCCAGGAGGCGGGGATGTCGGCGGGGTTGCAGCCAGCGAACGCGTCGGGCAGGTCGACGAGGTGCTTCTGGGAGCTGTCGGAGCGCAGGAGGACGAGGCTGCCGCCGTAAAAAATGTTGTCGCGGATGGCTGCTTCGCCGCCGAGCTGGTCGAGTTGCATGATCTGGTTGGCGAGGATGACGGGCATGCCGAGGGAGCGGCCGAGGCGTGCGCCGTCCTTGACGATGTGGACGGCTTCCTTCTTGTACTCGGAGGAGCCGGAGAGGAGGCTGCTGGCTTCGTCGAGGATGAGCGGTGCCCACGGCCGGTCGGGGCCGGCTTTGAAGTTCTTCAGGCCGAGGCGGGCTGATTCGGCGATGCGGTGCTGGAGCAGGTGCCACCAGATCCGCAGGGCGCCCATGGCGTCGTGGGGGCCGAGGCCGGAGTAGGCGGCCATCTTCTCGATCGCGGGGTTGGAGGAGCCCTTCGGGTCGGCATAGATGATCGCCGAGGCGTTGATGTGGTGGGCGAGGGCGATGATCTGGAGGGTGCCGCCTTTGCCGGAGCCGGTGACGCCGGCGACGAGGACGTGCTGGCCGCCGAGGTTGGGGTCATGGATTTGAATGCGGGACGGGAAGCCGGAGATGCCGCGGCCGATCTGGATGTAGCCGTTGGGGTTGGCCTTGAGGACGTGCGGTCCGGGGAATGCGGTGCCGGTCTCGAGGGGGTTGGAGTCCATGGTGCGGACGATCGCTTCGCGGGGGTCTTGGCGGGGTTCGTAGGAGACGAGGAGCGGGGTGGTGCGCAGCGCACCGGCGAGGGCGGCCCGGTCGGGGACGGTGAGTTTGTCGAGGTTCTCGTCGGCGACGACGCGGGCGACGGTGCCGCCGGTGTTGGGGTCGTCCTGGATGTCTTCGAGGTGGGTGTTCGGCATGACGCCGCCGGAGCGGGCGACGTACTTGGACCAGGCGCCAGCGAGGGTGGTGGGGTCGATTTCGGCGGGGGCGGTGAGGTTGACGGTGATGTGGCGTTCGCCGGCGTGGGCGCCGTCGGTGATGCGGATCCAGGTGGCCGGGATTTGGTAGACGGAGGACACGGTGGCCGGGTTGACGGTGACGGAGTTGCCGGTGGGGGCGGTGATGGTGCCGGTCCAGCGGCGGGTGTCGAGCGCGGTGAGGGTGAGTTCCTGGCCGCGGTGGGTTCCGGTGGCCGGGTGGGAGATGTGGGCGGCCCACTGGTGGAGGATCTGTCCGGTCGGGCCGAGGATCGGTGCGAAGCCTGGGGCGGGCGTGGTACCGGCGGCCGTGGGTGGGGCGTCCGCCGGGGCGGGGGGTCGGGTGCGGCGCAGGACGTTGCGGAGCTTCCACGGGACGAGGGCGACGGCGGCCCACCAGCCGAGGGACACGATGCCGGGGATGGACGGCAGGGTGAGGATGCCGGCCATGAGGGCGTCGGTGCCTTCGGGGCCCATGAGGGTGCCCATGCCGAGGGCCATGCCGGTGGTGAGGGTGGACATGAACAGTGGGGAGCGGTGGGCGCGGACGATGTCGCCGGCGGGAAGCTGGTGGACGAGGGTGTCGGGGAGCCGGTTCATGTAGTTCGCGGCGAGGAATCCGGCGGTGCCGCCGTAGGTGAGGGCGGCGGTGAACGCGGCGCCGCCGTCGAGCCAGGGGGCGACGAGGCCGGTGGCCAGGGGGGCGGTGGTGGTGGCGATGGCGATGGCGCGTTCGGTGGCCGGGGACGCGGTACGGGTGGCGGTGTTTGTGGTCATCGGGGGCTCCTGCGGGTCGAGGACGGGACGGCGGGGCTACTGCTGCTGGAGCCAGGCGGGCTTCAGGTCGCTGACGTCGACCGGGGCCCGGTTGTACGCCTCGTTGATGCCGTCGTGGGAGGCGACGGCCTGCTCGTGCGCGGCAACGGCCTGGCGGGCTGTGGTGTTGGCTGCGGCGGCGTACGCGTTCGCGGCCTGCGACATCCCGGCCATGATCTTCGACAGTTCGGTGGTCTCCGCCGTGGTGGCGGTGTCCACGCCCATGGCGCGGATGAGTTCGGCGACCCGGCCGGTGTCCTCGGCTTCCTCGTGGATCTGCTGGGCGCGGCCGCGGATCGCTTCGGAGGCGCGGGTGACGTCCTTACCGAGGTCGGTGACGGCCCTACGGAGCTGCCGGTAGGTGAGGTCAGCCATGGTGGTCTCCCAGGTAGAAGGCGGCTTCTGCGGGCGTGGTTTCGGGTGAGTCGACGACGGCCTGGTACATGGCCTGGTACCGGGTGGTGGTGTTGGCGAGGACGGTCCGGGCGGCTTCCGCGGAGCGCAGCGCCTGCTTGTGGACTTCTTCGGCCTTGCCCGCCTGGGCGCGTGCCGTGTCGTGCAGTTTGGCCAGTGCGCCGGTGAGCTTGTCGCCGCCCTGGACGGTCTTGGCGTCCTCGAGGAGCCGCAGCGCCCGGTCGGCCTGGGCGTCGGCGTGTGCCTTCAGCGCCTTGGTCTGCTCGGCGGCCTTGGTGAGGGCTTCGGCCTTGTCGGTGAGGCGGCGTTCGAACTGCTTGAGGGAGCGGACTTCCCCGCGGGCCAGGGAGGGGCGTGCGGTGCCGTCGCCGAGGTGGACGTGCGTGGCGGTCACCTCTTTCACGGTCAGGGGCTGGACCGTCGGCGGAGTGGCGGGTTTCGGGGGCACAGGCTGCGGTTCCTTCCGGGGGGTCTTGCGTTCCTGGCGTGCCTGGTCGAGGCGGGTCTTCTCCCGGGCGGCGGCCTCAGACGTGTCGGTCCAGCCGTCCTTGAAGCCGTCGCCGTAGGACTTGACGTGGGCGGTGACGCGGGCGGCGCGGGTTCCGTCGCGGTAGCCGGTTTCGCGGGACTCGCGGGTGTTGAGGGGCTTACCGACGGCGGCGGGTGCACCGGGGGCGCCGGACGCCTTTCCCTCGTCCTTGCTCTTGTCCTTCGACGGGGTCTTCCCGTCGGGGGTCTTCCCGCTGGCCGTCGGCTTGGGGCCGGGCTTCGTCTCTCCGGCGGCCGCAGCGGGCGGGGTCTTGCTCTGGCCGTTCTTGCCGGGGGTCTGCTTCTCGGGAAGCTTCTGGCCGGCCGCCGTCGCGGAGCCGTCCTTGGCCGGGTCGGGCTTTCCGGTGGCCTGCGGCTGCGCCCTGCCGCTCCGAGGGTCCGGCTTGCCGGGACCGGTCTTCGGCCCCGCGGCGAGGTCCTTGCCCTTCTGGCTGTCGGTTGCCTTGCCCTGACCGCCCTTCACCGGAGCAGGCGCAGGCCCGCGCGTAGCCGCGGGGGCGGGGGCCGTCTTGGAGTCGCCCTTGGCCCCGGGGGCACCAGGCTTCCCACCCGCGGTTCCCGCCCCGGCGCTGCTCGGCTTGTTCGTGCCGCGCGGCGCGGTTCCCGTACCGGTGTGATCCTTGACGGGCGCCGGGCCCCGCCCGCCGCCGGACGCGCCCCGGTTCGCTGCCGTATCGCCGCCCTTCCCGCCTGAACGCGTACCGGCCGAACCGCCCCCCGAGTTGACCGGGCTACTCTTCGGGCCGTTCTTCGGCGCGTTCTTGGAATTCTTCTGCGCCCCGCCACCAGTGCCTTTACCGGCAGCCCCATTCGGGCCCGAACCGGCATTCCCGGACCGGGAATTGCTCACCGATCCTTCGGACCGGTTGACCTTCACCTGGCGGGATTCCCTGACCTGATTGGCCGCCGCCTGGGCCTTTTGCACCTCGAGACGCTTCACGTGCGCCCCGGCACCTTTCTTCCACCGTTCGGCACCGGCCAGCATCCACGCCCGCCACACGCTGTCCCTGCGCCCGCTGCCCCGCGTGCCGGCCTTGCTGTCGGCGGTGTCGTCGGCGGTCTGCTCCTGGGTGTGGAACGCGGCGCTCGAGCCGGCGGCGGCCGGGTCGAGGTGGAATCCGTCGCTGCGGGCGGGCTCGACGGCGGTCAACAGGGACGTGAACAGGCCCGGCTCGGCGGTCGCGTCGCCGGCCGCTGTGGGCGTGGTGGCGGGCGGCTCGTTCGGCTCGGGTACGGCTGCGGGCACGGTGCCGACCGACATCGGTTCTCACTCTCTAGATCGTTACTCCCACGACTTCCCGCGCCGGAGAGTCCCTGTTCAGGGGCGGCGCGGGAGGGTGGGAGCCGGGGTTTTCGGGCTGGTGGGAGGTAGTGGGAAATGGGTCAGGCGGGGGTGGGTCGGGTGGAGCGCTTGGCGGCGGCGCCGAGGAACACGGCGAGGGCGAGGCCGCCGACGAGGAGACCGGCGCCCGAACTGTCGCCGCCGGTGTCGGTGGAGGTGGTGGTGCTGGACCCTGCTGCGGCGGTCTGCACGTCCACGCTGCTGGGCGCGTACTGGTCCTGGCAGGTGTTCACCAGGTCCCGGTAGGAGGGGGAGCCGAAGCCCTTCCCGACCAGGTGCTCCTTGTCCTTCACGCACGCGTTGACCGACGCCTGACGGGTGCTGGCCTGGCTGGTGGCGGTCTTCCGGTCGGCCTCGGCGGCCCGGTTCATTTCCTTCAGCTTCTCCAGTTCGAGAGCCTGCTGCTTGAGCGCGACTTCCTGCGCCTTCGCCGTGTTTTCGGCCTGCTGTGCGGCGTAGGACTGGTATCCGATGAGAGTTCCGGTGGCGATGACGGTGGCGCCGATTCCGAGGGCGACTTTTCCGCGTTTGGTCAGGCCGGGCTTGGACGCGGCGGCCGGAGTTCCGTAGGGGGCCGGGTCGGCGTATTCCTGGGGGCTGTTGACGGTCATCCCTTTGATGATTCGGTCGAATTCGTCGGGGGAATTCACGGGTCATTCTCCGTTCTGGCGGGCGAGGTCGGATGCGGTGCGGAGCAGGGTGCGTACGGTGGAAAGCTGCTGGTCGGGGAGGTCGTTCCAGGTGAAGAACTGCATGCGGATCCCGGCCTGGGCGAGGGCCTGCTGCATGTAGGCGACGGCCCGGTCGCGGGCTTCGGGGGTGGTGTGGCCGGTCTTCTCAAGGAGGTTTTGGGCGCCGCGGATGCAGAGCCGGCCGGTGGGTGTGGTGTCGAGGGACTGGCACCAGCCGTACCGCTCGAGGACCGCGAGGGTCTGCTGAAGGTGGATAGACGGGGGCTGCGGTACCGGGTTCTCCCACCACCCCAGTCCGGCCAACAGGCCGCGTACGGCGGGCGGCAGAAGCCGGTGAGACCAGGACGGGGTATCCGGCACCGCAGGGCGCTGACCGCGGAGGGCTTCCGCGACCAGCTGCTCGACGGACTTCGTGCGGATCGGCGTGGTTCGGGTTCCGGCGAGCGGGTCGAGGGTCCGGGTGGGGGCCATGGTCGGCTTCTCCTTCCTGCTGGTGGTCACGGGTTGTTACCGGCGATCTTGGTGTGGACGTCCTTGTAGAGGGCCCGAATGTCGTCGGTCTTCAGCCCGTAGCCCTTGTCCCGCCACGCCTTCTCGAAGGCGTTCTGCGAGGGGGCCTGGCCGCTGGTACGGAGGTCGAAGTAGAGGTCGAACGCGAGGATGCGCCGACCCTCCTCGCCTGTGTCGGGCCCCTTATGCGCCTGCGCCTCGACCGGATTCGCGTTGGGCGCGCCTTCACTGCGTCCCGAGGTGCGCCCTGATGCGCCCTCGCTGGTCAGGACGTCGCCGTCGCCGGCCTGCGCCTCCGGTGCGCCCTGGGGGGCGATGGTGGGGCGCAGTGAGCGGAGGGCGTAGTCCTCGGTCCGGTCGGGGAGGTTCTTGAAGGCGCGCATGCGGTCGATGCGGGTCGTGATGCGGAGTTCGACACCGAACTCGTCGAGGGTGTCGCCGAGGCCGTGGAAGGACGCGTCGCCGGCGCGCATCAGGGCCTTCTCGTAGCGGCGCTTGCCCATGAGGCGGGGCTTGCCGAGGGTGACGAGGGAGACGAGCTTGTCCTGGGCGTTGCGGCGGCTGATGGACTCGGCGTCCGCGCCGCGGGAGCCGATGCCGAGCTTGGACTCGAGGCGCTTGAGGCGGTCGCGCCACGCGCGGGCGAGGAGCCCGTCGGACTTGATCTCGACCTTGCCGAGCTTCGCTTCGAGGCCGAGGAGCTTGTGGAGGCCGTAGGCGAGCATGACCGGGCCGACGATGCGGACAAGGGCGGTGCCGAGGTCTTCGTGCTCCTGCCGGACGACTTCGATGGCGCCGATCGCCTGGGCGAAGACGAGGAAGTACGCGGCGCGGGTGGCGCCCTTGTCGTTGAAAGCCCAGGCGTAGACGGAGAGGCCGAGGACGATTGCTTCGAGGACGAGCCCGACGGTCATGTGCCAGGGCGAGTCCATGTGGAGGCGCTTCTCGGCGAAGCGGGCGGAGGTGTTGGTGGAGAGGGCGAGGCCGGCGATGACGACGAGTCCCATGCCGAGGAACCCGATGACGCTACGGCGCTTCTTGGGGTCGCGGGGCTTGCGGCGGTTGGTGCGGGCTCGGACGGCGGGGGCGATGCGGTAGCCGAAGGCGAGGGTGACGAGGGCGAGCAGGACGGCCCATGCCTGTACGGGCACTTGCTCGACCGCGGTCTGCACTTGGGAAAGCATGGGCGAGTCCTTTCGGGGTCGTGGTCCGTGGGCTCAGGTGGCTAGAGCTGGTTGGGCTCGAGGGAGAAGAAGACGACGTTGGCCGTGGCCAGCTCGGGGTGTCGCTGGGCCATGTCCTGCTTGATGGCGTTGAACACGTCGCTGCGGGTCCAGCCGGCGGGCGGGGTCCAGGTGCCGTTGGCGGTGAGGGAGGTCCGGCCGGGGAGGTCGACGGTGAGGATCCAGTGGTGGGTGCCCTGCTCGGGTGCGGTGGGTGTGGTGGTCTGCTGGGTCTGGGTGGTCATGGGGTTCGGGTTCCTTCCGGTGGTCAGGCGGCGCGCTGGTGACGGCGGTAGCCGGTTGCTGACGCCCAGCGCTGGGAGCAGCGGGCGAAGTCGCGTTCACGGTCGGGGGCTTGGGTGTGCTTGTCGACCTCGGCGAGGTGCTCGTAGGTCTCCATGTCGGCGGTGGTCCAGGTCGACGGGTCGCCGTGGGTCTCGCGGAACTTATGGGCGGTCATGGCGCGGTGGTTCCTTCCTGGCGGTTGGGGGGTGCGGGGCCCGGCCGGTTGTCGGCGTGCGGCGCGGGCCCCGCGCGGGTGGGTGGTCAGGCGGTGGCGGCCTTGGTCAGTTCCTGGGTGGCGGCGGCGTTCGCGATGGCGGCGTAGGCCTGGGCGATGGCCGTGAGGTTCTGGATGACCGGCCCTTCGGCGTTGGGGGCCCGGTCGGCGGCCTTGGCGGTGTACTCGATGGCCAGGGCGATGGCTTCGGAGCTGGTCATCGTGGCGGTCTGCGTGGTCATGTCTGTGGTGTCCTTTCGGGTCAGGTGCTGGTGATGGCGGCGGCCGCGTCGGAGGCGGGCTGGTGCAGGTCGGGGTCGGCGAGGACGTAGGCGGTGATCTGGCCCTGCCTCTGGGTGTTCTTCTGCTGCTCGTCCGTCAGGGTCCGCAGGGACGGGTTGGAGACGGGGTCGGTGAGGCGCTGGACGAGGAGCCCGATCACGGTGATCAGGTCGACGCCGTCGATGCCGGCGAGTGCGGCGATCAGGGTCTGGGTCTTGCCGGTCGTGTGCCGGTCGAGGGCGAGGAGGCGGATCCCGTCGCGGATTTGGTCGATGCCGGGGTGGATTCCGGCGAGGTCTTCGAGCCGGTCGGCGAGTTCGTCGTCGAGCGGGGGGCCTGCGTTCGCCGCGGTGTGCACCCACGCGGGGCCGGTCGGGGCGGCCATCACAGGTCGCCGTCCATGTCGGTGGGGATGTGGCCGAGGACGTCGTCGATCGCGCGGGTGACGAGCATCCGGGCCTGCGGCATCACCGACTGGAGAACCTGCCCGGTGAAGGCGGTCCAGTCGATGGTGTCGAAGTGGTCCTCGATCGCGGCGATGAGGAGCGGGTCGACCTCGGGCGGCATCTCGCTGGTCATGCGGTCACCGCCGTGGGGGTGATGAGGCGGAGCGGGCCGGAGCCGTGCTTGATACCGGCGGCGATCAGACGAGACGGCGCGGTAGCCGGCCGGACGGCGCGGCGCAGCAGCTCATCGGCGTGGGTGGGGTGGGGTGCGGTGGGGGTACTCGTGCGATCCTTGTCCATGCGGATCGGCCTCCTGGTAGAGCAGGTATGGCTGGGTCTGCGTGAGGTCCCGGGTCTTGGTGGTTGCGTCACCAACGGCTTCGGGGCCTCTTTTCGTTGCCCTGTGAGGGGCGACACGAACGACACTACGCGCACTCTCAGTGCGAGTCAATGCGCGAGTGCGAGCTAGCACTATTTAGCGTAATGTGAGACTGTGCGCATGACGATTGAAGGAGGACCGATGTCCAGCGGATACGCACTCGCCGTGCGGTTCACCACCCGCGACGCCGACGCAGCCCAGCGGTTCGACGCCCTCGTGGAACGCACGATGGAGGGCATCCGCACCGAGCCCGGAACCCTGGTCTACGTCGTGCATGTCCCGGAAGAGGAACCGCTCGTGCGGGTCTTCTACGAGCTGTACGCGGACAGGGACGCGTTCCTGTCCCACGAGGAGCAGGAGCACACCAAGCGCATGTTGAGCGAACGGGAGCAGTACCTGACCAGCACTGAGGTGACGTTCCTGAACGAGACGATCGGCAAGAGGCCGGCAGTGAGGGAGGGAACGTGAAGAAGAAGCCGACGGGGAAGGAAGTCGACCCGCGGGACCGCGCTTTCGGCAGGCGGGTGGCCGACCTTCGGAAGACGCAGGGCATGACCCAGCAGCAACTAGCGGCTCTGTTGAACGGACGCACGTCGAGTTGGATGTCTCAGGTCGAGCGCGGTATCCAGCCGGTCCACCGCATGGACGTTCTTCGGGAGCTGGCCGACGCGCTGGGTGTGTCGGTGCAGGCTCTGAATCCGGACGTGCCGGTGCCGGCCGCGCACGCTTCTGACGTGCCAGTGAAGGCGAACGACCTGGATGGTGCCCGGCTGGTGATCGCTGGCCACCCGGCGTTGGGCACGCTGCTCGGCACCGAGGAGTCCGGGGCCGCGCCGGACCTCCAGGAGATGGCGACCGAGGTCGAAGAGGTCTGGTCTCTCACGCACCAGGCGCGGCACGCCGAGGTGAGCGCCATGGTGACTGAGTTGGTACCTGCGCTCGAGCGGGCGGTGCGTACGGTGCCTGCGGCGGAAAGGCCTGCGGCGTACGGGCTTCTGGCTCGGGCGTATCAGGCTCTCGCCTCGGCGTTCGCTCGTCAGGGCGATGCGCGGGCGTCGTGGGTGTCGGCGGACCGTGCGGTTGCGGCCGCTGAACTGTCCGGCGATGTGCTGCTCGTGTGCGCGGGGGTGTACCGGATGGTGCACGCCTTCGTGCGCCTCGGAGACAAGGAAGAGGCGGAACACGCAGTGCGATCCGCCATCGACTCCCTCAGCCGACGGGAGGACCTCTCACCTGAGGGTCTGTCCGTACTCGGATCACTTCATCTGGCCAAGGCCCTGGTGCACGCCCGGTGCAGTCAGCGCGCCGAGGCGAAGGAAGAGATCGAGAACGCCCGGCAAGTCGCCGCCCGTATCGGAGAGGATCGGAACGACTACAACCTGGAGTTCGGTCCGACGAACGTCGCAATCCAGGCCGTGTCCACTGCTGTCGACCTGGGTGACGCCGGCGAGGCACTGGAGATCGGCCAGACCATCGACGCCGAGGCGCTGTCTCCGGAACGCAGAGGGAGGCTGTTGATGGACCTGGGGCGAGCCCACGCGCAGCGGCGTCACATGGCGGACGCGACCGAATGCCTGCTGCGCGCGGAGGAGATCTCGCCGGAGACCGTCCAAAACCACACTGCGGTCCGGGAGGCCATCAAGGAACTGGTCCTGGTCGCCGGACCGAAGGTCTCCACCGACCTGATGCTGCTCGCGGAGAGGACTGGCGCCATGGAGTAGCCGCGGGCGGTAGAGCCGTCGCTTGATGACGGTCGACCGGTCACCACAACCGGCCGACCGCCCTTATGGCCGCGTCCTGCGAAGACGTATGCGGCCACGTGAACCACCTCGATCGAAGGGTTCGTTATGGAGCCTATGCCTTTCACGGGACACGTGAAAAGTCTGTGCCTTCCTAGCGGAGGCCAGCCGTGAACAAACCGACCAACCTGCCTCCCACTGTCACGTTCGCCGAGGCGGCTGTCCTGCTTCATGAGCTGGGCATCGACGAGAACGCGACCGCCGACTCTGTTCGGTACATGGCGCGCAGTCGCGGCGAGAAGTGGCCGTTCGGAGACGGGCCGAGCCAGGTTCCGTACAAGCAGACCGCGAACGCCCGAACCATGGACACCATGGTTCTCCTGGACCACCTGAAGGCCTGGCCGCCGAACCCTCACGGCCGCGGCCGTGACAAGAAGCCCCGAGCGCGCAATCGGGAGCCGTCGTGACCGCCTTACGGGCACGCCCGGCAGGAACGTCCTGGAACGCAAAGACGGCCGGCGGAGTTCGCAGCTCCTCATGCCGACCGTCCAAGCACTTGCAGCGGATCGCAGCCCGCTGCCCTTCATGAGTCCCAGCTCGCTGAAAGCAGGTATCTCGGTGTCGAGAGTACCGGTAGCACACATCCCCCTCGCAAGGCCACACAGCGTGATCGTCCGAATGCTGGGCGGTGACCTGTGAGCCCGATCCGCCCTCACGTCACGCGCCGGGGAAGCCGTCTCGACTGGGTCAAGTTCGACTTCGAGCTGGCCAGAGACGGAAGCGTCGACCCCACGGACAAGGCCCTCTACGCCGCGATCGCCTCGTTCGTGGATGTCGAGTCCCGGGAGTCGCCGGAAACAGCAGACGTCGACCTGAACGGCATCCCCCAGGACGTCCCGACCAGGCCGCGACTGGCCGCCTGCATCGGCCGCTCTGTCGACACCGTGGACCGGTGCACCAAGCGCCTCGAGTCCAAAGGGCTCCTGCGCGTGCACCGGCAGGCCGACCCGGACAACCCCCGGCTGATGCTGCCGAGCGAGTACGAGCTGCTGGACCACGAGTTGTGGGACCAGCGGGCGGCGGAGCGTGCTGCTCACCGGGCGGCTCGTAGGGCGGCCTCCGAGGGTTCTCCCAGTTTGGGGGGTGGCCGCATGGATGCGGCTACCCCTGGCCGTACCAGTGCGGCTACCCCTGGCCGCATGGGTGCGGCGGTAAAAGAAGTAAGAGAAGTAGAAGAAGAGAGAGGGGAGGAGAAGGCGGTTTCACCGCGTAGCGGTGGGGACGGCCGTAGGCCATCTGACCGTAGTAGCGCGCGTGAGGCCGAAAGCGGCTCCGCCGCGTCCAGCAACGATCACCCCTCCCCCGAACCGCAGACACCCCGCCAGCGGGCCAAGACGAGCAGCAGCAAGGCCAAGCACACCCGGCAGCAGCTCGACCTCGTACGGGCCGTACGGGCCCACTTCCCTGCTGACCTGTTGAACGGCTGGACGAACCCGAAGACGGGCCAGGTGCTCGAGCCGCTGCCGGACGTGTGGGAGCTGTCGCAGGCGATCCTCGAGGCGCTCGCCGGTGACGTGCCGGCGGCGGACCGGACCGTGGAGCAGCTCGGTGCCCGGATCGTGCAGCGGTGGAACCACCACGGCTGGGCGGTGAAGTTCTATGCCGGGGAGATTGACCGCCCGGTTGGGGCTGCGGTCGCAATGGTGCGGCCGCTGAAGGCCGGCGACCGGTACGGGTGCGCCAACCCGCGGTGCGAGGCCGGGAAGGACGTCGACACGGGCGAGGAGTGCCCCGTGTGCCCGGAGAGGCTTGCCGCGCGGAAGGCCGAACGGCGGGCGCAGCAGCCCCAGGACGCTCCTGGTGGGCCGCAGGCGGACGTCCCGTCTCAGCGGCCGTCTGGCGGCTTCCTCCCGCCGCGCGAGTGCCCCTGCGGCAACCCGATCGGCAAGACCGTCGACGATCCGCTGTGCGAGCCGTGCCGTAAGGATGCGGACGATGCTGAGGAAACCGCCCGCCTCCGCGCCGAGTTGGCGGCGCAGTACGGAACACCGGACCAGGTCGAGGCCTACACCTACGGCCGAGCACCCTTCTGACCCACCACCCATGGCGGTGGCCAGCATCCCCTGGCCGCCGCCTCCCAAGCGGCAACCTCACGAGGCAGGGAGAACAGTGTTCGAGACGTCGAGAAGACAGTGGCCGGAGAAGCGCTTCCGATATGCCACCATCACGGTGGCGGGGGGGTTGGACTTCCACATAGGAACTCACGCCCAAGCGCGTGCTGCGATCGGCGCACACGGCGCAGGTGAGGCCGGGATCGACTTCATCCCCAACCTGCCGCCGCTGGCCATGTACTACTTCGTGCCCTTCGAGGGCGACCACGGGATGCCGATGAACAAGGTGGCCAACGGCATCTTCTGGGAGCTGAGCCGGCCGGTGGACCCGGCGACGATCGATCCGGACCGAGACGACCTGATCGAAGCCGCGCGGGAGGCGTCACCCGAGGACCGGATCGTGAAGCTGCGAGGGCCGGTGGTCATCTACGGTCCTGGCGGCGGCAGTTTTGGTGACGATCACGAGGCGACGATTCGCGAGGCGCACAAGGTGGCGGCCGGTCGGCTGAAGTCTCGAGGCTGGCTGTAGAAGCGCCCCTTGGCACGTCGAACGCCCCCGGCCTTGTTCAGGGGTTGGGGGCGTCGCGTTGCACATCACACCGCTTCACATGTTGCGTGTGCACCATGCCTACATCTAGGGTCTGTGGTGCACGGGGACGCCGCACTTCCTCGCCAGACGCCGGCGCCCCCACCCAGCAGTAACCGGGCCGGACCATCCTTCCCCCACCAGAACAGGAGCAACAGCCATGTTCCGGGCCGGCGTCTGATGGACCCCGACCCGTTCCACTTGAACAACCCTGGAGAACCAGCAATGCGGATCTGCCGTACCCACGACACTCTCATCACGATCAACGAGTGCCCCCAGTGCCGTCGCGGGTTCCGCGACATCCTTGGCGCCAACAATCTGGTGATCGTCCGGCCGCCTAACGTGGAGGACGAATACGACCTCCACGGGTCGGAAAGTTCGAGGTGCCAGGCGATGACTGCTGACGCTAACGAGGGATTCAGTGAGATCAGCTGCGTTCGTCCGCACGGTCACGAGGGCGACTGTGAGAGCCTCCACGGCTCCCTGTGGGACCACGACCCCGAGGCCACCAGTTGTTGTCATGACTCTGCTGCTTGACTCCCTGTCAACTGGGCAGCAGCGCCCCCGGCCCTGGTGGGTCGGGGGCGCTGTTGTGCGCCGGGTGCGCGCCATCCCCCGCGCCGTCGCTTTCGTAGGAAGATGGCCAGCATGCCCGCACGGACACCGAAAGCACTCCAGACCTGGCACGACCTGAACGACCGCCAGCAGGGCACCCTCGCCGTCATCTTCGACCTCGACCAGGCAGCGGAGACCGGTCGGCGGCAGAGCGCGGCACGGGGCGCATACGACGACCGTCCCGCCATGGAGTGGCGCAGTATCGACTTCGCGCACGAGCCCGCCCTGCGGAAGGTTTTCGGCTGGACGGTGCTCCAGGAGCGTCTCATGGGGCGCGGCTGGGACAATCAGGGCAACGGTTCCACGATGGCCGCGCTCGAGCGACGTGGTCTGATCAAGCGGGATGGTCGGCCAACCCGCTACGGGCGCATGCACACGGTGCGGCTGACCCGGGAGGGCCGGGCCGCAGCTCGTGCCGGCACCAGTCTCACCCCCGGCGGTCCCCGGAAGGCCGCCCTCGGCTGCCGTTCCTGGGAGGTCCTTGCCCTGCTGTGGTCCGCCCACCTGCGCGGGCAGCCCCTGAAGTGGACCTACTCCGTAACCATCGAACGGGCGCTGATCGAGAAGCATGTGCCGCCCCTGGCCCGTACGATCCCGGGCGGGTACGAGATCACCGACCGGGGCCGCGACTTCTACCGCGAGCACCACGCCGCGCACGCGGCCGCCCACCCCGCCGTCCGCGCACCCCACCCCGACGGCACCGACGCGGAACCCTGGCCACCGGCAGTAGACGAGACGCTCGCCCGGCACCGGCAGCTCTACCTCGCCCTCCTCGCCGTATGGAAAGACGCCAGCAAGGCTCAGCAGGCCGCCGAGCAGGAAGCCGCAGCCCTGGCACCGGACATGCCGGATGTGCTGCCCGCCGCTGTCGTCGCCCAGGTCAAGACCCGGCATGAACTGTGGTGCGAGACAGCCGAGCAGCGAGCCGCCCTGGCCGCCGGTCATGTCGAAGACCTCCGCGGCCGCGCCGAACACGCAGCGCGCGCCTACGCCGTCGTGGCCCTTGCCGCCTACAGTGCGGCCATCGCCCAGGCCGCCCCGCTCGAGAGCATGACGGCCCCCGAGCCCGAGCCGGACACGTGGGACGAGCCGCCCCTGCCGGCGCCTGCGGAGACCGGTATCAACGCCATCGACGCCGAGGCAGCGAAGCTGCACGCAGCGGCGGTGGGTCGGCCGGTCAAGCGGCGTGGTCCCGCGCCCACGCGGCGCACTCGCCGCGGGAACGTCCGCGTCCTCGAGAAGCCGTCCACCAAGCCTGGCGCAGCGCTGTACGCCCTCGCCGAGCACCTGCGCGGGCACGTCCAGGGCGGGGCGCTTGTCCGGCGCCTTCATCCGGCAGGCTGACCGCCGCGCTCGACCTATACGGCAGTGCCCCCGGCCGGCAGGTTCGGGGGCGCTGGCCTGCCAACTGTCAGCACCTGCTGCCAGACTGACCCGCGAGACTTCACACAGCGAGGAGCGCCCATGCCCGCCCAGAAGCGGCTGACGCAGAAGAAGGCGCAGGAGATCGCCGACGGTGCCGAATTGGTGAAGGCGCCGGACTGGGCGACGACGAACCGGTGGCATGTCGTCGACGCCGACGGAACGGTGCTGGTGGTGGTGTCGCCGTCCTATGGCGGGGCGTCGAGGTCCGGCAGGAACGGCTGGACGCACCACCTGGCCGCGCTGGGGCCGTCCGGCTCGAGGGACAGGTCCTCGACGCGGCAGGGCGCGGCCGCGCAGGGTCTGGCGTCGTGGATGCGGTGGGTGACCGCCTCGCGCACCTGACGCTCCGGTCTCCCCCACTTGGAGTCCACCTTGGCCCGTCGCTCAGCTCGAGCGGCGGGCCTGCGTCTTACCCGGCCCCGGATAGTCCGGGTCGTCCTCAGCCGTCGGCAACGCCCGGTACCCCTCCGACCACGGATTGACGGCCCCGCACACGCCGCAGGCGTACCGGCCGTCGATGCCCGCGACACGGGTTCCGCACTGTTCGCATTCGGTCTCGGTGATCTGCGGTTCCCGTGTGCTTTCGTCGGCTGGCTTGGGGTGGACGGGTTGGTGCTGTGGGGCGCTCATGCCGGGGAGGGTAGTGGCCGGGCCGCCGGTGTGGGCGTGTTGCCGCTGACGGGGCCGCAGTTCGCGCAGATCCAGGACCCGTTCGGGCCTTGCTGGGCTGCGCCTCCACATCTCGGGCATTGCATGCGTCTGCTCCCCCTTCGTCGTGCGGGTGGTCTGGTGTTGAGGATCCCGCGGTGTGGCGGGCCGTCAAGGGCGCGGTGTGGGCGGGGGGAACGTTCCGGCCGGTCGGGGTGAGGATCGATCCCGGAGTGTTCGAGCTCTGAAGCGCCCTGGTGTCGTGGGGAACTGCTGGCCGGCCCCGGTCTCCGCGGCGTGTGGGCCCGGGGCCGAACTATCCCCACATCCCGTTTCACGTGTTGCGCACGCACCATAGAAAACGGTAGAATCGCGAGAGTTCGCAGCACACCACCCGCCACCCGGGGGGCCACATGATCCGCACCACCTACCGCGGCCGCACCATCAAAGTCCTCGCCGCCCGCGGCAAGCCGTTCCACCGCAAGCTCGTCATCAACGACCGCACCATCAACCACGGCTGGCAAGGCGACGACGCCCAAGCCCTCGACTGGTTCCGCCAGATCATCGACAAGATCGAGGACGCGGGCGGGGCCGGCATGGTCGCCATGCTCATCCCCGGCCAGTACACCGAACCCCACTGGTACGAGCCCGGCACCATCGACATCAACCCCCGCGGCCACGCCACCCACCCCGGCAACATCTGCATGTGCGGCACGTGCACCATCGGCGACCCCTGCGGCGACAAGGCCCGCTACGCCCCCCTTCCCCCGGACGCCTGCCGCTACTGCCACCAGGGCCCGGACGGGCACCGGCACGACGTCAACCCGCTCCACTCGCACCGCTACACCGAGCCCACCGAGGCACAGCGCATCGGACGACAGGCCACGATCGACCGCTACCACGACAGCGCTATCGAGGACGACGAGGCCGCCTGATGGCCGCTAACCCGAACGGCTGCCGCTGGTGCGGAATCGACCAGCGCAGCCACGGTCGCCAGTGGACCGACGAAGCCGGCTGGCATACGTGGGAGCAGCCGACCCAGGCGCAGATCAAGGCCCGCATGCAGGCCCGCCGGGCCAGTCGCTGACATCGGCCGGGGGAACACCCCGGCCGGCCCGTACCACCCTGAACAAGCACCCTCCCCTTCCCGAGGAGCACCCATGACCGACAACGCCCGCGCCCGACTCTCCGCCTACATGACCCACGAGTCCGACCAGGACCAGGCCGAGTTCGACACCCGCGTCGACGCCGCCATCACCGAGGCCACAAAGGACCTCCAGGCGAAGCTTGCGGAGGTCGCGTCCTCCCTCGACTACTACAAGAGCGAGGCCGGCAAGTGGTTCGCTGTCGAGCCGCTGATCACAGAGGCGCACGAGAAGGACAACCCGAGCATCGACACGTACGACCTCGCGTCCGCCCTCGGCTGGGAGGCGTGATGCGGCGCGCCCTGACCGCCCGGCAGCCCGAGGAGACGCAGCGGTGAGCACCGAGACCCTGACCCGCTTCCGCTGCGACGCCCCCCACTGCCAGGAACACGGCATCGGCACCAACAACATCACCCCGCCCGACGGCTGGACCGCTCTCAAGTCGACCGCCCACATCCCCGTCGTCAAGACCAGCCCGACCCGTGGTCGCCGGAAGGCCCTGTCGTACAGCGAACGCTGCTACGGCGGCTTCACCCTCCACCTGTGCCCCGAACACCCGGACGCGTTCGACGCCCACAAGCCGATCACCAACGGATACGGCTACAACAACAGCGTCAGCATCGCCTGCTCCTGCGGGATGCCGCTGGGTCGCGCCCCTGCGGCCACCATGGTCGGCCGCTATCCCTCCCACGCCCCAGAGAGCGCCTGGTTCCACCACCTGCCCGCGGAGCTCCGCTGGTACCTGTGGCGCGGCCAGCGCCAGTGGGCCACCCGCACCGTCTCCCACGGCATCACGAACATCCGGCAGTACCGGACCGAGGAGCAAGCCCGAAAGGCCGCAGAGCCGTCCTCGATCTTCTACTCAGTCCGGGAGGACGTGGTCTACCGCGACAACGAGGGCGACCCGTGGACGGTCCTCGGATACGCCGAGGAGGCGCAGCAATGAAGGCCCTGACCGTCCGGCAGCCATGGGCCGGCGCCATCGTCCACCAGACGAAGCGCGTAGAGAACCGCACCTGGAAGCTCCCCGCCAGGCAGCACGGCGCCCGCATCCTCATCCACGCCGCAGCCGTGCCGGACAAGAACGCCACCGTCTACGGGCCGCAGCTCGGCGTGTACGGCGCCATCATCGGCGCCGCCACCCTCACCGGCTGCCACTGGTCCAACGACGGCCTGTGCTGCGGCCCGTGGGGCTTCGCCAAGTCCTACCACTGGCAGCTCGAGGACGTCACCGCGCTCGCCGTGCCGGTGCCGTGCAAGGGCGCGCTGAGCTTCTGGACCCCGCCCGTCGACGTTCTGTTTGCCGTCCAACAGCAGCTCGAGCAGGAGACAGCACGATGACCGACGCCGAAGACCAGCACGTCTGCTACGTCCGATCCACCACCGACGACAACGGCAAGGCTGCCGTCCTCCTCGAATGGGGCGCCCTCCAGGCCCTCCTGACCCCGGCCATCGTTCTCACCACCGGCCGAGACCTGATGGCGGCCGCCGCGGCCGCGGAAACCGACATCGCGCTCATCGAAACCCTCCGCAAGGATCTGCGACTCGATGACCACGCCATCGGCGGCATGCTCAGCGCTATCCGCGCCCGCCGCCCCGCGCCACAGGGAAAGCCCGCGCTGCGGATCGCCGCAGTCGCCGGCTCGAAGACCGGGAAGCCGTACGTCACCATCGCCCGCGGCTCCATGAAGGGGCAACTGTCCCCGGACGAGGCACGCGACATGGCCATGCACTGGGTACAGACCGCCGTCGCAGCCCAGATCGACGTTCGCCTGCGGTACGCACTCGGAGAGTGGGACCGGCTCAGCATGGTGGAGATCGAGGACCTGTTCAAGCTGATTCAGGAGGCGCAGCGGTGACCCCCGCCCGCGAGTTGGAGCCCGGCGCCTACGACCAGCTTCTCAACGCCCTCGGCGACAGCGAACAGTCCCGCGTCCTCATCAACCAGTTCGCCCGCCACCTCGCGAACGTTGCCCGCCTTGCCGAAGAAACCCAGTGGCCCGGACCCGTGTCCGCCGTCATCGACCCGTTCCAGCACACCCGCCAGTCGTGGGCCGGGATCACCGCCTGCCCTCGACTCGCCACCCCGGACCCCGAGCAGCCCGCCGGCGACGTACGCACCACGGTCGAGTTCTTCGTCCAGACGCAGCAGCCTGACGGGACGTGGGAGCAGTCGAGCGGTGCGGAGCAGCGGGCGTTCTGGGGTGCGGAGCGGTTGAGGAAGCTGATGCGCAGGTTCCCCGACATGGTGCACCGACTCGTTCAGCGCACCACCACCGTGCACGTCACGCCGGTGCCCGCAGGTGTACCGGCCACGCTGCCCGACGGGAGCGCCTCGTGACCGACAAACCGCCCCTTCCGGCCCGCCTGCTCGACCCGTGGCCCCGTATCCCCGTCGACACGGGTGAGGGCACCGACTTCCACCGCCTCGACCGGATCGCCGGCCACGCCGCCACCTCCTGGGCCCTCAGCCCCGAAGGCACCTACGCCAAGAACCTGAGCCTCGCCGAAACCGTCGACGGCGCCGTCCGCGAAGCGCTGCTCCACCTCCTCGAGCTCGGCCTCATCGACATCGACGCCGACCGGATGAACAACGCCAAGGGATGGCCCACGACACGGGAGCACCTTGAGCGCGGCTGGGCACCGAACGAACCCGACGAGCCGAAGGAGGCCTGACCGTGGGAGCAGCCCTGCACTTCGCGCACGCGCACCAGGCCCCGGTGAAGAAGCGCCGGCCGAAGCGCACCGGCGGCGGAGACGGCGACGGCTACGACGCCCTCGTGGCCCGCGTCTACCAAGACCAGCGCATGACCCCCGAAGCCCGCGAACTGATCCTCCTCCTCGCCTGGCTCGCCGTACGCGACCCCAACCGATACGACACAGACGGCAACCTCATCAGTTGGAGGAAACGCGCCTCAGCGATCCTCGGGGAATACGGACCTGGCCCCCACAGAGGATCCCGCCTGGCGGACCTGCTGTACGTCGACCGGCCCCGCTACGAGGACAAGCGCAGCGGATGGGAGGAACGACAATGCGCAGCACCGATGATCCGACGGGACGGACTGTGCGGGCAGCATGCCATCGGCCATGACTACACCGTCGACCAGGAGACCGGATGGCGGACGGCAGTCTGGTTCTGCCGTCGCCACGAATCATGGGGGAACGCGCTACGCACACAGCGCGCCGCCAACCCCGGCCCGGAGCCCATCCCGAATGCGGGCGGCCTCACCACCTCGTACCTGATGGCCGAGGGCCAGCAGCAGGCCTGGGCACAGCTGTACACGGAGGCGGCCGCGTGGAAGCACGACCGTTACTGGGAGCCGCCGAAGGCGTATGGCGTCGTGGCCGACGACTGGCCGGTGCCGGGCAAAGCCCCAGTGCCGCAGCGGGCCCGGCTCCGGCTGGTCATCGGCAACGGCGGTCTGGAGGCAGGGGATGCGGGTGACGACGCCTGAGACCCGGTCCCGGCTCCGAACCCTCGAGCAGCAGCGTGCCGCCCCCACCCCGGCGCCGCTCGACGGGCAGGCCGCCATCCCCCTCACCTGGCAGCAGGGCGTCCTGTGGGAACCAGCCCGACCCCAGGAGCCCCCGCCCTGCCGCAGCCGCCACACCGCCGCAAAGCCCGCACACACGCCCTCCCTCGCTACGCCCTCCCCCAAACCGTCCCCCCGTTCCGCGAAACGGCCCGACCCGCCACGCGCCCCCACTGCTGGTACCTGACCCGACGCATCCGACTCCTCAACACCACCGGGAGCTACCTATGACCGACCTCAGCCCCCGCGCTCTCTGGTTCCTGGAGAACTTCGACGAGCTCACCCTCGCCGGCATGTGCGCCGACCACGAAGCCGCAGCCCAGGCCGCCGCCGACCGCGTCCGTCACGTCGCCGACCTCATCGAAGGCGGCGCCCCCTGGACCGCCAACCACGCAGACACCGCACGTCGAGTCCGCGAAGCCCTCAACCCCGAGGAGCAGCCGTGACCGAGCTCCGCGGCCCGCACCTCGCGCACGAGCCCCTGTATCGCGCCGTCCTCGACCCGCAGGAGGCGCAGTGATCGCCCGCCTGACCGGCGCCCTCGCCGTCGCGTTGACCCGGCTCGCCCGCCGCCTCGGCCACCACGCCTACCTGTCCACCAGCTGCCTCCACCACGACCACCACTACTGCCAGAAGCACACCGGCAAGTCAGGCGCCAAGACGCCAGCCCGCTGCAAGTTCTGCACCACCGCCTGCGTCTGCCCCTGCCACACCGCCCTCAACCAGCAGGAGCAGCCATGATCACGCCCATCCGACTCGTCTGCGGCTGCGGCTGGGACGCCGTCCACAACTGCGCTGTCAACTGGTACACCGACAGCGCGCTCGAACGCGGCTCCATCTGGCGCGAGAACGCCACACAGGCCGAGCACCGGGTCCACGAAGTCGCCGCTGACTGGGTCATCTACGACGCGGTGAACAACCGGGTCGTGCCCACAAAGGTCGCGGCGATGAGGCGCATGGACTTCCTCGCCCGCTTCACCTGCGCCCAGCCCGCCTCCGCCTGACCCGCACGCTGTCCCGCCGCACGAAGGAGCCCGCCGTGACCGACCAGCCGCCCGAGGACACGCCGCCGACGCGGGAGGAGCGCATCGCCGAGCTCGCCGACAAGCTGTGCCGCTCGTACACGTACGGCTTCGGACTCGAGGAGACCGCCCAGGACGACCCGGAGACCGCCGAGACGCACCGGGACGCGGCCGAGCACCTGCTCGACTGGATCGCGGAGGCACCACGCGAGGACCGGCGCGCAGCATTCGGGCGGGGATGGGAACGCGGCCGCGAAGCCGAACGGAAAGCCCACGCCCGGGAGAAGGCCCGGCTTGAGGCCGAGGTGGCTGAACTACGGCAGGAGCGTGACCCTGACGGGCTCCGTGCCCGCATCCAGGACCTCGAGCACGCCCTCCACGGATGGGACACGCTGCTCATGGGACGGGACCGGCGCAACGCCGACGCCGTGCCGGACTGGAAGGCCACCGCGGCCGACTACCTGGCCAAGCTCGTCGAAGCGCAGCGGGATCTCGCCGAACTGAAAGGCCACCAGCCGGCCAACGCCACCCGACGGGACGCCTGACCGTGCGCATCCTGGTCAGCGTGGTGGCGTACTGGTCGTGGGCCGTGCCGGGGCTGCGCCGGTACTGCCACCTGTGCGACCTCGTCATGTGGGGCTGGCAGGAGTGCGAGCACCCGCCCAGCAGCTACCTCCTCGGCGCGCCGCGTGCACGTCACAGGCAGTAGAACGGGTGATCCCGGTACGGCTCCCCCATCGCCTTCACCACCGGGCACGGCACCTGCACACTGCACGTCGGGCATTCCCCGTTCTCGTACCTGGTCGCCAGCACGATCGCCTGCGCCGGCCACAGCCCGCAACCCGACCACCTGCTCCAGTATCCCGAGTATCTGGGCGTGTGGTCCTCGAGGACTCGTAGCTGATGCTCCAGTTGTTCGTATGCGGCAATCTTCGCCTTCGCGCGCGGCTTCCTCGGGGTCCTCAACGCCAGCCGGTGTTCTTTCAGCCGCTGATGCAGCCAGTCGACTCGGTAGGTCGCCTTGTACGAGGCCCAGTTCTTGATCACGTTGTGCAGCGGGTTCCCGGCGACGATTGCGTGAATCTCCGCCTCCTCGGCTTCGCGCCTCGTGGAGAACCACACCAGCTGCTTACGAGCGACCTGCGGCCACCACGCCTTGTGCCGGCGATGGTGCCGCCACCGTGCTGGCACGTCATAGGTGATGCCGGCGTACAGCAGCACGCCGTCCTCGTCGTACAGCCGGTACAGCGCGGTCGGCTGCTGCTCGCGCCACGCGTACCGCTCTTCCGGCGTCATCTTCGCCTGGGGGTCTGCCACGGTCGGGATCGTGCCGCACGCCACTGACAACGCCCCGCCGACCGGGGCTACGCGGCGGTCTGCACGTCCCCGCGTGCGATGACCGGCTCGTCGTCGATCAATCGCTCCGGCGACAGGGCCCACTCGAACGCCAACTGCCCCTGCGACCGGGCCCCGAACAGAGACCGCAGCTTCGCGAACTCCCGGACCACCGCCCGATGGGACCAGCCCAAACGTTTCGCTGTCGACTCCTGGCTGATCCCGTCACACAGATCGCGCAGCAGCTCCCGCTGCCGGCGTGTGGTCCGGGGCCCCGACCCCACACCGATCCCCAGGCCTGCCGTACGGGCCTGCCCCGTCCACGGCGCGGCACGGCGCCACGTCTCATGGAACGTCGCGGCGATGAAACCGACCAGGGCCCGGTCCCGCACATGCCACGCCGCGTGCGCAGGGGCGTCAGGATCGGTGTAGTCCTCGATGAACGCCTCCCGCCCGTCGATGACGATGCACCGCTGGAACGGCGACCCCAGCGTGCGGAACTGGTAGCCCTTCCCGGTCATGACCGTCGCCCACTCCCGGGTCACGTCATCGTCCCGGACCGTGTCCAGATACAGGGTCCGCATCGTCACCCCACGCTCCAGGGCCAGACTGTCGCGCTCCACAGCCATGTCCAGGAGATCCCGCGTCCTGGGCCCGCCGGGCTGCGCCGCGCAAATCTCGGACTCCGCACGGGCAACCGCGACCTGAATCCGGGCGTTCACCGTCGCCGGATCCGACAGGAACTCGCACGCCGCCCCCGCCGCGCCTTTCGCCCGTTCCCAGTGCAAGGCCAGCTCGTCGGCCATGTCCGGGATCCCCGCCATCCGCGTCGCACGCAACGCCAGATACCGTGCCTCCGCCATCAACTGCCGCTGCGCGATGTCCCGAGGGTCCAACGCGACCGGGACTCCCGGATGGTCCGGGTCCTCGGCCACCAGTCGCCACTCCCGCAACTCGGCCAACGCGACACTGTCCGACGGGCGGGCCGGCTCCCCGCGTGTGATCCGCCCATACAAGGCCCGCGCCTCAAGGGAAAGATCCTTCGGCCCCACAGGAGTGCCCCTGTCTGTCACAGATTCCTCCCGGATGAGAAGTGGCGTGTTTACGCCTGGCGAGTTCACGCAGACAGCAACTCTTGCTCACCGTGCGCCACATCAGCCAGCGTACCTACGGGGATTCTCCCGGACACCAGTTCACGTCCCCACCCCCGAAAAAGGGGGTGGTCGCAGCGGACACCGACAGGCCCGGCCCGGGAGAACCACCCCCCGTTTCTTGCTCTCCACCGTGCCCCCGGGAGACTCAGCTATGAACACCCGACTGCGGCGCCTGGCCGCCCTGTTCGCGATCGTCACCGCCTGCTTCGCCGCCGCCCCCGGCACCTCGAGCGTCCAGCCGTCCACCGACACGGCGTGGGGCGCGGCCGCCAACGAAGACGACACCGCCTGGGGCACCCCACCGTCGGACGACCCGGAACCGGAAGCCGACGCAGAGCCGGCCGCCCCGGCCCGCACCGCTGACACCGCCTGGGGCTGACACCCCCACCCTCGTACGCTGCGCCCCGGACCACCCCCAGTGGCCGGGGCGCAGCCACGCCCAGACCCAGGGGAACGAACCGGCCACCCGACGCCAGCATGGGGACATGGCCCCTTCCCCCGACCCCACGGTCAACGACCTCCGCCGCGAACTCGAGAAAGCTCTGGACGCCCTCCAGGAATGCCTCCGCCACCTCTCCCGGCACGCCGAGATGAACGCCGCTCTCCACTGCTCCGAGCGAGTCATGTACTCCCCGCTCCACGCGAAGACCGAAGCCGCCGTCACCGGCATCAAGCACGCCCTCACCCGCACCGAGCAGCACCCGGCGACATCGCCGGAACACTCGGACGCGAACTGCCCGTGGTTCTACCTTCTCGCCGACTTCGACCGGTGCGAGCACGGACGTCACCAGGAAGACCCGTGCGGCGGCAGCTGCGGAACCCGCTCCCAGGGAAACCCGCACATGCGCACCGGACACGTCATCGGCTACAACCTCCGCCGCGAACACATCGTCATGCCCCACCGCGACGACAAGACCGACCCGAAGGCCTGGCGCCAGACGAAGGCGGAGGATGCCTGATGGCCAAGCTCCCTTCCTGCCTCCCCTACGTCCGCCTCCGGCAGATCCCTGGCGACCGGCGCCTCCACGTCATCGAAGCCGGCGCCACGATCAGCGGCCGTCTCTACGACGTCAGCTACCGGATGAGCAGCAACGACTTCCCCCACGTCATCCTGAACATCCGAACCGAAGACCCCGACTTGCTCGGCCACGGCGAGGAGGGCGCCATCCGGACCCTCGAGATCAGTGCTCACCGGATCGTGGCCGCAGACGTCGACGCCCTCGACTACGAGCTGCTCGGCCTCCCCCACCTTGAGCAGACCCTGGACAGCATGCGGCAGTCGTTCGTCACCGAGCAGCCGCCGTGCGAGCACGAGTCCGTCATCGAGGTCACCACGCTCGGCGACGTCCTGGCGCAGGGCATGTGCGTGTGGTGCGGTCAGCACATGGTCGCGGAGCAGCGCCTCGAGGTCACCTACGGCCCGTGGCGGGAGGCCACCGGATGACCGCACAGCAGATGGACGCCACGGCGCTCCGGAAGGTCGCCGATGCCCTCGACGCGCTCGCCCAGACCACCACGACCACCGGTGTCGCCTTCTGCGCCTACGGCCGCGAAACGATCGACGTCGACGGCGTGACGCTGAACCTGGCCCGCGACGACGACGGGGACACGGTCCGGTACGTCGTCGACCTCACCCCGGGATGACTGTCAGCGCCTCGTGCCACACTGGGTGGAGTCGCTGTCGCGCTGACGACTTGGGCGGTGGATCTCGTCGAGGGTCGGCCCAACGAGGTGCCCAGTGGTGGTGGCCTTCGGGCGCGACCTCCGAACCCGTCCCGCCTCTGCCCCCGTGGAGGCGGGACGACTGCGTTCCGGCGGGGGTCTTCCCCAGCGGCTGGTTCGGGTGCATGCTGTGCGGACCTCGCCCGCGGCTGTTACGTCCGGGCGGGAAAGCGCCCCTCCCGGCTCCCCACGGGAGGGCATGCGCATGCGGTCCGGTCAGTCCGTGCGCAGCCCTGTGTCCGGTCGGCAGATCTCGCACGGCCGAATGTCCGGCTCCAACGTGGCGATCAATGCCTCCTCGCGGTTCAGGAACGCCCCGAACCCCTTGTACAGCGCGCAGCCCCCGCGGTGCAGTACCGCAAACGCGTCATCGGCGTGCGCCCGTTTCGGCTCGAGCTTCCACGACGACTGCTCCCGCGCCGTACGCTCCGCCCGCAGCCGGCGTTCCTCCGCGGCTTCCTCGTCCCGGATGGCCTGCCGGGTCTGCTCAAGTTGGTACGCCTGGTACTCGGCGACGACGCGGAGCTTGTCGAGGCGGGACAGGTCGGGGCGGTGGTCGGTCATGACGGTGCTCGCAGGGGTGTGGCTATGCGGCCTGGACGACGTCGACCGCGGGGACGGCGGCGGGCTGGGTGATGGCCTTGAGACGCTGCCGCTCGGCGACGACCTTCTCCCGGTCGACGGTGCCCCAGTGCTCGTGTGTGGTCACCGCGATCGACAGCTGCACGCACTCGTGCCGTAGCCGGGCCTCGTCCTGCTTCTGCTCCTCGGTCCAGCCGGGCGAATCGGCACGCCCGCCGGTGACGACACCCGTGTGCGGATGCTCCTCCCCCGCCCAGCCGGCCATCGGCTCCACCGACCACGGCAGGGTCCGGCACAGCGCGGCATGCTCGGCGAACACCTGGTGAAGGCGGGTCTGCGCAGTCACGAGGTCGTCGGGGAAGGTGTCATCGGCCATACCCGCACCATACGACTGTTCGAATACCGGATGCGAGTGAGCCACGCTTGCACATCCTGCACACACCCTTGACGACCGCCTCGGGACGCCGAGGAGCATGTATGCTCGCTGACAGCAACGCCCACACCCTGATGCTTCACCACTGGATAATCTCCTAACGGAAGTGGTAAAAGCCGCAGGGCGCTTGACCTCGTGACAGGGGACGCAGGCGCCAGTGCGAAGGGGGTGGGCGTTCGCACGTTCCAGCCTGACTGTCAGCGTTTCCCGAGCCAGGCCCGGACGCTCATCCGGTTGATGCGCGCCTGCCGTGCGGAGCATGCAGAATGCCCCGCTGACAGCCCCCGAACGCACGAAAACGGCCCCCGCCATCCCGAAGGACAACGAGGGCCGCTTCCTCTCCCCAGGCCGTACAGACACCGTACTCCTCACGTCGGACAGTGGACCCGCAGCAACCGGACTGGGCGCACCGCCCTGGTCCCGTCGGCCCGCTCCACGAGCACGTTCCGCGGCGCCGCCGCCGATGTGTGCACCTCCGGGAACACCGGCTCCGCCAGGCCCGCCGTGTCCCCGTACCGGACCCGCACGGTGACCGGACGCCAGTCCCTCGGACCGTGGTGCTCCCAGTAGGTGCGCGGCCCTGGCTCCTCCCCAACCGGGGCGGCGGGGATGTCCAGCTCGAGCTGGCCCATCACTGGCCCCCGTCCACGTACGGCACCATCACCCTGTCTACCCTCCGCCCCTTCCGTCCGCGTCCGAAGTGCTTTGCGGTCGTCGCCCTCCGGCCGGTACCCGGGTGCCAGGTACCGCTCGTAGTCCGCCCGACGCTCCTCGCACTGCTGGCACGTGACCGTAGTGCCCTCTGGGAGCGGCCCCTGAGCGGTCGAGTATCCACAGATGGCCGGGCCGGTGGCCCACGCCTCGAAGCCGGGCAGCCACTGGTACACGGACCAGTGCGTGTCGTCGGGCTGGGTGGGGAGTTGGAGTCGGGCGACGGGCACGAGGTAACGGCGGCCCGGGTCCAGGGTGGTGGGGGCGGTCATTGGCTCGCCTTCCTGTTCGTGATCGGCCTGTGGGTGTACGTCTCCTGGCAGTGGTGCGGGTTCTCGGGAGTCCACGTCCGGCCCCACAGCCCGCAACCGTCGCAGTGCTCCCACCCGCCCGCACGGATCTGGTGGTAGCCGTACGGCGTCCCGTCCGGGTTCGTCGGCTTGGGCCCTTCCACGTGGGAACGGGCGCGGCCAGCCTGCCGCTTGGCCACGGCGCGGCTGATCGACTCCGCGATGACGGCGATGACGATGCCGGTGAACAGGCAGGCGCCGACCGTCAACCACAGGGGGGCGTGGCGGGTGAAGCCGAAGACAGTCAGGGCCAGGCCGTACAGGATGGCGGCGAGGATGGACAGGGCCAGGAAGATGACCGTCTCGAGGTGTCTACGGAGCATGAGCCCTCCAAGGGCAGTGATGTGACGGTGGGTTACGGGCCTCGCGTACCGGCCCGGCGGGCGTGTCTAAGATGTCCGATTCGATTCCTGACAGTGGTCACGCAGAGTCGTCCACCTGCCATCCCGGACGGGTACGAAGCCCCGCCGGCATCAGCACGTCCTCGAGACTCAGCACCCCCACCAGCAGCGCAACCGCCACCGCCTGCGTACGGTCCTTGACCCGCAGCTTCGGATACACCGCCCGCAGCTGGGACTTCACCGTCTCCTCGCTGATTCCCAGGTGGCGGGCTATCGCGGCGTTCGTGTTGCCGTTCGCGGCGAGGCGCAGGATCTGGGCTTGGCGGCTGGTGACGGGGCTGCGGGGCTCGAGGGGGCGCTGTTCGTAGATCCGGGCCGGGTGCACCGGAGACGGGACGGGCCCGTCAACCGAAGTCGACGGGCCCGCTGGCAGGACCGCGGTCACGAGGCACTCCGCTCAGGCTCAGGCACCAGCACGACCGTCCGGCTGCCCGCGAACTTGTCGAACTCGACCTCAGGCATCCACCAGCATTCGCAGCCCCACACGGTGCCGCCGCCGTCCAAGTCGAGCCGAGGATTCAGGTCCATCCCGGTCAGTAGCTCGTGCACCTGCTCGTCCACCGACTTGGCGGCCTGTCGCGCTTCACGCTCGAGCCGCAGACGTCGGTACTCGGCCAGCTCACGGTCGGCTTCCGTCTGGGTGCGCTTCCCTGCCTCGACGGTCTCGGCGAGCTTCCGCACCATCCACGCGTCGTCAGCGGCACGCAGTGCTTCCTTGTCCTCACGGTTGCCGTCCTCGACGACACGGCGCGCCATGGCGATCGTCTTCTCGTCCCAGTTCCCGGATCCGGGTCGGGGGTGGTCGCCGGAGTACACGCCGCGGCCGTAGAGGTAGACGGTGGTGTCTGTGGCGTTCCGTACGGCGGCGATACGCGAGCCGACAGCATGGGCGCTCATGCTGCACCATCCAGGCGGGGCTCCACGCGGGTACGGCCACGGTTGTAGTGCGGCACCGGGTCCTGCTCCGGGATCAAGACCCGCTCCATCGGATCCAGCTCCACGCCGTTCCGGGAGTACGTGGGCTCCGCCTTCTCGTGCTCGGCCTTCCACTCGTTCAGGTCGGACGGCCCCAAGTCTTCCGGGATCGGCTCGTCGTACCAGTCCTCAACGATCCCGGCCTCCTCAAGGAGGTCGAAGCCCATCTCGCCAACGACGCACTCGGTGCCGGGGGTGACCTCGTACGCCTCTGCCTGCGGAACATGGGCGAACGCGTTGTCCATCTGCTCGAGCAGGCCGACGAACTGGTGCTGCCATTCGTCCGGCATGGACTGGAGCAGCGTCCGCGGGAGGACGAGGTAGTTGGCGTAGGACAGGCCGAAGTGGGTGTGGATGTCGCGCCTCGGCTCGTCACCGGCGCCGCAGTAGGCAGCGACGAGGCGTCCGATCGCGTCGACGTGCTCGTTCGCCTCGTCCGTGCGGTTCTGCTTCGTCAGCCTGAGTGCGTGATTGGCACTGTCAGCGACGCCGCGGAGGAGGTCGACGGGGCGGGCTGCGGTCGGGTCGGTCATGGTCAGTTCTCCTTGACGGTGGTGAGGGCGTTGCGGAGGCGTCCGAACGGCAGGCGCGCGGACGGGACTGCGGTGCGGGCGTGGTGGGCGGCGACCGTGGCCGGCGTAGGGCGTACCGGCGACGACTCGTCGGCGGGTTCGTCGTGCCACAGCTCCACCCACACGCCGCCCGTACGCCACGACAGGGCCGTACGACCCGGCTGCGGGTAGTCCAGTGACGGGACGGTGTCGCCGCTCCCGGGCTTTATGTAGTCGGCGAGGATCGGCGAACGCTGGGAGGCGAACGCCCGCAGCGCCTCGGCGTCGGCAGTGCCGGTGACCTGGGCGGTCAGGAGCAGCGTGCCGTCATCGCGGCGGCTGCTGGTCCAGTCGGTCAAAGACTTCAGGGCGCGTCCGGACTGCTGCCACGCGGTCTGCACGGCCTGCTGTGCGGTGAGCGTCAGGAGGGCGACGTCGGGGTCATAGGGGTGGTCGGTCATGGGCTGCTCCTGGTGGGTGCGGTGGACTGGATGGGGGGCGCCGGTTCACACGGGTGCGGCATGTCGTGCGTCATGGGGTGGGTGGGGCCGTATCGCACGGCCCGACCCACCGGTCGGGCAGGAACAGCGGCTCGTCAGGGGCGGGGGTTCTGGCGTGCCTTGTCCGGGTCGAACCAGATCCCGTTGTCGATGTCCTTGCAGCGGGTGCGGTGACCGACGTGGAGCTGGCAGACCAGGACGTAGGGCGCGCCGTACTTCGTCGTCCGCGCCGTCCTGCCGCACGGGTTCGCGGTGTACTGACCAGCAGCCGCACGGGCGGCGCTCTCGGCAGGTGTGTTCATCGGGTTCTCCTCGGTGTGGTGTGCTTGGGGCGGGGACGGCCGCGGGTCCAGCGCGGCCGTCCCGTCGCCGCTCACAGGGCCGGGGTCAGGCAGCCCTTCCGGCGTGCTTGGGGCAGAAGTCGTCGCCGAACTCGTCGTGCTCCCAGCCCTGGCTCTGCACGAGGTACTCGCGGGCAACTGCGAGGCGCTCGGTGGGGCTCATCTCGGCGCTGACCATGTACTCGCCGGTCGCCTCGGTGCCGCAGTGGTCGCAGAAGACGGTGATCTGCGTCGGGTAGCGGGGGTCGTCCATGTTGCGGACGATCGCGTTGACCTCGTCGGGGGTGAGGGTGTTGGGCTGGTCGCTCATCGGTTCTTCTCCTTCGGTGGGTGGGTGGCGGTCAGGCGGGGGGGGGCCGCCCGGCCGACTGCGACACCGTGGTGCGGTCGGGCGGCCCGTACGTGGGTGGGGGGTGGTGCCGCACGCCCCG
>Ga0299913_10000009_pt1 | contig 90517 bp, 96 predicted proteins | sample RVTome_9_FD_201360 | JGI IMG/M metagenome (GOLD analysis project Ga0299913, IMG submission 201360) | Soil microbial communities from uranium-contaminated site in the Upper Colorado River Basin, Wyoming, United States - RVT155D38 (version 2) ... | reverse complement strand
GGATCTTCAAGGTGCTGCTGAATCGCGCGCCGCATGGGGCGAGCACCGTAACTGCGGTCATAGCCAGCGCCGATGAGAAAGTCCTTGGCGGCATCTTCAATTTCAATAGCGATGCCGTGCTCGTTCAATGCCTTTAACACCCGCACCAGCTGTAGATCGACGATCTGGCGCAGATCATCCTTGTCGAGTGAGCGGAAGCGAATGATGCCATCGAGGCGATTAAGGAACTCAGGGCGGAAGGTCTTTTTCACCACCGCCATTACCCGTTCTTCGTTGTTTGTCTGGCTTCCGGCAGCGGAGCCAAAGCCAATACTGCGACCGCCAGAGGCAATAATCTCCGAGCCCAGATTGCTGGTCATCACGATGATGGTGTTGGCAAAGCTGACGTGTTGACCGCTACCGTCGGTAAGGACGCCATCTTCGAGAATCTGCAGCAGAATGTTAAAGACATCCGGGTGTGCCTTTTCGATTTCGTCGAAAAGGACAACGCTATACGGTTGTCGATGTACTGCCTTGGTGAGCTGTCCGCCTTCTTCATAGCCAATATAGCCGGGAGCAGCGCCAATTAAACGGCTGACTTCATGACGCTCCATGTATTCGCTCATGTCAAAGCGCAGCAGTGCGTCCTCGGTTCCGAAGAGGAATTCCGCCAGTGTTTTAGCTACCTCGGTTTTGCCGACGCCAGTGGGACCTAGGAAAATCCAGGAGCCCACAGGGCGCTTGGGGCTTTTCAGGCCAGCGCGTGCACGGCGTACCGCGCGTGAGATGGCGCCAATCGCTTCGTCTTGGCCAACGATGCGTTGGCGCAGAAACGTCTCCATATTCAATAATCGCTGAGCTTCGGTGCCGATTGCCACCGCGGACGGCACGCCGGTCCACATAGTGACGACTTCAGCTACGTCAGCGCCATTGACCACCGCGTTGCCTTGACGGTGATGTTCGATGCGCGCGCGTTCAGCCTCGACTCTTTCGGCAACGACAGTCATCTGCTGTTGCAATAGCAAATTATCGGCAGCGACTGCGGCGCTGATTACCTTGGTCTCGCCGCTGTTGGCGTGGATGTAACGTTCGTTAAGCTCATTCATGTCTGCTCGAGCGGCCAGCAGTTCAGCTGTCGGCCGATTAAGCTTCATCGAAACGCGACTTGCTGATTCGTCCATCAGATCAATCGCCTTATCTGGCAAGCGACGATCGGGGATGAAGCGTACCGCTAGGTCAACCGCTGTATCGAGTGCCTCATCACTGATGGTGACGTTATGATGAGCGGCATAGCCAGGTCGTAAGCCCTCGAGAATGCGTCGCGTCTGCGCGGCGGTCGGCTCTTCAACCTTCACCGGCTGGAACCGTCGTTCGAGCGCCGAATCGCGTTCGATGTACTTGCGGTACTCGCGCAGGGTGGTCGCTCCAAGAACTTGGATAGCCCCACGCGCCAGGGCCGGCTTTAGCATGTTAGCCGCATCGAGAGCCCCCTCGGCAGACCCTGAACCGATTAGCGTATGCAGCTCGTCAATGAATAGGATGGAACGTTCATTTTCATCTTGGGTCAGTTCTTTTAGAATATTTTTGATTCTTTCTTCAAATTCGCCGCGGTACTTTGTGCCGGCCAGCACCATTCCCAGGTTAAGAGCCAACACGCGGTGGTTTTTCAAGATGTCAGGCGGTTCACCATTAATGATCAATTGCGCCAGGCCTTCCGCGATGGCGGTTTTGCCGACTCCGGCTTCGCCAACCAGAACGGGGTTATTCTTGGTGCGACGAGAAAGAATATGGATAACTCGGCTAAGCTCTTCCTCGCGACCAATCATGGGGTCGAGCTGATCTGCAGCCGCCAGAGCCGTCAGGTCTACGGCATAAGCATCCAGGTTGGGAGTCTTGCTCTTAGCCGGACTTGGCGTGCGCTGCGACTCTTCGCGCGGCTGGCCAGCGGGGACTAGCGGTGCACCGCCTTCTATCAGGCGTTGTGACTCTTCGCGCACGCGGGCGGTGGTAAGTCCAATTGATTCGAGCACACCAGCAGCAACGCCCTGACCTTCTACAAGAAGGCCGATAAGAATATGTTGAGTGTCTACCTCGCTGCGCTCGGTACTCTTGGCTTCCTCCAGCGCCAGCTCCAGCACTCGTTGCGCACGCGGCGTGAGTGTGTCAACCGAGTCAGAAGAACGTGGCTCGCCACGAACCATGGCGTAGTCAATGGCTCTCCGCAGACGATCTGTTTCAATTGCCAATGACAGCATGATGCGCCCTGCCAAGTTGTTTTCCATATCGCTCAACAGCGACAAGAGCAAATGCTCAGCGTCAATGTGGGCATAGCCCATCTTGGCAGCTTCGGATTGGGCGCGATTCAGCGCCTGACGGGCGGGTTCGGTGAAGCGATCAGGACCGGGCATGGACGGACCGTCCGCCCAACTCGGCAATAGCGCGATCTCCACGTAGCTTAGCCAAGGCCTTGGCTTCAATCTGACGTACGCGCTCGCGAGTGACGTCCATGCGCTTACCAACTTCTTCTAACGTGCGGCGCTGACCATCGATCATACCGAAGCGCAATTGCACCACGCGGCGCTCTCGCGGAGTCAGCAGATTTTCAACCGCATCTTCGAGGAACTCGCGCTGCACCTTGTTGATCATCTCGCGTTCCGGATCAAGAGCGCGCGGATCGGGGATAATATCTCCCTTTTCGGCGCTGCCGTCTTCGTCACCCAACGTGTCGTTAAGCGATGGACCGGAGGCGATCGTGCGTGCGTCACGAATCTTATCGACCTTTTCAGGCGTCATTTCCTTCTTGAGCACAATCGTCAGCTCATCGGCGATCTCGAGCTCGGTTGGCTTGCGCCCCAGGCGCTCGCGCAGGGCAATCTCAACCCTAGCCAGCTTGCGAATCTGATCATTCATGTGGATCGGCACGCGAATGTTGCTCTTGTGATCGCTGATGTAAAGGCTGATTGCCTGGCGTACCCAGTGGGTGGCGAAGGTGCTGAACTTGAATCCGCGCGTTTCGTCGAAACGATCGATAGCGCGCATCATGCCCATATTGCCAGCCTGGATCAGATCGAGGAAATCGACTCCCGGGCGCGGCATATGCTCACGGGCAATCTTGATGACCAGGCGCAGGTTGTTGGTAATGAATTCGTTCTTGGCGGCGATGGCCTTGTCGTGGGCGGCAATGGCAGACTTATCGAAATCTTCGGCGTCTGCTTCCAGGCGCTTCCCGCGCCGCTCTAGGCGACGAATTTCCGACCGTACTTCCGGCAACTGTCGCGACTCACGATCTTCCATCAACAGCTTGCGAGTTTCGCGCACCCGCTCAGCCTTTGCTCGCAGCTCTTCGGCCGCCCCGCGCAGCTGCTGTTCCTGCTCGGTATAAAAGTGCAGGCGACGGCTGATCTCAACTTCCTCTTCACGAGTCAAGATGCGATGCTTGGTGGCCTCGCGCATGTACTGGCGCAGAGCGTCAACTTCGGCGGTCGACGATTCGGCCGCCTTGACGATTTTCTCGAGAGCAGCGTCGTCAACGTCGGCGTCAACTTCAACGCCGAGCTTGGCGAGCGTGATCAGGAGCTGCTCAATGATCTGACCCTGCTGTTCGTGGGCAAGATCGTTACGGGCAGGGACGGAAGGGAAAGCGTCGAGCACTTCCTCGATGGCCAACTTGCGACGACGCAGGCCGGCATCCACTACGCCAGCCCATGCCGCGCGCTGACCGTCATTCATCTCCAGGTCGCTGCCGCCAGCAAAGCGGGCCTCAGTTAAGGTCATCGTTTCCTTCGCACTCAGTCTTGTCTAACTTGACGGCCTGCCCGGCAGAGCCGAGCGAGGTTATGCCGCAGTTTGTGGCGGACGTGGGGTCGTAGTTCTTTTGCATCCACTGTTATAACGCAAGAACCACCCCGCCTGTGAGCGTTAAATGAAAAGTTTGTTCAAAAAAGCCTATTTTAACCGTGACGTCTCCTTGCTTTGAGATCGACAGCTCGCCAAACAGTGGTCAAATCAGACTGAGGCCTAGTTGACGAAGAAGGGGCCGTGCCCCATGTTGCAAACAACTGGTGCGACTGGATCCGCTTGTTAACGAGGCGCGTGCGTGATACACAACCTATTGGCTCGAATTCGACTTCAGATACCGGCCTTCCCACTATTTGTGGCCTTCGGCATCGGCATGCTCGCCTGGCTCCTTACATTGCATGTGCAGTTAGATCCTGACTATTGGTGGCATGTGCTGATCGGCGAGTGGATCGTCGCCAATCGGGCCGTGCCGTCTACGGATTTACTAAGTTGGATGGCGGACGCTCCGAGTTGGCTGGCCCATGAATGGTTGGGCGAAGTGATGTTATATATATCGCATCAAATCGCCGGCACGACCGGCTCGGTCGTCATTTTCGGCGCCGTAACTGGTGCGGCCCTGCTACTGACTGCCTCGCTTATTCGCCTCGTGGCGCCTTCATTGCGAGCTCCGGCGGTCTGGAGTCTGGTGCTGATTGGAGTATTGGTAGCCTTACCGATTTGGTCACCTCGCAGCCAAATGTGGGATGTACTCTTTGCCCTGTTGACCTTGCGTATGGCGCTAGGTTATCTACTCGCCGGCCAACGTCGATTGCTGTGGCTTATGCCATTGGCGATGGTGGTGTGGGTAAATGTGCATGCCGGAGGCGTGCTGCTATATGGCCTGCTGCTATTAGCGGTTATGGTTGGCGAAGTTCTCAATCGACGTTACGGCTGGCGCGCTCAGCCTCAGCCATGGCGACCGCTATTGTGGTCGCTGCTCGCCACTGTCGCAGCGATGGCGCTCAACCCTTATGGCTTGGCGGTATATGTTTGGCCTTTCCAGACTGTATTCTCGCCGGTAGTCCAAGGCCTGATTGTAGAATGGTTATCGCCGGACTTTCAGTCTCCCTGGCTAAGGCCGGCCCAACTATTCATTGCGGCCGGCTTGGTGGGGCTGGTGGGGCTGGCGCGACCACGAGATTTTATCCCCCTCTGCGTAGCTGCAGGCATGACGCTAATGGCTTTGCAGTCAGTTCGTTATATCGGTCTATTCGGGCCCATCACCGTAGCGGTGCTGTCGCTGCAATTGTCAGACGGCGCCAGTCGGCTTATGCGTGGGCTAACCGGGAAGCGTCTGCAGTGGGCGCCTTGGCTGAAAAGGCAACAGCTTCTTTTAAGCACGATCATCGTTGTGGCAGTGATGACCGTGGCTGTCGCCAAGATCTTCACTCTTTCGCCGACGGTAGCCACCGATGTGTTAGCTCAACATCAGCCAGTGGCAGCGGCAACTTTCCTGCGCGAAAACCCACAATCTGGCCGCATGTTCAATGCGTATGGCTGGGGCGGATTCTTAGCTTATGAATTACGCACGCCGGTCGGCCTGTACGGGGCTTCGGAAGCTTTTAGTAGCGAAACATTGGCAGACTTCAAAGCCCTGATCGAATCTAGGCAAGATCCTCGAAGTTACTTGGATCAACTCGAGATTGATTATGTCATCTATGACGCGGAGCGAAACCTTGATTACTGGCTGCGCGAGGCTCCGGAATGGCAGCAAATATATCGTGATCAGATAGCGGTCATCTATCGTCGGGTGGCACCATGAGCCTAGCCGCCACCGGCCGTTCAGAACGAAGGCGTCAGCGGCATAAGCGTCGGCTATGGCTGGTGGGCATAGGAGCCACGCTGGCGGCAATGCTCGCCATTTTATTGGCGCTACTGCTTCTGTCACAATCGCCACCTCCCCTGCCCGCCCAGGTGGGCCCAGTCAGCTTCGAACTACCCGGAGAATGGATTGCAATTGAGAATAAGCCGGGAGTATTCAGCGATCGTACCCAGTTAAGCGTAATTGAGGTACAGGTTATCGATGTGGCGCCCTCACCTGATTTGAAAGGCATGCTCGTCAGTGGTGAGCTGTTACTGGCAGACGAGGCGCAGCCAGTCAGTTACGAGCTTGGTTCTGGCGTGCGTATGGAAGCGATCAATGGCTCTTTGGTGGTGGTGGCCTTATCATTCACGCTCGACGATGCCAACAAAGCACTGGTCGTCAATCTGAGCGGAGATGTTGCTGCTGGACGCGCAGTATTAGACCAACTGCTGACCTCGGCCGCCTTAGTTGAAGCTTTCGCCGAATAGAGAGTTGTCGGGCGTTTCTTCATGCTCGTCGTGAATCAATGGCTTTAGTCGCGGATCATCGATGAGAACGGGGATGGCAACTTGCAGAAAGTAAACATGCACAATTGGCATCTCGGCGCTTAAAGTTACGGGGGCTTCGCCTGGATTAAAGACTCCGTAGCTAATGCCGTTGCGCGTCTCCGCGGGCTCCATGATAACCGTCCCTGCTTCAGCGGCAACCCCGGCCGCCAACATCTCCGGCGCCGGCGTCAGACACGCAACGAGGCCGGCGGGCAATTCTAGGATAATTCCCATGTCCAAGACGTCTGCGCTCAGCGGATCCACGACAAAGTCAGCTGGCAAGCGCAGCACCAACCCTGGGCTGGCGGCGTCGGGATCGACGACCAGCGGGTGATGTGGGCCAGTTTGGTTAAAGCGAATCACGTCGAACTCTCAGATAACGAATATGGGCCACTATGCAGTCGGCGTGGTGAATGTCAAACGATGGCGTCTGGCGGTCATTTTACGTTTCGCCTGCTTTATTTCTATAGATATAGGGGAATTTCGCATCTCGCTAGCTAATTGCGGGTTAGCAAGCTTTATTGACCGCCTTCCATGTGCTGCTCATTCTAAAGGGAAAGCAAGTTTTCAAGGACTAATCATGCTCCGCCTTTTGCGCCAACTGGGATCTTCAATCGCCGATGCTGCGTTGGGCGCCATGGATCAGGCCCAGCACGCCGATTGGCTCGATAAGCCATCTTCCGCCGCTCCTCTTCCGGTCGCCGCCGCCGCTCAGCGTGAAAAACTGCGAAAGACATTAGCGTCGCGATCTGGATTGGATCTTATATCTGAGCAGATCGTTGATGGTTGGCAGCTGGCGGATGATGAATTTGCCGTTCGAGCTCAAGCTGCGATCCCCGCCGCAATGGTTATTACTAGTCGTCGACTGTTGTTCGGAGCTGCTCGAGATGGCTTGATTCTGCCTTTAGCCAAGATCACCAAAATAGAGACGACTCGCTCTCTGCTTGAGTCGCAATTACGAGTTTCTCTAAAGCCCGATCGAACTGAAAAGATACCCGCCGGAACCGATGGAGCTGCACTGCGCGACGTTATCGAACGCGCTGCGGCACTTGCTCGCCAGGAGTTGGCAGCCCTAACTGAGCCGCGCGAAAATAAGAAGAATGACGCCCCCATCAGTGAAGGCGATCGTCGCTACCGAGACTTGCTTAAACTGACGGCCCTGCGCGATAACGATGTTTTATCAGCTGACGAATACGAGCGCGAGCGCCGACGCCTGCTTGATGTGGAGCCGCGGCGGTAGACTGTGGACTAGGCAGATCGGCCTCCATCGACATCGACAGCCCCAGGCTAACAAATACCGCGCCAATCATTGCCGCCCAAGCCCATAGAGGCGTCTCGCGCAGATTCATGGCTGCGAAGATAATGACCAGCACTACCATCGATATAGCGAGTAGTCTCTTTTTCATTGGCTTCTTTTATTCCGCCTAAAATCGATGTTTACAAGATGATCTAATGTACCCAATAATAGCAATTCATGAGCCAGACGCTACGTTACTTATTCAGCTTTCGCCCCACCGGCCTGCCGTCACTACAATGGACGGCGATGTTGCTGCTCCTAACTGGGATGGTGGTGGCGCTACAACTAAGCGACGCCCTCCTCACATACTTCCTTTTGGTTCAGCCGGATCGATTGATCATTGAAGCCAATCCTCTCATGGCAGAGCTGATCTCCAGTTACGGCTTGGGCGGATTGCTACTGGCCAAAGCTCTGGGGTCTCTATTGATCATTGCTCTGATCGATGCCTTGCGCCGACGCGGCTTTAGGCGTGCGACCTATGGGCTGACCTGGGCAGCCCTTTTGTTTGGCGCTGCAGTAACGGCTAACGGACTTCTTATCCTGGCGGGCTGACTAAGACAGGTTGACGCCCAGCCGCAACTACGATACATTTTTCACTCGCGGACCGTCCGCTGTACGCACGCCCGTAGCTAATTGCTATTGGCGTAGCCTTCCTATGCAGGGCCCCGCCGGTTCGCCGGCGGGGCCTTTGATGTGGCACTCGCCAATAAAGAGTGAGCAGTCAGCAGGGTGAGGACGATAGCGCAATTGACGCCCCGCCACAGGAAGTTCACAGTTATCTTCCATTACACATCAAAAGGGTTGTCATGCTTTTGTTTTTAACCATTGGCGCCGGCGACAGCGTCGAGATCGACCGCGACGATCTACTGACGGCCATTAGGCTATTGGCCAGTAATCCCTCCCCTTCGGCGCAGCAGTTTGGGCGCGATCTACTGCTGGCTTGGAGGCTGGGCGTTACAGAATCATTGGAAGCGGCGGAAGCAGGCGGCTATCCCGAAGAGATACAACATCAGCTGGGTGAGCGGGCAACGGTCAACGCGCTGATGATGCAGCTAGACCTTGATCGGTAATTTCTATAACTAGGAGCAACCATGAAGCCTAATTTGTTTTATATCGAAGTAATGGTTCACGAGAATGACCTGGACCCGTATCGTTTCTTCTTTCTTGATGAGCGTGAGCGAGATCGCTTCGGCGACGCGCTGTCTGGCTATGTTGGCGCCGACGGCGAACCTCTGATTGGCGGCGAGCAGGAATACATCTATAAGAACGCCGAAGAGGCGATCGAATCAGTCAAAGAGTTCATGGGCTGGAGCGAATTGCCAGACGACTCCGACGAAGAAGATGGATCATAAGCATGCGTAAGGTAGAATGGCTCAATCCCAACAAGATGAAGATTGATTCCGGGCATAAGACCTGGGACAACGCCGTGCAGGCGTTGATGACGGGCAATGTCATCGATGACGGCTATCATGGCTCGTATATCCGCCCCTTCAATCTGATAGTCATGCCAGCCGGTGGGCCGTGCGAACCAGGAAGACTGCGCAATTTCGATCTGCAGGCGTTTCCCGACATGCCTCGCGCGGTGCGTAGCTTTGTCGAGAGCGTCACGCTTGATGACAACGTCATCGTCTACGAATTTCACCACTACGCCGACGGTCATAAGACCACGCATGGCTACTTGGTGACAACGACAGGACCGGAATATCGCGAACTGCGCCGGTTCTATACCGGGCCGACCAGCAAGTCAAACGGCGTGGTTGATACAGCCACGGAGTATCTGACTAATCCCAAGTAGTCCGCATAGCCTTGACCCGCTGGCTTTGGCGCAAATCATTGTTTCAACTTGCCTGGTAAAGGAGTGATTCATGTCGTTTCTGCGCGCCACTACCATTGCCACTGCGGCCGTGGCTTTATTGCTGCTAGCTGTAGTCGCTCGCGGCGAAGTGCTTTCTGCGCAATCTGATCCGCTTCGCGTGCGAGCGCGGCCCGTGCTGGCTGGCGAAACATTGCAGATTATCGTCGCCTCCGGACATCATGGAGAGCGAGGCGTTGAAGACGTAGGCCTCGCCCGCGTTTGGCTAGCTGATGGCGAACATACTACTCGCCTGCGCGCGCTTGGCTGCCGCGGATTACTAGTAGGTGCCATTGATGTCCCCGCCGATCAGCCGGCGGGCGTCGTGCGTTTGCAAGTGGAAGTGCGTACACGCGGAGAAGTTAGAACTACAACGCTGGCGGCGCGCATCGTGGCCGTCGATGTCGATCGCGGGGAGCGCGTCGAGCATCAAAGGCCTTCGCTGGATGAAATTAAATATTCCCTCCAGCGCCGCCATCGTCCTGCCCTGCAGGGTCAGCGGTGGGAGCAGCGTTCACGCGGCGATGGGTTCGAGCTACGTCAGCGACAGGATAATCGGCGGCCGGAGCGCCAGCGCCAGGCGAGTGCCGCCTGCGAGTTGGTCCGTCCATAACGGGGTAGATGAAAATGAGGCGACATGGGTATGCCACCTCATTCGTGAAGCTCTTAGCTTAACCACTCTATTTCCTGGAGAATGCTAAAATTTCTACAGGTCTTCCTTGATGGCATCTTCGAGAAGATCGCGACCTTCTTGCAGGCGATCGTTTTCTTCATCGGCATTGGTCGGTAGATCGCGACCTTCTTGCATGCGGTCGTTCTCTTCATCGGCAAGCCTGCGCAATGCCTCTGGATAATCACTTGATTGCGGCATGCTAAATCGAGCTCCTATCTCGCTATGGGCGCATCAGTAGCTTTCTCGGCTCGCGTGAGCCAAGAAAGACGGCGACAGCCCTTAAGCGTCGGCGCTACGCGCTCCGTTGGGCTCCTCGAGGGCGCGGCGAACCGCGGTCGAGAAATCATCGATGTCGAACGGCTTGGCCACCACCGGTCCCAGATCGCGCAGTTCGTTCAGGCGCTCACGACTAGTGGCGCTGACAAAGACGACCGGAATGCCGGGCCACATGTCGCGCAGCAAAGTGGTCACATCGCCACCATCGCCATCGGGAAGCATGACGTCGACTACCAGAAGATCCGGCAGGCCCATGTCAATCAGATCCCCGAGCTCAACGATGCGGTTGCAAACCACGGCGCTGTAGCCCATGTCGCGCAGGATGTCGGCCTCGATGGCGGCAATTGCCGGCTCATCTTCGAGAATGTAGACCCGCTTCTGTGGTGCATCCACCGCGTGTGTTGACTGTCCCACCAATAGTTCCTCCAGTGTGCTCGCCCTGTTTGGGGTAGACTTACCAACCACAGAGCAAGGTTGATGCCCAGATTGATTTGTAATCTGTATCGATAGTCTGGTCTGCTCTTGACTGACGTCAATATTGTAGACAAGCTTAAAACAGAAAGCCCACTAAACCACACAGGACCTTCTCACATGGCTCACAAAAAAGCCGGCTCTTCAAGCCGCAATGGACGCGATAGTGCTGGTCAACGCCTGGGTGTAAAATGCGGAGATGGACAGCTGGTCAACGCTGGATCCATCATCGTTCGCCAGCGCGGCAGCACTTTCCACCCGGGCGATAACGTCGGCATGGGACGTGACTATACCCTATTTGCCACCGCCACCGGGCGTGTGCGCTTTGCGCCTGCCCCGCGCCGTCATCGCGCCGACCGCCAATATAAGCTCGTTAGTATCATTCCCGTAACACCCGCGGCTACGAACGTCGCCTGAGGAACTCATGAAGAAAGAAATACATCCACCCTTTTACGCCGCTCAAGTGCAGTGCATATGTGGCAACGCATTTACGGTAGGCGCCACCGTTGAATCAATTCGTGTCGAGATTTGCAATAAGTGTCACCCGTTTTATACTGGCACCCAGAATATCGTCGATACTGCCGGCCAGGTAGAACGCTTCCAGCGCCGACTCGAACGGTCGCTTCGCTAAAAAACCTTAGGCGCGTATAAATCCGCGCGCCTGCAGGTCGTCGAGGGTGATAATCGACGGCAGCGAAGCCAGCTGCCGTCTAGCCTCCTGTGCAGTGTCCAGGTCTAGCTCCATGCCTAGGTCGTCGCCACCCCAGACAGCAATCCGAAATTTGCCGTTGCTTAAGGGCATGACGTTGGAAACTGCAACTGTACCATCGGCAAATGTAGGTGCCCAGTCGTCAGGCGTAGGGCGAAAGATATAGCCGCGCGCTCGCAGATCAGCTTGATGCTGTTCCTGGCTGCGCGGTTTGGCGCGGTCTCGATTCTTGCTCATCAACGAAACAGATGCTTAATTTCGTCGATCACTTCGCTGGGTAGCTCTTCGATCAACCAGGCGTGGCCGTATTCGTAGTCAGTCACTGGGCAGGGCTCCACTAGGTCAAGCAGAGCCGAAGTGAGCTTGGCGCGACGGGCAGGATCGTCAGCGGCCGCAGCCTTGATGCTCGCTTCGTCTTCTTGCTGATGAATGCAGCCCGCCTTGAGATCATTAAGATGCCATCGTTCCCACAATTCAGCGATACGCAGCAGACGAGAAGGATCAACTGTCGGCTTGGCCATGACAACATCGCGCACACTATCGACGATCTGTCCGCCGAATTCGATATCGCTCTTTCCCGGTTGCGTTCCTTCGCCGGTGATGCTCAATGACAATGCCTTAACAATTTTGCGGTGTGTGATGGTCTCGCCGCCGTCAGTCTCATACAGACGTGCCTCGAGAGTGATGCGGTTGCCGTCCGAGTCGCGGCCAATCGCCAAAGATCGCTTCCAGAGTAGGTCTCGCTTGGGCACTGAAATTTCTCCTATGTGAGCAATGAGTGTGACGACGTGGAGGCGACTGTCAATTAGCTACCCCGACGCCAGGTCCGCTGTTGTGCGGGAGTTCGATACAGTCGCTCTTCATTCAAGCTCCAGGCGGCGCCGGCGACGTTCGCGACCCAAGGCATTCGCGATGGCATCAATGGCGTCGTCCATGGCGTCGAGCTCCCCGTCGAGAAGGCCGTGCACCAGACGCTCGAGCTCCTCTTCGTCGCCGGCACCGGCAGCAAGCATGATCTGTCCTTCAGTGAAGGGAGAATCGCCAGAATAAGTTCCCATTTGATGACCTCTTAAGATTACTGAAATAAGCCTAAGATCGGAAAGGGCGAATGTCAAAGTGTGCCGATCCAAATTCATCGGATAAGTAGCGCAGGCCGAGGGCGCGACCAGTGTTGACGATTGCCATGCTACACCCCAGGCTTCATCTATGTCTGCCGTTCACGTTCCTTCGCCTCCCGCCATCACCGCCATTGCGCAACGCCTAGCTGATGCTGGCTTTGAAGCCGTTTTGGTTGGCGGCTGCGTGCGCGATTCTCTGCTGGGGCGTATTGCCAAGGACTGGGATCTAGCCACTAACGCCCGACCCGATGAAGTCAGTTCACTATTTGCTGGCGCCACGGTGACGACACGTTTTGGTACAACACTGGTGCCAACTCCCGGCGAAGTCGTGGAAGTTACCACCTATCGCACTGAGCATGGCTATAGCGACTTTCGCCGTCCCGATAAGGTACATTACACCGGCAGCTTGAATGAAGACCTGGCTCGGCGCGACTTCACCATTAACGCACTCGCTTACGATCCAGTTGCACGCATATTGCATGATCCGTTTGCGGGTCGCGAAGACCTGGCGCGTCGTTCGTTGCGCGCGGTTGGTCGCGCCGACGATCGCTTTGGAGAGGACGCCTTACGCCTGCTGCGCGCTGTGCGCTTCGTTGGCCAGTTGGGATTTAGCATCGAGCCCGATACAGCCCGCGCTATCGAGCGCCATTCGCATTTAGTAAGCGAGCTGGCCGTCGAGCGTGTTGGCATTGAGTTGGGTAAGTTGCTGGTCAGTCCGCATGCTGCGCAGGCCATGGTGCAGATGGAAAAGCTGAAATTGTGGAGATCGGTATTACGCGAGATGGGCGGCGACTTTGAGCATGCTCATGTTATTCGCGTAGCCGGTAACATGCCGGCCACGTTGGCTGGTCGTTTGGCCGCCCTGCTTCATCACGCCGACCCAACGGAAGCTTCAGCACGCATGGTTAAACTAGGATTTGGTGCCGACACAACTAGCCAGGCGCGTCGCTTGATTGAGATAGCGTCATTAGTCCTGCCGGCCGATGATCGCATAGCCACCAGTGCGCGTATGATTCGCCGTTGGGATCAGACCTCCCTGCGCGAAGGACTGGCGCTTCGTGCCATCTGCGCGAACGACATCGGTGACCGGAGTCGCTCTTCAGAACAACTACTACTGCGCGCTGAAGCAGTTTATCGGGCGGGCATGCCTTTGCGCATTGCCGATCTCGAGATTGGCGGTCACGAGCTGATGCGCCAACTCAATTTGCGCGAAGGGCCTCAACTAGGGCAGTTATTAAAGCAACTACTCGAAGACGTCACTGATGGACTGATTACCAATCGTCGTCCGGAGCTGCTAGCTCGGGCACGCACAATCATGCAAAAGGAGACACGATGACTACCCAGGAATTCCTCGCCTCTCATTTGGTACGGCGCATCGAGCAAGATGAACTCGGCTACGGCGATGGCCTTGGCGACATCTGGCGCTGCGACTGCGGCGATGAGTTTGAGTATGATGGCGTCGAAGAGTATTCGGCGCACCTGCTCGAAGTCGCGCGTAAGCAAAAGATCTAATACTGAGCTGGCAATAAGCCGCCGATAATAGCCGAGCCGCCAAGCATGGATTATTACTTGTAGATGACATCGTCCGTTAATCGCCTACAAGATGCTCTCAAGTCCCTGCCGCGTTCAACTAGCCCCGATGCAGTAGTGGAAGGGTCGAGGCCTGCACGAGTTACGGTAGCGTCACCTGCAGCCACGGCCACCGTTCGCTCGCTCCCGGAGGCAGAGCTTTGCGATCAGATTGGCGAGTGGCTACGCGAGCAAGGGGCCGAGGTGTATTTTGAAGTGCCGGTACGTTCCTTCCAGCCTGATATCCTAGCATTTATTGATAACCAGACGGTGGTGGTTGAAACCAAGCTCGACGACTGGCGTGGCGTTCTCAAGCAAGGCGCGCGCAACGCCTCATTCTTTGACCGCTCTTGGGTGGCCATGCCCTTCCGCGCCGCCAACCGGGCCGCGGCCATGCTTGCCGACGCGGTGACGTCGCGACGAGAGCAGGGACTGCCGGTGCGTCTGCCAGGAGTGCTGGGGGTGAGTGGTGACCGCATTGTTATTTTAGCTGAGCCGCAAGGTGCGCCCTCACGCCGCCTAAGCGAGGAAAAGTTACGCAGAGCCGCCGATAAATACGGCAAAGAGCGAGGCGGCGTGCCCAGTCAAAATCAACTAGCGCGCAATGTCGAGATATGGAACGATCGCAAGCATGGTGCTAGCTACGCCAAGTTGGCAGCTCAATATCGTCTCAGCGCCTCTGGGGTGCGCGATACGCTCAAGCGTATGGCTAATCAGCGAGATCATCTAGCGCACTGTGATGGCACCCCATGCCGTGCTCGCGGGCGATGGTTCGCCTTCTATGCTATCGCTCATCGCGAGCATGGCATATTTTCGCAGCTGGGGCATATTTAGCACCGATCCGGCCTGGAGTGAGCAGGCGTGCTTGGCTGCCAACTAACCCTTGATGAGAGGAAAATTGGCCAAGGATCAATAGGCATTGCATACCTGTAACAGATATCTTTATGTCTTCCAACGACCTTGGAGCAAGATCAACTTAATGACTGCCTTTTCGTTTGCAAACCAGAAATACATTCGCGTAGCGGTTGCTGCAGTGCTGGCCATTTTCATGGCCGGTATTTTCTTGCAGAATGCCGCTCCGGCGCTTGGCGCTGAGCCGGTCGCGTTTAGCGGCGACATCAGCATCACTGGCGACCATTACGGCATTATTAACGGCGATCAAGTCTACTCCAACCGCTGGGATCCCAATGGCCCTGGCTACAACTTCCTGTGCGCCTATGACTTGGGCGAAGATGCACAAATCTCGCTCGGCGGCGAGTGGGGTGGCTGCCAGAACACTTATGATGATTTCTGGGTACAAGACCTGGTCGGTGTTGGTTCGCAACTCTATATCCTAGCTGATGATCTGACTTCCGAAGAAGACACTGGCCCTGGCTACCACCTCTTTGCCTGGAACGGCGGCGCTTACTGGGATGACGCCGTTCTCTTCACCCTGTCTGAGCCTGCCAAGCTGTACGAGGCCGATGGCACCATCTTCGCCCTGACGGATAATTTCATTCGTCGTTACAACACCGCTGGCGACGTGCTGGCGGCCACTTCATTCTCAGGCGATCTACTCAGCGTTTCGGCTGTCGGAAATACCTTCTGGCTCAACACCACCGCCGGCGTTCACGAATATACGAGCGGATCGTTCGTGCGCACCTTGGCCCCCTACACCGATGCCGGCGAGGACTGGTACCTCGATTCACTGGTCGTGGGCGATAACATCTGGATCAGTGCCACGGATGCTTCGAACGGCGCTCAAATTGGCGAAGCTCGCCTGTATGCCTTGGATCTAGCTTCCGGCGCGGTTGTGTATGAGATTGACGACTTTGGACGAGACGCCAGCAATAACGAATGGGACTTCATTAGCTCTCTTGCCTCGGCCGGTAACCGAGTTTATGCCGCCGGTGAAGATTTTATCTTGAACGTCAACTCTGACACTGGCATCGTTAGAAATACCGTCGCTACCGACCTCGACGTGCTGGGCGACATCAATCTAAGCTTTGGCGACTACGGTCGTTTGATGCTCTTCCCGGTCAAGCCTACCGACGGCTCGCCTGACGATATCAAGGGCTGGTATGGTGCCGCTTATTATTCAAGCTTGCAGTTCGGTAACGCACGCTTTGATGCTGAAGGATTCATCGTCGATAGCGAGACGCTATTTGACGGCGAAGCATGGCCTGGCACTGGCGCCACGATTGACACCTGGAGCTGGGACTTTGGCGATGACGAAACGGCCAGCGGCGAAGATGTTTCGCACACCTACACTGAAGCTGGCACGTTCAACGTAAGGCTGACGGTTGAAATGGCCGACGGCTCACGCGCCTTTGCTGAGCAGGAAATCGATATTGCACCAACGCTACCCAACACCTACGATCCGCTACCGCCCCTGCCGCCGCTGCCTGATGCGCCTGAAATCAACTTCAACGTTGAGCCAGTTGCTGGCGAAGCGCCTTTGGATGTCTTCTTCTATAGCGACACTTCCGCCGGTGGCGAGCCAGAGATTTGGGCTTGGGACTTCGGTGACGGCGGAACGAGCGATGTCGCCAATCCGGTTCATACCTATACAGACCCGGGCACCTACACCGTTAGCCTGACGGTTACCAATGCTGCAGGCAGCGACACAGAGACCAAGGTTGACGTTGTTCACGCCCAGAGTCTGCCAGTAGCTGCTTTTAGCGCCACGCCGCTGGGTGGTACAACTCCGCTTGAGGTGACATTTACCAATACATCCACCAATGCCATCAGTTACAGCTGGGACTTCGGCGATGGCAACACCAGCACTACCGCATCTCCTGTTCATACCTACATCGCTGCGGGTACGTACACCGTCAGCCTGACGGCAACCAACACTGATGGCGACGACGTTGAAACCAAGACCGATTATATCACCGTTGAGAATAGCTCTGCGATGCCTGACGTTACCGGACGAATCATTACTCAGAACAGCTTTAATAGTGAAGCCGATGCAAACGCCTACGCTGGCGAACTGACAAATGGCTACATGGTCAATAACCACATTGCCAATAGCTTGCGCTTCACTCCGCGTCATCTAGTAACAGCCACGCCAACAGTGATTACGCCGGTGGATGCTTATTATCGCGCCAGCGGCAGTGGTAGCGTTCGCGTATGTTCCACTAACTACGCAATAAGCACGACGGCGGCGTGCACTGCCTGGGCTCCAGCCGGAGCTTCGCTGGGCTCGGTCAATCAAGTAACGCACAGCATGCGGGCTACTGACGCCTGGGTCTGGTTCGAGTTCCTGGGGTCTGTAACATATGATGATCTGATGATCGTTGATCCGAATGCCAACGTCGGCACGGCTACTGCGAGCGAGGTTACCGCAGAGCTGAGTTACCATCAGGCTTCTACTGATCGCACGGTTTGGCCGTTCAAGAGTGGGCCGCTGACAATCACCGCCACCTTCAGCGAAGCGCCAGCCAATACACCGACAATTAACCTCGATCAGTTTGGCACAACCGACATTGCCAACGTCGCTATGACGGCCTCGGCCGATCCGGCGGTATGGACCTACGATTACAACATCATGACTCAGACGGGGACAGCCGTTAGCAGCACCTATCGTGATGGCGTGATTCGAGCCACCATCAATGCGCTTGATGGCAATGGAGTGGCTGTGAATCCGGCTACTAATGCTTTCTTCACCAATGATACGCTCCTACCTACCGCTCCTACTTTTGCTTCAGGCTCAATGGGTACATTTACCACGAACCCCAATCCTCTGATTAAGACAGGCGGCACCAACCATTACCTCGACACACTGTACGTTTATGAGGGTGGCACCAACCTGATCTCGACTCGCGACAGCGGTACGCAGAACGGCACCTATGGAACGCAATTCCCGAACAGCGAAGGCTTCACCGTGGGTCCGTATGCCGACGGCACCTATAACTTCACGATGCGCAATATTGATGTTGCCGGAAACGTAGGCCCCCTGTCGGCTGTTAAAACCACGACGATTGATACAATTGCGCCGACACCACCCAGCGCCCCGGATCTATTGAATGACTCAGGCATCCCTGACGACAATATTACTAATGCTGTGCCAATGCTGTTCGGCGGTACCGCTACACCCAACACCATCGTTGAACTTTATTACAGCGGTACCTACCTCGGACAAAGCACCAGCGACGGATCAGGTAACTGGACTATCAGCGTGGGCAGTGCCTGGGGCGGGCAATTGCCGTTCAACGCCAGAACCCGTGACGCTGCCGGGAATCTCAGTGCGCCTTCAGAATTCCTATACGTCACCTTCTACGATGCTAAGCCGCCGGTTGATGCACCTGTGCTTGATCCTGCCTCGGACAGTGGTACGGTTGGTGACTTTATCACTAATGATTCGACGCCAACCTTCACCGTTTCTGAAAACAGCATCGGCGACGGGATTGCCCTCTATCTAGACGGGGTTTTGATTGATTCGGCCCCTGACAGTGCTACCGACAACAGTAGCAGCTTGACCACCACTTTGGGCCCACTGGCCGATGGCACTTACGTCGTACAGGCTCGAACGGTCGACTTCGTCAATAACATTGGCACTGCTAATGTTAACCTGGTTGTTCAGACCGTTGCTCCGTCCGGCACTCCCGGGGCGCCAGTGCTTGACCCGGCTTCCGATACCGGCGCGCTAGGTGATAGCTTAACTAGCGATAATACCCCGATCCTATCAGGTGATGGCGCGCTATCTCTTCCTGGCAGCGTGGTCACGACGGGGCTGTTGCCAGCACCAGTCGAGGGGGGCACTCTCAGCAGCGGCGAATATGTCTACAGCTACTGGAATACTGGCGACCCCTATACCTTAACTGACGGCAATGCCACCACCTATGCCAAGCTGTCATACAGTCAGCCTCAAGCGATTGTATATAATCTGGGTCAGCCCATCAGCTTGGGAAGCGCCTCAGTCAAGATCGATGACACTAACGGCGCCGGTACTTCTACCATGATGCGTCTTGAGGCTAGCACTAGCGCCTCTGGTCCTTGGACAGTCATTTATACAGAGACGGTAGCAGTAGGCCCAGGCTTGCGCACTCTTAACATCGACGAGGCAAATGCTGGTCCGTGGCAATACGTGCGCTTTATTAACACCTATTCCAGCGCCAGCTCAACTAACCGTAGATACATGCGTTGGTATGAGGCTCAGTTGACTTCAGTTCCGATCGGTCTACCCGTGGGCATCTTTGATGGCGACACCTTGTTGGGCACAGCCACTTCGCAAGATGGCGACTACAGCCTCACCATGCCGAGCATGGACGACGGCGACTATAATCTAACCGCTCGCTCGATGGACGCCGCTGGCAACCTCAGCTCCGCTTCCGACGCTCTTCCCTTGAGCATCGATGCCACCGCTCCGGTCACCAGCGTCACCTCGCAGGGAACGCAATCGAGCTTGACCTTCAATGTGTCGTATGCCGCTGCTGATGCCCACGATATCTCACAGGTGCAGCTGTTCTACTCTGCCGATTCTGGAGCAGCACTTGGTGACTTCACCGAGTTTGGCTCCGGCTTCACGGCCAGCCCCATTTCCTTCACCGCGCCGAGCGAGGGCACTTATCGCTTCTACACGATTGGTACTGACGAGCTTGGCAATGTCGAAGCTATACCGGCCAGTGCCGATGCGCAGATTGACGTCACCTCTGCCGGTGGCCCTCCACCGCCACCAGATAATGGCGACATGAGTATCGACATCGACGGCGATACCTCCTGGACCACAAATACGAACGTCTACAGCGATCCATCCGCGCCATCTGGCGACGGTGAGATTGTTCGCCTGAGCGCGCCTGATGGTGAAACAGCTAACGGCTTCAGCGAGAGTTACTACGTTGAGCCCGGCCAAACGGTTACCGTTACTGGCTTCTGGCGACTATCAGGCCACGGCTCGACATTGACCATGTGCTTCGATAATGGCGAGTGCCCAGAGTCTGAGTCGCTTGGCGAACTAGGCGGCAGCACGATTTACAATATCGACTGGACTCCATTCACCCTCGAAGCAGTTGTGCCGGATGATTCCTACTGGCTCTACCTGGATTGGATCGTTGGCTCTGATTCTGAAATCGACAATCTCGAATTCGGGTTCGACACCAGCGACACCAGCAATACGCTCGTCGATGTGCTTGCCACCATCAGCGTCGAGGCGCCAGCCCTGATTGATATGGGTGCTGGCATCCCCGGCGATGAGCTGACTGCCAATGCCGACGTCACCGTCTCCACTAACAATGAGGCCGGCTACGACCTGCAAATTGCCGTCAGCGACATGAGCGCCGGCGCAATCGACACGATCGCCGCCACCAGCCTGTCGCGTCGTAATACGGACGGCGGCAGCTTTGCTAACTTTGCCGGCGCCAATACGCCACTATCGCTGGCCGCCAGCGCAGCGCGAACCGACGCCGCTGGCGATACGGTCAACCTGGACCTCCGCGTGCTGCTGCCGTTCGTTGATACGGGCGTCTACAATGGCACGGCTACCTTCACGGCAACCACCAACTAAGATCCTCGCGCTTCTTCCCTGCACCCCGCCCGCAACGGCGGGGTGTTTTTATGCCAGGTATGGCGGTATTCGCAGAAGTTAACTTAAATACTCCACACAACGCTTGACCGCCCTGGCGGGTGGCACATAGTTGCAACATGTCGCTTGAATTAGGTTTGAATCTACAGCCGCAGATGCAGCTTAAAGTCACGCCCAAACAGATTGCGGCGAATTATATTCTGCAGATGAGCTCGGCTGAATTAATTGAGGCCATTGCCGAGGAACTCGATGAGAATCCCGCCTTGGAGATGACCGAGTTGCGCGCATGTCCCTTATGCGGCAGCCGCATTGCCGGCAATTATTGCATCTCCTGTTTTCCGCGCACAGCTGCCGGCGAACAGCGCGTGGTCGATGATCTGCCTGGCGAACGGTCTCAACCGCTATTGCGCGATGACGGAGAGGAATTCGACCCCATTACCCGCGCTGAGGCTGGCGAAACATTGGAGGACCATTTGATCTGGAGCATGCGAGTGGCTCTGCCGCGACACCTGCATGCAATTGCCGACTACGTCATTGGTGCGCTTGATGAGCATGGCTTTCTGACTGCTTCGAATGCTGAAATCATCAATGCTACCGGCGCCTCGAGCGAGGATATCGAGGAAGTGTTGACAACCTTGCGCGCGCAAGAGCCGCCTGGGATTGGCGCTCGCAACACGACTGAATGTCTGTTGGCTCAATTGCAGTATCTGCGCGAGAACGGAGAGCCAGTTCTCGACATCGTCGAGCCTATTATCAAACGTTATCTGAGCGATCTGGGCGGACGTCGCTTCCGTGAGATTGCCCGCAAGTTACACGTTGATAAGGGCGAAGTTATTCGTGCTTGGGAGTTTATCAAAACTCGCCTCAATCCCTACCCGGCCTCCGCTTTTGCCTCGGCTGCCGATGCGCGCCGCGCTGCTGTTCGTCCTGACGTCATCATCCGCAATGTAGATGGTGAGCTGCAAGTGGAGATCGTAGAATCGCATAAATTCAATCTTCATGTAGATTCACTGTACTCGCGCCTGGCGCGCGAATTGCGCAATAGCGAAGCCTCCGAGGCGGAGCGCGATCATGTGCGAGAATATGTTAATCGGGCCCGCTTCTTTATCGACAACGTCAACCGCCGCCGCGCTACGATCGAGCGTATCGCCCAATCCTTAATCGAGAGACAAGGCGAGTATCTTCTTAATGGCGTTCAGCATCTGGTGCCTTTGACCCGCGCCGAAGTGGGAAATATCATCGGCATGCATGAAAGCACCGTTAGCCGTGCGACAGCTGGGAAGTTCGTACTCATTCCATCAGGCGAGGTGGTTCCTTTCTCTCATTTCTTCACTGCTTCGCTGGGGGTGAAAGACCAGATCAAGAAGATGATCGAAGGCGAAGACCCACACCACCCTTATTCCGATGCGGATATTGCCGAACTCTTGGCCGAGGAGGGCGTAACCTTGGCCCGTCGTACGGTGGCTAAATATCGCGACGAACTGCATATCGCGCCCGCCCGCCTGCGGCATCCGGCTGCCTGAAAGCCAGCATTCGCATGAGGCTCTTTGCAGGTAGGTAGAGGTTGACAGTTGTCAGCCTGCGTGCACATTGGCTTAGCTTGATTTTTTGCCGCACCTAGGATCATCTGTGCTTATTGATCTACTTTCGGATAGCCATCTCGGATTCCGCTTCGGGATGCGGCTGTGCGCAGAAGGATATAATCAGCGCGAAGCTGACTTGGAAGCTGCCTTTGCCAAGGTTATCGACGACATCATTGTCTCTTCGCCGCGCCTGGTGCTGCATTGTGGCGACTGCTTTGATAAGTATAATCCCACCGATCGCGCTCGCACCTTCTTTATCCGTCATCTCAAGCGCCTGTTGGCGGCATTGCCCGACGCGGCTCTGATCGTTCTGCGTGGTAATCACGACACTAGCCGCGAAGTTCGCTCTGGCTCCGCGCTGGCCACCACTGCCGAAGCCCTCCCCTTGCCGCTGTTGCGCAGCGATCGAGCCAAGCAGCACAAATTAGCTGGCGAGTTTACGCCAGTTATCGATCTCGTGTCGGGCGCGTATTTCGTCGACTCCTTTGAGCCAGCCAACATCGTAGTTGATGACGTTCTGGTGCATGCTATTTCGTGGGCACGCAACGATGCTGGTATCAAGCAGGCGGTTGACGCCGCCGGCCGAATCAAGCGCCCCAAGAGCATCGAGCGCATGTTGATGATCTTGCATGCTGGACTATCATCTCTGCCGGAGTATGCGCGCATGACGCCCGGCAGCCAGACATTAAGCCCCAGTGAGCTACCGCATAATTTCGATCAGATTTTTGGCGGCCACTACCACGGCTATCGCCGCTTCCCTGACACCAACTTTACCTTTATCGGTTCAGCTGAGCGCACCAGCGCCGGTCAGATCAACCAGCCTCGAGGTTGGGTCAGCTACGATAGTGCCACTCAAGATATCGAGCATCATTCGATTCCGGTTCGTGACTATCTCGATCTGCCCGATTTCAATGCCCAAGGCTTGGATGGCAAGGCTATCGAAGCACGCTTATTGAAGCTCCGTGACGAGCTTGGCGGCTGGCGCGATAAAATGTTGCGACTGACAATTACGAACGTGCCTCGTGATGTCTACAACGCCATCGACCGTGATCGCATTGGGCGGTTGACTGCCGAGCCAGTGCACTTCGAGCTTAACTATCAGATCATCGAACCAGACTTTGCTGATGGTGATGTCAGTCAGCAGACCATTCGTGATCTGGCCACGGAGTGGACTGAGTTCGCCCCACGCGCCCTGGAGAAGCGTTCTGCCGCGGAGATTGACAACGCCCTACTACTCGGAGCCCAAGCCCTCTCAGGGCACCTGGAGCAGCTACCAGCGCCCCTCATTGATGCGGCTTCGCTCGCAAATGCGGGAGATGCATCATGAGCCTATGGCAGCGACTGAAGTCGTGGCGCTGGTTAATCGAAATGGTGCTCATTACGTTAGGCACCTATCTGCTACTCACAACGTTTGTATTGCGCGCTTACGAAGTCAACCAGCATTCCATGGAGCCGACGCTGACGTCTGGCGATCGCCTGTTGGTGGATAAGATCAGTCCGGCCTGGGACGATTATAATTTAGGTGATATCGTCATCTTGCAGTTGCCAGAGATTGATGGTGTTTTACCGACAGCTTACGTCAAGCGCATTATAGGCTTGCCGGGCGATGAGATCGAGCTGCGCCAGGGACAGGTATTTCGCAATGGCGAGCGATTATCCGAGCCATATCTAAGGCTACAGGCAACATTGCCGATGAGCGGGGTGGAGCACTGGGAGTTGGGTCCGGACCAGTACCTTGTCTTCGGGGATAATCGCGACAACTCCATCGATTCGCGCGTCTTTGGCCCGTTGCCGCGTTCGGAATTATTGGGCCGGGTCCTGATTCGCTTCTTGCCGTTCGAAGATTTTGGTCTCGTCGATTAACTAGATCAGATGTTGCCCGCCCGGCAGCAGCTTGGATTTGGGCCCGCGCCGTACGCGCGGCAACCAAGCAGGATCATCGAACGGGTAGCCCTTTGCCTCTGATAGCCAGTCCAGCGCAATCAGGCGCTTGGTCAGCGAAGTCCACATTGCCGTCATTAGCGACAGATCAGAGCGGCCCTCGCTCAGCACGTTGCGCACCGAAAGGGCGTGCACCGATCCATCAAATGAGGCCACCACCACGGCACGCTCGAGTGGGGACAGTTCAAGATTAAATTCGCCAAACAACTCAGGCAGCTTAACTGGATAGTTCCCGGCCAGAAATGGCTGTAGTAGTTCGGCACGGGCCCTCTCGCGTGGAGCGAATTCGCGTACGGCACGCTCGTAGTCACCAGGCTCGCCCAGGCGTGGGTGGCGGGCGGGGAATTGTCCTTCCAGGCACCAATTCAATGCCGGCAGGGTGTCAACGTGCAACGTATGCTGCGAGACAACCTCTTCCACCTGCCGAATAAGGGTCGCCCGCTCGCGGTAGTCAACGACGCTGCACTTGGAAACCGACCCGTACTGTTGCTTGATGATCACCTGGGGTAGGGTGATGTTGGCGCGCGCCGGCGGTACATACGATTCAGTTTGTCCCTCCGACCCATACGGAGGATAGACCGTGCCGCCTCCCGGCGGAGAGGTGGACAGTTCTTCGAAGATGGCCTGGGCTGTGCGCCAGGCGCTCCAGCGATCATCGGACGCACCGCGACGCACGTCGATGTGGATCGTGGAGCCCTCGGGGGTGATGATACTGCGCAGTGCCATGAGAAGAGTATAACACGCGTGTATCGGTGGCGACAAGGAGTATGCTAATTGACGAGGAAGGCAATCATGGCCACACTCGAATAGTAATGAAGATGTTCCCTATCAAGCACAGCTGGTTCCCCAAGCATAAGCATTCGGCCGCCGATACGCCGGCGTACATCAGCTGGGATGAAGCCGAACGTGCGTATGCCGAATACTGCCGTCGGGAAACTGGCGACATAAGCACATTAGAAACATTGGAGGCCATTGCCGCCGGCGGTGGCTTCAGCGCCCACGAGATGGATTCGCTATTGCCGGGCTGGGAAGAGCGTCATGCCGGCAGGTCCGTTCCGTCTGAAAGAGCAGAGCAGCCCATGTTGCAGGTGGAGATCAGTTGGAACAACGCCGGCGTAGCTAGCGTCTGTGGCAATTGCCAGCAGTACGTCAATGCCTATATCGGATATGAACCGTTTATTGCTGGCACCAAGACGATATTATGTGACGACTGCGCCAGCGAAGGCGTCATCGTCGGACCTTTGCCTGAAGGCTTCGCCCTCTTTGATCAGTCAGGGATTGCCGCCGAGATTGCCGAGGCGGAACGTCGCAACCCCACGTCTGCCGTGAAGCCTCCCCGCGCGTTCGGCCCTGACGACGACATTCCTTTCTAAAGGCATGACCTCGATGTCCGATTCGGAATGGACTGCTGATGGCTGGCGCCGCGGCTGGAAGCGCGTGACCAAGGACATCCATGACCTCGTGCCGGGCGACCGCGTGCTGCTAAGGGGCGGCGACCCTTGGGAGGTTGTCAGTATCGACCTTGGCTCGCGAGTAATACCTCGACGCGCGCCGTCCCTGGAACTCCGCAATCCTGTGTTGGGTGATCCGCAGCACAACCACCATAGCGCCGTTGCCTATAGCGAGATTGTATGCCTCGAGCGAAAGCAAAGACGCCCTTATCCCAGACGCCGTACGGTAACGTAAGCCGACAAACGCAGGGCGTGATTGAGCGTGACGGTGAGCTCATAGTCAGTCCGCTCCAGGCGGACTACCTTGGAGACTTCCTCGATGACGACGTCGCGAAGATTGGTGTCAAAGCCAAAGGCACTGCTGATGGCGCTTTCGAGATCTTCGAAATTGCGCACTACGAAAGCCTCGAGCTCACCGAGGCTGATCTGATATTCAAAGCGGCTCATGGCAATTCCTAGCGTTGGCGACGTTTGTTGCCGATGTCCGGGCTGCGACGAGCCATGTCTTCCAGGTCGCTGATACCGCCACTACTGCTGCGGCGTCCGGAAGGGCGCGGGGCGCTGGCGGCGCCGCTATCGTTGGAATCGGAGCGTGTATGTGAAGCATCGGCTAGTTCATGCATCTCGGCGACCTGGTCGGGGATAATGATCCAAGCACCGCTTTCACGATGCACACTCCAGCCCCAGTCAGTCAGCACGCGATCAATCGCCTCAGGCGTCAACTTTGGAGAGAAGATATAGCCCTGCGGAGTGGCGGCCTCGGTGGCAGCTAAGACTTGATCGCGACTGAGGCGCAGAACGCTGGCGGCATTCTCTCCTTCGGCCAAACGACGTAGGCCTTCTAAAATAAGCCATTGCAGGTCACTGACGCCCGGCGTATGAGCCGCGGCTACCTGCTGCGCCAGATGCTGCGCAATAGGACTGCGCTTATCGCCGAAGCTGCTTTCGCCCCACTGCGCCATGATGTCGGCAATATGCTGCTGCAGGGTTGTTTCGTTCGGACGCTTGAGATCGACGTCTTCAGGGATATAGACGCCCTTGAAGCGACGATCTTCAATCCCTTCTTCGACCAAGATGCCATCACCCCAGCCAGTCAGGAAGATGGCACGATCGTCGCCAAGAATCATTTCGGAATGTGAAGGTGCCTTCATCTTCAAAGCTACGCGGCGTGTCAGCTGACCGCGGATCGTGCCGCCACCGAGATTCTCAGCCGTTGGGCTTTGGACGCCGACCACGAGCATGACATTGGCAGCACGTCCCTTGCGTGCGATGGCGCCCAGTGCATTTGTGAATTGATCACGCACCGCCTTGTCTGAATGAGTTGTCAGGTCGGCGATCTCATCAATGATCAACATCAGTACCGGGATGCGCTCTTCTGGCTTGACCTTACTGTTGTAGATACGCGCCTTTGTCCAGGCAGTGGCCGATAGCTTCTTGTAGCGTTCATTCATCTCCTCTTCGACTTCGTCGACTAGGGACAGAATTTCATCAGCCTCAACTGCAATCGGGCGCCACAGATGAGGAACGCGCACAAATTGACCACCAGTCACATACTTGGGATCGGCAATAGAAATCTGCAGCTCTTCAGGGCTGTTCTTCTTCATCAGCTGCACTAGCATGTTAAATAGCCACATGCTCTTTCCCGAGCCAGTGCCGCCAGCGAACAAGGTATGGGGATCCTGCTCGCGCATCATGTCGATGACTACTGGCGAGCCGAAGCCGTCAAGGCCATTGATAAACGCATATCGCTCGTTCTCGCCGGACACCAGATGGGCATAACGCTCAACCAGATCGCCGTAGTAAACGATGCCGATATTCTCGCCTAGCTTGTTGACCTGCACGATGACGCCATATTCGGGAGATTCCGAAATCATGACGCGGCGGCCGATGACTCGCCCCAAGATACCCGATAGGCTCGAGATTGCAGAAACCTTAATAGTTGTCGGCGTATTGAGTAGATAGGTGTCGAACACCGGGCCGGGGAACTTACGCAACACGGTTGGGCGCGGATCATCCCAGCCTTTGATGTTATCGGCAAGGATGTCGCAGATCTGTTGGGCAATCGGATCCAGCATCGGATCTTCGTTGCTGGCTGCTTCAGGCGCTCCTAATTGCCCGAACTCTTCTCCGGGTCCTCGCTCAACCGTCTTGAACAGTGAACCGGTTGCCGCCATGATCGCGTTCTTCATGCGACGAATGCCGGGCAGCATATAGTAGCCGATCAGCAAGATGCCAACGATGATAACCGTTGTCTCCTGGCGCCAGACGAAGGCCAGCAGAGCAGAACATAGAACCAACAGTCCGGCTAGCGTCAACTGCCAGCGATCGGTCGGGCGCTGATGATACGAACGATAATCAAGCACCACCGCCACAATCTGGGCCATCAAGCCTGCCACTACCAAGGCGCGTCCCAGGCGGATTAAGTCTCCACCCAGCAGAGGCAGGCCAAAGCCAAGGGCAATCAGGCCCGCGGCACGCCAGCCCCAGGCGCTGAGCTCATCATCACGGAACATGGCTACAACGCCGGCCCACAGGCCCAGATCGGCGATCCACCAGGCGCCGCCAACAAGGGGAATATTCACATCAGCGTTGACCGTGCTCCACATCCCGATCAGGAAGAGCGCCAAGGCAGCCACGAACAACAGGCCGATGGCGCCGTAGTTTTGCTCAGAAGGCATACGTAGATAACCGCGCATCAGTTAGACTCCCCGCTATCGCGTTGACGTAGTCGTGCGCGCAGACGTGCGGCGGCATCAAGATTTGCTGGGGCCGCTTCTTCGATTGCGGCAGTAGCCGGCGGCGGAGCTTTGTCTGACTCTGCTGCAGATGGATTAATGCGCTGGCGCAGGCGATCACGAAGAGCGCCCGAATCAACCGGCACCGTCGGTGGGGCGGCGGGCGCTGCCCCTTGCTGGCGCTGGCGAAGTCGGTCGCGAAGAGCAGTGCTGGCACCAGAGCTCGACTGTGCAGTGGCCTCTTCGCTAGAGGTGATTGGCGCGACTGGCTCAACAGCATCGTCGTCCGCCGGCTCAGCTATTTGTGCCGGAGCGAGATCCTCTTCGTCGTCAGCGCCTTCAAGGAGAGCTTCGTCATCAGATCCGTCCTCGTCGGGGAAGAGATCCTCGTCGGTCAGATCTACATCTTCTTCACCAAACTCTAATGCTGATAGATCTATCTCTTCGGACTCCGGCGTGAGTGTTGCTTCGCCACCTTCGCGTGACTCCTCAACGGGCTCTGCTGCTTCGGCACGCAACGGCGGCGCCAGATGAGAAAGAGCCTGAGCGCCACTGCTGAGACGACTTCGCAGGCGCGCCAGGCGCGCCGGATCTACCGACGGAGTGCTACTGGCCGGCGCTTCTGAAGACGCCTCTTCGCGCTCGACAAGCACCTCACCTTCCATCGCTTCAGCAGCCTCGTCCTTATCTAGTTCAGGCTCGAATCCTTCGACGCGCACTTGGGTTTCATCCACCCAAGCCTGATTGAGCATCTCGTCGCCATCTTCTACATCTGATACGGCCTCGGCCGCTTCCGGCAACTCAGGCGGGAAGATCGATTCTGGCTCGGGTGGGAAAGTTTCCGGTGCGTGAACAGATGCCCATTCGTCAGCGGCCCCGGCCGCCACTTGTCGTTCATGTTGGGTGCTAGCTGTGCGCCCGAGGCGAGAGCGAACATACACGCGTCGCTTGACGTTGCCGGCTAATAGCGGAAGCCAATACAAAATGCGTGTATAACGGTAGCGCATGTAAAACTCGCGCACTCGCGCAAATGCAAACATGAGGATCGCCAAGCTCCACAACGCAACCAGCAACGGCGGCTTGATGCTCAGCACCCAGCTGCCCAGGCCCAGAACCAGCAATGTTAATGTTGCTAGATCCAGGTAGCGGGTGATCGTGTCGCGTTCGTTAGCTTGCGGCGGAGCTTGATCGTTCATGCGTGACTACCAAAGAAGTGATTACTGCTCCGCAAGGTGTATCGGGAGCGTGGGCGCGTCAACATAATGCGGAAGCTGATCATGATGCTCCTAACATAATGCGACTGGTTTCGGTGATGGGGTCAAAATCAACTTCAACCGCATTTTCAATCGTCTGGTTAATGTCATCTACATGGTTGATCAGCAACACTTGCGCAAAGCGAGTCTCGCTCAGTTCGCGTAGCAATTGCATGATATTCCCTTGCCGATTGGCATCTTGGGAGCCGAGAACCTCATCGAGGACAATGAAGTTTTGATGCGTGCCAGCAGCTTCATTGATCATCTCGCTGATTGCCAGTCGCAGGCAAAGGTTAACCAGGTGCACTTCGCCGCCAGAGAAGCGGCGCAGTAGATGCGCCTTACCTTGCGAATGAACGATGATGTTGTAGTCGGCGTCGAGCTCAGCTCGCGAGTAGCGTCCATCGGTCAACACTTGCACTAGAGGACTGAGCTTGGCCGAGAGTGCGGGGCGAATGCGCGCCACCAAATTAGCCTTGAAGCGATCCATCGTTTCGCTCGCCAGATCATGCTCATTACGCTCGCGGGTGATGCGCTCGATTTCAATCGTGATCCTGTCGTGATCTGCCAACGCCTTACGCTCGCGCGACAAAGCATCGTTCAGCCTGGTTACTTCCCCTTCGGCGCGAGTCAAGATCAATGCGCTTGTATGAGCGTCCTCGCGGGCCGCCTCCGCGGCCGTCTTAGCGGCGCGGTAGGCGTCCGCATCGAAAGCGAGCTTGGCTAAGGTTCGAGTGTTCGCCTTTTCCTCGGTCGTCAGTTCGCGATCCCGTTCAATTAGACGTAACTTACTTTCAGCAATAACGTCGCGCTCCCCCAGGCGACCCTCAGCCTTGGCGCGCCCTTGGAGAAGATTCTGCAGACGCTCTTCTTCGTCGAGTAACTCTTGGTGGCGCTGCGAATCGTAGGCGACGGCTTCGGCCTCGCGAATAGATTGAGCGATGCCTTCTTGCTCTCGTTTGCGCGCCGACAGCTGACCCGACACGACCTTGATGCGCAGCGAAGCATTGGCCGAGTCGCGTTGGCGCTGAGCTAGATTTGCTCCAGCCAGACGGTCTTCATTCAGCTGACGTTGTAGGGTCTCGACTCGTTCGCGAGCGGCAAGCCCGGCGGCCATTACTTGTCCATGCTCGAGCTCAGCCTCGGCCAACTTCTCGCGCATGTGCTCAAGCACCTGCGAGCGATCAGCGAGAGGCTGTTCGCATGTCGGGCACTTCGCTTCACCCTCCTCCTCGCTGGGAGCCGACAGTAGTTCAATTCGCTCTGCCAACTGCGTGCGTCGTTCATTGAGCTCGCCTAGCCGCCCGCGCAAACGATCGCGTTCAGCATTGGCGCCTTCCAGCTCTGTTTCAGCCTGAGCCAGTCGCGCTGAAACAGCCCCAGCTTCGCGTTCCATCTCCGGACCGGCCGCGACCAATTCCGATAATTCGCGTTCTTCGCTGCTTAGATCAACCACGGTGGTGGCCAGGTGCTCCAGCTGCTGTCGTAGCCCTGCCAGGCCTTGCCTTTGCTTCCAGGCGGCATTGAGCTGATCCAGTTCCGCACGGTGGGCTCCGCTTTGCGTGATGAGGGTCTCGAGATCGGCCAAGGCCTGCGCCACTAACTCGAGATCTTGCTCGCGCTGCTCGATCGAGGCGTGTTCGTCACGCCAGGTCTGGCGACGCTGGGCAATCAAGTTGGTTGTTGCTTCCAGTTCCGCCTGCTGCTGAGCCTTGGCGGAGAGGGTGTCGTAAATAGCCTGTGCCTTGTCGCGGCTTTTGATGGCACTCGCCTGGGCTCGCTCTGCGGCGGTGACATTGCGGGTGGCGGTTGCTAATTCTGCTACTAGCTGAGCAATCTGTGCGTCAATCTCAGCGACGTTTGGCAGTACAGCACGCCGCGCTTTGATGTCGCGATCGTAGCTCGTGACGCGCTTGCGCAGCAGCTTAATGGCTTCATCCACCGGCGACAGACCCAATAGACTCAAAACGGCACGCATGCGATCGGCAGGCTGGTAGGCGCTCAAAGCAGCGATTTCACCTTGCTTGGCAAAAACACTCAAGATGAAATTCTTATAGTCCATGCCCAGCTGTTCGGTAACATAGGCGCTGACTTCATTGGCGCCCTTAACGAGAGGCTTGGTGTCTGACGTCAATTCAGCCTCGGTACGGATCGACGCTTCGGTGCCCAAGGAGCCGTAAGCCACCTCACGACGAATGTGATATTCCTGTCCCTTAATAGAGGCAGACACCTCGACCCAGCACCCTTCGGGCGCGGGCCCTAAGATATCTTCCTTGGTGGTCTTACTGGCAACATGGCCATACAGGCAGAAGGCGACTGATTCCAGGAAGTTGCTGTTGTGCACCAACATCGTGTCGGCAACATACACATGCTCGTCGCTATCGACAGTGACATCGTATGTAGCTACTTCCAAGCCTGTATTGATGACACTCTGCACCTTAACCCAAGAAATATCGCCGTTAGCAATGGCTGCGTCGCCGCCAAAATCCACGAACAATTGTCGAGACATGCCACCACGTAACTTGGCGTGCGCCTCACGCCGCTTGCCAGAAGCTGATATCGCAGGCAAGTCATGCAAGAAGTGCGGCGGGATGGTATCAACATTGGGGTTGGCTATTACTGTCGCGCGTTGAGCGGCGGCAGCGGCCAGGCGTCCGCCCTTGACGCCTTCGAGCGGAATGCGTGCAAAGCGATCGATGAAGCCCTGTGGGACGATAACGGTATAGAAGGGCCGACGTGAGCCTACTTGCCTACGCCGGACGGAAGTCGGAATGCCCAGGCGCAACAACAAAACGCGCACGTCGTCAGCCAGGCCGGACGAAGCAGTCGTGTAAGAAACTTCGATGGCGCCATTGGCTTTGATCGTGGAAATGTAACCATCAGTCATCCACAGACCAGCCAGCAGCAGCTCAACCAGATCTTGCGATAATAGTAGCAAGTCACCGCGGATGCGTCGCTCGTCTGCCGCTTGCTCCCAGATGCCCATCTCCTGCGCCCAGCTGCGCATGGCCGCGGCCGGCGAGAACGCGCATCGCTCCTGCCATAGATCAAGGCCAGTCTCTGCCTCGATCAGGTCGATAGTGCGATGATCGAGACCGGCTGCGCCACGCACAAAGCGAGCAAGCTGTCGTTGATCGGGTAGATAACGAGAAAGATGAATGCCATGCTCGAGCAGCTTATGGCGCAGGGCCACGACTCGCTCCTGCTTTTGCTCAGCAGTAAGATCTGAGACTACTGCATAGTTAAGGCTGCGCTCGCCGCGCGCCTGGCCACGACAGCCCGGGAAAATATGAGGGATGGCATCATTAAACATCTTGGCGGCCGCCTCGTCGCGAGTGCGGAGTACAACGCCCTGCTTGGCACAGCCATCTCCGGTCAATAGGCCCAGCAGAGTCGCTTCGTGAGACGACAGACGTTGCTCGTCACTGCCAGGTAGCTGGCGGGCAGTGGCTACCCATTGGCCCGGCGTCAGCTGCTCAGCGCGTACGAATCCTTCAGGCGTCATCAAAGGATGCGAGGCGGCAGTTCGCCAGACGCTACCATTGGCTAATTTCAGATCGACCAATGGTTTGATTCCCGTTTCGTGCCATTCACTCACCGGCACCGGCACGATCTGTTGGCCCACCAGACCTAGCAGGCTCGAGCGGCGTTCACGCACAAATTGCTCAATAGGCAACGATTCGCCACGTTCCGGATCGTACACGCGCACCCAGCCAGGCAGGCACTTGCCCGTACCGTTGGCGCCCAAAATGCCCGTCAGGCCCATGGGCAGCGTCACATCGGCCTCGGCAATATTTCGATAGTTGTGAGCCTGGATTCGGCGCAGAAGCATTACGGTTCCTATCGGCACGGACGACGCGACGCGTCGGGATAGCAACTAATAGGCATCTTCAAAAAGGTGTCTAACTTTTTCACTCTATTTGTACACACTTTCTTCTTTTGACTGCTTGCGGATTGATCATTGCGTTCACGCATGATATGATCAGGGCTATGAGAGCATCGATTAATGGCCAGGGCGAAAGTGCATTGCGCGTGGCAATTCAGCGCACTGCGCGCGAATCACGCCAGGAAGCCTATGAGATTGGCAAAGCCGTTGCCCTTGACCTGGCCTCTGTCGGATGTACCTGGACTATTGAAGGTCCGTCGCGTACCCCGCGTCCGCCACGCAATGCACCTGCTGACTACGCCCCACGCGGACTGATGCGACTGGTGCTGCCGACGCGCGATAGCATTGATCTGCAAACGCGCTCGCTAACTAAGGAATGCACCGTCGTTGAGCCGGCGGAACGACAGCGGTTGGTGCAGATCATCGAAGATGTATTGAGCCAGTATGTGCTGCAGGTTGACACCCTGCCGACCTTGCGTTGGGTGCTGCGTCCACGCTTCGGTGAGCCCTGTCCTGCCGGCATTCGTTTTGGCGCCTCGGACGAAGATCGTGAAGCATATGATCAGATCAAGGAAGAGCATGAGGCGTGGAGGTTGGAGCTGCTCGAGCCATTCATCGCCGGCAAGTACCCAGTCAAGCACAATGATGTCTTCAGTGAATTTCACACCAAGCTGACTGCCATTGAGCGTGCGGCGGTGGCGTCGGCCGCGTGGGGCGCAACCAATGCGCAGTACGTATCGTTTTCTATTGCCGCTCACGGCCTGGACGTGCCTAAGATGCGCCAGCACTGGCGTCCACTGGCCAGCTCCCTGCTGGCGCGCGACTGGGTTGTCGAGGCGCCGCGCCCGCAGCACCTAGACTCAAGCCTGGCTCCGTTCGTGGGCCGCGGCCGCAAGAGCGGATTACTCCCGATCGACCAGATGCGCTGCTCGTAGACAACGGCGAGTCCGCCAATCGGCAAAATACGATTGACCTTTGACAGAACCGGCGAAGCTACGCAAGGTCCGCCTATGGCCTCCAAACGCGCCCCTATTGATTTGAAAAATGTGATCGCCGTCAACGCTGATGGCGAGCTTGATCGCTCTGCCCTGTTGGGCAAGCTGGTGTTTTACTCGATTTCTAACGACATTCGCATCAAACCCGATGATCTTCAAGATCTGTTTGATGAGTATGATATCGATAAGAAGTATTTCCCTGGCCCCCTGAACCCCTCTCAGGCTTTCCGTTCGGCCTGCCGCGGCTTTGGCAAGCGCCCGGTGGCCATCAGCGGACACAACGTCCTGCTCGAGTTCACCCCCGCCCTTGATACCGAGCGGGGCATTTTATTCATTCTTGATCGGACCAGCATTGATCGAGCCACCATCAGTCGCGTTCCCATCAAGGTCGGGCAGATTGGCTGGAAGCCGGACATGCCGGACCAGGCTATGTGGTCTGTTGAAGAAGAACTGGTCGATGAGTATGAATACGAGCTCATCTTTGAAGAGGTGGAAGAAGACTTCCACGAAGCACGCAGTTATTACTTCGGCTCACGTCATATTGGCCCGATTATACGAAAGATCCTCAGTGACACCTGGTCGGTTGACGCACGGCCTAAAGGTGGCGTGTATATCGTCCCGCGCGATGCCATCGACCTGCTCGAGCGAGTCGAGGAGATGGTCAACCGCCTGGAGGGCGAGTATAAGCGCGAAGACCCCGCCGCCGGCGGCTCGAGTACCGAATTCAACAGCATCCAGATCATCGATGGCCAGAAAGAGCGCCTTTTCATTAAAGGCAAGGTTGAAGCCCAGGTGCGCGAACAGCTCGATCGGGCTATCGGCGAGCTGCAGGTATTGATGCGCTCTGGCGGTTCGGCTATTACCCAGCGTCAGTTAATGGCCGCTGCCGAGGCGCGCGCTGCAGCCCTGGAGTTGCGCGATCATTACAAGAGCATCATCGGCTCTCAATATGCGGCCCTCGACGCGACATTGGCCGGCTTCGAAGAAACGATGCGCGCGGCAGTGCGCCTGCAGATGCGGCAGCGTGCCGACAAGAATAAAGACTAAGTCGCGATTTGACATGCCGCCTACGGTGAGAGAAAATCAATCTATGCAACCGACACCAGGCGTTTCCCATATTGTTCTATCCCGACGCGATGATCTGGGGCGCGCATATGCGCTCCTGTGCGATCGTGTTCACGAAGATATTCACGAATTCGTGGCATTAGGCATGAATGGTCGCGTCTATCACTGCGTAGCCACCGACTTACAAGCGGCGCGTGAGATTCTTGAAGCGGCATATGGAAGTCTGCGACAGGTCGAGGACTTGGGGCTTCTCCTCGTCGAAAGTCGCTTCATCTGCGACAGGTAATGTGATAATCACCAGTATCAGATGCCGGTTGGCACAGCTCCTGCGATACGGTTAACCACAGCGGCGTCATCTTGACGCAGCGGGGTAATCTAACTCGATACAGAAGGAGTCAAGGATGCTTTGGACTATCCTGGCAGTTCTCCTGGTACTCTGGTTGCTCGGATTTATCGGCAGTATCGGCGGTGGCCTTATCCACCTGCTGTTGGTGATCGCGGCCATTGTCCTGGTCTTCCAGCTGCTAAGCGGACGTCGCTCCGCCGTTTAACGGCGCCAGCCCGTAAGAAAAGAACACAGCACCGAACTGTTAATAGTCCGGTGCTGTGTCGTACCTGGGCAATAACCGTTTACTCGCTCGCGAGATGGGCACCAACGATGCGAACTGGCATCAATTTACCTTTGCCGCGCTCTTCCTCGACGCGCGTGCCGTATGGCCAACACATCTCGACCATGCCGCGTTCGACGTACACGAACTGGAACGCACCGCGCTCGTTGTTCCACCAGCCCCAATAGTCGTCAGAATCAGGCGCCGCCTCTTCAACAGCCACTTCATAAACCGGTCGCTGCGCATCATACATGCGCGTTACCTGCGGGTGAGGTGCAAAGTTCAGCCACGTGCGTTCATCGTCTGCAAGTTGGCAATACAGAGTGGTGCGACGAATCATGAGATGAAAACGCAGGTCAGGCGACGATCATGTCCTGGTCGCTGCTGATTTCCGCCAGACGTCGATCACGCGGCATGCGCATGAGACGCTGTACCTTGCGCTGATGACGGCAGTTCATCACTGCACCGGCGGGGCAGGTGCACAGGCCATTACCTGGATCGACCACGTATTCCTTTTCTCCATCAGAACTACGTACGCGATAGAGAGTAGCGCCAATCGTCGGGAAGAAGCGATCGCGCGGCTGTCGCGTGAAGATGTTGATCTCGCCATCGGAAGCCTTGGCAGTAGATGCTCCCACGACGCGTCCTGAATCGAGCAAAGGCGCAATCATGCGCGCCAGGCCCCGCTCGAGGTAGCCCAGCTGCTCTCCATCGGCCTCAACGCGCACGGCGCGGGCATCAATCGGATTACTGGCCTCGTGGGCCAGGCTGACGAGGCTGGCCTTAGCCAGCTCGCCGGAGTGGTGCCGGCGTCCGGCAACCTTAGCAGTGAAGCGATCCATCGATATATCCTGTGGTGCTGTCGGTCAGTTTGACTGAAGCTATACAGCTGTGACTCTCTTAAGCTGATAACGGAAGATGACCTAACCATCGTCAGCGTCAAGAGGTACTTTAAGCATATTTCCTGCCCTATATGTACGCTCGTGGCGCGTTTACTCATTGATCAAGTGGAGCAGGTGCGCTATAATAAAGACATGAACATCCTCTCCTCGACTTACCTCGAATACACCTATGGCAGCTCCGATAAGTTCTACCGCATTAGCTTGCTCGAAGACGCTGGCGAGTTCAGCGCCCACATCGATTTCGGCCGCCGTGGCACCAACGGGCAGACGACCAACAAATACATCGGTCCCGATCGCGGCGCAGCTGAAAAGGCCTGCAACAAGGCGCTGGCTGAGAAGCTGGGCAAGGGATACATCGAAGCCGTTGACCCACGAGGATCAAGCGCGCCTTCGAGCTCCGCTCCTCGCCCGACGATTACACCGCCACCCGCACCAGCCACTGGCGCGCCGCCGCGCTTTCCGGCACAGCTTGCTGGCGAGAATGGCAACCTGGCCCGCGCTATTGCTAATCCGCGTCAGTATGTGGCCGAGGAGAAGTTCGATGGCATGCGCGCGCTGATCGCGATGGGGCCGGCTGGAGACATTGCCATCCGCAATCGCGAAGGCGCCGACAAGGGTCGCATCGCCAATACCCCCGATATTGCCGCGGCCCTGGCGCGACTGGCCAACGGCGATCCATCTCTGTGGGGCGGAACAGTCTTCGATGGCGAACTGGTGGGGCGTAGCTGGAACGAAACCATGCATTTGCTTGGCTCGGCTGGCCGTGCCTCGACTGATCTGCGCTACGCCATCTTTGATTTGCCTTATCTGGCCGGCAACGACCTACGTGGACTGCCCTGGCACGAGCGCCGTGCTCGCCTGGAGCAGGTGCTTCGTTCACTGCCCGCCAACTCGCCCCTCTTCTTGGTCCAGACGCAGACGCCGGTCGCCGGACTGGCCGAGTCAGTCTGGGAGCGTGGCGGCGAGGGGCTGATCATCAAGGATCGTAATGTGCGCTACATGCCTGGCGATCGTAATGCTTGGGACAAGATCAAACAGATCTTTTCCACCGAGGGCGTGATCATGGGCTTCACCACCGGCATCGGCAAATTTGCCGACACCCACGGAGCCGTGATCATGGGTCAGTATCGCGACGGACAGCTGGTCGAGGTCGTCAACATCAGCGGCATGACCGATAAGGTGCGTCGTGCGATGACCGCCAACGACATCGGTCGCGTCATTGAGTTTGCTTACAATAGCAAGACCAACACCTCGTATCGCAACCCGCGCTGGTTGCGCCCGCGGCCTGATAAGGATGCCCGTGACTGCAGCTGGGAAGCCTCGCCCTAGACGTCGCGGCCAACGCAATTACAGTTATCTGACCACTAAGCAAATCAAAGGTAATCTCATGCGCGAAGCAACTCGAGCTGCATTTGAAGAAGCCCTCCTAAACACCGACCCGGCCTCGGCGCTGCGCGTTGGTCTAGAGAACGGCAATCTAGACCGTCTGCTACCGGAGATACGCACCGAGATGGACTTCGTGCAGCGTACCCGATATCATCACCTGACAAACCTGGAACATTCGCTCGCCACCACCACCGCTATGCCGGCAGTGCTGGATGAACGATTGGCCGGTCTTTTTCACGATATTGGCAAGCGTCGTACGACAACCATCAAGGAGCGCAACGGTGAAGAGCAATATTTGGGACATGCGCCCGTCGGTGCGCGTATGGCGCGCGCCATCTTCACACGCCTCGGTTATGAAGCAACGCTCGTGGACCGCGTCTGCGGCTGGATCGCGCATCACATGGATCTCCACTCGGCGTCGAACAACGGCCATTCGGCCAAAGCTCAAGCCAAGCTCTTAGCCAAGATTGGCCCCGATTTGGAAGTCCTGATCCGCCTGCAGCTGGCCGATATTGGCGCCATGCATCCTGCCATTGCCAGCGAGAAGCGCGATGAGGCACTGCGCTATCACGATATGCTGCGTGCGACCTGGGCGGCTAGCAAGCGATGATGAATCTACGCATCGAACGCTTCATTGCTGACTTCCCACGCCCGGCAACCATTTCGCCTGCGCCGGCTCTACTGTTGGCCGCTGGCTTGCCCGCATCAGGCAAAAGCTTCTTCGTCCACGAGCTGACCACCTACGTAGCCTTGGCGCATCTCAACACCGACCATATTCGCCATGCCCTGTCGGTTGGAAAGCCCAAGTTTGATGGTGAAGAAAACTACCTTGTGCACACCACCGCCGCACGCCTGGCGGCGCAGTTACTCGAAGAGGGCTACCACGTTGTCTACGATGCCACCAGCGTCTTGGCGCGCGATCGCCGTTCGGCCCTGTCGGCGGCAAAAAATGTCAGTGCCCGCACCGTAATCGTATGGTGTGAGGCAGACGATCAGGTGGCTGCCCAACGCCTAGCCCTGCGCGCTGCCGCCGCCGACGAGCGTGACTATTCCCGAGCCGATGCTGCCGTTCGAGCGCGCATGGCCGGACGACACTCGCGCCCCGCCGCCCATGAGGCGGATATGATCTTTTACGTTACCCCTGACAATGTACTGCTCATCGCACGCGAGGTGGCCTCGCATCTTACCTCAAACGCCAAGCCACTGTTCGCCGAAAGTGCGCAGCCAACGCCGCCAACCACGCAGCTCGACTAAGGCTAACTGCGAATCGCGCAAAAGGGCCCAGTAGCCCTCGCTCTGCCCACGCTCATTTAAGACAGCGCACTTGTAGAGCGTCTCTTCGCCTGAATGTCCCGAAATGCTCAGTATCTTCAGCCGCGTATGTCGCCTAAGACGCGGTTGATGGAAGGCGTTGCGCGGGAATGGTTCTACCAGCTCTACGAGATTGTAGACGCGCTGCCCAGGATGATAGCGCGCCATCCGATAGCGCACCGGTTGCGGGTTGTTATCTGCGAGCCAGATTGAGGGCGAAGGCTGTGGGGACACGGTGAAAATCTCGTAAATGTATGCCGGCAATATGCGGTTCTTCGTCCCTGCGTCAAGCCCCATCGACCTTCAGCCCAAGGGCGCTCCCCGTCCTGGAAGGCCTTCCCTCCTCACCTCGCGGGGCACGTGAATGAGCGGGAATGGTGGTGACTAGTGGGGTTATCTTGTGCGTTTGTGCGCGTTTTCAGCCCTATATGACAAATTCGATTGACAAGCCTTTCGCTCCTCCATGACCATACAGGAATATTTATCCCTCATTTTCCCCCTTACGAGATCAATGTGGCTTCTTCCCCCTCTGGCGCCGTCTACAGAGGCGGGTACTGATATGTCATTATCGGTGGCCCCCTATCGCACTCCTACCCACGTACAGAATTTGCCTGGCGTGGTCTTAATTGTGCCTGGTAACCGGCTACTGAAGGCGTTGCTACTGGGGGTCATTTTAGCCCTGGGCTTGTTCATAGGGGGAGCTGTTACTCCTCAAGATTCACCGCTCAGTGCACTGGCCCCTGACGAGGCCGCGGCCTGTGGATTCCTTTCCACCTTCAATGCCAAGATCGACGATGCTAACTCCAGCGATGGTAGTGATACCGACTATGCCGCATCCGGAGCCAGCAGTGGCTATGCCGGAGCTCGGGTTCGCGTTTTCATCACTAGCGCCTCCGGCGACAGCGGCCAGCAGTGGTGCAACCAGTATAAGTACAATGCCTTCAGCGAGACGAGCACGAGTGCTACGCAGTGGACTTATATGGGCTCTAGCACGGCTGCCTCGAGCACTTGTGACTATATCGCCAACAGCCGCACCTCGCATCGCGGCTACTTCTTCCGCGGCAGCGGCACTGGCTGCACCACCGGCAACTCGGCCATAGCCTACGATCCACCCAGCTACGGAGAGGGGGCCAACGCCGGCTGGATTCGTAATCTTTCATGTACTAGCTATGCGGTTCCGTACGCGGCCTGGTCGACCACTGGCTCTGCCCAGAAGCCACACGTCGGCTGCCAGGGCACCACAGTTGGCATGTCGCCAGCAGGGATAGATAACGGCATCTTCATTGACACGGTTGCGCCCACGGCGCCAACTTGGACTGAGTCAGGCGCCACCAGTCATAAGAGCGGCAATACCATCTACTTCCGCAAGGTGGCTGCCACTTTTTCCGTGACCTTGACCCACACCGAGACGCTGACCTCGACCAAGTCCGGTGGCAAGAGCTTCACCTGGGCGAATATGAGCGCCAGCACCGGCTGGTCAGGCTATACCTCAGGCGAGGTCGCCAGCACAACGACCAGCACCAAGAGCTTCACCTCCAGCACCAGCTCGGTCAATGCGACACTGGCGACAGACAGCAACGACCGCTCTGATAACGACGGCAGCAACTTGACCATCACCTTTACCGCCGACGCGAGTGCGCCGACCGTCACCTGGACGGCGCCGACTGCACAGACGACTCAGGCCGCCAGCAGCTTCAACTTCACATGGACCGAGGCCGACACCGGTTCTGGCGCTGCGAGCCGCACTGTGCAGAAGCAAACCGCTCCAGTCAGCGGCGGCAATTGTGGCACCTTCGTCAATAGTGGTAGCGCCGCCTCGAACGCCACCACTGCCTTCAACTACACCGGCATGGTTAACAACACCTGCTACCGCATCATTGTTGCCACCACCGACAACGTCGGCAATGTTGCTTCCAGCACCAGCTCCGCCATCTTGATCAATACCGTCGTTCCGTCGGCTACCATTTCTGTTGATGGCGCTGACACTGATACTTACCGCGTCGGCAACACGGTCTACTATCGCGGCGGCGTCGCCGGCAACGTTAATATCACCGTCACCGGCAGCAATCCTGGCGGTGGCAGCACCGACCAACGTTTCAATGCCATGGGCGGCACCACCACCGGTTGGGCCCCGACCGCAGCCACTGCCTATACGACCACCAACCCTTATACGCTCAATTATGCTTGGGGCAGCACCTCCACCGGCAGCGCCACATTAAGCGGCACGGTGCGAAATGCCTCCCTGGTGACCACGAACACTTCTACCTTGAGTCTAACGCGCGACTCAACCGCGCCAGGCTTGGGTTTCAACTATCCGGCTGGGCCTACTATCTACACACCTGACTCGACGTTCACGGTTGACTTCAATATCACAGAAGCCGGTTCAGGCTTTGGTCGCGCTGGTGCCGGCTGGAGTCTGCAGCGCCAGCGTGCCACCGTGAGCAGCAATGTTTGCGGCAGCTACAGCAACGACGGCAGTCCTGTCACCGGCCAGACGTCGGGGCTCGACCAGGTCAGCGAGCAAACCGGCCTGGAGCCCGGCTACTGCTACAAGTGGGCCTTGTCTGCCACCGACAGCGTCGGCAATACAGGTAGCCTCTCCACCGTCACGACCGTCATCGTCGATGAGACCGATCCAACTGAGACGGTTCTCAGCACCAACAGCAGCGGCGCCTATGTGGCTGGTGGCACCGTCTTTATCAACTCCTCGGCCGGCGGCACCTTGGCCCTGACAGCAACATCTTCCGATCCGGAGACGGGCATCACCACTATTCATTTTGGCGCCGTCACCACCGCTGGCGGCTGGAGCCCGACGGCCGCTGCCGACTTGTCTGCCACCGCCAGCGCCGCCACTAAGACATACACCTGGAGCACTGGCGCCTCGGCCGCAGATCTAGCCATCAGCGCCGACAGCGGTGCCGGCATCACCTCTTCAGCCTTGAACGTAACCTTCGCGCCCGATAACGACAATCCGACGGTAACTCCCATTGGCCGCTATCGAGGACAATTGCTGGCCGCTAACCCAGTTAATTATTGGCGGCTGGGTGAGGCATCGGACACGACCGCCACCGACATCGGTAGTGCCGCCGTTGACGGCACCTACACGAACGGGGTTACGCTTGGTGCTTCTGGCCTGCTGCTCAACGATGTAGACAAGGCCGCAACCTTTGACGGCGTTAACGACTGGGTCTCAATCCCTGGAGTTCCGGCCATCAGTGGCTCCATTACCCTTTCTGGCTGGGTGTCGACGGCAGACAATAAGAACGAATACGTCCTCGCCCGCGGCTCCCAAGCTTATATCCGCCGCATTACTTCTCTGAACCGCTTCACCTTCTCCTGGCTTGATTCCGGGGCCGTGCAGCGCACACTCAGTAGTGCCGTAGATAGCGCGCCGGCCGATGGACAGGCGCACTTTGTGGTCGCCACTCACGATGGCAGCACCGTTAGCATCTACGTCGACGGCGTCCTATCCAACTCCCTTGCCGGCCAGAGTCTTCAGACGGTGCCATCTGGCACCTGGGGGATTGGTTCCAATAACACCGGTTCAGCAGACTTGTGGAGCGGCAAGATCGACGATGTCGCCATCTTTAACCAAGCATTGAGCGCCAACACCGTCAAAAGCCTCTACGCCTTTGGCAGCAGTCCAATTCAATCGTCGGCCAATTACGATGTGGCCTGGGCTGGCGAGGACGTTCAGTCAGGGGTACTCTCTTATAGCGTTCAGCGTCAGCGCGGCCCAGTAGTCACGGCCGGCACCTGCACCGGCGTTACTTATAGCAATGATGGTTCGGCTACTGTTACAAGCAATGAGTCGCTCTCCGGCTCAGGCTTGACCGATGGCTACTGCTATCGCTGGGCGATTACTGCTACGGACTACGTTGGCCACACCAGCTCTACTGTCACGTCTGCCGTCATCTTGATCGACACCTCAGGTCCAGTTGCTGCCGGTGCGCCGACAACTTCCCCGACTGGCTTTACCGCCTCAACGTCGGTGACGATTACTGCCGGTGCGGCCGCCTCAGATCCACAGTCGGGTGTCACCGAGACGTTCTATCGTCAGGCGGCGACTATGACCGACGGTGTCTGCGGCAGCTATGGCTCCGCCACATTGGTCACCTCACCTAACGCCGTTGCCAGCGGCAACTGCTATACTTACTTTACCCGTGCCACCAACGGTGCCGGGGCTACGACCGACTCGGCGTCCTCGGCCGCGGTCAAGGTTGACGCCTCAGGTCCAGTTGCTGCCGGTGCGCCGGCGACCTCGCCGACTGGCTTCACGAATTCAACGTCGGTGACGATTACTGCCGGTGCGGCCGCCTCAGATCCACAGTCGGGTGTCACCGAGACGTTCTATCGTCAGGCGGCGACTATGACCGACGGTGTCTGCGGCAGCTATGGCTCCGCCACATTGGTCACCTCACCTAACGCCGTGGCCAACGGTAACTGCTATACCTATTTCACGCGCGCCACCAACGGCACCGGCGCCACGGCCGACTCGACCAGCTCAGCTGCGGTCAAGGTCGATACCATCGCGCCCAGCGCGGAGTTCTCGGTACCTGACGAGGCAATCGCCGGCGATGTCAGCTGGGACACTGACGGATCGCTGAACGTCACCTGGACCGAGGAGACGCTTCCGTCCGGACTAGCATCGCGCAGTCTGCAACGCCAGGTCGCTTCACTCGAGAATCTCGAGTTCTGTGGCGCGTTCAGTAACGTCGGATCGCCGACCACCAGCGCCTCGCCGCTGGCGGCGACCATCACTGCCGACCAGTGCCATCGCTGGGTACTGACGCTGACCAGCGGGAGCGGCGAGGTCGGAGTGATCACCTCACCGGCCGTCACCCTGGGGTCGGGGCCCAACTATGGCATGCCGATCCGCCTGGCGAACGGCGTTACCACGCTGAACTCGGGTGGCAGCGCAGAGATGCCCACCGGCATCCGGTCGGGGGACCTGGCCATCTGGCAGATGCCGCTCTCGGCCACGAGCCTCATTGGCAGTCCGCCGGCCATTCCTGGTTGGACACTGGCCTTCTTCGATACGCAGGTCGGCAATAGCCGCGGCTTGAGTCAGGCGATCTACTACCGCTTCCTCGATGGCAGCGAGCATGGCATACAAAGCGCCAGCTGGAATAGCAACGTTGACGTGTCGCGGATCACCGTCTTCCGCGGCGTGCGTGGCGGTCAGCCCTTTGAGGCCGCGGCGCTGGCTTCGGGGTTCGGCACCAGCATACGCACGCTGCCGGCGGTGACCACTACTGGTGACAATCGCCTGCTGACTTGCTTCGGCACCCAGACCGGCAAAAACGCTCTGTCGATGAGCGGGGAGACGGGCGGCGACTGGATCGAACGCTATGAGACGATCGAGGACGAGACCAGCGACGGCGCTATCCAGCTGCACACCGCGGCGATGCCGAGCGCCGGGACGATTTCTGGCGCCACCGGTGGCGAGAACGGCTGGCCGTGGCTGCAGCGTTGCTTCGCCCTGGTGCCTGGTCTGGGCAGCCCGAGCGTGGCGATTGCACCAAGTCTGCGCGCTGGAAACTCGGCCAGCATCACCAGCAGCGGCACCGCCGTGATGCCGCAGGGCATCCTTGAGGGCGACCTGGCGCTGTGGCACATGGGATGGAACGACAACGTCGTCGAGACAGTTCCGGCGCCCCCGACGATTTCTGGCTGGCAGCTGCTGCAGTTCGACAGCGCCACCAATGGCAGCTCTCATACCGTCGCCTCAGCAATCTATTACCGCTTCCTCGATGGCAGCGAGGGTGGTGCGACTCAGACAGCCTTCTGGGGCGACGACGTCGACCTGGCTTGGATCAACGTCTACCGCGGCGTAGACCCGAACGACCCCTTCGATGACCTGGGCGTCAGCGGCGGCAGCGGCACACGAACCATGCCCGAAATCACCACGACCGGCGACGATCGAACGGTGGTGGCCTTCGTTATCTCGACCGATGACGCAACTCAGTCGCATGTCGTTGGTGGCACCGGTGGCATCTGGGCGCGCTCTGGACGCGCGACCGAGTCGGAGACCGGAACCGATAGTCAAGTTGAGCACTTCGTGGCTGACATGCCTTTTGCCGACACCATCAGCGGCGCCACCTCTTCGAACGGATCTTACCCCTGGCTGTTCCACGCGATCGCGCTGAACCCCTCGTACGAGCCTGATCCGCCGCCTGCGGCCGACTTCAGCGAGCCTGACGAACTGACGCCGGTCGCGGAGGGAACCCAGGCTTCAACCCAACTGGAAGTGACCTGGACCGAGGCGGCCGCGCCGGAAGGGTTGACTATTACCGGCCGCAGCCTACAGCGCCAGCTCGCTACCGCGGCGAGCTACGACGCATGCCAGACTGCCACCTTTACCAATGACGGCGGCGCCAGCACGAGCTCCTCCCCGGTGCTGGCCGAAAGCCTGGTAGTTGGCAAGTGCTATCGCTGGATCCTGACGCTGACCTACAGCGACTCAAGCACCGCATCAGTCACCTCGGGCACGCGCTACATCAGCCCGTACGGGATCGAATTGCGCCATGTGCCGTCGGCCGCGGCTGGCGAGTCGGTAATGGTTACGGCTGTCATCGTCGATGCCGACGGTCAGCCCTACGATGGATTGACCAACACGTTGACGATCAGCACTTCGGACACGCTGGCGACTTTCCCTGGCGGCGAAACTTACACGCTGCAGGGGCCGGATGACCTAACCGGACACACCTTTGAGGTCATCTTCAATTCTGATGGCAATTACGAGATCGAGGTCCACTCCCCCGGTCTGGCGATTGGCACTGGCTCGATCACTATCAACGAAACTGATCTAGAGGCTTCCGCACCGCAGATCGTCTATGCCGGCGTGTCATTCCTGTTCGAGGTGACTCCAGTCAGCAGCGGACAGTACAACCCGCGTTACGCCGGCACGGTTAATTTGACTTCGTCCGATCCGACTGCCGACTTTGATGTTCCCAGCGGTCTCGAAGACGATCAGCACACCTTTGAATGCAACTGCGAAGGTAGCGTAAGCTTCCCAACGCGCCTATCGACGCTGGGAACTCAAACCATCACTGCCACTGACGATGCAGGAAATAGCGGCCAGGCAACAGTGGAAGTGGTAGCCGCCCCTAGCGCCACCACATCACCGATCAGTTCAGTTCAGGTCGTCCAGTGGCGTCATGGCAACTACGCCGACTTTTATGTCACCGCGGTGCCGGGTGCTCCGGAGTTCACCATTCTCGGCGTCCAGCACGTCTGCGGATCCAAGACGCTACCGGGCGTCCGGCCCAACATGCACGTCAATCCTGGCGCGGATCGCTTCGTGGAGTTCAGCGGACGCGTCTACAATGACGGTTGGTGCCCCGATTTTGACGGCAGTCTGCCAAAGCCTGGCACAAGGAATGACACCCTAGACGAACTCGCCATCCACAAGCTGGTGGTCATCGATGAGACCGGCCACATCTGGTTCGTCACTGCCACGCGACATCTGCGCTTCGCTTCGGTGTCTGGTGCCGCCAACTTCCGTATGATTAACCCCGGCGACCCGATCGCCTACATGCAGGTGATGGAGCGCCCGGGCGGCACAGTAATTACCGCCATTCCTAATCCGCCGTACATCGAGAAGCTTGCGACTGGCGATGGAACACTAATCATCGATTTCTACGCCTATGAGCGAGCTCAAACCAAGAGATACTTTATTGGCCGTCCCGGCGTTTCTGCCTACCGCGAGCCCGCTCTCATCACGGCGGCCTGGCCGCTGAAGGTGGGGCAGAACTTCGTCGCCTTCACTGACTACACCCACAAGTGCTACTTCGACTCGCTGACTCCGCTTGACGCCGGCTGGTTGACGTATGGCAACGACAACGGTTACGATGGCGCCTTTGCCGGCGGCAGCGGCGGGTTCATTCCGAACCCCACCAGTTCAGCCGGAAACGCACTCTGCGACACTGGAGGCGAAGATCCACCCTCTGATCGCGGTCCACTTGACGATCTGATCGACTGGTATAACTCAGTCAACTGGCCGAACGTCGGCGGCTGGATCGAGGGCGTCAATCGCTTCATGGCCGCTGACCCAATCGATCCATTCAACGGCAGCTTCACGCAGGTCATCAACGACTTCAGCCTGGGTGGCTTGAGCCCGTCGTTGGATATGAGCCGCACTTACCGATCTGACCGAGCTGAGGCCGCAGGTGCTGGAGATCCACTGGCAACCGGCGCCTTCGGTCCTGGCTGGGGCTCCAGTATCGATCAGCGCCTGCTGATTCTCGATTCCGGCGAGCGTGTCGTATGGCGCACCTCCGATGGCGGCGTCGCCCTGTTTGACCTTGAAGGCAGCGTCTACCATGGCGTGCGTACCGATGTCACCCTGACCACGGTCAGCGGCGGATATCGGCTCGAAACCAATAACGGATCCGCCCTGCTGTTCAATGGCAACGGACGAATGACCGCCATGGAAGATCGAGATGGCCGACAGCTAACCTTCGCCTATGACGGCAACGGCCACCTGACATCAATGACCGATGCTGCGTCCCGCACGGCCGACATCACGGTCGATGGTTCAGGTCGCATCACGCGCGTCGATCTACCTGACGGTCGTTATGTCTCCTTTACTTATTCGACTGATGGTTACCTGGCCAGTGCTCGCAGTATCTCTGGCACCGTCATCAACTACATCACCGACACCCGCGGTCGGCTCACCGAGCTGCGCAATGCCTCTAACGATTTGCTGCTGCGCAATACCTACGACGATCTCTGGCGTGTGATCAGCCAGGATGACGCCGAGGGCAACACGACCTGGCTCAGTTACGACGCCGGTGGCGTAATGACGCAGGTCACCGACCCGCTCGGCAACACCACCACCGACTGCTTCCTGCCTAGCGGGCATCTGGATCACAGCATCGATGCGTTGGGCAACGTCACGGCTTGGACTTACGATACCAATGGTAATCCAACCTCGACCACCGATCCGCTCGGTCAGGTGACGCTGTTTGAATACAGTGCCAATCATCTACCAACTAGCGTGACTGATCCTCTGGGCCGCACTCAGACGATCGAATACAACGCCGACAACTTGGTTACTAAGGTGACTGATGATGCCGGCAACACGGTCATCCCGTCGTATGATGCCAACGGACGTCCGGAGAGCGTCGTGCGAGCTGAGCCGACCTCTGACCCAGATCCACAAAGCCTCGAGATGGCCACCTACACCTACAACTCGCTGGGACTACCAGAAGTGATCACCGCTGCTGGCGGTGCGGGCGCCACGCTGGGCTATAATGCGACTGGCTATTTGACTGGCGTCACCGATGCCGAGGGCCGTCAAATTACCTACACGGTCGATGCGCGTGGTTTTGTCACGGCTATGGTTGACGCGCTGGGCAATGCCGCCGGCGGCGTTCCGGCCGATCACACCAGCACTTATACGTATGATAATGCCGGCCGCGTCCTGACAGCCACCAATGCCGAAGATGAGACTGTCACCTACACCTACGACTCCATGGGGCGGCTGCTGACGACCGAATCGCCACTTGGCACACTGACCACCAATACTTATGACGACGATGGTCGTATCCTAAGCACCACTACTGAGCTAACCGATACCACCACGGCCACCACCACGTTTGAATATGATGCCGCCGGCAACCTGATTCGCATCACGGACGCCGAAGATCGCGAAACAGAATTTGAGTACGACGCGCTCGGTCGTCAGGTATTGCAGCGCGATCCGAACGGCGAAGAATGGCTGACCGAATACGATGCGCTAGGGCGCGTCGTGAAGACCACGGATCCGACCAATCGCACATCGCAGACGATCTATGACGCCGCCGGACGCGTCACCAAGACGATCGATGCCGCCGGCAAGGAAACCACTTACGCCTACAACGATCTCGATCAGTTGGTAACCATCACTGATCCGCTGAATCGCGTTACCACTAACACTTATGACTGGCTGGGTCGTCAAACTGAGCTGACTAATGCCGAAGATGAAACGACCATCAGCGCCTTTAACGACGCTGGCGATCTTCTCAGCCTCACGGATGCCGAGGGCAAGACTACAACCTTTACTTATGATGACACCCATCGCCTGCTTGAGGTTGTTGATGCGGCCCTTGGGGAAACCACCTTCGGCTACGATGCCGCGGGCCGTATGACTTCGCGTACCAATGCTCGCGATAAGACTGAAGCGTTTGAGTACGACAATGTTGGTCGCCAGACGAGCGTCACCGATGCCGACGGCAGCGAATGGGAGACTTATTACGACGCTGATGGTCGCATTGATTTCACCATCGACGGCAAGGGCCAGATGACTGAATTCAGCTTTGATCGCGCTGGACGCCTGCTGAGCATAGATCCAGCCGGTTCAATGGCGGCGATCACCTATACCTATGACGACACTGGCCGTCAGTTGACAATGAGCGATGCCGAAGGCAACAGCTCGTTTGCCTACGACAACGTTGGCCGCCTAACTAGTGCTGTGCGTGATTCACAGACGGTAGGTTACACCTATGACGAGGCTGGGCGCCCAACCAGCGTCGTGTATCCCGGCAGTACCGGCAGTGTCGATTACACCTACGATAGCGCCGGTCGTCTGGCGACAATTAGCGACTGGGCTGATCGCACCACAACCATGAGCTACGATAATGCCAGCCGCGTGACATCACTGACGCGTCCAGCGGGGCTGAGCACCAGCTTTGTCTACGACGATGTCGATCGCCTGCTAAACATTGATCATGTTAAGTCTGGTTCGTCGCTGCTCGAGCTCGATTACACCTACGACGATGTTGGTAACGTACTCACCTACGCCGATGATAGTGGCACGGCCACCTTCGGCTATAACGACCTTCATCAGCTGACCAGCGCCGATTATCCAGGCAGTAATGACTTCACCTATACCTACGATGCAGTCGGCAACATGACCGGTCTAACCGGGACAAGCGAGCCTGGCTCACCTGACACCGCCGCCCCCAGCGTGCCGAGCGGTGGCGCTGCCACCTCGCCGGCTGCGGATCAGGTTGACCTGACCTGGACCGCAAGCACCGATAACGTCGGCGTGATTCGCTACCGCATCTACCGTGACAGCACGCAGATTTCTGAAGTTTCCGGGTCCAGCACCAGCTTCAGTGACCGCAGCGTGGCCGCCAGCACCGCTTATGTCTACACGGTGGCGGCAGTGGATGCTGCCGGAAATGCTTCTGCCCAGTCGAGTGCCGCTAATGTCACTACCGGGGCAGGTGGCGGAGGCACGTCAGGCGAAAGCACGAAGGCTCCGACCACGCACGATTCGGGCTGGACTACTTCGAACAACGCCTATGCCAGCGATGATGTCTACACTACCGCGGCCCCGAATAAGAACCAGACCACCACTCTAAACGTGGGCACCTTCGGCTTCGATTCCACCATCCCAGCCAATGCCACCATTACCGGCGTTACCGTTACGGTAGAGTGGAAGGTCAGCACCACCTCGTCGATCGCCACCTTGGGCAGCCAACTCTACGCCGGCGGCGTAGCTAAGGGCACCGAGTTGGTCAATAGCGCAGAGCCTACGACCGACACAACACAGACGTATACCGTCTCTGGCCTTACGCGTGCTGACTTGCTTGATGGAACCTTGACCATTCGCGCTCGCACCTCGCGTGGTAACAACAATACAGCCTTCACCGCCAGCCTCGATGTGATCAGCATTGAAGTGGACTACACGACGCCGCCAGCGACCGATACGACCGTCCCGTCGGTGCCTGCCGATTTGACAGCGACGGCGGCTTCCTCTTCTCAGATCGATCTAGACTGGACCGCCAGCACAGACAACGTCGCCGTGCAGGGTTATCGTATCTATCGTGATAGCACCCTGATTGCGACCACTGCCTCGACAGACTTCGCCGATACTGGGCTGGACAGCGATACCGCTTACGACTACACCATCGCGGCCATTGATGGCGCCGGCAATGCCAGCGACCAAACCAGCGCCGCCAGCGATACAACGCCTGATGAGAACATCAGCCTGACGCGCACGTATTCTGATGGCGATCGTCTGTTGACTGAAGATGACGGCACCGACACGCGCACCTTCGTCTATGACGACAACGGCTCGATGACTGACGACGGCGCTGGTCGCACCTTCACCTATGACGCCATGGGCCGCCTGACAAGCGTCAATGGTGCTGTGGATGCAACGTACGCTTACGATGGTGCTGGTCGTCGCATCAGTGCTACTGTTGACAGCGTCACCACCGACTTCCTACTCGACATCCGCGGCATGGGCAGCGTTCTTGACGATGGCACGCGACGCTTCTTGCCTGGCGGCCCCAACGGCGGCTACGAGGAAGCCGGCGCCTGGGTTAACGCGCTTACCAACCATCAGGGCACCGTCCTGGGCTACGCTGACAATGCTGGTCTGGTTGGCTCACTGGCTCACTTTGATCCATACGGCTCACCACTGCCGGGCAGCGAAGCGGCGGCGGCCGGTCCGGGCTTCACCGGCGAGTGGACTGACGCCACTGGCCTAGTCAACCTACGCTTCCGCGCTTACGACCCGACGCTACAGGCATTCTTCGGACGAGATACCTTCGGCGGCGTTGCCTCAGCGCCTCTGTCTGGGAACCGCTACGCGTACGCCCTGGGCAACCCGCTGCGCTACACAGATCCGTCTGGGCACTTCGCCAACGAGTTCAAGAAGGATCCGGGCATGTTCGCCAGCACCGGCCTGCAGATGGTGCCGCTGATCGGTGATGCTTATAGTTTATTCACTGGCCTCACCGGGTTTGACCCCATTGCTAACTATAGCCTTAGCGGTCTTGAGCGTGGCTTGTCCATGGCTGCAGCCTTGCCATTTGTGCCAGGACTAGGGAATGGCCTGGCTCGACTAGGCGGTCGTGCTGGCGACGATTTGCTGGGCTCAGCAGACAATTTCGCCGCTAAAACTTTTGGACGTGCATACCACAACCCAAGCCTGAGTGGTCAAGCGCGTGAGGAGGCATTTGATGCCCTTCAGCATTCGCGTCGCACGGGCTTCATGATGGAACCTGCAGCTCGCTACGCCGGCGGCAAGGCATCAACTTGGCGTGCTGCCGGCATCCTTCACGATGTTGGCAAGCCTGGCCCCGCGCGCGGTGGCCGCCCCATCCTCGAGATTATTAGCCATCCAGAAGGACTCAGCGTGGCCGAGAGGAAACTCGTGGGTGCACATTCTGTAATGGGGGGTTCTTTGATCCGGCGTCAGTTCGGGGACGAGATCGCTGACGCCGTAAGGGCTCATCATATGTATAACGCTCCAAGACTGACTGACATGCAGAAATTCCTGCAGGGTGCGGATGTCTACGATGCTCTTCGTTCTGCTCGCGCTTATAAAGGAGGGCTCGACCATGCTGCAGCTATCGGCGTGATGCGCTCGAATGGAAACGTCGCTCCAGGCGTAATCGACTTCTTCGAATCTTATGGAGCAGGCTTGTACGCAGATGCCCTAGACTTTTATCCAGGCGCCTACGGTTCGCCCTAGCAACTACCGTTGGGATTTTAAAATTCGCAGAAGTTTACGAATAGGTGCAAGCAGTTTTATCGACTTCTTGTCCTTTGGCTCATAGGCGGCCACTATTCCGTCCAGAACGACCTCAATCGCCGCTTCGATGACGTCCCCGCTCACTGTGGTTGCGAGATCGCTCCAGCTTCTTTTTAATTCATGCGTTACCACCGGCCGAATTAACCCGAACCAAAGTGGGCCATCGAACCAGAGGCTATAGGTTCCATCGTGACCAGTTAACTGCTCCAGCAGTAGCGCACGCAATTGGCCGGCTGTGACATCTCTATCCTCAGCTAGACACGTTAGCTGAGCTTCAGAAATGGTCCCTAGAATGCCAAACCAGGGCAGCGTTCGCGAAGGAAGCCAATCAGATGTGAGCGTGGCTCCGGGTAGCGTTCGCACAGGAAGCCAATCAGATGTTAGCTCGGTCCAGTCCATAGTCATGATATAGCAGAGCCCCCAGATTCAATGGAGATTGATGTTGAATATCGATTCAATAGCTCAGAAGATCTTTTCCAGGGCTGGCTAACAAAATCCCACAAATCGTCGCTGATGGCGTCGCGATGCCGCTGGGCAAGCAGGAGATCAGCAGCCCAGTCGGCTAGCGGGCCAACCGCATACCAACCTGGCCACGTCCGCTCGGTTCGGGCACGCATAAGAGCATAATCTGCTTCTCGAGCTAGGGTATTCCCCTCCTCAGTATAGCGAGCCTCCTCGCCTGGCTGAGCCAATAATTGTTGACGCAGATCGTGCCAATCGTGATTGCCAGAGCGGCTTAGCAGGGCATTAATTTGCGTTATGTCCAGCTGCTTAAATAGATCAAGCAGTCTGTCCAGATCGGGGCTGGAGGGATCTTTAGGCTGAGAAGGCAAGGGTAGCATCCAAGAACTATGGAAGCGCATAACGACAAGTCAATAGCTCCATAGTTCCTCGGACAATAGGACTTAGGATTAGAGTAGGCGAGTCAGCATAAGACAACACATTGACATGCCAGACTCATGGTCTTGGGTCGTGAAAATTGACCTCAGTACAGGTATTGATTGCGCCTATTGGGTAAGGATATACTTAACTAATGAAGTTTTTCCCGAGCATTCGTTTCCTGTTCAGCGCGCTCGCGGCTATCATCTTGTCCATGAGTCTGAGCGGTCCTGCGGCGGCCGCTCCGCAGCAGGCGACAGGCAACGAAGTGCCACTGGCTATTGGTGCGTCCATTGACGTGCTGGTGTATGGCGGTACGCCCAGCGGCGTCATTGCCGCGGTGGCTGCCTCGCGCGCTGGCGCACGGGTGACATTGATCGAACCCACCGCACACGTCGGCGGCATGATGAGTAACGGCCTGAGCTGGACTGATCGTGGTGATACCGGCGTGATTGGCGGCCTGGCACGCGAGTTCTTCGATCGAGTCCAGGCGCGCGAGGGCTCATTGCGCGGGAGGTATGCCTTCCAGCCGGCCACTGCCGAAGCCGTGTTCAAGGCCATGCTGGCTGAAGCTGGCGTAGTGGTGCTTTATAATCAACGTTTGGCCGAAGTGGGTGGGGTCACCAAGAGCGGCGCACAGATCACAACGGTACTCATGGAATCAGGGCAAAGCTACATCGCCGATCAATTTATCGATGCCAGTTACGAGGGCGACTTGATGGCCGACGCGGGCGTTACCTATCGCGTTGGCCGCGAAGCGAGTAGCGAGTACGGCGAAAGCCTCGCAGGCGTGCGGCCAGCAAGTCAACTGCTGGCCTCGGTCCCGGCCGGCGTTGACCCCGGCGTACCTTTGGCTGCGCCCGGGCCGCTGGGCAGTGCTGATAATCGCATTCAAAACTCTAACTTTCGCGTTTGCCTGAGCGATAACCCCGCCAACCAAACTCCCTTCCGCCAACCGCCAGGCTATTCGGCCGCGCGCTATGACATTGTTGCCGACTACATGGCCGAGCGCGCCTTGCCCTCGCCGCCGGTGCACCTGGTGCTGCATATGGATCGATTGGTCAATGGCAAGTGGGATCTGAACGAGTTTGGCGGCATGACTTTTGGTATTCCTGGCGCCAATTACGGCTATCCCGACGGCACCTATGCACAGCGCCAGGAAATCATCGCCTACCACCGCCTGTATCAAGAAGGCTTTCTGTACTTCCTGGTCAACGACCCGCGTGTACCGGCGGCAGTGCGTGACGAGATGGCACGCTTCGGCCTATGCAAGGATGAATTTACCGACAACGACAATTGGCCGCGTCAGCTTTATATTCGCGAAGGCCGGCGCATGGTAGGCCAGTACGTGGTTAGCCAACGCGATGTAGAGAATCTGCCGAGCAAGCCAGACATCATTGGCATCGCCTCCTACCAGATGGATTCGCACTACGTGTCGCGCTGGATTGATGGAAATCAAATGTTTGTCGAGGGCGGCTTCTGGACGCACAACAATGATCGCTGGGCAATTCCTTACCGCAGCCTCACTCCGCAGCGCGCTGAGGCGACCAATCTTCTGGTTCCGGTGACCGCGTCAGTTACCCATGTCGCTTACACGTCGCTACGCATGGAGCCGCAGTACATGATCATGGGCGAGGCGGCAGGAGCAGCGGCGGCATTAGCTGATAAGGCCTCGATCGCCGTTCAAGACGTCCCTATCAAACAGCTGCAGAACGCCCTTCTCGCCAACGGGGCGGTTCTCGATGATCCCGGCGACATCGGCACCTCTTCGTATTACGAGCACATCGTGTGGGCCTATAATGAAGGCATCACAACCGGCTGCGCGCCGGGGCTGTTCTGTCCCAATCAGTCGTTGACCCGTGAGCAAATGGCCGCCTTCCTGGTCCGAGCCTTAGATCTGCCGCCGGCTGGAGAGGATTATTTCGGTGACGATGAGACTTCAACCTTTGAGGCAAGCATCAATGCCTTGGCGGCGTCAGGCATTACCTTCGGTTGTCGTCAGGACTATTTCTGTCCGAAGCAGACAGTGACGCGTGAGCAGATGGCCTCATTCTTGGTCCGCGCCTTTTCGCTGCCACCGACACAGGAAGACTATTTTACTGACGACTCGAGCTCTTCGCATCAAGCTAGCATCAACGCTTTGGCTGCATCGGGCATTACTGCCGGTTGTGGAGCAACCACATTCTGCCCCAAGGCCGCGGTAACTCGAGGGCAGATGCTGACCTTCCTGCATCGCGCCATGGATCGCTGAATAGGGAGTTTAAGATGAAGATCAATACATTGCGCGGGGCAGTTGACCCCCATGAAGTTGATGACGATCGCGTCGAGATTGGCGCTATCTATTGCGGCGATTGCGGCGAAGAAGTTATTCATGATGGCGATACCTTTCACCATATCGCAATCGAGCTCGATGCGTGCGGCGATCGTGAGTATCAGATCGCCGCGGACGGCTCGCGCTCCGGGTCCTGGCGAGAATGCGTCGGTTCGGTTACGCATGGTCCAGATCACGAATGGGGTCCGTGGCAGCCGTAGTTGCTGTCCCGCCCTTACTAATCGCGTCTGCCCTCCCCCAGCTCGCACGAGGCGTAACAGGAGTGCGTCTTTCCGTTCCGCTGACGCCTTGACAGTGGCCTGGCGGCGTGCACTCTGGCAGGGTTATCTTTTCTTATCTTGTTAAGGCGTAATCGGTGCCGGAATTGCCCGAAGTAGAAACCATGGCTCGCGACCTCACTTCGATGCGGGGTTGCTCGGTGCTGGGCGTGGATATCCTCGATGCCAGCTTGGTATTGCCACGTCATGAGCAAGACATCAGGCGCGCTATTATCGGCCATCAGATTGTCGACGTCACACGTCGCGCCAAGTGGTTGCAATGGCTATTCGAGGATGATGGCGTCTTGTTGTTCCACCCGCGCATGACCGGACGTCCCGAGCTGGTCGAAAACGAAACAGCAATGACTCCACACATTCGCGCTCGTTTTACGCTCGATGATGGTCGCGAATTGCGCCTGCGCGATCCGCGGCGCTTCGGACGCCTGGCATTGGGGCAACGTGACGAAGAAGGCATCGTTCGTAACGATAGCGGGGCACCCTTCTTTGCCGCCTACGGTCCTGAACCATTGACCGACGCTTTTACGCCCGCCCTGCTTAAAGAGCGACTGCGGGGCGGCCGGCCGCTGAAAAGCGCGCTGCTCGACCAGGCTGTTGTGTCAGGACTAGGTAATATCTACGTGGATGAAGCTCTGCATCGCGCGCGCCTGCATCCACTGCGTCGCGCTGACAGCCTCACGCTCGAGGAATCGAAACTCCTGCATGCGGCGATTGTGGCGGTGCTGAGCGAAGGGATTGCTCATCGCGGCGCCGCGGTAAGTGATTATCAGGCTCCTGGCGGTGGCGCCAGTATGCAGCGGCAGCTACGTGTTTATCGCCGCGCTGGCCAGCCGTGTGGTAATTGTCAAACGCCCATCACCCGCTTGGTAGTAGGTGGACGCGGAACACACCTATGTCCGAGCTGTCAGCCGGAGGTGGCCTCATGAAGCTTGACGCAGCGTGGCTCGAGCTGCTGTCGGGCCTGGGTGATGCCGCTATCTTGGCCGACGAAGCCGGGCTCATCGTCTTTGCCAATCCCGCCGCCGAGCAATTATTGGGCTGGTCGGAAGGGCAGCTTGCCGGGCAGCATCTAAATGCCATTCAGCCAGACCGCCTGCACGAACCGCACAACCGCGCCTACGCTTCCTTTGTGGCGCGCGGCAAGCTTGAGCAATTGGCCAACAAGGCAGTTCGTCTGCCGGCGCGCAAGCGCAACGGCGATGAGATCGATATCGAACTAACGCTCAGCACCATACGCCAAGATGGCCATTTACTGGTGATTGGCTTGATGCGCGATCTGTCTGAGCGCGTAGAACTGGAGCGGCAACTGCAAATGATCGAGCAACTGCATGTTGCTACAGCTATCGCTTCCGATCTAAGCTTGATTGCCAACATGGATCAACTGCTGGCCGCCATTGTAAGCCAATTGATCACGCGCTTCGACTTTGCCGCCGTTGGAGTCTGGTTACAAACGTCCAATGGTATCTTGCGCGCCGAGCAGGGTGCACCAATGCCGGAATTGAGTAATGAAAAGTTGAGCGCGATGTGCGACATCGAGCACGTCCGTCTGTTGACAGACAAGGACGACTGGCTCGCGTCGCCAACGGCATTTGGAGCCTTACTGCCATTATGCTCTGAGGAGCAGCGCGACGGCATGATTGCTGTTTTTGCACGAGATCCCATCAGCCCTGAGTTCATTGAGGTGCTCAACACCCTCAGCAGCCTGCTGAATAGTAATATAGGTAACATCGCCAAATTCGAGCGCGAGCGCATAGCGCGCCTGCAGGCAGAGCAGGCGCAGGCTGATTTAGCCTTCCTTGACCACGCCAGCGAGCAGTTGATTTCTTCTACCGAGCTCGGCGAGCGTATGCAGCAGCTGGTTTCCTTGTCGGTGCCGATGTTAGGAAATTGGGCTGCCGTGTATCGAGTCAATGATCTCGAAAATGAAGAGCTGAACCTTAAGAATGTGCGCCTGACGCATTGCTATCACACGCATCCAGAAGAAGCCTCGTTATTGCGTCGCACCCTGTCGCGCGAAGGGGCCAAAAAACTTCTGCAGTTGGATCGCCTCGGCAAGCAGCTGCGCCCAGTCGTGGTGTCACTGTCTCCTGATCGCTTTGGCGTGGCCTCGGTTTTGCTCTTGCCGATGCGAGCCCGCGAGCGCCTGGCGGCAATATTGGTAATCGGCAATACCAGTCCTTCGTTCACCGAGCAGCAAATGCGTATTGGCGATGAACTGGCGCGTCATGCCGCCTTGGCCACCGACAACATACGACTTTGGGAGGAGCATCAAAAGACCAGCGCCGCCCGCGCCGAGAGCGCAGGCATGTTCAAAGCCTTCTTTGAAGCCGCGCCGGTAGCGCGCGGCTTTCTCGATCGTAAATTGCGATTGGTGAACGCCAACGATAGCCTGCACGCCCTGCTTGGGCTCGAGGGTCCGCTAGACCTCGCCCATCCTCGACCTTTGGTCGAACTACTGCCTTCGCTCAGTGAGGCGCAGCTGAAGATGGTGCGCGGCGTCGTGCGCGAAGGAAAGCCGGTTGCCGATATTGAAGTCACCAGCGGCAATGAGGCTGAATCTCCGCACTATTGGTTGATGCACGCCTATCCGGTCTGGGTCGCCGAGCAACTGCGCGGCGTCGGGCTTTCCTTTACGAACATCACTGATCGCAAGGCCGCCGAGAAGGATCTGGCCGCGTCAGAGCGCCGCTTCCGCGCCGTGCTTGAGGCAGCGCCAAATGCCATTATCGCCATTGATACAGACGGTCTGATGACCTACGCCAATCCGCAGGCCGAGATCGCCTTTGGTTATGAGCAATTCGAGCTCATCGGTGCGCAGGTCGAAATGCTGTTGCCCACACGCGTGCACGACCTGCATCGCAGCCATAGAGCGGGCTTCTTTGAACACCCCAATCCACGTCCGATGGGCGTTGGTCGCGAGCTAGCCGGGCGACGTAAGGATGGTAGCGAGTTCCCTGTCGAGATCAGCCTTTCGCCAGTCGATACACCCAACGGGCTACAAGTCTTCGCGACAGTAGTTGATATTACCGCGCGCAAGCAATTTGAAGTTGACCTGCGTCACTCGCGCGACCAGCTGGCAGCTATCTTGTCTGGCGTCGCCGACGGCATCATTGTCCAGGATCGTCGCGGCCGGGTTGTATTTGCCAACCCCGCCGCCCTACGAGCTTTGGGCTACCAAGAGCTGCGCGAGCTACAATCTCTTTCCATTAGCCAACTGAGCGAGCATTTCGAGTTACTCGATGAATATGGCAAACGCGTGCCATTGTGGCGATTACCGAGCTACGATGTACTACGCGGCAAAGAGTCGCCGGAACGGTTGATCCATTTCCGCTCCAGACAGCAGATCCGCGACCGCTGGTTCTGGGTGCGCGCCTCGGGCGTGCGTGATGGCCAAGGCCGGCTGGATCTGATCATCAATATTTTCCGCGACGTCAGCGAGGCACGCAAAACAACTGAGCGCAGTGAGTTCCTGGCCGCCAGTAGCTCACTGATGGCTGAATCGCTCGATTATGCCGATACTCTGCAGCGCGTCGTGCAGGCAGCGGTACCGCAGCTGGCAGATTGGTGTGTGGTTGATGTTCTCGACGAGGACCAAGATTACACCAGCCAGCCAAAGCGCCTGGCAGTGGCGCACATCGATCCGGCCAAGATCCAGCTTGCCCAGGAACTTGAGAAGGAAACACCTTACGATCCGCATGCTCCGCAGGGACTGGGCGCTGTATTGCGAACTGGCAATCCTGAGCTGATCGAAGATATTCCGCCTGCGCTGCTGGAGGCGGCCATGGCCGGGCGCAGTGACGAGTATCGCGAGTTGATCAAGGCTCTGCAGCTACGTTCTTATATATGTGTGCCAATGCGCAGCCAAGGGCGCATCTTGGGCGCTTTAACATTTGTCTATGCCGAGTCTGGTCGTCATTACGATCAAGAAGACCTGCGCCTGGCAGAAGAAGTGGCCAGTCGTGCCGCCATGGCTATTGAAAATGCGCGTCTTTATCAACGTGCACAGGCCTCCATTCGCGAGCGTGAGGATTTCCTCGCCGTGGCCAGCCACGAGTTGCGCACGCCGGTGACGGTTGTGCGGGCATACAGTCAATCGTTATTGCGCTGGCTGGAGCACTCGCCACAGGCAAAGGAAGTCAACGTGGATCGTCAGCGCCTGATGCATGGCCTACGCAATATAAATGAAGGCACTACGCGCTTGACCGCATTGATCGAGCAGCTGCTGGACATCACCTCTCTGCAGGCACAGGAAGAACGCCTCGAGCTGGCCAGTGTTAATCTAGAAGAACTGTTGCAGATGGTGGTGGAAGATGCCCGGCTATTACAGGGTCAGGGGCGCTATGCCGACCTGACCATCGATCTGGCTGTGGATGATGAGATCCATGGCTTATGGGACGCCTCCCGCTTGCAGCGTGTGTTTACGAACTTGCTCGATAATGCGCTCAAGTATTCTCCCGCTCGCGAAGCGGTTTCAATTCGCGCCTGGTCGGAGGACAGCAGCAACTCCGACAGCAAGGTGCACATTACCTTCAAAGACAACGGCTTAGGCGTGCCCAGCAGCGAGCATTACAGTATTTTTGAGCCGTTCAAGCGCGCAAGCAATGCCAGCACCCGTAACTATTCAGGCTTTGGCATGGGCTTGGCGGTCAGTCGTCAGATCGTCGATCTGCATGGCGGGCGCGTCTGGGTGGAAAGTCGCGGCAATGAGTTGGGCAGCATCTTCCATATTGTCTTGCCGCGCCTGGCGCCAGAGGCGTAGCTTTAGAGGCGCATCATGCGCGGCTTTACCAGGCGCGACTTGGGCCCCTTGCTTAGCGCCGGCCCATAAGCTGGGTCAAGGGCATGCTTGTTGTACGAAGTGACGTCACCGCGGAATGGAACCAGCCAACCGGCGGCCACCAGCTCCTGGGCCGTCGCTCGCCACCAGGCCTGCAGGGCGGGCATATCCGTCTTGCCGTCAGGGGTGCGGAAGTCACTGGAAAAGGCGTTGGCCGTAACGGGTGACTGGTAACTGTCGGCGTTGTCAATCGCCTCACGCGCCCGGGTGGGCAGGGCCCAGAAGGCGGAAAACACATCAGCCATCTTGATCGGATACTTGCCGCGTAAGAATGGCTGCAGCAGCTCTAGGCGAACCCGCTCCAGCTCATCTTGCAGGGGCAGCAGATCGTCGGCAAAACGGTTGGAGGTATAGCGATACGGCAGGCGCAGCTTCAGCGGACGCAGACACCAACTAACCATATTCAGGGTATCGACCTGGGCGAAATGCTCACTGACCGCGTCTTCGAGCTCGGCCACGATGGCCGCGCGCTCATCGACGGTCTGGGCGCATAGCACCTTCACCAACTGCTCGGCACCAACAAAGGACATCAGCGGTGGCGTGACGGAGATGTCAGGAGACTGCTTGACGCGGAAAGTGCTGTGAGGAGCTACATTCACTTCAAAATGAGGGAAGGAGGCGCGCAGGTGGTCGGCCAGTTCATCACGTTTAGCCATGGCAGCCGCCTCGGTTTCGCCCGGGCGGCGCTTGACGCTCAACACCAGCGGATAATCGCCACTGTGCTCAAAAACCAAGTACATCTGCCTTGTGCTCCTGCGAGGTCCTTTCTTTGATTATAACACATCGATGAGCATGAATGCCAGTAGGTGCGCGCTCCTTGACAAAGGCCGCCGCTCACCCATGCTGGGCCGCACACCAGATCGAGGAGAGTATCGATGTTTCGCCAGCGAAGTGGGCAAACCTTAGTCGAATACGGGTTACTACTGGCATTGATCGCTATCATTGTCATTGTCGCCATATTCTTCCTGGGCCCGATTATCTCGAACATCTACGCCAACCAACAGCATGAGGGTAGTCCTGCTCCGTCGCTTGAAGTGGAAGAGAGTGAGGCCTCGCCGCCGCAGCAAATCGTTGTCGATGGCTATACATATGAACTGGTGGAATCTGCATCGCCACAACCTAGCGACGAATAGAGCTCGCATGCGCACCTTGGCTGACTACATCTTGCTGCTGGCATTGATCGTGGTGATTACTATCGCCGCCCTATTAGCCACGCCTTTGGTTATTGAGACTCTATCGCCGGGGTCGATTCCAGATTCATCCCCGTCTGTGACACCATCGTCCCTGTCTTTGCCCTCGTCGCTGCCGTCAGCCTCAGACTGAGGTTCGCCGTCTCAACGGTAGGCACCAACTCTTCTTTAAACCATTGACGAGCAGGTAGCCCTGGGCATAGTTGCCGAAACCTTTTAAGTGAGCTTACGTGCGAATTCCACTGGAGTACCTACTACTGCTGGTGTTGGCGATTGCCTTGGTTGTCGTCGGCTGGGTGGCCATGCCCTGGGGTATGGAGATATTGGTGCCGGAGCCGGGTGTGACCTCATCACTGTCTGATTAAGACAACAGCAGCCGGGATCTCGTGCTTGTTGGCGCCAAAACGCGAGCCCCGGCTGCTGATTCAATAGCTAGCGCACATCCCCTTCCCAGTTTGTGCGCTGCGGGCCGCGGTCAACGTAGGTGCTCCACTGACCGCGTCGTTGCTTGATCAATTCCTGCAGTCTCATCAGGCCATGGATGAGGCCCTCCGGGCGCGGTGGGCAGCCCGGAACATAGACGTCGACCGGCATCAAGCGGTCCACGCCCTGCACTACCGAGTAGCTGCGCTTGAAGCGGCCACCGCTCGTCGTGCAAGTGCCCATGGCCACACACCACTTCGGCTCGGGCATCTGTTCCCATAGCCGAACCAAGGGTCCTGCCATCTTAGTCGTCAGTGTGCCAGCCACAATCAGCACGTCCGCCTGGCGCGGACTGGCACGGAAGGGGAACATACCAAAGCGATCTACGTCGTTGACGCTGGTGGCAGTGCTCATCATCTCGATCGCACAGCACGATAATCCTGACAGCAATGGCCACAGCGAATTAGCGCGGATCAAATCGAGCAGATAATCAGCCTTGGTGGGAATGACCTCGAGCAGACCATGAAAGCCGCCTTGGGGGTGCTCCTCCATGCCGAATTGGCGCAGAAGCTCATCGCTGGATGCCGCATCGGGGATGATGATTGGGGAAGTGTCGGCGGAAGGTGTGGTCAAAGCGTTAACTCCATGCATGCAGGTTCGGTATAAGTACCCTGCAAGAATAACGCCTCGTCGCATACGCACAGGCGGCGAATTGACGCTGTTGATGGTGAATGCCAGTATCATTTCATGGCTGGTGATTTACTATTGCGCTTCGAGACTGATTCGGGGAATTTCCGTGAATTGGGTCCGTACGCCGACGTCCAATTGCGGGGTACTAATCTGGTGGGCATCAATGGCGACGACCAGCTGCTGGTGGCGCGCCTGGTGAATGGACGCTGGCAATTAGAACTGAATCCGGGCGGCAGCTTTGAGCTGGTACGCCTGACCAGCTCATGAATCAGGCTTCAGTGCCGGCTACTATGGGTACCTTGTATACCGCAGGTTACGGCAACGCCCAGCCGGACGACTTCTTCGCCGCTCTACGCGACAAGCCTATTGATCTAGCCCTCGACGCACGTCTGATGCCTTGGGGCTGGCACCAGCTTTATCGTAAGGAGGCATTCCTGCGTGCGCTAGAGAAGCGCGGTGGCGTCAAGCGCGCTAAGTGGACTGAGCGTTTGGGCAACATCGCCAAGCGCGATGGCGGCGAGATGCGTTTGGCCGATGCAACAGCCATCGACGACCTGGTCGGGGTATTAGCCAAGGGCCGCAACGTGCTGGTGATCTGTGGCTGCGCAAAGGTCGAGGTTTGTCATCGCCTGATGATCGCGACTTTAGCCCAAACTTTGGCGCCTACGTTGATCATTGAGCATTTGCCTACTCCGTCTCCAGCGCCACGCACTCCTCGTAGCTCCTGAGACGGCCTCACAGCACGCATAACAGCGCACCTGGACGCTGATGCGCAAATGCCACCCCACCCCTCGCGTGGCGGCTGGAGAGCTCCTGGGAGGCATTGGCGCGGGGTTGGCAGCAGCAGATCATCGAGCCAGGCTAAGAAAACAACGAGACCGAGTCAAATTGACCCGGTCTCGTTGATCGATACGCCATTTCCGCCTTGGCGGACCTGATCGTCAGACTGATTATCAGGAAATCGCCTCGACGGTGGCGTTAGGTGACTTACACACTAAACACCACCTCCTTTCATTACTATTATTCTGCATGCTCCGCGCGGGCACGTCAAGCGAGTTTTGTAAATTTCAGAAGTGTTACTTGGCCGCCACGCCGGCAGGCGCATCTGGCTTATCTCTTGTCGGCGCCAACAGCAGCCACATATTCTTTCCCTCCAGCAATGGCGGGCGTTCAATGCTACTGGAGTCAGACAGCATGCCTGCGGCCTTATCGAGCAGGTCACGGCCTAGTTGCGAATGGGTGATCTCGCGGCCACGGAAGCGGACGGTGAGCTTTACGCGGTCGCCGGCAGCCAGGAATTGGCCAGCCCGACGAATCTTGGTTGCTAGATCATGGTCTCCGATCTTCACCCCCAACCGGACCTCTTTGATCTCCTGACGTTTGCGCTGCTTGCGAGATTCACGTTCGCGTCTTTGGCGCTCATAACGGAAGACGCCATAGTCGAGAATGCGGCACACCGGCGGGATGCTTGTGGGCGCTACTTCGACGAGATCGAGGCCGCGCTTTCGGGCAAGAGCCAGGGCGCTGGGAGTGGGGAGAACACCGAGCTGTTGCTCTTGTTCATCGATGACCCGTACTTGGGCGGTGCGGATCTGGTCGTTGATGCGAAGATCGTGGGCTATGTCTAAGTCCTCATGCTAACAATGGCTTGCTTATTGATCGGCAATACCTATGCCGTCATCATGAGCCAAGCCATTACACAAGGCAAGCGGGGGCAACTTTAGCTCAGATTCGCGATTCTAAAAAGTTGACCCAGGCTAACCATGGTACATGGTGGGCGGGCAATGAATTTTTACGTCTCCCACATCTATGGCCCGCACTTGTGCATTTGGCACGAGTCACCACTGCTGGGACGCAGACTGCCACCACGCCAGATGCCGCAGTTAAAGCCAACACCCATCGTACCCCGTCAGGGGACCTATTTGGCTGATTGGCACTTTAGTCATGCTCCAATGAGCGATGAACAGCGTGCGGTTGCCGGTAGTTACATCGATGCCATCATTGAGCGCCATGCACAGCACTATGTGCTGACTGATCTCGAGCAGTCGCTGCTGGCCGATCGGTTATGGGTGAGCCTGCGCCAAGATTATGACCTTCTTGCCCAACAGCGGCGCGATGACGCCTTTCGCCGCAGCTTGTTGCGCTTGTAGGGCATCATCCGCTTCTTGACTGGCCCCTGCCGCGCGAACAAACTAACTTCAGCTTATCGCCGCTAACGCGTTGGCGTAAACCAACCCTCAGCGACGGATGCAGGCTTGCATGATGCAGCCATGCATGATGAGCTCATACAGGAGAATCATTACATGACCGAGAACACCTCTCCGCAGCTTATCGTGCGTACTATGCGCTTCGCCCCTGACGATGATGGCGAAATGCTGCCGGTATATGCCGATCTCATCCAGCCTGATTGTGACTGCCGAGTCGTGGGCGATGGCACTATTCAGCATCCGATCCGCGTCCGCGCCTGCGACGAGCACCGTGCTGGCATGCCGGCCGCCTGGCGTGCCGCAAAGGCGCCAGTCCGATGAGCAAGCGCGCCGGCTCGCATACCCCGTGGTGGAATGACGAAGAAGACACAGTCACCAATGTCATCCGCTGGGTTGATTACATCATGCAAGATGATGAAGGCAATTTTTTGAGCATCATCTCCCGCGCCTGCGGTCATTTCGAGCTTACCACCGAAGAATTAGGACAAGTTGTGCGCCATTTCACCGACGCCTGGCTGCGCGACTATCCAAACGAGGTATCATGATCCACTTTCACACCAATCGGCACGATGCTGGCTATCTGTCCAATGATGAGCCGAATTACTTCGCCAGTTTTGAAGATGCCTGGCAGAGCGTAAAATTCGAGGCGGAAAGTCACATCGACTATTACTCGCAAGGCGAGCTCGACGTCCCCATCCGCGGTCAAATCTCACGCAGCGACAGTCTCGAGATGGTGACTGCCGCTGACGAGATCGACGAAGTTGAACGTCAAGTGGCTGAGTTTGAGCGTCATCTGGTCGATCCTGACTACCGCGCCAGAGTGGAGCGTGACGGCCTGGTACTCGTCCTCGAAGATGGCATCGCCGTCATTGAGCTGGCTCCTTGCCAGCTGACCGATTGCGAAGAGATCAACGAAGACAGCTGAGTAATGACGACCACCAAGAACGCCCTGCTCACTGCCCTGGCCGCCCTGGATCGCTTCGGCAGTCATCTGACTCAATGTGAAGCTGTGTACTGGAATCACCGCAATGAGCTCACCTACAAGGTCGGCGATGATGGCGCGCTGGCTTTCTATACCGGCAAGGCCTGCACCTGTGGCTTGCAAGCGGCGAAAGACAATGTAACGGAGGCTCTGTGATGAGCGAACAACAGAACGAATGCATCTGCGGCAAGGGCAGCTTCCTGCCCGACTGTCCGCGCCACGGAGTTGAGTCGGACTGGTATCTTCTGCGTCGCCCGGTGATGGCGACTCCGGCAAACGCCAAGCTAGCCTTTGACGCTCTGCTTCGCATTGCGATAGGCATCTATGGACGCAAGCAGAGTGGGCTATTAAGCAACGAGAGTGACAGCAACAACATGCCCAAGACCGATTGGCAGCTGGCCCAAGACGCCATCGATCGCATTTTGGAGAAGAAATAATGACCGCCAAACCACTGACCATTGAACAGCTAGAGATTGATAAGATCTATCGTTATATCGGCGCTGACCGCGGCGATCTCTTCTTTGGACAAGAAGCTAAGCTGGTGGGCAAGATTGGCCTTGGCAGCAAGGCTCGGGCAGAGGACGTCTTTGACGTTGTCGAGGTTCGCCGCATGCCGGTTAGTGGCACCTCAGGCGCCATGAACAAGATGGGGCGCATCGAACAAGTCCACGCCGCCGAACTGGCTATCAAGGAGTAAAGTCATGACTAATCTGCTCAGCCAGGACGAGCTGGACGAATTGGCGATGGAGAGCATCGATGCCATCACGGAGCCGTATTCGTATTTAGAAAGCGACGAAGAACGCGAGTCGTTGATTGCGCGTTACAAGCGTGTCGTTGCGCTGTTTGCTCGACTGGGCGCCAATGTCAGCGACAACAGCGACCAATGGCGCTAAGATAACAAATAACTAATCGAGCGAAGGATAATTACTCATGTACCAACACAGTTCCGACGCCCTCGAAGCACAGAAGGGATCCAGCTGGGATCTCGACCGCTACGCCGAACAACTCGGCTGGCGCGGGGTCGGCGTGGCCCTGGCCCAGCATCGCGATTCCGACGTCATGGATCGTTCCAACTGGCGCGTCATCGTCGCCGACTTCGGCAAGCGTTTCGGCGGCTCAGCGGCCAATGATGGTCTCCCCAAGAGCATGTCCATCACGCGCCTGGGGCATTGGGCTGTCGGCTGGATGGAATGGCTGACGTATGATACTGCCGACGAGAAGGTGGCTGCCGCGGTAGAGCAGTGGCAAAAGGCCCTGCGCGAGTATCCGGTTGCCGATGAAGACGACTACTCGCAACTGCAGATCGAGGACAATCACCCTGGCGATGGCTTGTGCTATTGCACGCGTGATGAGTCTGACGGCTGCGAGGGCGAGCGCGGCCAGTGCGGCTGCGGACTACCGAGTGCCTATCGCACCGAGCGTGAACGGCTCGAGGACGAGGCGCTTGCCTCGGCGAGCAGGCGCAAGCACAGCATGGGCGATTGGCAGGAGCTCACTTCCACTTCGGCCGAATCACTCTGCGTTCGCTGCCGCCGCGGCGTGGTGATCGACACGAAGCCCGCCGCCAACGGCATCGACATCGGCGGCGAGGCGGTCGCGGTTGATTGTGATGCGCAAGGCGCAACGTTAGGGCTATAGGAGTAACGTGATGACACCTGCCGACAAAGGTTCCAACTTCGACCTCGAGCGTCTTTTGAGCGAGGGCATGGAAGAGGATATGCTTCCTGATGACATCTGCGGCAATTGCTTAGGCGACAACCAAGTCCAGTTCGACGCCCGCTCCGGCCGGCGCCTGTGCATCGAGTGTGAGCCGAACCCGCTGCCAGAATGATGTTCGATGACTTAGCACAAAGCCGCGCATAACCTGCGCGGCTTTGTTGTATCTGGTAGAGCGGGAGTTATGCGGATCCTGTCTCAGTCCTGCGCCGCCTCTCCATAATACGGACCGCCCAGGCAGCGCCCACTTCTGCGGCGTACTCGACCGACGCCGGGCCCTTGATGGGACAGTGCTCATATTGGCCGCGGTGCGTACTGCGTGGCAGCCAACAATGACGGCAGGTGTCCATGCCCTCGTCACTCGTATCACGGCCCACGAAAAGGTGAGGCCCGTCTTGCGCGTCGGCGTCTGGCGAACGTGTCATTCCTGCGCCTCGCAGTAGACAAGCAGGGAAATTGCGGTCGCGCGAAGCGAGTCGAGGTCAACATCGCAGTGGATAGCGGGACTCTGGTCTTTCTGCCAGTCCAACGCCGGCAGCGTGCGCAGGCGATGCTTACCATTGTCTAGTGTCTCAACCGACAGCGGCGGTGCTGCCCATGAGTTCTGGGTGTGTTCCATGCCCCACGGCACCCACAATGGCACCAGGTCGCGAGCGGCGTCGCGAATCGGTTCATACAAGGGCCCATAGCCGATACGCTCGAACTCAGACTTGCCGGCAGGGAGATTTTGCTTACTCATCGCGGCCACTGCAGATATTCGCGCTCGGTCAGTTGACGCTTGGTCCCATCGCTGAGCGTCACGTTCATGGTGCCATCGCCGTTGCCGACCACTTCCACGATCGCCAATAACTCCGGGTTGATGGGGTCATTCACTTCGTCGATGTACGGCTTGAGAATACGGCAGTACGTACAAGTCGGATGAGCGTTGCGATGATCGCTGCCATCGTAGTAGTGCTTGGTCGCCAATGCTTCCATGACGTTTTTGTAATCGGACTGATAAATTGCCCGCGCGTTGAAGTGGGTTCGCAAATAAGCATCAAGCTGCTCAAAGTCGGGATCCCCGCCGCCATCGAGATAGATAGGGGCATACTTGGGCTCTACCATTTTTCTGACAATGCCTCCAAACGCGTTGTGATTTCTTTCAGTAATTCAGGAGTAACCCCAATCGAGGCGGTGCTTTCGCTGTACACCTCGTCGTCGGTAATTTCCAGCGAGTAGACCACGCCCTTATCGCCAATGCCCAGCTTTTCCCAGGCAGGATCATAATCGCGCACGACGCGCAAGACCATGCCGGTGTCGCCTTCGCGATAGAGTTCATGCTCTTCTCGGCCGCGCTTACGCGCAGCGGGCTTTGATCCGCTCATCGGATAAACGGCCTTTGTCCGGACCACTGGCACATCTTCATTGCGCGTTCCTCTTTATCCCACTTACGATGATGGTAGAAGCGGCCGTCCTCGCGAACGGTGATCATCTTGTCACAGCCGCCGCAGCGGAACTGCGAGGGGGCTTCGTCTTGAGTCTTGCCATCGTCTGTCATAATAAATCAAATCCTAACTTGTGTTCAGCGCCGGTCGTGAGCGACACTGTCATTATAAGCATCTAATAGTTTCTGTGCGTCAGGCGTCAGGGCTACCGGCTCGCCAAACATGACCGCCTTATCGTACGACCACACAAACATGCCGACCGGGTAGACACCAGTACGCGCCTCGACCTCGTGGACCCATTCCTGAGGTAAGGCGGTGTCGTAGGTTTTAAGTCCCATTCTCTGCGCGATGGCGTCAATTCCACTCATGAGCTGACCTCCTCGATGGTCATATCTGAGTAGATGAACGAATACGGGTCTTCTTCGTCGCGGCTGCTACGATTCGGGACGCCCCAACCGAGCCCATCTTCGTGACGAGCGATGAAGGCTTCATCGCCGAACATGGCCACACCGTCAAAACGGACAGCTTCGTACTCGCCGATGACCAAGGCCTCAGGCTGGCCTTCGTAGAAGCGGATAGTGTCGCGCAGGGTAACTCGCATGGACATGGCTGATTTTCCTTTTGCTGCTAGTCGCGCGCCGCGCATTCGACGCAGATCGGATCACGCCCCGTGTCGCATTCGTCTTCAGGCGTATAGATGCGCCACAACGTTGCGGGCTTTTCGCAGTACGTGCACAGGATTGGCTCAGTAAGCATAAGAAAACTCCTAAGAGGCTGGGTGTTTACGGATGTTGCATGGCCGTGCCCGGGTAAAGCCGCGGGCAAGGGCAGTCACTACAGAAAGCGTGTTCGCCCTCGGCACAAGCAGGACAAAGCTGGCGCCGGCGAGCGAGCTCTTCATTGGCGGCTTCCGCCTCGAGCTGACGTTGGCGCAGTTGCTCGGCCAGGGCATCTTGCTGGGTCATCAATCTATCGCGCTGCTCGTCGCTCAGGAGCGCATTGGCCAGCGTCCATTTCAGCGCATCCATGGCTTCGGCAATCGTCCAGCCATTGCCCTGGGCCTTGCGCTCTTGCCCATCCACTTTGCCGGCGACCTCGATCGTCCAGTCTCCGTGAGGATTGCTGGAGAAGGTCGTCACTCGCCAGCCGTCGGGGACGGCCACGCCGCGGGCGCGAAGGGCGCTAAGCTGCTGTTTTGTCATGGGACGAGTTTGTGCCGGGGCCCAATAGCAGTCAAGCTACAAGGATAGGCTCTAGCGGGCGTGAGCGTTGCCTACGCCAGCGGCGGACACTCGTCGCAGCGGCGGCGCTTGGCGGGATTGTAGTCGTGATAATTGCCCGAATTACTGACGCGCTTGGTCACGCTGTGGCCACACGACAAGTGGTCGCGAATGGCGACTTCAGCATGCGGGCTATCGAGCAGCTCGCGACGAATGACATCGTTAAGCGGTTGTCCGCCTTGCTTGGCCATGACTAGATCACCGGCTGACGTGACATCAACTCAGCGCCATACACGGTGGCACAGGTTAGACGGGCGTCATGCGTACGATGGATGCGGATTTCTTCGCGCGAAGCGAGTTGGCAAGGGCGTTCATCGGGGCAGCTACGCAGTACGCCAGTGGCGACAACGCGAGCAACCTGCCCGATCAGAGTCGGATGATCATCAGAAAGCGTATCAATAAACTGATCGATGATGCGGCGAGGATTGGCGTTAACCAGCGAGGTCAAGGCCGTTGCTAGCTCAGCCGGCGTCACTTCTGGCGAGTCGGTCATGGATTCTCCTAAGGGTATCGTGCTAAATGGCTGTGCCTATTGTGAGCGTGACGACGTCCAGGTCAAACTCACAATACACGGCAAGAGTAGGCGCGACTAGCGAGTTGAGACAGGAACCGGCGCCGGCAGTGGATTAAAGAATCCCTCGCCCAACTTAGGCCAGGCAATGCGCGACTTCGCACGTCGACGACGCCTCTGCGGCGGTTCGATAACGGACATATCCAAGATCAGGTAGGCAAAGGCGACGCTGTGCACCAGTGATGCGATCTGTGTAGATGATTCGCTCGAGTGCCCGGTAAATGCCAGGAACGGAATCGAAATGAGAGCCATCCAAATCCAGACTTCGTAGATGAACAAGACCAGGAACCAGGTAATACCCATAGTGATCTTGCCGGCGCGGAGCTCGAGGAAGAGGAGAAGGCCTATAGCCAGGAGGGTTGTAATGGGCAGATGATCCGGCAGGTATTCAAGTAAGACTGCCAGCGTGGCGATGCCAAACATGATCAATCGCACCACTCGCGTAGACAGAAAGCGTTCGGAATTATCGCGAATGATCTGATAGCGAGGCACGCCAAGCTGAATCACAGCCGCCGCAATGCGCAGCAGGCCATTGATAGAGGCGGCAAACAGAACCAGCAGGCGCTTAACCAAGATTATTGCCGCCTGAGGTTTCGCGCTCCTGGTAGGTGTTCATCTGCGCGCAGGCGCTACTCACCAGCGATAGCAATATCGCGGAGAAGAGGATAGCGATCTCGAGCATGGGTTGCGTTCGCCTCGTGCTTGGTGAATCTATAGTGTAGCACGTCGGCAGGCGCAAATTCAAGGGATCAAGGGAGGCGGCAAAAGGACTCCATATTACAAAACAACCCCCACCGCTGAGCGATGGGGGTTGTTGAGCTTAACAGGTGAATAGTGTCAGAAACCGCGGTTGTTAAAGTCAGTACGTCGGGCGACCGATTACGAGAATCGATCGATCGACCTAGGATCTTGATCACTCACCGAAGTGGTGATCGTTCTCCCTGAAAGGAGGTGATCCAGCCGCACCTTCCGGTACGGCTACCTTGTTACGACTTCGTCCCAATCACCAATCCTACCTTAGACGGCTGCCTCCTTGCGGTTGGCCCACCGGCTTCGGGTATTATCGGCTTTCATGACGTGACGGGCGGTGATTGCGATCCTTAAGACCTAAGGTCGCGTTCCCACTGGACAAGCGCATCTCGCGCATCCAGCGAGCCCGATGAATCAGCCTCGCTTATTAAGACTCTTCAATTCATTGGTGAGTTCTTGGAGTTTGTTAATATTCACTGCTGTTATCCTCTTTTCTTCATATCGTATTTTTACGATCTGAGCAAAAAGTTTGAACGCTTTCTTTTTGCGTCCAGCAAGTGGATACTTTTCAAAGAACGGAACCACCTTTGAATATAGATCTTCGATTCTGGTCACGATAAACTTGCTTTGTGGCTTCCAGTTTTTGGCGGCATACTTTTCGTATCTGCCAAAATCTAGTTCATAAATATATCCCGACTGCATGGCCTCTTTCAGGGCCTCGAGCAACTCTCGATCTTCACTTACCATAGCAACTGAAAATTGAGGTCTACATCTCCAACCTAGGGAATATTTACTGTCAGCGCCACCGTCTACCGTAAAACAGCCTTCTCCGACCACGAGTCCTGCAAGCATATGAGGATTCATATTCATCGGTTTTGTCCTTCATCAATGGAGAGCATTTATACACTAAATTCTTCCATATGACTACTACGACTCAGCTGACTTCCCGACACGGAATACAGGTCTTTTACCTTGTCGGGATCTCCATGGGTTACGTCATCTACAATTTCTTGCATTCCTAGCAGGCTTTCTGAAGTGAATCCTTCAGGTGACTTCGCTATAGTACACACATAGCTCGCCACACCCTTGTGTGCTAAGACTGCTTTTTGCTATAGACCCTTCAGACAATTCGTTACCTAGCTGTCCTGTCCTTCGCTATCTCCGGTCAACGCCGAAGAGATGGATTTTCACCACCTTGTTGATGACGCTGCCACGCGCCTTTATTGTGTACAAGATCTGGGAACATATTCACCGCGGTATGCTGACCCACGGTTACTAGCAACTCCGGCTTCATGCAGGCGAGTTTCAGCCTGCAATCCGAACTGAGACCGGCTTTATGGGATTAGCTCCGCCTCGCGGCTTGGCAACCCGTTGTACCGGCCATTGTAGCGTGTGTGTAGCCCAGGATATAAGGGCCATGCTGACTTGACGTCATCCTCTCCTTCCTCCGTCTTTCGGACGGCAGTCTGGTATGAGAGGTACAACATACCATGAGGGTTGCGCTCGTTATCGAACTTAATCGAACATCTCACGACACGAGCTGACGGCAGCCATGCAACACCTGTGACTCTGCCCATTGCTGGGAAGGGACGTTTCCGCCCCGGTCAGAGACATGTCAAACCCTGGTAAGGTTCTTCGTGTACCGACGAATTAAACCACACGCTCCGCTGCTTGTGCAGATCCCCGTCAATTCCTTTGAGTTTTAGCCTTGCGGCCGTACTCCCCAGGCGGAACACTTAATGCGTTAGCTACGGTACTGCAGGGGTCGATACCCGCAACACCTAGTGTTCATCGTTTACGGCTAGGACTACCAGGGTCAACTGGTTCCCCATATTACTATGAGGGTTGGACTATATCTTTCTCTTGAATAACCACGCGATCGTTCAAGAGATCCAGCGTTACTGCGCAGCTGATTAAGCAGAAGCATTAATCAAATTCCATCAACTAACTTTTCCTAAAATTGATGGCACTGCCCTTCGGCACCTTGCATAGTCTCTACGGGGTCAAATAAACTTTAGGTAGTTTATCGACTTCCCTCGGGGTTGTCCATGGGTGAAATACTCATGGATTTTCACCGATACAGCTGGATGCGCACCTCAATGTTGCCATTGAGGGGGACACCATTTTGCCCGTTTATGAGCCGGGCTAGGATCTATCTAATCCTGTTTGCTCCCCTAGCTTTCGCGCCTCAGCGTCAAGAATGGTCCAGGTAGCCGCCTTCGCCACTGGTGTTCCTCCCGATATCTACGCATTTCACCACTACACCGGGAATTCCGCTACCCCCTACCACCTTCAAGTCCATCAGTTTCCAATGCAGTTTTCCGGTTAAGCCGGAAGATTTCACATCGGACTTGACAGACCGCCTGCGCGCTCTTTACGCCCAGTAAATCCGGACAACGCTTGCGACCTACGTATTACCGCGGCTGCTGGCACGTAGTTAGCCGTCGCTTATTCCTCAGGTACCGTCTTATATCTTCCCTGAGAAAAGAGGTTTACGACCCTAGAGCCTTCATCCCTCACGCGGAGTTGCTGCCTCAGACTTTCGTCCATTGGGCAAAATTCCCGACTGCTGCCATCCGTAGATGTCTGGGCCGTGTCTCAGTCCCAGTCTGGCTGATCATCCTCTCAGACCAGCTATCGATCGTCGCCTTGGTGAGCCATTACCCCACCAACTAGCTAATCGAACGCAGGCCCCTCCGGAAGTGGATTGCTCCTTTAGACAACGGATTGAACCGTTGACAATATGCGGTATTAGCCACCCTTTCGGGCAGTTATTCCCCGCTTCCGGGTAGGTCACCTACGCGTTACTCAGCCGTCCGCCACTAGGAGTTACCCGCTCTCGCCCGAAGGTTTGAGTGGGTAGTCCTCGTTCGACTTGCATGTCTCATGCACCCCGCCAGCGTTTGTCCTGAGCCAGGATCAAACTCTCCGAACAAACTCACTTGCGTGAGTTCATACACGGCTTAAACCGTGCTAGCTCCCTGGTTCTCCGAAGATCACCAGAGGGCAAAATTGTTCGACGTTTGTCCACTGACTTTATTAACGTTGGTTTCTGACACTATTCAACTGTTAAGGTTGATCCGATCGTTCTCTCGAGACAGCTTATTGTGGTCCAAGAGCGGGGCGTCGACGGAAGCGGAAAATCCGCCTGGTTTCGACGATCCTATACGGTCGATCTACATGAGCTAGTCATGTGATGCGGCAAGCTGCCCGGTCGTGTGACCGTCGTTCTTGCGGCGTCCAACTGGGTCCTATGCCCAGTGGGGAAGTTAATAGTACAGCGGTGTAGTCGAAAGTCAAGTCTTAAAGGCTAATTTTCCGAGTCACAGGCCGGCGCGAGTTGCCCACAGGATCACCAGTCGTCCTAACGGTTGTAGAGTGAGGTCATGTGCTCGCCATGGCGCCGGCGCGTATCGTCATCGTCATTGCGAGGTGGCAGCGAGGTGTGCCCCGGAGCTGGCGCTGCCGCAGCCACATCAATACCGCGATCGCTGACCAGGGCGCCAATGGCATCGATATAAGCCAGCAGTGAAGCTTCCAGCACGTTGGCGTGCTCGCCTTCCCCTCGATACCAGCCATCACGGCTGCCGTCGAGATACTGGATCTGAACCTTTACAAAGGCACTGGCTCCATGGCCGTGCCCGCTGGCATGCACTTCATATGACTCGAGCTCAATGCCGGGCTCAAGCACCGACTGCAGCGCAAGGTCAGCTGCGCGCATCAGCGCGTCCACGGCGCCATTGCCTACGGCACTCGCACGCCAGGTGCGACCGGCACCGGCTAAAGCTATGCTGGCGCGACTGGACCGTTCGGTGCCTGAAGTCGCGGACCAACGTACGATTGAAAAGACCGGCTCACTCATCTTTTGCCTCCAACATGTCCGATAGCCCCTTGCCTGGGAGCATCATCGGATAAATATTCTGCCCTTCGTCCAATTGAAAATCGATCAATGCCGGCCCCGGTGTTTGACGAGCCTGGGCGATCACCTCGTCTACCTCTTCAGGTCGCGTCGCACGCCAGGCCGGGATGCCATAGGCTGCGCATAAGCGCACCAGGTCGGGCCCCAGTAGTTCGGCGGAGTGATAGTTCTCGTCATATATTATTTCTTGCCACTGCCGAATCATACCCAGACGGCGATTATTGAGGACCGCGATTCGCACCGGGATCTGGTCCTGCACCAGGGTGGCGAGCTCCTGCATGGTCATCTGGAAGCCGCCGTCACCGACGACCGCCCACACCTCGAGCTCGGGCCGCGCTAAGGCTGCGCCCATGGCAGCCGGCACGGAATAACCCATCGTTCCCAGGCCGCCGCTCGACAAATGTCGATACGGATGACGGAAGCCGAAGTAGCGCGCCGCCCACATCTGGTTCTGCCCGACGTCGGACACTAAGATCGCCTCATGATCGGTGGCTTCACCGATGCGATGAATGACATAGTCGGCCGATAAGCGGCCCTTGCGCCAGGCGCCAGACCCATGCCACGAGCGCGTCTCACTCACGCTGCGCCAGGAAGATAATTGCTCCATCCATTCGCGGCGCGGCTTGCTCTGCGGCAATTGCTTTAGAAGGGTCGTCAGCAAATCGCCAGCATCAGCCACGATGGCCAGATCAGTCCTTACGTTCTTGCCCATCTCGGAGCGATCTACATCCACATGCACGATTTTGGCATTGGGCGCAAAGGTGCTCGTCTTGCCGGTGATGCGGTCGTCGTAGCGGCAGCCGATGCCGATCAGCAGGTCGCACTGCTGAATTGCCTTATTGGCATACATCCAGCCGTGCATACCTGCGTACCCAGCCGAAAGGCGGTGCTCCTCATCGATGTTGCCTACGCCAAGCAGTGTGTGAGCCACCGGGATCTCGCCGCGCTCGGCTACCTGCAGCAGCAGGTCGGTAGCGCCGGCGATCTGTACACCATGGCCTGACAGGATCAGGGGTCGTTGGGCTGCCGCGATCATCGCTGCCAATTCTTCCGCCTCCGGCACGTCGCCGCGGATGGGGCGGAGCAGTCCGGGCAGTCGTAACTGGTATGGTTCAGGATGTGAGACCGACGTCTCGATCTGCAAGACGTCTTTGGGAAAGTCGATCAGCACCGGTCCGGGACGGCCTGAACGCGCGATCTCAAAAGCCTCGGCCATGGCATAGGGAATTTCATCAGGATCCATGACGATGAATGAATGCTTGGTGACTGGCATGGCGATGCCGACGATGTCGGTCTCCTGGAATGCATCTCGACCCAGCAGCGCGCGCGGTACGTTGCCGGTGATGGCGACCAGAGGCACGGAGTCCATCATTGCCGTCGCCAGACCGGTGACGAGATTGATGGCACCAGGGCCGGACGTGGCCAAGGCAACACCGACACGCCCGGTAGCGCGACTGTAGCCATCGGCGGCATGCGCACCGGCTTGTTCATGACGAACCAGGACATGACGCAGCGGGAACTCGCGCAGGACGTCATAGATGGGCAAGACTGTGCCGCCGGGATAACCGAAGAGGGTGGTTACGCCCTCGCGCACAAGCGCCTCGCACACGGCTCGAGCGCCGATGCGCGGAAGCTGTGCGCGAGGGATCTGATTGTCTTGAGGCAAAGCGAAGGCGGCGGAAGAAGCCATGGGTAGCTCAATATGATAAAAGCAAGATTGAGCATATAACCCTCGTCGCCAGGCGAGCTAGCGTCAAGGAACTTTACTGCAGTTCAACTTTAGTTGTGTCCGGCAGAATCAGGTGATGACGCGATAGCGAACGGGCATACCGTGCATCTTGGCTGGACGTAGCCTGTCATCAGCCACGCGCAGGGTTACCTGTAATATCCCCTCGGGCAGGGCGTCGACGTCAAGCACATGGTCATCATCGGCGAGAAAGTCGGCTAATCGCTGGCGCGCCTTTGCCGGCTCCTGGGACAGATCTTCTTGGACAACGTACTCGATAGGCACGCCATGGAAGAGACTTGGGCGCTCTTGTGTATCAGCCTCATAGAGCTCTATTTCAAAGCCGCCATCATCGGTCATGCGCATGCCAACGATATTGTCGTCGGTAACCAACATGCGCAGCAAGCCAGTGGGGTCCTCTTCCGGCGGCACCTGTATGCTCATATGGGCTGGGCCCACCTGCTCGTTCATCAGTCCACCTCGTGATTGGGGCACTCGTTGGTGGTGCCGCAACTGGGGCACTTGGCTTCAAAACTGCAATCGCGCCGCCCGCAGGCTAATGGCAGACTGCATTCTTCGCACGGGAAGATGCGAGCGGTGAAATACAAGCAAGCACATTGGCTACAGGCGCCGCGCTCATTGTCGTGCAGGGTGTGAGCGTGTCCGCAGCCTGCGCGCTCGCAGATCAGATCTTCCAGGTCGGCGACTGGCATCGTCACTCGCCAACTTCGCGCAAGAGACTGTTAGCCACGCGGCCGCGCAAGGCCCCGACCGCCACGCCTGGCAGCTCAACCAGTGAGTCGTCCGCCCCGGCCTCGATCAGGTACACCTTTACCTGTCCCTCGATCAGGTCGCCGCGCTCAGGCAGGCGCTCGGCGCGTATGTTGGCGACATCGACGTAGGCGGAGTGATTTTTGCCGACCACGGCCAGCACTTCGTTGTCATGAAAGCCGACCGTTAAGGTGGCGGGGGCGAATACTTCGCGAGTCATGGGTCTCTCTTTCGGAAGATTGTGTTTATTCTAAGCCTGGAGCACGGCAATGTCCTGATTGCCCCTTTAATCGCCTTAACTAGTCTTTTTTGACAAAGCCAGACGCCAAGGCCAGGCTATCTTGGTTCACGGTTGTTTTTATTACCAGTAATGGATTTTTCGCCCTTTATGAATCGCCTTACTCGCCTGTTTCTGGCCTTCGTCCTTCTGAGCACGGCTCTGACCGTCATGGTGCCCGCGAGCACCCTGGCGCAAACTGCCCCAGAAGGATTTCAGCATGGCACTGAAACATTCAGCCGCAACGTGGTCGATGGCTTTGGCACCAGCGAATTCGCCGGCAACCCCGAGTGGGAAGACGATCAATCTGGCACCACCAGTGTCAACGGCTCATCTGGCGTATTTACTACTTACAACGATTCGGAGAGCATTTATCTGAATCCCGTCGAAGACTCGGTGGACGTGCTGTTTGACTTCCGCTGGACCGGCGGCGAGTCCGCCTCAAACCGCGATCATACGTTGTATGTGTGGGGCTATTCGCGCAATGAGGGCGATAGCGGTAGCAGCAGCCGACTCTTCAAGGTGGGGCTGGAAAACTTCCTCGACGACGGAGAGTCGGAGTCGTCGCTGTATCTTGATACCATCCACGATGCGACTTACATCGACATTCCCCAGATGGAAATCGGCACCCTCTACTCCATGCGCATCAGTGCCGACGATCTTGGCGTCAGTGCCACGCTGTGGGAGGCCGCCGAAGAAGAGCCAGCCCCGCTGCTAACGGTGGCTGACCAAAATATCCCCTTCTCGAGCACTAAAACCTTCTGGATGGATATCGCCGGCGGCCCCTGGCCGACCACGCCCGGCTGGGCCGTCGAGCTCGAATCGATCACTGTCACTGACTCGACAGTTGACTCCATTCCGCCGGGCGGCTTTGACCATGGCAAGGATGACTTTACGCGCACCGTTCCAGCAGGCTGGGGCCAGAGCGAGTTTGCCGGCGGTGAGCCCTGGGTCAATCGCGGTGACAACACCAACGTTTCCACGACCGGCACGACCGCCATTATGGGACCCAATGGCTATCAGCGGATCAGTTTAGATCCTGCCGAGCTGCCCATGGAAATGATTTTTGATTTCCGCTGGATGGGAGGTGACCCTGAAGGGGATTATGATCACGGCTTCTGGTTCTATGGTTATTCAGGTGGCGATTACCTGTTTGACGCCGGCATCACTCAGTATTCCTATGGCGGCTCAGTTGAGCAGGAAATCTACATCTGGACCAATGAAGATGGAGGCTACGCCAATCAGCCTACCATGACCTTTGGCGAATGGTATTCTCTGCGCCTGGCGATTACCGAAGACGGCACGGCCATGACTCTTTGGCCGAGCGCAGAAGCGGAGCCGGCGCCACAGGTCACAACCACCGATGCGGCCATGCCGTTTTCGGCGCAGCGTGACTTCGTCTTAGAGATTGAGTCGGCTACCTTCACCGAAGGCGCCTATACTGAATTTAATAGCATTACCGTGCGCGATGTCAATGATGAGCCTGACGGTGAAGACCCTGAAGAGCCGAGTGTCGGAGGCAACAATCCCTCCTCTTCGCGCAGCCTCATTCCTTCGACAACGTATAGACCGGATGACGAAGAGTCTTTCTGGGAGATTAGCGATGTTACATCCAAGAGCAGCCTTTACTTTGATGAACAGGTGTTCAGCTTAACGAGCGCGGGTGGTGCGGTAAACGTGTCTGAAAGCGCGCATATTCCATTTGATCCGGCCAGATTTGAGCCCGATCCGGATGACTGGTTCGGGGGCTACTATCACACAATTCGCGGGCGTCTCTTACTGGCGGAGGGGCATGGTACGACGCTGGAGTTATGCTTTAACGTTGGTGGCTGCGTGGAGGAGATTAGCCTCGGCGACATCAATGGCAGCGTCATCTACAACAATCTTGAATATCAATGGGAACCCGAGCTTACAGTTCCCGACGTCCCTGGCGGCCCTATGACCGGCGACGGAGATGGCTTTGATACCATTATTAACCACGATCGCCTTTTTGTTCTATCTCCTTGGAATGTCCCCGACGGGGCGACGGCGGTTTATCTACGCTGGAGCGTAGCTTCCGAGGCGGAGCTGACGCCCCTGACCTTTGGCGGCTTCGTGGTCGCCACCAGCATCACCCGCGTTGAGGTTGAGCCCACTATTGCCGTTACTGCCCCGGCCCTGCTGAACTTTGGCAGTGGCGTTCCTGATGATGTTTTGACCCTGCCGGCGACGGTAGTGAATGTTGCGACCAACAATGCTACTGGATACACGCTAGAGGCCGACTGGAGTGATCTTGATGGCGTCGTCAGCACCGATGCGATCTTAGCTTCGGCCTTGACTTTTGCCCTTGATGGCACTGCCAGCACCAGCGCGAGCGAGCGAACGGAAGAGGCTGGCACCAATCACGCCTTGACGGGGTCCATTACCCTGCCCTTCGTGACTTCCGACACCTACGACGGCACTGCCACCTTCACGGCCACGACCCAGTAACAGGCTCGCTAACCTTCCGAGGAGGCGTCGAGCGCCGTGAGCGAATGGCGTAATTTGGCGAAAGCCGCCGCCAACTGTTTGGCCTGAGCAGTATCAAACGAACCGCTACGATCCAGCTGATCTTGGCATAGGTCCACGAGCGTGTGGGCCGCCTCCAGCGTTGCATGTCGCTCCTGTGCCAGGATCCGCGGCAGGGCATCTTCCACTTCGGCGATGACCGTCAGCAGGTGGAACTTGCCTTCGGTCAGATGCTGAAAGCCTTCGTCGTCACGCCGCAACTGGGCGAGAAGGGCTTGGATGGCGTCATTGTCTTGCAGGTTCATTGAGTCTCCTTAGCGTACAAATTCTTCGAACGGGTCTTTGCCACCAAAAGTGGTGACGCGGTGCAGCTTACTGTTCCAGCAGTTGCCGCACAGAAACATGCCATTATGCATGCCGGCGATACGTGAGCACCAGCCCTTTGGCGTTGGCGCGCCATTGCGAGTGTGGGGTGAATACTGGCATTCGCAATCGCTACGCCCGGGGCGATAGGTGCCATACGATTCAATGCCTTGATTAGATCTCATGGCTGTCCTCTCTCGGGCGACTCCCACCATGCGTCATCTCCGCCTGGATCTGGATTAGCCAGCGCCTGCGCTTCGCGCTCGATAGCGACGATCTCTTCGCGCGATGGCATCCAATCGCCAAGATTGTAATCTCCGACGCCGCGAGAGCGCAGTAGCTTAGTCAACGCGTCAGCCGCCATTTTTGTACGCGACAACAGTTCGCGACCAGTTGCTGTCTGGGGTCGTTCTTTGGCCCTGCTCACCGCGCGGCTCCTATTTGCTGTACCGATATTGCCAAGATATCTCTTAGGGTAATGTCATTTGGCGCCTATGCAAGTCACTCGGAGCCATGGTGAGAGTAAACCACGAAAGTGGGCTGAGGCCCCGCCAAAATCGTTCGAGATTGACAGAAGGCTTACTTTAGCGCATTTCTCGCTCGTCAGCCGTTGGCCGGCATCCGCCCGAAGGAGAATCATACTTTGGCCTCTATCGAAGAGTTATTTGCTGCTCTTCCACGCCAATCCTGGCTCGGCGATGCCCCGCCTTTGATTGTCATGTCCGGATTACCAGCTTCGGGCAAGAGTTTTACGGCTCATCTGCTGGCAGCCCACCTGGGGCTGACGCACGTCAGTGCCGACCAGGTGCGCATGCACATCACCAGCGGCAAGCCCCGCTACAGTGCTCGTGAAGCAACGCGCACCACCCAGCAGGCGGCCAAGCTGACCGGGTCATTGTTGGCGCACCATTGTGGCGTGGTCGTGGACGCCATCAGCTTGACGCGTCGTGCTCGCAGTCGTTACCTGCGGCAGGCCAAGGGCAAGACGGCCATCATCTGGTGCGAGGTGGACGAGAACAGGGCCAACGAGTTGTTCGCTCTGCGCGCCAGCTCGCCGGGGCCGTGGGACTTTTCGCGCGCCGATGCTGCCGAACGGGCGCGCATCCTGCGCGTCATCACCTTAGAGGCTCCTAAGCCAAATGAAGCGGACTTGGTGATTCGTCTGACGAGCCGCCAGGCTGACGAACTGCTCGAGAAGCTATGCTTGGATCTCCAGGTGCCTTCGTGTGCCGTGCATCTGTCGCCAACTCCAGCATTGGATAACCCGCGGCAGGAAGCGACATTAATCAATGGTGTCATGACCGCGGAGCAGCAGAGCTCGTTTACAGAATAAGCGGCAGCTCCGCGCGTTCCAATTCAAAGGTCTGGTGCAGAGCACTCAGCGCCTGCTCGAGCTGATCTTCGGCGATGACAGTGGTGATGCGGATTTCTGACGAGGAAATCATATCGATGTTGATGCCTTCGCGAGCCAATGTCTCGAACATGCGTGCCGCATAGCCTGGCGCGTTGGCTACGCCGGCGCCGATGATGGATACCTTGGCTACCGATGAGTCAACCGTCATCTCGCGCACATTCATCTCGCGCACCACTGGCTCCAGCAGACGCTTGGCGCGCGCCAATTCACCTTCGGGGATGGTGAACGACAAGTCGGTCGCGCCACCATGACCGACGTTCTGCACGATCATGTCAACGTTGATGCCCTCGTCGGCCAGGGGACGAAAAACGCGCGCCGCTACACCCGGCTGATCAGGTACTTCGACCAAGGTCAGCTTGGCTACATTGCGGTCGTGCGCCAGGCCGCGGACCTTGTTTTTCTGTTCCATGCTGCTATTCTCCTCAATTATGGTGCCCGGTACAGCTTCCAGCGAACTGAGCACCTCGATACGAACGCCGTTGACCCAGCCTAATTCCACTGCCCGCGCCTGCATGACCTGGGCTCCTTGATGAGCTAATTCCAGCATCTCTTCATAGCCGATGGTTCCTAACTGGCGTGCCTGCGATACCAGCCGCGGATCGGCAGTATAGACACCACGCACGTCAGTGAAGATCTGGCAGCGATCCGCGCCCAGGCGTGTGGCCAGCGCCACCGCAGTCGTATCCGACCCGCCGCGGCCCAGCGTCGTGGTCTCGCCTAATTCGGCCGCCACTTCGCTCTGTCCTTGGAAGCCGGCGACGATGACGACGCGATCCTTATCAAGCTCACTGCGCAGGCGCCGCGGATCAATATTGGCGATGCGCGCACGGCCGTAAGAACCATCCGTGGTGATGCCCGCCTGGGCGCCAGTCAGGCTGATGGCCTCGACCCCCAATGAGTGCAGAGCCATCGACAACAGGGTTGCTGACTGATGCTCGCCGGTTGCTAGCAGCATATCCAATTCACGTCGGTCCGGCTCTTCGCTGACTGCTTTTGCCAATGCTAGCAATTCATCGGTGGTGTCACCCATGGCCGAGACAACTACGACTAAATCGTTGCCGCCGGCGCGTGTCGCGGCCACGCGCGCAGCAACCAGCTTGATGCGATCCGCATCGGCGACCGATGAGCCGCCGAACTTCTGCACAATTAAAGGACGCGGAGGGGTAAGGGCAGATGCCTGTGAAGCCATGCGTCCACTGTGCACGAAGCGGCCAAGCCGTCAACCTCGTATTCTGTTATATCAACTTGGCTTGACCGGGGTAATGCGGGTAGTATGATTTGTTGCACAGACTTCTTCGCACCGCCAAGCTTATCTATCAGATTAAAGGAACTCAAAAACGTGCAACGCCGCCATGTCTTTCACATAGACGTCTGGGATCCGACTTCCGATCGCGGGCCCAAAGGATCATGGATCACTAAAAAGGAGACCGTCGCCGTCGAGACGGCGGTTCATTACTACGGACGCCTGTTCGAGGACCTGCTCGCTTCCCATCACACCAGCGGCCCACTTCCGCCGCCGGTAGTTAATTATACCGGCGTCAGGATCGAGATGGATTTTCGCCCCGACGGCGACCGCGGCGTGCACCATCACCTGGTGCTGGCGGAAGTATTCTTCCCCGCCGAGGCGCAGTTTAGCTAGAAGTCCTTCTTTTTAGCTCCAGGCATTGGATCCGCGCCGTTAGCGACGGATGATCGCTGTTAAGTTGCCCCCACAGGCGCTTCAGTCGCCTCCACAGGGCGTTTAGGCCATTTTGTGGAGCATCGTCCAGATGCACCCAGCCGGGGCGCTCCTGATCAAGCTGGGCTCGGGCGGCATCTACCGATTCTTCTAAGGCTCCGATGTCGCGCGTAAAGCCCGCGCGCATCAAAGGCGACTGACGCTGCGCTGGCAAATCATGCTTGATCATGTAGGCGAGCAGGCCTCGCGCCTCATCTTCGAGCTGCTCAGCGTGCCATTCGCGATGCAGGCACTCGCGCAAGACGGTAGCCCCCACGCGCCGCGCCGCTTGTCGATCAGCGATGAATTCGCACCTTCGCTGCAGCGCGTAACCGACTAAGGCGACGCCATAAGGCGCCGCCAAAGCAATAGCCAGGACAATGCCTGTCCATACTGGGCCTTGCGATAGCGCCTGCGCCAGGCCAACCCCCGTCAGCAACAACACAACTGCAAAAGCTGCCATGACTGCTGTACTAACCAGCATTGCATGACGACCATCGAGATGTGCCAGTTCATGAGCCAGCACGGCCATCAGTCGGGTAGTAGTGTCTTCGTCATCGCCGTCATCATAAATATTGATGGCGGACTCTGAAGCCATCAGATATGCCGGTTGACCGCCGAAGATGCGCAGTCCTCGCGTACGACGTCCTGCCGGGCGCAAAACCAGTAAGTCGCTACGCTGTAGGCGATCTAATGCGCGGCTCAGGCGCTCGTCCGACCAGCCGGCAGCATACTCATGTGCCAGCCGCTCACGTAGCGAGGCGCGTTCGCGACGAGTTTCCCACCACAGGCGGCTGATTAAAGCGGCGACTGCCAACAGCAGGCCGGGGGTGCCGAGAACGAGAAAGGCAGCCGTCACCAGCACCGGCTCCCATAACTGTGTAACGAGAAAACGCAGCCAGGCGGGTGGTTCCACTAACAAGGCGTGCAGTGAGCGCATGGCCCACTTATGGAGAAGAAAGCCAACCCTGTCCAGAACTGCCTATGTACGCCAGGACTTATGTTGGGTGCCGGTTCCAGATGAGGTGATCGCAACTGGCAATTCCAGTGTCCGCTCGACGAGCGCAGGGATATCTTCGCCCGCCGATTCATATACCGGAGCTACTGTCTGTAGTATCTGCGTCAAGGAGCTTTGATAGTCCAAATCAGTGAACGGACCAGGCGTCAGGCGATCTATGCTGCGCCCATTGAGCACGTATTCGTTCGTCGTTTGCAGGCGTGATCCCATCTGTGCAGCACGATCAAGATGGGAAAGGGCCAAGACATCAGTTCGTCCACACACCTCGAGTGCGTAGCGGTGCAATAGTAGATCCAAATGCCCGGCGCGGAAGATGCCTTGCCAGCGATGCGTGCCATTGTGCTGATCAGGGAAGTCGCGTGTCAACAACGTATCCTCGCTGGGGAAGGGGCCGGCGCCGTGGCGCGTGGTGTAAGCGCGCAACAGGCCAATGCGTAAAGGATCGGCGTTAGCGCCGCTTTCGCGAAGAGCCGTTTCGATGTTGTCGTAGGTTGTCGTCGACCAGGTCGTATAAGGATGGAAGCCGCGCCATTCATCGAGCAGCACGCCTTGGGCACCCTCGAAGATCACCCACTCGTTGCGCAGCAATTGTGCCAAGTAGTCATCATCAGTCAGCCGGACGCGGTCGGCAAATTGACCATACACGGCCGCCAATTGGGCCGGATCGGGAACAGACGTCGGATCAAACAACGCGCCGGCGGCGCGATCACCTGGATACATGGCGCCATCGCCCTTGCCGTCTAGAGTAGCGACATAGTAATCACGCATGCGGGCTAATTTGCGGACCAGTGTTGCCGGATCACTGCAATCGCCAACGCGCGGGGCGTCGTGCTCGTTTGCGAGCTGATAAGCCATCGTCTCGCCGACGCCAAGCCCGCAGCTGCCATGCCGCCCGCGACCGCGAGCGATCTCACGCGCCTGGTTGGCGGCCGCATGATAAGGAGTCGTCAGCAGTGCTTCGCGCGCCACGCTCAGTCGGCCCAGCGGATCATCAACGCCCAATGAAGCCAGGTGTGCCGCCTCTGACGACAGCGACAGAGGCTCAACTAGCATGAAGCGCGAAAGATGGGTGCGCCAACCATTGAAGCTGCCTGAGCCAAATTGCGAAAAGGTGTGATGACGGCCGTCAGGACGAACGACATTGTGCGCCGCTTGGGCGCCGCCGTTAAAGCGCACGACGGTGCCGGTCTCCGGCGCACCTGCCCGTTGCGACGTCAGCCAGTCGACGATTGACCCCTTGCCAGCATCGCCGAACGACACATCCACGACTGCCGCAGATCGTCGTTCGGCGTACTGCCGCTGCCAGTTCATCACGCTTAACTCCTGTCGCTCCCCTTACGGGGTAGCGGCGACGCTTGCCAGAGCCCTGCCGACAACGCCGCCAGCATTCGACCCTACATCACGCAGGTGCGCCAGGCCGGTTGCCAGGTCAACGCTACCCTCGTTGAGGCCCACTGTCAGGGCGATCGTCTCGCACACCGCATCAAGGTCGGCCAGCGAGATGACGTTCTGCCCCAGCAGAGCTCGCCAGTGGCTGAGGACCTCGGTGTTGCCGGAGTACGAAGCGCCTTCAGGCAAGATGTAGTACACGTTGTACATCTTCTTCAGCTCGGCAAAGATCGCCTCGGTGCTGATGCCCTCGGCCAGCTTGTCGCTGATGACGCCCTCGACCAGGCGAGGATAGACCTGCGGGTAGTTCATCTCGTCGCCGATGATGAACAGGTAGCCGCGCTTGCCACGCTTCTCGAAGCAGTCGATGGCCGTGTGGCGAGCCATGAAGTAGGCTGCTAACTCGTAGCTTTCGGTCATCTGCCCACCGCCGCCGCCCTCGAGCACGAAGTTGCCGAGCTGCTCGTCCATGCGGTTGTCCGACTCAAACTGAGCGATCTGCAAAGGGCAGCGATCAGTGGTCGCGTCGCCGATGGCGCCGAACAGGATCTGCGGATGCTCGACATAGCCCTTGCGTAGCAGCAGACCCAACAACTGTGGCAGCTTCTGCTGCAGGCGACGGGGCACGTTGCCCATCGAACCGGTGACGTCGAACAAGACGGCGATGGCCAGCGACTCCGGATGCTCGGTCGAATCACGCGACTCGCGCAGAGCGACGCCCTTCGGATCAAGCAGCGCATGCGTGCTCGAAGCGCCCGAATCGTTATATGCAAAGGCACTGCGTCCAGTTGATGCGCGATAACTGGCCGCGGCATCGTAAACGTCTGTGCTCCAACTTCCTCCACCCATGATAGGTTCCTCCTTCTTAGCTCGCCGTATCAGTGTCGCGCTGCGGCATGGCGAAGGGCCGGAAGCGCCGTGGTCCAAAGAGCTGCTCTAGCAGCGAATCGAGTTCGGAGAGTAATTCCCACGCGTCGTCTGGGCGGGCTGCTGGTGATTCTTGCAAGCAGCCGCGTGCAAAGGTCAGCAGATGCGGAGAGGTCGCGTTATCAAATAGGGTACTGATGGTGCGCGTGCCCATGAAGATGTCAGCCGTCTCGGTCAGCTCATCGCCGTCGAGAATCTCTGGCGCATAGATGTCCATGCGGCCGCTGAAGATGCCGCTGGCCGCGCTGTACGGAGCCTGCTGAGCGTAATACCAGTTGGTCAGCACCAAGCCGTGCTGGCCAGGCTCGATCAAGACGTTTTCGGGGATAATGGCGCTATGCACCAATCCGGCGTGGTTGGCATAGCCGATTGCCACCAGCAGACGACGCCACATCCAGGCCACGTCGCGGGCATCTAGCCCATCGGGGAATGCCTCGCGCACACGAGCCAATGACACGAAGTTGGAGATATCGGTGATGACGTTGACTGCATGTCCGGCCCCATCGACTCCGGCAGTATCAAATGCCTCGATCAGCTCCGGGGCATAGGCGGCAAATTTAGCCTCACCGCGCTGAGCCAGGGCAGTGAGGGCAGCCGCCTCGGCTCGCATAATGTCGTTATTGGCCGTCTCGCGGCTGATCTTGAGCAGAACCTGCGCGCCATTACTGGCCTTGTGGGCCAGGTAGCGATCGGCAATATCATCGGCGCCGATACGGGCGATGATCGTATAGCTGTCACGTCCTGAGGATACGACGTCACTGATGGAAAGCTGCTCGCTCATGAAGACACCGCCTCATCAATACCCAGGCGACGCACTGTCGTCGCTTCGCGCTCGATAGCCGGATGCAGTAGCGCCTGGCCGCCGGCGCGGTATAGGACCGCTCGTGGTCCGCCACCTGCGCCGCCATGGGCGGTGTGCTGCCCGGTGGCGAGTACAAAGCCGGCCGTGGCGTGCACCTTACGTCGGAAGACCGAAGGCGTTAGATCCTCGCCCCACACGATTTCATACACCTTGCGTAACTGGCTGATGGTGAATTCCTTCGGCAGGAAGGCCGTGGCCAGCGAAGTATATTCCAGCTTGCCTCGAGCTCGCTCGAGCGCATCGGCCAGGATTTGGTTGTGATCAAACGCCAGCGTCAGGGAAGCAGCCTCTTCTACCGGTAGCCAACGCGCCGCTAGGGTGCCTTCGCCGGCTACCGGCTCGGGCAGGTCTGGAGCCAGGGCTACATATGCCACGCTGATGACATGCATGCGCGGATCGCGCCTGGGAGTGCCATAGCTGGCCAACTGCTCGAGATGAACGCGAGCGAGGCGATCATCGGCACCAGCAACTTCGCTAGTCAGCCCCGTTTCCTTGGCCAGTCGCATGGCAGCAGCAGAAGCCAGATCCGGGAAGCGGCCTGACTGATCGGGCGACAGGAAGCCGCCAGGCAAGCACCAGGCATTGGCGTACGGCGGGGCGGCACGCTGCACCAGCAATACCGACAGCGTTCCTTCGCGAATCGTGAAGGCAGCAACATCAACCGTTACCGCGACCGGCGCATATTGATGCGGGTCGTAGTTGGCGAGAAACTCCCTTTCTCGCTCTGCTTCGGTTCGGCTGCTGGCGGTGTTCATGATTTGCTTGCTCTCCTTAGTTAAGATCAGTTTGATCCTAACTAGGAATCT